>Ga0075015_100000654_pt1 | contig 12271 bp, 9 predicted proteins | sample AleBraG_ABR_2013_FD_71476 | JGI IMG/M metagenome (GOLD analysis project Ga0075015, IMG submission 71476) | Freshwater sediment microbial communities in response to fracking from Pennsylvania, USA - Alex Branch Run_MetaG_ABR_2013 | ecosystem: Environmental > Aquatic > Freshwater > Creek >...
AGAAGCCAGAAGCTGTTCACCCTTCCCACACGAACGCATCGAACACGCGTTTGATATCAAATCCCAGGCGTTGATAGAGCGTTACCGCGCGCGTATTCGCTTCCGTCACGGTGAGCGAGAGTAGTGAGAAGTTTCGCTGACGCAGGTTCCCTGCCGTGGCAGCGATCAGTAGCTCTCCCTGGCCGCGCGAGCGGTATTCCGGGAGCACGCACACCTGGGTGACGTGTCCGACGTCCTGGCGCACTCGGGAGCACAGGATGAGCCCTACCAGGCTTCGCGCCCGCTTGTGCACGGCTACAAACGAGCCTTCTGGATCGAAGGTGCCGCATCCCGGAAAACGCACAATGTTGTTCAGGAAACGCAGAGAACCGCTCGGGGTGCGATATTGGTCGTTGATCTCGGAGTCCACGTGACCACGGTAAGCGCTGGTGATCAAGGCGGCGGCCGGCTGGTAGTCGTGCTCTGTCCAGCGCCGGATTTCAACTTCCGCATCCATCGGAGGTGGCGTCTTGGGCACGTCGCTTAGCGGCAGCACCATGAAAAGCCGCGGGTGCCGCTGGAATCCCTGCTCGACAAATGGCCGGGCGACCACGCCGGCATCGTGCACCAGCAATTGCGCTTCGACCCGATGGATTCCAGGTGACTGTTGCAAAGTCTCAATCACATGCAACAGAAGTTGCGATTCCATTTCGTGAGGATCGGGCAGGCGGCCACCATTGGCGACGAAAAGGTCTCCAATCACGCCCTTGCTGCCTTCGTAGACAAAAAAGGCGTAGCCGACGATTCGGCCGCGCTCGATGGCGGCGTAGCCGGGAAGTATTTTGGCATCCACGTAGCGCAGAATCATTTCAGCCGAACCGCTGTAATCCCAGGAAAGCAGGCGCGCCCATTCCCTGACCTCGTCCTCCAGCAGTGGACGCAGATCGACAGAGGAAAAGTGTCTGAGGTCGAGAATCTCCACCTGGAGGCTCCTGGAGGGTTCCGGCTTGCTAAGCGCGCTCATGGCGGGCTGCGAACAGCGAGTGTAGTGCTTCGTCCGGCAGGAGGCAAACGGGGGGATAAGAATGGGTAACAGAGGAGGGTGTCACCTTCTAGCTTCTAGCTTCTAGCTCTTAGCTCTTGGCTTTTGACCCCGAGCACGCCCCGAATGAATTCGTCTCCAGAGTTTCTGAAGGCCAAAAGCTAAAGGCCAATGACTAATGGCTAATAGCTAATTGCTGTCTTTCCCAGCCACCCAGTAGTAATCCATGCTCTGCTCCGCGAAGCTTCCGACGTAAGTCACTCGGCGGCCGGGCGTCCACTTCGCGATGTTCTTCTGCCAGCCTTCCGGAGTGATCAGCAGATGTTCGCCGGCCGGGATTTCCCCAGCTTCGTAACGAAGAATCTTCTGATCACGATAAAAGTGGAGGCCATATTCGGTCTCGCGTGAAAGCCGCAGAATGGCCAGGGGAAGAGACCGGTTGTCCACACGGTTGATCTCCTGAGCAAGCGGCCGCGCGGAAAGTGTGGCATCCAGGGATGGAGCGCCAAGCCGCAACCCCGCTGCCACCGCCAGCACTACGGGAACTAAGGTGACGAAGCGCAACACGCGAATACCCAGCGGGCGTCGCACAGTCACGGCGATTGCGATCGCCAGGACCGCCGCAAACCCGGCTGAGATCGCGGTCGCGCCACTCCAGGGCAAACTGTGATGAAACACGATGTATTGCATCATCAACGCCGCAACTACTGGGAGGGCCGCAACCCCTGAATGCAGAACGATCAGCAGAAGGCTGGGGCGATCATCGTCAAGCACGTGGCGGCGAACATATTCCGCTAGCAGTAGCGTGCCTGCCGGGAGCGCCGGCAAAATGTAGCCTGGCAGCTTCGATGCGGAAAAAGAGAAGAACGCGACCGGAACGATGAGCCAGATCACGAGAAACGCAGTCAAGGCATCCTCTGATTGGAACAACTTTCTTTTTTCCGTCCACCAGGCGCGAATACTTTCTACCAAGGCCATGCTGACAAACATTGTCCAAGGCACAAGTCCGAGCAGAACGACAGGCAGGTAATACCAGAAGGGCTGGGTGTGGTGATAGAGGTCCTTTCCAAATCGCTCCAGATTGTGCTCGAGAATGAATACACGAAAGAATTGCGGATTTCTCAGCTGGACCGCCACATACCACGGAAACGTAGTTAAGCAGAATAGCGCCATGCCTGGCATCCAGCATGTCCGTGCTATGAGCCGGTAGTCGCCTTTGGCAGTGGCAAAAATCGTAACAATCGCCAATGCCAAAAACGGCGCAACCGGTCCCTTAGCTAGCATCGCCAGTGCCAGGAAGATGTAAGACAGCGCCAGGTAGCGCCTATTGGCGCTCTCGTACCACGCATACCAGGCCAGCATAGCGATAGTGAAAGCAGCGGCCAGCGGCATGTCCATCGACGCCGCACGCGCAAAGCCGATGACTCCGGTGGCGGAGGCCGCCATCAAGGCCCCATCCAGATGAACGCCGGGACGAAAGCGCCGCAGGAAAAGATAAGTAGCGACTACCATCAGCGTGGCATCCACCGCGGATGTAAGACGAGCGGCCCAGTCGCTGACGCCGAAAACCCTGTAGGCCAGCATGGTTTGCCAGTAGTAGAGAGCCGGCTTCTCGAGCCATGGCTTGCCCCCGAGCGTCGGGGTGATCCAGTCGTGACGGGCAAGCATCTCGCGCGCCACTTGCCCGTAACGCGGTTCATCAGCTCCGAGCAGACCGAAGTAGGCCAGACCGAAGAAAAACAGGAACCCGCAGAAGGCGGCGAGAAGCAACCAGTCCATGAGCGGTGGTTGACCCATATTCGACGCGGCAGGATTCGATGTCGAGTTTGCGGGTTGCGAAATCACAATCTGGAATCGAGAATGAGATTTATTGTATGGAGGAACCGAGCCGCAATTCTTGCAGAATGCGAGTGGCGGCAACCGGCAGTGGTCCGTCAACGGCGCAACCGCTGGCGCATTGGTGTCCACCTCCACCGAGACGTTCGGCGACAGCAGCCACGTTGACGTGGCCCTTGCTGCGCAGACTCACGCGGAAGCGGCCGTCGGGAAGTTCACGGAAGAACAAAGCCACTTCCACACCCTGCATGGAAAGCGCGTAGTTCACCAACCCTTCGCAGTCTTCTTCCTTGGCGCGGCAGCGCAACATCTGTTCCTGGCTCACCGAGATCCACGCCAAGGGCCCTTCCCGGTGCAGATTGGAGAGTGCCGCCCCCAACAGCCGCATTTTGGCGGTGGAGTGTCCAAAATAAATATTGCGCGCGCAGTAGGCCGGGTCCGCGCCCGCGAGCACCAACTCCCGTGCCAACTCGAAGGTGTGTTCGTTCGTCCCTTCGAACATGAACGACCCGGTATCGGTGAGGACAGCGGTGTAAAGACAGGTGGCGATCTCCGGAGAGATCTTCACGCCAGCCTCGCGGGCCAGGCGATAAACCATTTCCGCCGTGGCCACGGCTTTGGGATCAATCCAGTTCACCTGGGCAAATGGACGACCGCTCTGGTGGTGATCGATGTTGATCAGAAACTTGTTCTCCAGCCCATGGAGGCGGGTCCGCTGGATGCTGTCACACTCCAGAATGATGGCGGCTTCGTAGTCACCGTTCACGTTCTCCGCCTGGACGACTTCACGTGCGTAAGGCAGCGGCTGGTAAATGCGTGGCACACCATCGCGCAGAACGACGTCAGCTTCTTTGCCCATTGCGCGCAGTATCTGACGACAGGCCAGCGCCGAACCGATCGCGTCCCCATCCGGCCTCGCGTGTGAGGTGAGCACGAACCGGTTGCGCTGTTCGATGTGCTTGAGGACTTCCTTCAACATGGAAACCGTCATCGGTCGTCAGTCATCGGTCGTCAGTCTGTCGGAATTTGCTGACGACTGACGACCTACTTCTTCCTCTTTTTCGCCCGGCCTAGCAATTCATCAATCCTGGCACCGTATTTATCCGAGCGGTCGAGGTGAAAATACAACTCCGGAGGACGGCGAAGGTGCAAGTTTTCCGCCACCTCGCGACGGATAAATCCGACTGCCGCAGTCAGGCCCTCCAGAGAACGGTCGGCTTCGGTGTCATCTTCATCAAGAGTGACGAAAACTTGTGCCGAACGCGAATCCTCCGCCAATACCACGCTGGTAACGCTAACCAGCCCGATGCGCGGGTCGCCCAACTCCCCTTCGACGATGGTTTCGATCTCTTCCCGCAGGGCCTCGCCCAGGCGCTCCCGATGATATTTCGCGCCGCGCTTCTCCACACCCACCTCTTGAATAAAACGAATGAGAATATCAGAAAAACGTCCCCAGCGGGACCGGTCCGCCAGCGAACGACCCTCGTAGCGCCGGCATCCTGCCGGCTGTCGAGGCGGCGTCTCGCCGCCTCAGGTAAGGCGCAAGGAATTCTAACTTTGCCCACGACCGATTGCGTCCGCTCAGGCGGCGGGCGGAACGCCCGCTGGACAGCCGGCGAGACGCCGGCGCTACCAAGTCCTGTTGCTAGAGATATTCCACAAATGAATCTGTAATATCAGCGCCTCCGTTGTTGGCGATGCGAGTCGCCTGACGCTCCACATTCTTCATCAGGCCGTCAAGATAGTCTCGCGAATCCGAAATACCGACCACACCCACCGTAGCCCGGTTCCACAATCCACTGGGATCCAGTTCAGCCACAGCCACGTTAAAGTGCACTCGCAGCCGGTCCTTGAGGCTGCGAACCACCTGTCGCTTGTCTTTGAGGGACTGCGCCGCTTCGATGTGCAGTTCGAGGGTGAGAAAAGCGATCATTCAGTCGTCCGCCGTCGGTCGTCAGTCTTCAGGATTTGCTGACGACGGGAGACCGACGACTGACGAATGCTCTTAAGCTATGGCTTCTGCTGCGACTTTCTCGGTCACGAAGGCTTCGATCACATCGCCGGCCTTGATATCGCCGTAGTTGGAGATCGAGATGCCGCACTCCATGCCGTTGCGCACTTCGCTGGCGTCGTCCTTGAAACGGCGCAGAGACCCAACCTTACCGGTGAACACGACATTGTTGTCGCGTAGCAGGCGCACTTCCGAGTCGCGCTTGATGAGGCCATCGGTGACGGAGCATCCCGCAATGGTCCCGACCTTCGGGATGCGGAACGTTTCCTTGACCAGAGCGCGGCCCTGATAGGTTTCCTTGATGGTGGGCTCGAGCAGTCCGGTCATGGCGCGTTTGATCTCGTCCTGCAACTCGTAAATGATTGAGTGCAAGCGGATATCGACTTTCTCCTGTTCCGCCAACTCCTGCGCTTTGCGTTCCGGACGCACGCTGAATCCGATGATGATGGCGTTCGAAGCGGAAGCCAGCAGCACGTCGGACTCGGTAATGGCGCCCACGCCCGAGCGCAGGACTTTCAGCCGCACCTTGTCGTTCGACAGCTTGGTCAGCAGGTCGGTCAGCACTTCCACCGAACCTCCAACGTCCGCTTTGAGGATGATGTTCAGTTCTTTCGTGCCGGCGGTCTTGAGCTGTTCCGCGAGGCCTTCGAGCGACACGCGGGAACTCTTGGCCAGCGTGGCCTCGCGCGCTTTCTGTTCGCGGTATTCCGAAACGCCGCGCGCTTTGTCGCGATCCGCCACGACGACGAACTGATCGCCCGCTTGCGGCAACCCTTCCATACCCAGAATTTCAACTGGAGTGGAGGGCGGCGCGGATTCGAGCTGATTGCCGCGATCGTCAAACATGGCGCGCACTTTGCCGTAGACGTTGCCGACTACAAAGTTGTCGCTGGTGCGCAAAGTGCCATTCTGAACCAGCAGCGTAGCCACTGGACCGCGTCCGCGATCCAGCTTGGCTTCGAGCACCACACCGGTTGCGGGACGGTCCGGCGTCGCCTTGAGTTCCTGCAGATCTGCCACCAGGCAGATCATTTCCATCAGCAGGTTCAGATTCGTTTTCTGCTTGGCCGAGACGTCCACGAATACCGTGGTTCCGCCCCAGTCTTCCGGCATCAGACCGCGGTCGGCCAACTGCTTCTTTACCCGGTCCGGCAGAGCGTCCGGTTTGTCGATCTTGTTCACGGCAACGATGATGGGCACTTCCGCGGCGTGGGCGTGGTCAATGGCTTCGAGCGTCTGCGGCATGACGCCGTCATCGGCGGCCACCACCAGAACGACAATGTCAGTGGCCTTGGCGCCGCGGGCTCGCATGCGAGTAAACGCCTCGTGGCCCGGCGTGTCGAGGAATACGATCTGGCGGCCGTAGGCCGGCGACTCCTTGTCCAGAATGGTTACCTTGTACGCGCCGATGTGTTGCGTGATGCCACCGGCTTCGCCTCCTGCGACATTGGTCAGGCGGATGGAATCGAGCAGCGTGGTCTTGCCGTGATCGACGTGGCCCATGATGGTAACCACAGGCGGACGCGTCACACCTTCCGTGGGGACGCCTTCCTCGCCCGCGGCGGCCTCTGAAACTTCCTTGGCGGCCTGCTCTTCGAAGGTGATCACGTTGGTGTCCGCTCCGAAGAAGCGTGCCATCTCGCTGGCCAGTTCGGTGTCGAGCGTTTGATTGATGGTGGCGAACACGCCGCGGGTCAGCAGGCGCGCGATCAGGTCCTTGGCGCGGAGCCCAAGCAATTCCGCCAGATCTTTTACGCTGATGCCTTCCGTGATCGTGATGCTGCGTGTGATGGGTTGCGGCTCATTCGACAGCGACAGCCGCGGTGGCGGTGTGTAGCCCTTCATCGGGCCTTCCTTCACGCCCCGAGGCACGTAGCGCTGTCCCGGCCTGCGTGATGGTGCGCCTGGCCTGCTTCCTGGCCTGGGTGTCGGTCCCCCGGAAGGCACAGCTCCCGGCCCTACTCCCAGCGGACGTGAGCCCGTGGGCGACTGGCGCGTGGGATGCATCGGCCTGCGCTCGCCCGGCCGCAAGGGCGCACGATTGGCACTGGGCGCTCCGGGACGCGGGCGCTGGAAAATCGGCTGTCCTGGCACCGGATGTCCCGGAGCTGGACGCATAGAGCCTCCCGTGGGCGCACCAGGCGCAGCGGGCGTGCCCGCAGGCGCGGCCGGTCGCAAGGGCGCCTTATAAACCGGACGCGGCCCAGTCTGCGGAACGATCATTCGTGGCGGAGACACTGCCGACGGCGGTGGTGCACTCGGAGCTGCGGGTCTGGCCGCCATGATTGGCACTTGTGGCGCCGGCGCTGGGGTCCGCAAGGTTGTTGCGATGGGCGCCGTGGAACCAGCCGGAGGCCGCGGTGCCGCAAGCGGTGAAACTGTGGGTCGGGTCGCCGCCGGGGGGAACGGAGCCGCGGATTGAGGAGGAGCTGGCGGCGCCGGAACCGTAAAAGCTGGCCTCGGGGTCGAAGCCGGAACAACAAATTTTGGTGGTGCTGACGGTGGAGGAGCAGGTGCCTTCGCGGCGGGAACGGTCGCTGCTGGCGGTACCGGCGAGACTGCGGGCTTGGTCGCGACAGGCGGTGCAGCTGGTGACAGAGCCTCCGCAGTTGCAGGCCCTTGTTGTTTGCCGATGATGGCTTTTAGAGCGTCGCCGGGCTTGGAGATATGGGAGAGATCGATCTTGGTCTTGATTTCATCGGCGTCCGCTCGGCCCGGACGCGAGGACCGGCTGGACGTTTGTGCCTGGCTGGCAGCGCGGAGGCGGGCACGCACTTTATCCGCTTCATGGTCTTCGAGAGAACTGGAATGGCTCTTTTTCTCGGTGACTCCGACTTCCGGAAGTACATCGAGAATCGACTTGCTCTTGACTTCCAGCTCTCTTGCCAGATCGTTGATTCGAATCTTGCTCATCCGCCCTTTCGCCCTCCCGACTGTTCCGCTAAGTCTTCATATCAACCTCACGGCGTCAGTTTTCAGGTTCGCGCAGCCGCTCCGGTCTGCGCGAAAGAACCGCACTCACTGCTTCTCCTCGGAAGGAGCAGGCTCCTCCGTGGATTCAGCTGTTTCTTCCTGCCCACTATTCTCTTCGACGGCGGCGCCCGCTGGGGCCGCTGCTTCGGCCGTTTCAGGCGCGGCGTCCGGCGCGGCTTCTACCTCGGCCGTAATGTCGTCGGCGCTCGCAGCTCCCTCTTCGGCCGCCGGCTCCGCGGTCGCTTCACTTTCCGCCGCCACTGCGCCGCCCGCTTCCTCTGCTTCCAGACTGGAGAAATAATCATTGACTGCCAGGCTGATCTTTTCCACTGTCTTGGGACCGATACCCTCGATGGCTTCGAGCTGCTCAGGCGTCATGTCCGCCAAAGCCTCCACGGTGCTTATGCCGGCGGCGCTCAGCTTCTCAATCAGCCCTTCCCCCAGGCCGGGCACATTCTCCAGCGGAGTGGAAGCGGTGCCCACCAGTGCGGACATCTGCAATTCCACTTCCTGCCGCTTCTCTTCCTCGCTCTTGATATCAATCTTCCAGCCCAGCAGCTTCGCCGCCAGACGGACGTTTTGACCCTTTTTGCCGATGGCGAGAGAAAGCTGGCTGTCGTCCACTACGACTTCGAGATGTTTGTCCGCCGAATCGACCACGGTCACGCGGCTTACCTTGGCCGGCTGCAACGCCTTCTCGGCAAAAGTCACAGCATCTTCGTGGTACTCGATGATATCGATCTTCTCGCCGCGCAATTCGCGGATGATCGATTGCACCCGCATGCCCTTCATACCGACGCAGGCGCCAACCGCGTCCACGTCTTTGTCTTTCGACATGACTGCGATTTTGGTGCGCTCCCCGGCTTCGCGCGCGATGGCCCGGATCACAACCGTCCCATCATATATTTCAGGAACTTCGGTCTGGAACAAGTGCTGCACCAGTTCGGGCGCGGCCCTTGAAACCACGACTGCCGGACCCTTGGAGGCCCGTTCTACTCTAGCGATGACTGCCCGGACGCGCTCGCCCATGGCAAACGACTCCAGACGGGATTGCTCCTTGCGCGGCATGCGCGCTTCCGCTTTGCCGATGTCGAAAATCACGTCCGGCCCCTCGATCCTCTTCACCGTGGCGTTCACAATCTCGCCCACGCGGCCGATGTACTCGTTGTATACGGTGTCGCGCTCAGCTTCGCGCACCTTCTGGAAGATAACTTGCTTCGCCAGTTGCGCCGCGATGCGTCCGAGAATGCCTTCAGTCTGCTTGTTAATCTGGAGCTCGCCCCCCAACTCGACGTTGGGATTGATCTTGCGGGCATCATCCAGGGTGACCTGAAGAACGGGGTCCTCCACCTGTTCAGGAGTCTCCACAATCGTCTTGACCGCAAACGCACGGATCTTGCCCGTTTCCTTGTCCAATTCGGCGCGCAGGTTCTCCTGCGTCTTGTAATACTTCCGCGTAGCGACGACGATGGCATCTTCCACCGCGCTCACGACAATTTGCGGATCAATGCCTTTTTCCCGGCTCAACGCGTCAATCGTGTTATAGAGCTCACTTGCCATAGATAATTCCAGTCAAGACAGTCGGGAACTCTGCCATTGAGTAAGTTTGTAATCGGGCAATTATGTAATTTTGAAGCCCCAGAGCTCTAGGGTTTGAAAATTACAAAATGACTCGACTATCCAATTACTCAATCCTTCTAAATCTCCGGCACCAGGTTCGCCTTCTCGACGTTCTTCAAGTCGATTTCAAGCTTTGGCCGATCGCCCTGTTCCGGACGGCGCTTCTTTCTGGCGGCGTTCAGGTCCAGGGTTAAACGCCCGTGCGCAAAACTTTCAAGTCGGCCTTCAAAATGACGATTGCCGTTGACCGGTTGCTGCGTGGTCAACTTGATCCGGCTTCCGGTGAAGCGCTCGTAATCAGCCGGGCGAATTAATCTCCGATCCAGTCCTGGAGAAGAAACCTCCAATGTGTACGAACCGGAAATCACGTCCTCGACATCCAGGATGGTGCCAACTTCGCGGCTTAGGTTCGCGCAGTCTTCGTGCGTGACCCCGGCGAGCTTATCAATCACGATGCGCAGCCTGCGAGCTTTGCCCCCGCCGCGCAACTCGACTTCCACTACTTCCAGTCCGCTGGAAGTAGCCACCCGCTCCGCAATGTCGCGGACCTTGTCAATTTCAAGTGCCATGAAAACAATAGCTTACGGCCAATTTCCCGATTCCAAAATGGGCCTAAACTAAAAAGTGGGCTTGCGCCCACTGGTGTGTCTCGCCACGTGCTGGTAACTACACAACAGTTCCATTTATCAATATACGCCGCAGGGAACCAAAAGACAAACCTCTCCCACGACTTCTACCGAAGCTAGTTTTGCCAGTTTTCAATCGGCGCCGGCGATTTGCCTGAACTTCGAACCGTCTCTAGAATGGAAGACTAGCCTTCACGTCCGAGAGAACTTATGATTCATTTTCCTGTCCCTGAGGCACTCACTTTCGACGACGTGTTGTTGCTGCCGGCGCGTTCCGACGTCGTTCCTGCTCTGGCTAACACTCAGACCCAGCTTACGCGCAATATCCGCCTCAACATTCCCATCGTTAGTGCCGCCATGGACACAGTCACGGAATCGCACATGGCGATCGCGCTGGCCCAGCAGGGCGGCATTGGGATCATTCATCGCAACCTGACGCCGGAGCAACAGGCCAACGAGGTGGACAAGGTGAAGCGCTCTGAGAGCGGCATGATCGTGGACCCGGTCACCATGTCGCCCGATGCCAGGGTTTCAGACGCGCTCGAAATCATGCGCAAATACAAGATTTCTGGCGTGCCCATCACGAAGAATGGAAAGCTGGTGGGCATTCTGACCAATCGCGACCTGCGCTTTGAGACCCGCTTCGATATTCCCATCAGCAAGGTGATGACCAAGGAAAATCTCATCACCGTGCCCGTGGGAACCACGCTCGAAGACGCGGAAAACATCCTGCACGAACATCGCGTGGAAAAACTGCTGGTGGTCGATGACCACTACAACCTCAAAGGCCTCATCACGGTCAAAGACATTCAGAAAAAGTTGAAGTACCCCAACGCAGCCAAGGATTCGCAAGGCCGGCTGCGGGTTGGAGCCGCCATCGGCGCCACCGGCGACTTCCTCGAACGCGCCCAGGAAATGGTGAAGTGCAAAGTCGACCTACTGGCCATTGACAGCGCGCACGGGCACTCCAGCCGCGTACTCGATGCCATCAAGATGGTGAAGTCGAAGCTGCCCGAGGTGGACCTGATCGCCGGCAACGTCGGAACCTTCGACGGAGCGTGCGAACTAGCCCGAGCGGGTGCGGATGCCATTAAAGTCGGCATTGGCCCGGGATCGATCTGTACCACGCGCGTCGTAACCGGGGCGGGTATGCCGCAGATGACCGCCATCGCGGAGGCGTACCGCGCCACCAAGGACGCCGGCATTCCGGTTGTCGCCGACGGCGGCATCAAGTACTCGGGCGATATTACGAAGGCCTTGGCCGCCGGTGCTGCGGGGGTCATGATCGGGTCGCTGTTTGCCGGGACCGATGAGAGTCCTGGTGAATTGATTCTCTATCAAGGCCGCTCGTTCAAGTCCTATCGTGGTATGGGCTCGCTCGGAGCCATGGCCTCGGGTTCGAGCGAACGCTATTTCCAGAACACCGATGGGGACGCTTCAACCGCGATGTCTGGAGGGCCCGAAGATGCCAATCGCCTGGGGAAACTGGTTCCCGAAGGCATCGAAGGACGCGTTCCCTACCGTGGTTCCGTCGCCATGATCGTGCACCAGATGGTCGGAGGTTTGAAATCCGGCATGGGCTACTGCGGTTGCGCCACCATCCCCGAGTTGCTGCAGAAGACGCGATTTGTGCGCATCAGCGGGGCCGGCCTGCGCGAGAGTCACGTGCACGATGTGATGATCACCCGCGAGGCGCCGAACTATGCGGTGGAGTAGAGGCTGGGGAAACCGCGCTTGAACCCTGCCCAAAAGCACCTGCTGAAAACATGGATCGCGGCGATTCTGTGGCTTGGCCTTATCGTGGGCGAGTCCACCAATCTTGCCTCGGCTGATAACACGAGTCGAATTCTTTACCCCCTGCTGCACTTCCTTTTTGGGCTGGACCCCGCTCACTTTCCCACCTGGCATTTTGTCATTCGGAAGACCGGCCATTTCGTAGGCTATTTCACTCTCAGCTGGCTGCTGTTTCGCGCCTGGCGGGACACTTTCCCATTCCCCGGCAGCAGCTGGTCGATTGGGTGGGCGAGAATTTCCTTTTTTATGACTGCCCTGGTCGCCTGCCTGGACGAATGGCACCAAAGCTACCTTCCCAGCCGCACCGGAAATCTGCACGACGTCCTGCTGGACAGCACGGCCGCGCTGGTTGCGCAGTTGGTGATCTTTCTGATTCTGCGGAACCGGAGT
>Ga0075015_100000655_pt1 | contig 12264 bp, 7 predicted proteins | sample AleBraG_ABR_2013_FD_71476 | JGI IMG/M metagenome (GOLD analysis project Ga0075015, IMG submission 71476) | Freshwater sediment microbial communities in response to fracking from Pennsylvania, USA - Alex Branch Run_MetaG_ABR_2013 | ecosystem: Environmental > Aquatic > Freshwater > Creek >...
AGCTGCGCCGGGGCGACGCCCAGCTTCGACGCGGCCGTGGACGGATTCGCCGGCAACTCGAAGCTGTTCGGGTTCTACCTGATGGACGAGCCGTACACCTCGAGCTGCCCGCCGGTCAATCTCAAGGCAGAGTCGGACTGGGTCCACGCCCACGTACCTGGAGCCAAGACGTTCGTGATCTTGGTCAACATGGGACCCAGCAGCGCTCCGACGTACGCCGGCACCTACACCCCAGCCAACAGCGACCTCGACCTGGTCGGACTGGACGCGTACCCGGTTCGGACCGAGCTGCCCACCCCGAACTACGGGGCGATCGCGAACTACACAGCGGCGGCGCAAACGGCAGGTTGGCCACTGGCTTCCCTGGTCCCGGTGTACCAGGCCTTCGGCGGGGGCTCCGAGATCGATGACGGCGGCGGCCACTGGCAGCTTCCTACCACAGCCCAGGAGCTGACCATTCTCGCCGACTGGGCCGCCGTGATCCCGACACCGACATTCGACTACACCTACTCCTGGGGCAGCCAGTCCGGCGACACCGCACTCAACGGCGCGACCGGCCTTCAGCCGCTCTTCCAACAGAAGAACGGGAGCCCGTAAGGCTGGCACGTTCTCAGTTCGCCCGCGCAGCCGCAGCCCGACCACGGAGCCACAGGCTAGGGCCGGTTCGCGTCCACACTGACTCGAGGACGCTGGGGTGACCGGACCAACCCCGTCCATGCCAGCCTGAACGCCAGCAACGTAAGCACTATCGCGATGAACTCGATCCGGGTCCCCGTCCAGGCGTCCTGACGCAGCGGCCACAGCACGCGAACCCCCGGGACCCCTTCGGTGATGTCTCGGGCGAAATGCAGGACCAGCCCGATCGCGACCCCAACCAGGACCGCGCGATGCCTGGGAATCAGCCACGCTGCCAGCACCACAACCACAACCGAGGTCAGCGAGTGGGTCACCGGACGGGACGCCTCCGGGCCGGCCCACAGGTACGAAGGGATGTGGTCCAGGTCGATCGCCACCGACGCCACCAACGCAGCAACCCATGTGCGTCGCGGCAGGACCACGAAACAGTCGATGACCAACAGCCCCAAGGCTGCGGTGGCCAGGTGCGACACCTCGTCCACCGGCCCGGTCCGGACGACTCCGTAGGGGATCAGGCGGTTGAGGGCGTCGAACGCGAGCGCAACGACCGCGAGGACCACCGGCGCGATCCACCTGCGTCGGGTCAGCGCATCGCGAACGGCCGGCATGTTGCTGAGGCTAGCCTGCCTGGATCCCGTCGGCGGCTCGGACAGGAACCGCTCGTTGGATCTGCTGCACCGGCCGAGTCGGCGTCGGCAGTGGCGGCCGGCGCGTCGACGTAGGCAGGTTACGGCGAACTGCGTAGGCGAACTACGCCGGATGGTGGACGTGTTCCTGGGTCAACTGCGGGAGCCTGGGCCCAGCAGTGTGTCAAGCCCAGCCGGATTCCCCGACGGTCACGGGGCTTGAGGCGTCGTGAGCGACCCAGGCTTGGCGAAAGGCTCGGTGGGGGCTGATGAGCGGACAGCGTCAGCGCAGAAGTGCCCGACACCGCTCCGCCCACCGACCGAGCCGCCTGAGTGTCTCGCATCCGTTGTTGGCCGCCATCCTGGTTGCCGCACTGGTCGTCTTGGGCAGCGTCGCTGTAGGCCCCGCGGCGCAGGCCTCCGCCATCGCCTACGTGCAGGGCGCCGCCCAGACAACCGGATCTGCGGTCACCAGCCAGACGTTGACGTTCAGCCAGCCAGTGACGGCCGGCGACCTGCTGGTCGGCTGGTTCGGGCAGTACAACGCGCCGGGTCAGCTCACCGTGTCCGACAACGTCAACGGCCCGTGGGTGCGGTCGGTATCCGAGCCGTTCTCCAGCGGCGCCGGCGACATCGCGTTGTACTTCCTGCCGAACTCCGCTGCCGCACCCAGCGGCCTGGTCATCACCGTCACAGCCACCGCCGCGACCTATCTGCAGTCCAGCACCGCGGAGTACTCAGGTGTGGCTGCGAGCAACCCGCTCGACCAGGCCGCGCTCAACAGCGGCACAGGAACCGGCGTCGACACCGGCCTGACGAGCGCGGTGCCAGCCGGTGAGCTGGTGTTCTCGGCGCTGACCACCGGCGGGAGCCCGGGAACTGTCACCGCCGGAAGCAGCCAGGGCGTGCCCTACACCACGCGGGCAAGTGCCGGCAGCGGCGCCGTCTACGCCCAGGACATCACCTCGTCGGCTGCCGGCGCCCAGGACGGCACAGCTACCCTGGGGAGCCCCACAGACTGGTACGCGGTCGCGGCGACCTTCCTACCGGCCTCTGGCGTGTCCGGAGGCGGGACGGGTGGTTCGGCGACGTTCCAGCAGAGTGCCGCGTTCGCCTCGGGCAGCAAGTCGACCACCTCAACGTTGAAGCTGTCCCGGCCGGTGCACGCAGGCGACCTGCTGGTCGGCTGGTTCGCTCAGTTCAACGTGCCCGGCCAGGTCACCGTCTCCGACAGCCTCAACGGTGCGTGGACGCGGGCGCCGAACTCGTTGACGTTCCAAAGCGACACCGGCGACATCGCGTTGTACTACCTCGCCAACTCTCAGGCCTCCGCATCCGGACTGACCATCACCGTCTCGGCGCCGACACCGGCGTATCTGCAAGGCACAGCCGCGGAGTACTCCGGCATGGCTGTGGCAGGGCCGCTGGACCAGATCGCGACCGCTCGCGCCGTCGGAGTCACCGTCGACACCGGCCCCACCTCACCTGTGGCGGCGGGCGAGCTGGTGTACTCGGCTGTCTTGACCGGCTCGGCACCCGGTGCGCTCACACCAGGCGCCAGCAACGGCCTGCCCTACACGGCCCGCGCCCAGACCCCCAGCGGGTCCTCGTACGAACAAGACGTTCTGTCGGCCGCTGCAGGCGCGCAGGACGGAACCGCCACCTTGGCCACCTCGGCTGACTGGTACGCGGTTGGCGCCACCTTCCGGGTCAACCCGGCCGACACCACAGCGCCCGGCCCCCCCAGCGCCCTCACCTCACTCAGCGCCGCCTCGAGCCGAGTGGCTCTGAGCTGGTCACCCGGCAGCTCCGACCTGACCGGATATGCCATCACCCGCAACGGCCACGTCATCGGCAGCACCGCGTCCAACCAGACCACCTACCTGGACACCACGGTTGCCGCCGGGACCAGCTACACCTACAGCGTGGCGGCCTTCGACGGCTCAGGACTGACCTCGACTCCGACCAGCCCAGTCGTGGTGGCGACCCCCGCGTTCTCCCCCACCTTCGTCCAGGGCACGGCCGCCTCGCCGGGCAGCAGGCTGCCGTCGCTGACCCTGACACTGTCCCAACCGGTGGCCGCCGGCGACTTCCTGGTCGGCTGGTTCGGTCAGTACAACGCACCCGGCCAGGTCCAGGTCTCCGACAACGTCAACGGCGCCTGGACCCGCGGACCGTCCCAGACCTACACCTCCGGCACCGGTGACATCGCGCTGGAGTACGTCGCCAACACCTTGGCCGCACCCAACGGACTGACGATCACCGTGCAGGCCAGTGCGCCCGCCTACCTCCAGGAGGCAATCGCCGAGTTCCGCGGAGTGGCGACTGTGAACCCGCTGGCCAGCGCTGTGGTGGGCTATGGATCGTCCACCTCCGTCAGCATGGGCCCGACCGCGAGCGTCCCAGCGGGTGACCTGCTGATCGGTGCCACCTTGACCGCCGGACAGCCCGGCAGTGCCGTGCCCGGTAGCAGCCAAGGCGTGCCGTACGTGATGGACGTGGCGAACGGCAGCGCCTCCTCGAATCTGGAGGACATCCTGGCGACGGCGCCTGGCCCCCAGACCGCGGCCGAGACCCTCGGCTCGGCGTCCACGTCCTACACCATCGTTGCGGCGCTCACGCCAGGCTCCGCGCCTTCCCAGGCCATCACCTTCACCGGGCCGGGCACCGGAGCCGTCGGCGGTTCCGCAAGTCTGTCGGCGACCGGCGGCCCATCCGGGCAGCCGGTGGTCTTCTCCATCGACCCGTCCAGCGGCCCCGGTGTCTGCAATGTGACCGGACCCAACGGGTCCACCCTCACGTACACCGCGGCCGGCACCTGCACCGTCGACGCCAACCAGGGCGCCGGTGGCGGCTACCAGGCGGCGGCGCAGGTCCAGCAGTCCATCACCGTTACCCCCAGCTCGGCACCGGCGATGCTGGCCTTCACCGCCCAACCTGGCGGCGGAGCCAACGGCGCCAGCTGGGCAGGCCAGCCAGTGATCAGCGTGGAGGACGCCGGCGGCAAGGTGGTGGCAGGTGACTCCAGCGCAGTGACCCTGGCAATCACGACCCAGCCCCCCGGGAACGGGGCCGTCCTGAGCTGCTCGGCCAACCCAGTCAACGCCTCCGGCGGTGTCGCCTCCTTCGCCGGCTGCCAGATCGTCGGGCCTAGCGGCACCTACACCCTGACCGCGAACGACGGCTCCCTGACCGCCACCTCCAGCAGCACCTTCACCGTCAGTGTCGGTGCGCCGACCGCGCTGGCCATCACCACCCAGCCGCTCGGTGGGACCAACGGCGCCCCCTGGGCCGCCCAGGCAGTGGTCATCGTCGAAGACTCCGGCGGCAACCTCGTCACCGGCACCTCCAGCAAGGTCTCGCTAGCGATCGCCAGCCAGCCGGGCTCCGGCAAGCTCAGCTGCACCAGCAACCCGGTGGCCACCTCCAACGGCGCAGCCAGCTTCGTCGGGTGCAAGATCACCGGAACCGCTGGCAGCTACACAGTCAGGGCGACCGACGGCCTGCTCAGCCCGGCCACCAGCGCCTCCTTCCTCATCACCCCTGGTCCGGCCGCCAAGGTCGTCTTCAGCGTCCAGCCCGGCGGCAGCGCCAGCGGCGGGATGTGGGCGGTACAGCCAGTCGTGGTCGTCGAGGACTCCAGCGGCAACGTGGTCACCAGCGACTCCGCCAGCAAAGTCACGCTCACGATCGCGAGCCAGCCAAGGAAGGGCGGAACTTTGTCGTGCACTGCGAATCCAGTCACCGCCACGGCAGGGGTGGCGACGTTCGCCGGGTGCAAGATCACCGGCACGCTGGGCAGTTACACCCTGCGGGCAACCGACGGCCTTCTCAACACCGCGACCAGCATCAGTTTCACCGCCTAGCTCCGCCGGCGGCCATCGCGCCGATCCCGGTCCCGACACTGTCAGTCACGGTCCGGAACAGCAGGCTGATCAGAGCTTCCACCCAAGCTGTGAGGCCACAGACCCCTGGCCAGCCGCGCTCCGCAGCGCGGGCACCCCCAGGACCTGGTCGATGAGCCCAGTCAGCGCGTAGTGGCTAAGCGGAATGCTCAGGACCTTTCCGGCGAGCCCCGGTGCCAGGACCACGAAGGGGACGGTCTGGGTGCTCTCCCCCTCATCGAAAACCACGACGACTGCGAGGCGGCCGGCGGCCCAGTCCGGACCTGACAGTATCGACGGCAGCCACGAGCCGAGCCAGCTGTCCGCCTGAGCGAGCGTGCCGTTGTGTCCGTCGTGCATCAGGTCCGGGGTGATCATGCCGACGTTCGGCAGCGACCCGGCACGGACGTCAGCTGCCAGGGACCCTGAGGTCGCCGTTCCAAGTGCTACGTCGCGGGCCTGGCATGCAGCCGCCTCGTCGGCGAAGTACGCCCACGGATTGTGGTTGACGTCGTAGTCCCCGCTGCTGGCCAGCGCGCACGGCGTGGGCATGCCCTCCTGGTAGACGCGGGCCGTCCGCCCGGCCGCTAGCGCCTGCCCGAAGACAGTGGGGCCGCTGTACCTGCAGCCGGGGGCCGGGTCGCAGTCCGCCGGGTTGTCGAAGATCGAGCCGGCGAATATGGCGAGGTAGTTGGGCAGGCTTGGGTGGCTCACGGCACTCCACGCAGTCGCCCGCCCGTAACGCTGTGCCAGGCTCCACAGGTACGGCATGTGGGTCGGGAACACCTGGTCGAGGCTGTGGTTCTCCTCCATGACCACCAGGATCTTGGAGATGCGCTGCCCGGTGGTGCCGGCTGGTGACGGCTCTGCTGTTCCCGTTGTTGCTGGTGTCGCCGTCGTCGTCGTTGCTGGCGTGACGCCCTGAGTGGACGTCGCTGCAGGCGTCGAGGTGCCGCAGGCGGACGCGCCGAGCGCGCAGACGACAGCGACGACCGCTGCCGCGGCACGACGACGGGCGGGCGCCGGTCCCACCGATGCAGTCACGAGTCGAGGGTAACCATCCGCGCTGGCCCCGTTGCTCCTGCAACCGACGTAGACGAGGCGGTCCGCGACGTAGAAACACCCCACCTGCGTGGCTGAGGCGCCCAACCCATCCCGCTCCTAGGTTGAAGCCTCGACTCCCAGCCCGAAGGTGGCAAGCGGTGGACGCTAACGACGCGATGCGGCGGATCCTGTGGCGAAACCGTTGGCTGCTCCTGGCTTTCACGCTGCTGCCCGTCCTCGTGGTCGTGCCGCTGCTGCGTCTGCAGCCGGCCCTGTACGCGGCGACCGCCAACATCCAGGCGCAGGCGGCGGTGCCTGACTCCGACACCCAGGTGCTGGGTCTGGCCGGACGCGTCAGCGCTGTGGCCACCAGCCTGGAGGTGGTGCAACGCGCCATCACCGCCGCCGGAGTCGACCGCAGCGCCGTCGACGTTGCCCGCAACCACGTGGCCACGACCTCGGTCGGCAGCTCGGGTCTGGTCGCTGTGACGGTGACCGACCACGAACGCGCGGTAGCTGTCGCCCTGACCCGAGCGCTGGCCTCCGAGGTGGTGACATCGCTGAACAGCCTCGGTTCGGACGCCAACGCCCAGCTCGCCGCGTTGGCGCAGCAGCAGGCGACACTGACCGCGACCCGCGCCACGCTGCTCAACGAGCTGGCCCAGGCGCAGGCTGACCACCAGCAGGCCACCGACGCCGGGGTGCAGGCTCTGATCACCGAGCTCAACGCCGTCGAGACCCAGCTGTCCAACAACATCGCCGCCACCCAGGCGCTGCTGGCGAGCACCGGCGCCAAAGCGGACGCGAGTGTGGTCACCTACCCGTCCTTCGCCACCGCGGTCCGGTCCCCGGCCACCAGCTACGCGGCGCTGGCCGGCCTGCTCGGTCTGGTCCTGGGCCTGCTCCTGGTCACCGCACGGGAGCTGACCCGCCCGACCGTCGCCGAGCCTCGCGCCGGGGCGCGCGAGCTGGGGCTGGTGATGCTGGGCGAGGTGCAGCTGGCCAAGCCCGCCGAGGCCGCCCCGGACCCCGGGCTGCCCGCCCACATCCAGATCGCCGCGCACCGCATCGGCGCCGGCACGCTGGTGCTGACCGGGCCGCTGCCCAGCGAGGACCTGCGTGCGGTAGCCGACTGTCTGCAGGACGCCTTGCGGGCGGCCGACCCGGGCGCCACGTCCAACGGGACCTGGACGCCGGCACGACAGGTCACGGCGGGAGCACTTGCGGGCCCGACGCAGATCTCCCGGCTGGCCAGGGCCGGGTCGTCGTCCCCGACGGTGACCGTGGTCTGCGATCCCGATGCGGCGATCCACGCCGAGGACCAGGCGCTCATCCTGGTCCTTCCCCCGTTCGCGCCACGCTCGGCCCTGGACCAGGCCGGCGATCTTGCGGTCATGACCGGCTGGCCGGTCCTGGGAGTTGTGGCAGCGCACCGGCAGACCCGCCGAGACCGCCGGGCCCGCGCCAAAGCCGCAGCAGCGGCGGCCGGGCACGACGTGGCCGGTGACCAGCCGGCAAAGACCGACGAAGCAGCGCCGCCCGACAAGGCTGTCCCGCCGGACCCCGCGCCCATGTCGGGCCCGGCCGGCAAGGCTGTCCCGCCAGCAAGATCCGGCGTGCCAGCCCACCCCGGCACGGCGGCGACCGACGACAAGGACCTCGCGCCCGGCAAGGGCCAGGCCAGCCGGACCCTGGTCATCACCGCGGCCCGGATCTCCGAGACGTCCGCGCCAGGAATGTCTGCCGGTGCCTCGACGAACGTGAACTCCCGAGGGGACTTCCGCAGCGACAAGACAGGAACTGGGTCATGACCGATCTGAAGGTGGCCAGCCACGCTGACCACGAGCGCCGGTGGCCGTCCCCGCCCTGGGCCAGGGAGCGTGGTGGGAGCTGGGGGGTTCCCACCCTGATCGTCGGTGGCGGCAACGCGGCGCGGCGGCTGACCCGCGACCTGCGTGAGTCACCGGACTACGGGCTGTGTCCGGTGGGCGCACTTGACGACGACCCCGCCGTCCGGTCGGTCAGCGGCCTTCCTGTCCTGGGCCGCCTCAGTGACCTGCGGCGCGTCGTGCGCGAGCAGCGCGTGCAGGCAGTGGTCATCGCGATCCCGTCGATGAAGCCGGGGCCGATGGCTGCGCTGATCCGTGAGGCCACCGACTCGGGCGTCCACGTCCGGTTCCTGCCCTCGTTCCTGTCCGCGATCGAGCGGGTAGCTCGGGCCGCCGACATGCGCACAGTCAACTTCAGCTCCCTGCTGGGCCGACCGGAACGGCGCCGGCTCCCAGCGGCCGTGCGCAGCACCGTCACCGGCGCCCGGGTACTGGTGACCGGGGCGGGCGGCTCGATCGGGCAGGAGCTGTGTCGGCAGATCCGAAGCTGCGAGCCGGCGGCGCTTCACATGCTGGACCACGACGAGTCCAACCTGCACAACCTCCAGCTCGAGCTCGACGGACTGGCTCTGTTGGACAGTCCCGAGGTCATCATCGCTGACATCCGTGACCAGCGGCGGATCCAGCAGGTCTTCCGGGCTGCCCGCCCGGACATCGTCTTTCATGCCGCCGCGCACAAGCACCTTCCGCTGCTCGAGCGCCACCCCTGCGAGGGGGTGAAGTCCAACGTGCTGGGGACCGAGAACGTCGTCAAGGCGGCGCTGGACGCCGGCGCCTCACGTTTCGTCCTCATCTCCACCGACAAGGCCGCCGACCCCCGGTCGATCCTCGGGGCGACGAAACGGCTCGCAGAGATGATCGTGCAGTCCAACGCCTACGGTGTCACCGAGGTTTGCTCTGTCCGGTTCGGCAACGTTCTCGGCAGCCGCGGATCGCTGCTGACCTCCGTCGCCGACCAGTTCGAGCAGGGGGTCGCCGTCACTGTCACCGACCCTGATGTGACCCGGTTCTTCATGACCGTCGAAGAAGCCGTCGGCCTTGTCCTGTCGGCGTCGGTGATGGCCGAGTACGGGGAGACCTTCGTCCTGGACATGGGTGACCCGGTCCGCATCGTCGACCTGGTGCAGCGGTTCGCCGACCATCTGCACGTCCCCGACGTGCAGATCCGCTACACCGGGCTGCGTCCTGGGGAGAAGCTGCACGAGACCCTGTTCAGCGAGTTCGAGGAGCGGTTGCCCACTGTCGACCCGGGGATCTGGGCGACCCGGCCGAGCCGGCTTCCGGCGGACTTCGACGGCCGCATCGCCAATTTGTATCTGGCGGCGGACGAGGGCGACGACACCGAGGTCCGGACCATCCTGGCCGAGCTGATGCCCGACTACCGGCCCGCCGAGGCGGACCAGGAACAGCTCGCCGCGGCCACCAGGACCCGCTACCTGGACGAGTTCTGATGCGGGGCACCGTTGAGACCGCCGGCGAGCGGGTCGACGTCGACTGCTCACCGCGCTGGCTGTCGCGGGTGCTGCACGAAGGCACCGCCGGGCTGCACACCAGCACCCAGGAGGCGGCCCCGGACGTGCAGGTCAGGGTCGAGTCGAGCACCGCCCCGTTCGACACCGGCGGATGGGAGGTGCTGACCCGCGGCGCGTGGCGTCGACCCGGCCAGGTCGTGGTTGCCAACGCGTGCTCCTCGGGACTGGACCTGCTGGTGACCGCGACCGGGCCAACCTTGGAGGTGGTGGCCCGCTGGCGGCCGCCGGTCAGCGGTCGCGCAGCGTCCGTCGTGCTGCGCTCCCGCTCTGCTCTGCTGCTGCGCGCGGTGCTGCTGCAGTACCCGGCCCTGTGGTGGAGCGGCCAGCACGACAGGGCGCCGTTGCACGCGTCGGTGTGCACCGCAGGTGACGGGCGGGTGGTCCTGCTCGCCGGGCCCGGCGGGGTCGGCAAGTCAACCTTGGTCGACGGCGAGCTGAACCATGGGGGTCGGGCCACCAGCGACAACCTGTGCGTGAGCGACGGGACGACTGCGTGGGGGCTCCTGGAGCCGCGGCGGGTCCCGGCCGGCGTCGACAGCGGCCACGGCCGACGGATGCCTCATGGCCGCCGAGAGGCCGCGTGGCCAGGCCGCGCCGACCAGCTGACCCCGGACGTGGTCATGGTGCTGCGAAGAAATTCCGCCGACACCACCGCCACCTCGATCGCGAGCCCAACCACCGTCACGGTCTGCCGACCGAGCGACGCCGCCCGAGCGCTGGTGGCCGGCACCTACATGGCTGGCGAGCTGCGCCGCTACTGGGCCTTCGCGGCGACCCTGGCGCTCGGCACCCGGCAGGGACCGGTGCACCCGGGCGTCGACCGGGTCGCCCAGCAGCTGACGAGCCGGCTGCGGTGCGTCGAGGTGGTCCTCGGCTCCGGTCCCCGAGCGTCCCTGCAGACGCTGCTGGCAGACGCGACGACGATGGCGGTGCGCTGATGTCCGACAAGATCCGGGTCGCCCAGATCGTCACCCGCTTCATGGCCGGCGCCGGCGGTGTCGCCTTGCGCGGCGCCCTGGCCCTGGACCCCGACCGCTACGAGGTCGCGTTCGTCATCGGCAGTGGCGACCAGCTGGTCCAGGACGCGCAGCTGGCCGGGTTCGAGGTGGTCACTATCGACCACCTTCGCAGCGAGCTGTCCCTCACCGACGACCTGCGGGCCCTGCGCGAGCTGAAGCGGGTCGTGGCCGGCGGCCGGTTCGACGTGGTCCACACGCACAGCTCGAAGGCCGGTGCCCTCGGCCGGATCGCTGCCCGAGACGCCGGGGTCGGACGGATCGTCCACACCTTCCACGGGTTCCCCTTCCACGAGTTCCAGTCCCGTCCCCGTCGACTCGCGTACGTGCGCATCGAGAAGCACCTGGGCAGATGGACCGATGCGTTCCTCGCGGTCGGGCCAGCCATCGCCGCCGAAGCGATCCGCCGACGCATCGCACCACCGGAGCGGGTCCGCACGATAGGAGTGGCGGTCAGTGCCGGCTCAGCGCCGCAGGCGGCAGACCGGGCCGAGGCCCGCCGGCTGCTCGGCGTGCCACCTGGCATGCATGTGATCGGCACTGTGGGGCGCCTGGACTACCAGAAGGCCCCGGACGACTTCGTGAACGCTGTCGCAGGGCTCGGCCGCGACGACGTGTTCGCCGTGTGGATCGGCGACGGCCCGCTGCGGGCCCAGACCGAGCGGCTCGCAGCGCGCCGTGGCCTGGCCGGGCGGATGTCGTTCGCCGGCCAGCGCAGCGACGTGGCCGCACTGCTGCCCGGCCTCGACGTGTTCGCCATGGCGAGCCGGTACGAGGGCATGCCGTGCTCCATCGTCGAGGCGATGGCGGCGGCCCTTCCGGTGGTGGCAACCGCAGTCAACGCCGTGCCGAACATCGTTGTCGCGGGCGAGACCGGCCTGCTGGTTCCACCGGGACGACCGGAGCTGCTCGGTCGAGCGATGGCCTACCTGATCGACAACCCCACGGTCGCCGCTCGCCTCGGGGCCAGCGCCCGCGCGAACCTTGGGCAGGAGCTGACGCCCGCGGCGTTGGGCGCGGTCCTTGACGACACTTACCGCGGCCCGTCGCCGGTCACAGCTCGCCGGCGCCCCGCCCGCCTCGAGGTGGCCGCGCCATGACGGTGACCAGCGCGCCACCGCTGTCCGCTCCGGCCGCGCACGGCACCGGGGCGAGCACCGGCGACATCCCGTTCTGCCGGACCGAGATCAGCGAAGCCGCCCAGCGCGCCGCGCTGGCCGTCCTGGCCGGCGGCTGGGTGACGATGGGCACCCAGACCATCGCGTTCGAGGAGGAGTTCGCGGACTGGGTGGGTACCCGGCACGCGGTCGCGGTGAGCTCCTGCACGGATGCTCTGGAGATGGCGTTGGCGGCGCTGCGGCTGCCGCCCGGGGCACCGGTGCTGACTCCGACGCTGACCTTCTGTGGCGCGGTGCAGGCGATCGTGCGCGCGGGGCTGCGCCCGGTCCTGGTGGACGTGGACGAGCGCACCCTCGGGGTGTCCACGGACACCGTGGCCGCGGCTGCGCGGCGCGGCGCGGCGGCCATGGTCGTGCAGCACATGGCCGGCTACCCGCTGGACAGCGCTGAGCTTGCCGCCGCCGCCGGCATCGACCTGAGCACCGTCGTCGAGGACGCCGCCCACGGCCTGGGCGCCA
>Ga0075015_100000656_pt1 | contig 12263 bp, 9 predicted proteins | sample AleBraG_ABR_2013_FD_71476 | JGI IMG/M metagenome (GOLD analysis project Ga0075015, IMG submission 71476) | Freshwater sediment microbial communities in response to fracking from Pennsylvania, USA - Alex Branch Run_MetaG_ABR_2013 | ecosystem: Environmental > Aquatic > Freshwater > Creek >...
CAGGGAGCCACCGAGAAGGCGCTCACTGTTGCCCTGGACGAGGTCCGCGGCACCTCCAAGGTCAGCTCAGCCGACCCGGAAGGCTCCTTCCAGGCCTTGGAGAAGTACGGCATCGACCTGACGGCGCGTGCCCGCGCAGGCGGCATCGACCCGGTCATCGGACGCGACGCGGAGATCCGTCGCGTGGTCCAGGTGCTGTCGCGACGGACGAAGAACAACCCGGTGCTGATCGGCGAGCCCGGGGTCGGCAAGACCGCGGTGGTGGAGGGCCTTGCCCAACGGATCGTCGCCGGTGACGTGCCGGAGTCGTTGCGGGGCAAGCGCCTGGTGGCGCTCGACCTCGGGGCGATGCTGGCGGGCGCGAAGTACCGGGGAGAGTTCGAGGAGCGGCTCAAGGCTGTCCTGGACGAGATCAAGGGCTCGGCCGGGCAGGTCGTGACATTCATCGACGAGCTGCACACCGTCGTCGGGGCCGGCGCGACCGGCGACTCGGCGATGGACGCCGGCAACATGCTCAAACCGATGCTCGCGCGCGGCGAGCTGCGCATGGTCGGGGCCACCACGCTCGACGAGTACCGCCAGCACATCGAGAAGGACCCGGCTCTGGAGCGCCGGTTCCAGCAGGTGCTGGTCGACGAGCCGAGCGTCGAGGACACCATCGGGATCCTGCGCGGGCTCAAGGAGAAGTACGAGGCCCACCACAAGGTGCAGATCGCCGACGCCGCACTGGTGGCGGCTGCGACCTTGTCCAACCGGTACATCACCTCACGGTTCCTTCCTGACAAGGCCATCGACCTGGTCGACGAGGCCGCCTCACGGCTGCGTATGGAGATCGACTCACGGCCAGTCGAGATCGACGAGCTGCAGCGCAGCGTCGACCGTGCCCGCATGGAGGAGATGGCGCTGGACAAGGAGACCGACCCGGCCTCCGTCGAGCGGCTGGAGCGCCTGCGACGCGACCTCGCCGACAAGCAGGAGCGGCTGGGCGCGCTGACGGCCCGCTGGGAGCAGGAGAAAGGCGCACTGAACCGGGCCGGTGCCCTCGCCGAGGAGCTGGACCGGCTGCGCACCGACGTCGAGCTCGCCCAGCGCGCCGGCGACCTGGAGACGGCGTCCAAGCTGCTCTACGGACGCGTCCGTGAGGTCGAGGCCGAGCTGGCCCGCGCTCGCGAAGACGCCAACGCTCGCAGCGCCATGGTCAAAGAAGAGGTCGGCCCCGACGACGTCGCCGAGGTCGTCCAGGCATGGACCGGGATCCCGGCCGGGCGGCTCCTGGAGGGCGAGACCGAAAAGCTGCTTCGGATGGAGTCCGAGCTGGGTCGGCGCCTGGTCGGGCAGAGCTCCGCAGTGCGAGCCGTGTCCGACGCGGTCCGCCGAGCCAGGGCAGGAATCTCCGACCCGGACCGGCCCACCGGCTCGTTCCTGTTTCTCGGCCCCACCGGTGTCGGCAAGACCGAGCTGGCCAAAGCACTGGCCGACTTCCTCTTCGACGACGACCACGCCATGGTCCGGATCGACATGAGCGAGTACGGCGAGAAGCACTCGGTGGCGCGGCTGGTCGGCGCCCCACCCGGTTACGTCGGCTACGAGTCCGGTGGCCAGCTCACCGAGGCCGTGCGGCGCAGGCCCTACTCGGTGCTGCTCCTGGACGAGGTCGAAAAGGCGCACCCCGAGGTGTTTGACGTGCTGCTGCAGGTCCTCGACGACGGCCGGCTCACCGACGGGCAGGGCCGCACCGTCGACTTCCGCAACGTGATCTTGATCATGACCTCAAATCTGGGGTCGCACCTGCTGGTCGACCAGTCCCTGGACGCCGACACCAAGCGCGAGATGGTGATGTCGGTGGTCCGGTCGACGTTCAAACCGGAGTTCCTCAACCGGCTCGACGACGTCGTCCTGTTCGACCCGCTCACCACCGACGAGCTGGCGCGCATCGTGGATCTTCAAGTCGCGCTGCTGGCCGTCCGGCTGAGCGAGCGGCGGCTCACCCTGCAGGTGAGCGACGATGCGCGGGAGTGGATGGCGCTGGCCGGTTTCGACCCTGTCTACGGCGCGCGCCCGCTGCGGCGCCTGGTGCAGACCGAGATCGGTGACCGGCTCGCGCGGGCGATCCTGGCCGGCGAGGCGAAGGACGGCTCCACCGTCGTGGTCGACGTCGCCTCGGACGGCACCTCGCTGACCGTGTCGACACCCTGAGGGCCGCTGGCCGCGCAGGGCCATCGTTGGCCCGGCGTCAGCTCACGGCACCTGGCACCCGAAGTCGGCGGTCGTGGTGACCGATGCCGTGACCGTGACCGAGTCGGTCGATGTGCCGAACCCGCACGCGTCGACTCGGTAGGTCCCCGCCGGCAGCCTCACTGTGAACTGGCCGTTCGCCCCGGTGGTGACTGACGCCGCAGGGTGGCCGTCGAGCTCGAAGCTGACCACCACGGCGACTCTGGGCGTTCCGCTTGCTGCGGCGGTGCCACCGATGTCCGGCCCGCCGTAGGTGCGGACCGTCCCGGTCACCACCCCCGACAGGGCACTCGCCCGGACGGTGGATGCGGACGGGGCGCCGCAGCCGGTCAGCGCGAGGGCGGCGACCGCCGCGGGCATCGCCACGAGCACCACACGTGCTGTGGCTCGCCTGGACGGGGCGGCGAGGTGGAAGCGGACCACGACGTTGTGACGCGTGCCGTAGTGTCCCGGTTCCGACGGCAGCCGCCGGACGTGGCGCCCGAGGGGGAGACCGTGACGCAGCCGATGGACGAGCCGACACCGCAGGCGGTGCCCGACCCGGGCCAGTTAGCGGATCCGGCGCCGGCGCAGGCGCCGCCAGTGGCACCTGTCGCGGCCGCCGCAGCCGCGGTCGAGCCGGACCCAGGCGTTGACCCGTTCGCCGCCCGGGTGTTACCAGGGTCTGCCTCGCCGGCGACTGCGCCGGTCGGCGATGGGGTGGACAATCGCGCACTCGACGGCGCCCACGCCGCGCCGGCACCCCAGTGGGGCGAGTACGGGTCGGTCACGCCCACGGGGCCGGTGTCCGGCGCGTTCCCTGCCCCGCGGCAGCCCGATCCACTGCGCGGGGTGCTCGCCGGGGTGCTCGCTGCGATCCTCGGAGCCCTCGCGTGGGCACTGCTGGTGGCCCTGACGCACTACGAGGTCGCCTTCGCCGCTCTCGGCGTCGGCTACCTGGTGGGCTGGGCGGTCCACAGGTACGGCGGGACCGCGACAACAGGCTTGGCCGCCGCCTCGGCTGCCATGGCCGGCTGTGGAATCTTGCTTGGCTTCGTGCTGGCCCAGCTGTTCATGGGCGCCCACGATCTGGGCATCGGGTTCCTCGATGCTGTCGACGCCGTCACCAACGACGTCGGGTGGCTGAAGTTCATCACGCACTCGACCACCGGCATCGGGTGGCTGTTCCTCGCTGTCGGCGCGTTCGGAGCGTTCCGGCTCGTCGCCCAGAAACGACCCGGGTAGCGTTACCGGGCCAGCTGCCCGCGGCCCAACCGGTCCAGCGCCGCCGACAGCACCTCGGGGCGCTTGCAGAAAGCCCACCGCACTAGCGGCCTGCCGATGTCGGTGTGGTCGTAGAACACCTGGTGCGGAATCGCGACGACGCCGCAGCGCCGCGGAAGCTCGCGGCAGAACTGCATGCCGTCGTCCCACCCAAGGGAGCGGACGTCGGTCGTCGCGAAATAGGTGCCCGCGGGGACGTACACCTCGAACCCCAGCTCGGCCAGGCCCGTGCACAGCAGGTCCCGTTGCGCCTGCAGCTGGTCCCGCAGGTCGGTGTACACGTGCGCGGGCAGCCCCAGAGCCAGTGCCACCGCGTACTGGAACGGTCCCGCAGAGACGAAGGTGAGGAACTGCTTTGTCGTGCGCACGTCGGTGACCAGCTGCGGCGGACCGGTGACCCAGCCGACCTTCCACCCGGTGAACGAGAACGTCTTGCCTGCCGACCCGATGGTGAGGGTGCGCTCGGCCATGCCCGGCAAGGTGCAGATCGGAATGTGCTCGACGCCGTCGAACGTGAGGTGCTCGTAGACCTCGTCGCTGATCACCACCAGGTCGTGCTCGATCGCGACCTGAGCTATCGCTGCCAGCTCGCCGGCGCTGAGCACCGCCCCGGTCGGGTTGTGCGGGCTGTTCAGCAGAATGACCCGGGTTCGGGAAGTGACGGCGGCGCGTAGCTCTGCGACGTCGAGGGTGAACCGCGGTGCCCGCAAGGTCACCGGGACCCGGACCCCGCGTGCCATCGCGATCATCGCGGCGTAGGAGTCGTAGTAGGGCTCGAGGGCGATCACCTCGTCCCCGGCGTCGACCAGCGCCAGGACCGCGGCGGCGATGGCTTCGGTGGCCCCGGCGGTGACCAGGACCGACACCTGCGGATCGAGGTCGACTCCGTACCGGGCTTGCTGGTGCGCGGCGACCGCCTCCCGCAGCTCGGGGATCCCCGGACCTGGCGGGTACTGGTTGCCGCGCCCCGCCAGGACCGCGTCCGCCGCTGCCTGCGCGATCTGCGGGGGGCCGTCGGTGTCAGGAAACCCCTGGCCCAGGTTGATCGACCCGGTCTCTACGGCAAGCGCCGACATCTCGGCGAAGATCGTCGTCCCGAGGCTTGCCAGGTGTGGGGCCAGGCGGGAGCCGGTTGCGGTCACTGGGCCACCGTAGGGCGCCAGACGCCCTGCTGCAGCACGCCGGTGTGCGGCCCGGCGCGGGCTCCGCCGTGGCATTGTTCTGCGATGGCCACCGCACTTGTCACTGGAGCGACCTCGGGCATCGGGGCCGCATTCGCCGAGCGGCTCGCCTCCACCGGCTGGGACCTGGTGCTGGTCGCCCGGTCGGTGGACCGCCTCGACCAGAAGGCCGCCGACCTCGAACACCGGTACGGCAGCTCGGTGCGGGTCCTCGCCGCCGACCTCGCTGACCCCGGACACTGCGCAAAGGTCGAGTCGAGGCTGTCCGACCCGTCAGCGCCGCTGCAGCTGCTGGTCAACAACGCCGGCTTCGGCACCAACTCGACCTTCGCGGCCGGCAGCATCGACGCTGAGCAGCGCCAGCTGGACGTGCTGTGCCGGGCGGTGCTTCGCCTGACCCACGCCGCGGTCAGCGGCCCCCACGGCATGGTTGCCCGCGGTGGCGGGGCCGTGGTCAACGTGTCCTCCGTAGCCGGCTGGGTGCCCGGCGGGACCTACTCGGCGGCCAAGGCCTGGGTGACGGTCTTCAGCGAAGGCCTGGCCGCAGAGCTCGCCGGCACCGGGGTGAAGGTGGTGGCTGTGTGTCCGGGGATGACCCGGACCGAGTTCCATCAACGGGGGGGCATGGACGTCCACGCGATTCCCCACTGGCTGTGGCTGACCGCCGACCAGGTCGCCGCCGGGGCGCTTCATGATCTTCGGGTGGGTCGCAGCCTCAGCGTCCCCAGCAACCGCTACAAGGTCCTCGGGGCCGTGGCCCGGCACGCCCCGCGCGGGCTGGTCCGGGCCGTGTATGCCAAGGGGCGGCCCAAACGCTGAGGCGGACCAGGGCCGGGGCAACTCGGCGACCGCAGATGCGGATGATCCGAGTCAAAAGCGTTGGCAGTTGCGGCCAGCCTTTGGGGCGGTTCACATGGCCGGCCCAAGTGTCTGGTGCGACGGCAGCGGTGGACCTACGGTGACGGGCAGATCCCACCACGATGGCGTGGTGTCACCCGACCGGGGGTCCGCGTGAGCACAGTCCGCATCCATGTCACCGTCGATGGTCAGGCACACGAAAGTGATGTCGAGCCGCGACTGCTGCTGGTCCACTACCTTCGCGACAGTCTTGGGCGGGTGGGCACCCCGATCGGCTGCGACACCTCGAACTGTGGTGCTTGCACCGTCCTTCTGGACGGCAGGTCGGTCAAGAGCTGCTCGGTCCTCGCGGTGCAGGCCGACGGCCACACCGTCACCACGGTGCAGGGCCTTGCCGGCAGCACCTGGCACCCGGTCCAGCAGGCGTTCCACCAGGAGCACGCACTGCAGTGCGGCTACTGCACTCCGGGGATGATCCTGGCCGCCGTGGACCTGCTGGCGGACAACCCCGATCCCAGCGAACAGCAGATCCGCGCCGGTCTTGAAGGCAACCTGTGCCGGTGCACCGGCTACCAGAACATCGTCAAGGCCGTCCAGACCGCGGCGGCCTCCATGGCAGGGGGGGCCGGCCAGTGACCCACAGCGTCGACACCACCAGCAAGCTTGTCGGGCAGCCGCTGCTCCGCAAGGAGGACGCCAGGCTGGTCACCGGCGAGACGAACTGGACGGACAACATCCAGCTTCCCGGGATGCTCCACATGGCTTTTCTGCGCAGCCCGATGGCCCACGGGAGGATTGACCGCATCGACGTCAGCGGCGCGCTGGCGATGCCCGGCGTCGTTGCTGCCTACACCGCCGCAGACATGGGCGCCGCCGGGATCCCGTGCGTGTGGCCGGTCACCGACGACATGGTGGCCCCGACTTTCCCGGTCCTGGCCACCGACGAGGTCCGGTTCGTCGGCGACGCTGTCGCGGTGGTCGTCGCAGACACCCGCTACCGGGCAGCGGATGCCCTGGAGGCGATCGAGGTGGACTACACGGGCCTGCCCGCTGTGGTCGACATGGAGGCCGCTCTCGCCGACGGTGCCGACCTGGTACACGCCGACAAGGGCACCAACAAGTGCTTCTACTGGGAGCTCAATGGCGGCGACTACGCCGCATCCAAGGCGAAGGCCGAGGCAGGTGGCGGCAAGATCTTCCACCGCCGCTACGTCCAGCAACGGTTGATCCCCAACGCCATGGAGCCCCGGGCTGTGGTCTGCGCCCCGATGGCCGCCACCGGGGAGATCACCTTGTGGTCGGCCACCCAGATCCCGCACGTGGTGCGGGTGCTGCTGGCGTTGACCACGGGCATCCCCGAGAACAAGATCCGGGTCATCGCCCCTGACGTCGGTGGCGGGTTCGGGTCCAAGCTCGACCTTTACCGCGAGGAAGTGATCGCCGCGCTGGTGGCCGGCAAGCTGGGTCGACCGGTGAAGTGGACCGAGTCGCGCAGCGAGGGCTACCAGGGGACGATCCACGGCCGCGACCAGATCCAGGACATCGAGATCGCCTGTGCCGCCGACGGCACCGTGCTCGGCCTGCACGTCGAGCTGCTCGCCGACATGGGCGCCTACCTGCAGATCATCACGCCGGGCATCCCGCTGCTCGGAGCGTTCATGTACAACTCGATCTACAAGTTCGAGTCGCTGCACTTCGGGACCACGGGGGTGTTCTCCACCAAGACACCCACGGACGCCTACCGCGGGGCCGGCCGCCCGGAGGCCACGTTCGCGATCGAGCGGATCATGGACGACCTCGCCGCCGATCTGGGGATGGACCCGCTGGTGCTGCGGGAGAAGAACTGGATCACCCACGAGGAGTTCCCGTTCACCACCATCGCCGGGCTGGAGTACGACAGCGGAAACTACGAGGCTGCCACCGCCCGGGCGACCGAGCTGTTCGACTATGCCGGACTGCGCGCCGAGCAGGCTGCCCGCCGCGAGTCCGGTGACCCGGTGCAGCTGGGGATCGGGGTGTCGACCTTCACCGAGATGTGCGGGCTGGCCCCGTCGCGGATCTTGTCCGCGCTGAAGTACGTCGCGGGCGGCTGGGAGTCCTCCACCGTGCGGGTCCTGCCGACCGGCAAGGTGGAAGTGGTGACCGGGACCTCCCCGCACGGACAAGGCCACGTCACGGCCTGGAGCCAGATCGCCGCGGACGCACTCGGTGTGCCGTTCGAGGACGTCGAGGTCATCCACGGGGACACCAAGATGGCCCCGAACGGCATGGACACCTACGGGTCCCGGTCGCTGGTCGTCGGCGGCATCGCCGTCCTGCATGCCGCCGAGCGTGTCGTTGAGAAGGCTCGCCGCATCGCCGCGCACCAGCTCGAGTGTGACCCGGCCGACCTCGACTTCGAAGGCGGAGTGTTCAAAGTCCGCGGCACCCCGGGCGCCGAGAAAGCGATCCAGGCGGTCGCGTTCGAGGCGTTCACCGCCCACGACCTGCCAGACGGCGTGGAGCCGACGCTCGCGGCCGACTCGACGCTGGATCCCAACCAGTTCTCGTACCCGCACGGCACCCACCTGTGCGCGGCCGAGGTGGACACCGAGACCGGCGCGGTGCATCTGCGCAGCTACGTGGCGGTCGACGACATCGGAAACGTGGTCAACCCGATGATCGTGGAGGGCCAGGTCCACGGTGGAGTCGCCCAGGGCATCGCGCAGGCACTGTTCGAGGAAGCCGTGTACGACGCGGAAGGCAACCTGGTCACCGGAACGATGGTGGACTACCTGGTGCCTTCGGCCGCGGACCTGCCGCACTTCACCACCGACCGAACGGTGACCCCGGCGACCACGAACGAGCTGGGGGTCAAGGGGGTCGGCGAGGCCGGCACGATCGCTTCGACACCTGCGGTGGTCAACGCCGTCGTGGACGCACTTCGGCACCTGGGCGTCGACGACGTGCGGATGCCGTGCTCACCCCAGACCGTGTGGCGGGCGATCCAGTCAGCTGCGGCGGCCGCGGACGGAGGACGGTCATGATCCCGGCGAGCTTCGACTACGTGCGACCGGACTCGGTGGACGGCGCTGTCGCTGCCCTTCGCGACGGCGGCGAGGACGCAAAGGTGCTGGCCGGCGGCCAGTCTCTGGTCCCTTTGCTGCGCCTTCGGCTGGCGTACCCGTCTGTGCTGGTGGATCTGGGCGGTATCGGCGAGCTGGTCGGGATACGCGACGGCGGTGACCACCTGGCCATCGGCGCGATGACCACGCACCACGCGGTGATGACCAGCGCACTCGTCGGTGAGCATGCCGGGCTGCTCGCCGAGGCCACGGGGACGGTGGCGGACCCGGCGGTGCGCCACCGCGGCACCTTCGGCGGCTCACTGGCCCACGCCGACCCCGCAGGGGACCTGCCGGCGGTGGCGCTGGCCTACGGCGCTCAGATGGTCATCGCCGGTGCGGGTGGCCGTAGGACGGTGGCGGCGTCGGACTTCTTCCGCGACTACCTGCGCACCGCAGTGGCACCCGACGAGATTCTCGTGGAAGTCCTGGTGCCGAAGCTGGGGGCGGGCTGGGGTCACCGCTATGAGAAGTTCCAGCGCACCGCCCAGGCCTGGGCGTTGGTCGGGGTCGCGGCGCTGGTCCGCCGCTCCAACGGGTCCATCGCCGAAGCCCGGGTAGGGCTGACGAACATGGGCGCCACGGCGTTGCGTGCGACGGCGACCGAGCAGGCCCTGGAAGGAGTGGACGCCTCCGACGCGGCGGTCGCCTCGGCTGCAGCCCACGCCGCCCAGGGCACTACGCCGTCGTCGGACCTGCACGCACAGTCGGACTACCGCCAGCATCTTGTCCGGGTGCTCACGCGGCGGGCTGTCGCCAGCGCCGCCGGAGTCTGAGCCGCGGATGAAGCTGGACAACGAGTTCGTCGTCCCGGTCGCCCGGGCGCAGGCCTGGGATGTGCTCATGGATGTCGAGCGCATCGCACCGTGCATGCCGGGGGCCACTTTCGACGGTTTCGACGGGGACGCCTTCAAAGGGCGGGTCAAGGTCAAGCTCGGCCCGATCACCATCACCTACTCCGGAGTGGCTCGATTCGTCGAGCACGACCCCGACGGTGGCCGTGCGGTGATCGAGGCGACCGGCCGGGAGATCCGCGGAACCGGGACCGCCAACGCGACCATCGAAACGGTTCTGGTGGACCGGGGCGAGCAAACGTTGGTCAAAGTCAGCACCGACCTCACGATCACCGGAAAGCCCGCGCAGTTCGGTCGTGGGGTCATGGTGGAGGTGGGAACCAAGATCCTCGGCCAGTTCGCCGACTGCCTCGCCAGCCAGCTCGGTTCAGGCCCCGAACAGCCGGTCGAGGCTCCACCGGAGCCCGAGCCGCAGCCGGTCGCATTCGTGACCGACGGCCCTCACGTCGTGGACGTCTCCGACGCATCGATGACGGCGACGGCCGGAGGCGAGAAGACCGAGCCGATGCGCCAGTCCGTGGAGGCGATCGACCTGCTCGACACGGCCGCCGTCCCGGTGCTCAAGCGCGCGCTGCCACTGCTCGGCGCCCTGGTCGGCCTGTTCGTGCTCTTCCGGATTGTTCGACGGATTCTTCGCTGAGACCCGGACCGGACCGGACCTGCTCCGGCAGCACCGGGGCAGGCCACCTGCAGCGGGTCACGGGTCAAGCTCAGCCCGGCAGGGACCGGTCCTGCATCTCCCAGGCATGGTCCATGACGTGCCAGGCGACCCGGCGGGCCAGGTAAGGAAGCGGCCATGAAGGCTCGGGGTCCGGCGGCGGCGCCGTGAGCGCTGCGAGCACGTCGGCGCGCAGGACAGCGACTGCTGCGGGGTCGTCGTAGCTGGGCTTGGGGTGGCGGACCCCGACCTTACGGGCGTAGGCCGCCTCGGCGGCCAGCACGTGGTCGACCATCGGGTCCCGGTCGCGGCCGCCACCTCGTGGGCCTTTGCGCAGCTGGGGACCGCTGGCTGCGGCTACCTGGTCGAAGTAGGACCAGCAGGCCGCCACGATGCGGCCAAGGCGGACGCGGTCTCCGGCGGCCAGCGGCTCACGCTCGGCGCTGGAGATCGCGCCAGGAGCACCGAAGTCGGTGGTCATGTCCCCTGGCAGCCGTTCGGTGACGACGAAGTCATCCACATCGGGCGCCGGGAGCCGCGCACCTTGCAGCACTTCCCGGTACCGGCCGAGGTAGGAGGCCAGCGACTCCAGCGCGTCGTGCTCGCTGCGCCCCGACCGCGACCAGCCGGGCCACTGCAGCGCCGAGGCGAACACTCGCTTCTTGCCGATCTCCAGACACACCAGCGTCACAGGCGCCATTATCGCGCGGCCCCCGGCCGGGCCCCACATCCTCGCTGGGCTAGCCGCCGTTGCTGAGGGTGACGACCCCAACGTAGATGGTTTCGCCGGTGCTCGAGATGGTCACCGTCGGGACCCCGGCAGGGGCGTTGGTGAGGAAAGTGTCCACGTCGGTACCGAATGTGAGTGTGGGGCCGATGGCCCCGTTGGACGAGGAGTCGGCGAAGTTGTGCGGGTCACCGGTGCCGCCCTGTTCGGTCAGCGCAGTCCCGTCGAGGGACAGCGAGTCGCCGACCAGCATCGCATCGCCCTCCCAGACGACAGAGCCGATGCTCAGCGGCCCCGCTGCGCGGCTTGGGGCGTCGAAGGACACCGCACCCGTGCTGGCGTTGACGGTCTGAAGCCCGTCGAAGACCGTGACCTGGTTGCTGGTCACTCCCGGGTCGTTGGTGACTACCACCAGCGACCAGCCGCCGTACTTGCCGGCGCCGGTGGCGACCTGCGGGTCGGCGGCCCACCAGTCGCCGGCTCCACCGGCCTGAACCATGGCGGTTACGTCGGTGAACGCTTGGAACGCGGTGTACTGGGGGCTGGTTGTGGTGTCCACGCGGTCCGCGGAGACCACCTGGTAGGTGCCCGATCCGGGGGCTCGCAGCTTGATCGTCTCGGTGCCGGCCCCGGTCCAGGCACCGGACCAGTAGAGCCCGGCCCAGCGCACGGCTGCCCCGACCGGCAGGGACAGGGTTGCCCCTGACGAGGCTGTGGTGGTCGGGTCGCTGTCTCCGTCGTACGCAGTCATCTGCCACTGGTCGTCGTCGAGCCGGTTCCCTTGCCGCATGCGGGCCTGCGCGCAGCCCTGCTCGGTCAGCGGGCAGGACAGCAGCGCGTTGCCCACCTCGGTCACCGACACCGACCCCTGCGCCGCGTACCTGGCGGACATCCCGTGGGACTGCACCCCCACGGACCCGGTGACGGTGACCGGTGTGAGACCGTCGGAGCTGATGGTGACCGACGGCGCGACGTCGCCCTGCGAGCCTGGTGCGGCGGCGACGTCCAGGTAGGCGGAGGTGGACGCCCCGGGGGCCAGGGCCGGGTAGGTGCAGGTCGCTCCGCCGGTCGTCGGGTCGCAGGCCCAGCCGTCGGTGCGGGCCAGCAGCAGCCAGCCGGACACGAAACCGCCGTTCTCGAATCCGCCGCCGGAGTTCTCCAGCCCGATGAAGCTCACCCCTGGTGGCAGCGAAACGTCCGCAGTGATGGTGGTCGAGGCTGCGTTACCGGTGTTGCTGAGGTCGAAGCCGACGATGCCGGGCCGACCTTGGACCAGGTCGCCCACGCGCGCGTAGGTGGCGACAAGGAACGGCTCGGGGGTGGGACCGGTGTCGGTGGGAGACGGCGTCGGAGTCGGCGTCGGCGTGGTGGTCGGGCTTGGCG
>Ga0075015_100000657_pt1 | contig 12254 bp, 16 predicted proteins | sample AleBraG_ABR_2013_FD_71476 | JGI IMG/M metagenome (GOLD analysis project Ga0075015, IMG submission 71476) | Freshwater sediment microbial communities in response to fracking from Pennsylvania, USA - Alex Branch Run_MetaG_ABR_2013 | ecosystem: Environmental > Aquatic > Freshwater > Creek >...
CGAACGCATCATTGGCCAGCAGACGCGCTTCCAGCCAACCGGCGGAACGTGTCTGATACTCGAAGGAGGCACTTTGCTCCGTTCCCGGATTCAGATCAAATCGACGGCTGCCTATCGTCGCCCCACCAAAGCTTAGCGCCACCGGCACGCTGCGTCGCAAGGAGCCATAATTCTTGACGGCAACGAAAATGTTCCACGCGTCGGGATTGGTGACCGAGCGCCGCGCGCCCATTTTCAGCAGTCCCGCATGTTCCGCCGGCCCTGGAATCGAAAGCACTCGCAGATTTTCCGGCAGGCTGGTGGGTTGATCTTCCGGGGCTGTGCGGCCGGCGCCGATAAACACGATCTCTCCGGGGCGCTGGGCGTGCAGCCGCTGGGCGTCCCGCGCAAACTGTAGCGCATTCTCCAGCTTCAGCCCGCCGGCCGTTGCTTGCGTACGGTCGATGGCCCGCTGAATCGCGGTTCGGTCCGTCTCGAAGAAGTTCGCCGGCGTGGCTAAAGCATCCGCGCGGACCACCATCACCCGGTCACTCGAAGGAAGCAAGCTTAAGTAACGCCGCGCCGCAATGCGCGCTTCATCCATCAGACGCATCTGCCCGTTGCGCGCCGCCATCCACGCCGAGCTATCCAGAATCAGCACGTGGTCGCGAGAAGAGCGATCCGGCGAGCCCAAGCGCAATTGGGCAATCGCCAACAGCAACAACAACAGGCTGAGCAACTGCAATATCAAAGACCAGGGCTGCTGCAACTTCCGGCGATGCTTCTGCTGCGGCGGTTTTTCCGCTGTTTGAAAGAAGCGCAGTGTGGACACCACGTGCTTGTTGCGCACCCGGTCCAGCAGATAGAGCGCGACCACGATGCTCGCCAGCGTACTCAATACGCCAACAAATTCGAGCAGGCTCAAATTGAGGAAGAACATGGAATGGCTACTGAACGCTGCCGGACCGGACTACGGGGCCAAACACGGCTTCTTCGATTGTAGTGTCAGTGGACAGGCCGACATAGCGGCCGCTGTTGCGCAGCCCGACTCGCTGGATCGATTTCGCGAACTCGTCAAACGCCGCCGTATAGTTTCGCCGCGCATCGCCGTCGAAAGTGATCTCCAGAGTCTGCCCGGATTCAGCGTCCGTTAAATCGAGCTGGCCCTCCCACGGCGGTTCGCGGTCCTCGGGAGAATAGACGTGCATCAACTGCAGTTCGTGTCCAAAATCTGAGAGAAACTGGAGCGGGCGTTCGGTATCGGCGTCATCGAGAAAATCCGAAATGATGATCAGCAGGCCGCGCTGCGGGTACTTGGCGATAAAATCGCGAGCGATCTGGAGATAATTGGTCTTTCCGCCTACTTGCAGATTGGTGAGAAAATTCACCGCCGGCATAAAACGATGCCGCCCGCCTCCGCAGACGAAGGCATCGCCCAAGGTCGCGGCAAAGGGCTGCAGGCAGATGCTGTCCAGCCGAACCAGTCCGACGTAGCACAGCGCCGCCGTCAATTTACGCGCGAACTCGAACTTCGTCGCCATACTCTGGCTGCAGTCCAGCAGCACCCGAACCGGCACGCGCGGCTCGATCTGGAACATTTTCAAGAAAAGCTTTTCCAGTCGAAGATAAGCCCGCCAGTTAATCGCGCGCAGATCGTCGCCGTGGTGAAAATGGCGATGATCGAGAAACTCCTGACCGCTGCCGGCAAAGTGGGAAGCGTTGTGCCCGCCCACCAGACCTGGAAAAGACTTCTGCCAGCGCAAGGCCAGGCGCTCGAGCTTTTCCAGAAACGCGCTGTCGATCAGGGGTTCCGTGTTCACTTTGCGGTTGCGGCGCTCACGTGCGAAACAATCTTGTTGAGAATTGTCTCCGGCGTCTGCCCATCGGCGTGGGCGTCAAAATTCAGAATAATGCGATGCCTCAGCACCGCGCGGGCAATGTCCCGAACGTCGTCCAGGCTCAAATTCAAGCGGCCGCGCATCAACGCCTGCACCCGCCCGCATTCCACCAGGGCCTGTGCCCCCCGCGGAGAACTGCCATAGCGGATGTACTTGTTCGCTGCTTCGTGTGCCGTCTCGGTCCCCGGCTGCGTGGCCATCACTAGATCGATCGCGAAATCCTGCACGTGCGGCGCCACCAGCACGCTCCTGCAGACGGACCGGAGGTGAAGAATCTCGTCGCGATTGACTACGGTCTGAATCTCGGTTTCGTCCCGATGGATGGTGCGCTCCACAATGCGATTCAAGTCGCCGCGCGAAGGGTAAGTCACCAGCAACTTCATCAGGAAGCGGTCGAGTTGCGCCTCCGGCAGCGGATAAGTACCCTCCATCTCGATGGGGTTCTGGGTGGCCATCACCAGAAAGGGCGCCTCCAGTTCGTGCGTGGTGTTGCCGCTGGTGACGGTGCGCTCCTGCATCGCTTCGAGCAAAGCCGACTGCGTCTTCGGAGTCGCGCGGTTGATTTCGTCGGCCAGCACCAGATTGGAAAAGATCGGTCCAGGTTGAAAGCGCAACGCCTTACTGCCGCGGTCGTCGGACTCAATCATCATGCTGCCGACGATGTCCGCCGGCATGAGGTCCGGTGTAAACTGAATCCGCGAATATTTCAGGTGCAATACGCGCGCCAGCGTGCGCAGCAGCGTGGTTTTGCCCAGCCCGGGAACGCCTTCCAGCAAGACGTGGCCGCCGGCCAGCAGGCAGATCAAAACGCCGTCCACGATCTCCTGTTGGCCGACGATAACTTTTCCAATCTCTTGGCGGACTTTTTCCAGTTGAGCGACGGCGTCTTGCAAAGAGGAGTCGTTTGGCACACAGCTATTTTATGTCATCATGCGAGCATGACTGCGGACATGTTGCGGACGCACTTAGACTACACCGCCTGGGCCAGCCGGAAACTCGTTGACGCCGCTGCGCAGTTGACGCCCGAAGAACTCACCCGGGATTTCGGAACCAGCGATCATAGCGTTCTCGGCACGCTGGTTCATGTCTTTGCCGCCGATCGTATCTGGTTATGCCGTGTTACGGGAACGCCCGCCCCCGAGCACTTCGTCGATCCGGAAAAGGACATGCATCTGCCGGTGCTGCAAAACGACTGGCCAAAATTGCTGGAGCGCTGGAAGCAGTGGGCCGCCAGCCTGGCCGATACCAATGCCGTCATCCCATATCGCGACATGAAAGACAATCCTCACCAGTCTTTTGCCTGGCAGATCGTTCTGCATCTCGTCAATCACGGAACGCATCATCGCGGCCAAGCGGCGGGCTTCCTGCGATCGATGGGGCACACGCCGCCGGTGCTGGATTTGATCGCCTACTATCGGCAAGTTCAGCGGGTTCCGTAGTGTGGCCGATCCGAAGCTGACTGCGAGAGTCTGCATCTCTTCGAGCCGGTCGGCCATCCGGCCCGGGGCGATGGACCGCTCATGACGGGCTCATCCGGGCGGCGGATCAGGCGAATACCGTGCGGGGTCCCTGTTGTCTGGACTTTCCCGCGAGTGTCGTTCGCCCGCTAGCTTCATGAGGTCAAACCTCGGAGGCGTCGGCAAAACCGCAAGATTGCCTTGTTCATCCCGACAGATGACGACGCCCATTTCCTTCAACTTCTTCATTAGCTCAAGCTCGGCGTTGAGAACATCGATCTCGGCAAGCCGCGCTTCGGCTTGCTCCTTCCTTACCTTGCTCTCCAGAGTGCGAAGATATAGCTCGGTCTCGATCTTCTTTTGCTCAGCCTCAGCGAAAGACTTGAGAGAATCCGCATATTCCTTGTTGGCCAATCCCCGGATCTTGCGCTCTCCGAGGGCTACACCTTCGTCAACGGAGATGCCGTGTTTCCTTGCGAAAGAGGCGATGCGATCAACCGTTTGGCGAAGCCGCTCGCCAGCGCGGCTTGACCAGTCCTCCGGCAACAGCGCGCGCACCCGAGCCACAAACCTAGTACCGACCCACTCACGCTCTGACACGTACTCTCTCGGGTATGGAGGTCTCTTCGAAGTCGAATTCAACCTCCAGCCCAACGCCCCCACATGCTCGGTAATAATTGGCCAATGCGGTCAGAACGCCCGCGACGGTCTTTGCTGGCAACTTGTGATCGAAAGTGATTTCGAATCCATTATTCTCGGAGTCCATTGTCCGCCGCTTGCCGCGGACTCTCGAAGCTTCCGCGAACACAGAGAATCCAAATAGAGGATCAATCCTCGTGGTCCCCGGCCGCGCAATCCTCCACTCGACCTGAAGGTACCTGACTTCTGGACGCTTCGTCAGGTTCAGCAGCTGCGAATACATACCGCAGTATGACTTAGGCGGAAATACGAGGAGAGGTCGCCCCTCATCAAGTAGCTTGCTGCCATCTGCTGATCCCCGGACCCGAGATCCACAACTGGGCCGAAGCCCGCAGTGCGAGCAATTTGCTCAGGTACGAGGTATGTTGGCAATATCGACCTAGCTCCGATCTCGGAATTTTCAGCGGCCGGATTTAAGATTACAGTACTCCACAGTTCAATGGGCAGATATACCCCTCTAGCAGTGTCGCGTTGCGCAATGCCTTTGGTGGCAACCACTCGCCAGTGATAGTACGGCGGCGCAGGGATAGAGTAAGTGAAGCGGCGTGTGTTAAAGGGCGCGCCGAACGGCGTCGTGATATTCACCGGCCCAGGCCGCATATCGCGCCGGAACGCTAGTCTTTAGGCGTAGTGGGCATTGTATATCGCACGGTTCAAGTTCGAGTGGAGGTCGTCTCAGGCTCTACCCCTGACGCGGAATCTAGCAAGGGCAGGAACCGGACTACCTCTAACCGCCTCTAACCGGCGCAAATCATTCGCAACAAAGAAGGCGATTGGGTGTATACTTTAGACCGTCCAAAGCACAAGGAGGGCTCATGGCGGAACAGCGACTTCACCGGACCGCGATCGACGACCGCGTCGACTTCAATCAGAAGAGAGCGATGAGCGGCCGTCGCGCAGGAGTTGAGGTGCATCGACCCGACAGCGTTGCACCGACCGCCCGGAACGTCAGATCGAAGAAGCTGACTGGAGGCCGGGCTATTCGTGCGCAGACGGGCTCCAGCCCTCAGAAGATAGGGAGGCTTGACCCCGCGATCAGTGACCGTGTCGATCTCAATCGAAAGAGAGCCAAGGATGGCCGCCGCGCTGCAGGTGAGGTACACCAACCCGACACGGCCGCTCGGAACGTCACCAAGGAATCGAGCGAGTTAGCAACGAGAGGCCGGGCTGTGCGTCGCCGGCCAGGTTCGAAGCCCTAAGAAGAAGATGATAGGAGTCGAAGATGCTCTCAATTTGCAACGGTTACCCCACCCATCTGTACGTAGCGATCATGTTCTACAGCCCAGATACCTGTGCAGAGTACGGCAATTTCCAAACCATGGGCTGGTGGTCAATTGATCCTGGAGCATGTGCCAATGTTTATTCGAACGATCTCGAGGACCTGAACCGCTTTTGGTACTACTACGCCGAGGCGGACGATGGCGAGACTTGGTCCGGGCCATTCACTGCCTATGTTACCGACCAAGCGTTTAATTCGTGCGTTGGGATCGGCTCTACAGACTCGCGCATAGTAGGGTTTCGCGAGTTCGACATTGGTGACAACGACGACTACACCCTAACTTTGACTCCCTGATCAAACGCTGCGGCTTGCGGTCCAACGAATCGTCGCTGGTGGGTGACGTGGCGTCGGCGACGGATTCGACTCGTCTCGGGCGCATCCAATCCCGCACAAACTCATCGCCCGCAGGGAGCCGCGTTGGGGATTACGCCCAGCGCTCCAATTCCGAAAAGCTACGACAGCCGAGCGCGGGGAGGCACGCTTGTCTGTTGCCCCAAGGGCGAGCCTCCAGAATCGCTCCCGCCCACAGGCGTGCCGGCCTGTCGAGAGTACGTCACACGAATCGATCGCGGAAGCGCTACTTCAGCGGTGAATAATCGGTCGGCTCAGCGAACACGGACGTAATCTTCGAAACGATCTTTCCGTTGGCTTCCGATTCCTTGGCCACTTTCTGCCATTCCGGGTCGGAAACGAAATCCTTCCAACTCTGCTTGGCTGCATCGCGGCTCGGGAACGACAGGATGTAGATCAGCGTGTTCTTGGAGAGCGGCTCATCGGTGGGCGAAAAGTAAGCCACACTCGTCATGCCGTGTTTCTTGAAAATGCGCACCGTGTTGTCGCGAAAGCGCGTGTGCAGCGTGTCCAGTTTGCCTTCTTCCGTAGTGTACGTGCGGATTTCAAAAACCTTGTTGTTTTCCGCGGCATGCGCCGTGGTTGTCTTGCCGAACCAGAAACCCACCGCCACGGCGGTGAGCGCGATCAAAACTGTTGGACCAATTCTCTTGAGCATAATGTTCGGAATTCTACCACCTCAAAAGTGGTCTGCGTGCTTGGCAACCCAACGCGGAGTCGAATCCACGGCTTGCCGCAGCACAAGCTGCAACTGTCCGGCATGGTGCTGAACATGACGCAGGTTGTACAAAAGCAACTCCGCCACGCTGAGTTCCACCCACTCATAGCTGCGTCTCTGCCGGGCCTTCTCTTCTGTCAGCGCGAGAATCGCGGCGCGGCACTTGTTGCGCCCATGAACCAGATAATTCTGCAACTCCTCTTTCGTGTACACGCGCGACGGCAACACGTCCGGCTCTAACTCGCCCAGATCGAAAGGCGGCGGAGGCGCAAATCCTTCAATCGATTCTGACAAGTACAGATCGAGAAAGAAAAGCGCGTGATACGCGGTGTACCAAAATTCCGGCCGCCGGGTGCGATCGCACCATAGGTCATCCGGACAAGCCGCGATGGCGTTCTCCAGCATGTCGATGGCAGCGCCGAACTGCTGCCAGATGGTCAATTTCCAAAACGCGTCCATGGACTTTGCGACTCCTTCCCGCGCCGCACCCGTCTCAATCGCCCCGCAGCGCTTCCACCGGATCGAGTTTAGTGGCGCGTCGCGCCGGCAGATAGCTCGCCAGCAAGGCGACCACGGTAAACAGCAGCGCGCACCAGAGGAAGGTTTGCGGATCGTTAGCGCTCACCCGGTACAGCAAACTGCTCATCACGCGCGTCAATGCCAGCGCGCCGGCCAAGCCGACTGCGATTCCGGCGGCAGCCAACGCCAAACCGTGCGACATCACCAGAGCCAAAATGTTGAACGCGCCGGCTCCCAAAGCCAGCCGGATTCCCAGCTCCTGCGTGCGTTGCGTCACCGAGTGAGAGATCACGCCATAAATCCCGATCACCGCCAGCAGAAACGCCGTGCCGGCAAAAGCGGACAGCAGCAGCATGGTGAGACGCGGCTGAGAGTTGAGCTTGCCTGCCAGCTCCTCCATGGTCTGTATAGCGATCACCGGTTGATCCTTGTCGACGCGCAAAATGGCTTGGCGCACGGCTTGGGTCGGCTGATGCGGATCGCCGCTGGTGCGCACCGCAACCACCAGATAACTGGTGGGGACTTGCGCCATCGGCACGTAAATCTCCGGCTGCGCGGCCACGGCGAGGCCTACGTTCTTCACGTCCGGCACAACGCCTACCACTTCATTCGGTTCCGTCCGCAGCCCGATATAGATCTTTTGGCCGATGGCATTCTCATTGGGCCAGAAACGCCGGGCAAGCTCCTGATTGACCAGCATGACTTTGGCGCCCTGCGCATCGTCGTGCGCGCCGATCGCGCGGCCCTTCAACAGCGGGATTCGCATCACTTGAAGATAGTCGGCGGTGATCGCATTGAAGGCCACGATGGTGCGTTGCGAAAGCGGCACCGCCTGCTCGCCTTCTTTTCGGCAAGGCGTAAAGCGAACCGGCCGCAGCGGGACGGTGGTCGACAGCGAGGCCGCGTTCACGCCGGGCACGGCAGCCACTTCGGCCAAAACTTTGTTGAAAAAGGCTACCAGTTGTTCATTGGTGCTATATTTGGCTGGCGGCAGCGTCAACGACATCGTTAACACGTGCGCCAGTTCGCAGCCAGGGTCGGTACTCTGCAACTGCCGAAAACTACGCAGCAACAGGCCGGAGCCGATCAGCAGCACCAGCGACAGCGCCACTTGAGCAACCACTAGAACGTTGCGGCTCAAGTTGCTGCGCCGGTTACCCGCTGTGCCCCGCCCTTCTTCGCGCAACACGGAGTTGACATCGGTGCGCGAAATCTGCAGCGCCGGCATCAGTCCGAAAAGCAGACCGGTGGCGATGGAAATCCCCAGCGTGAACAGCAACACGCCGCCGTCCACGCGCAGTTCGCCGGATCGCGGCAGGGTCGGCGCCGCCATGGTCGATAGCGAATGCGTTGCCCACCACGCCAGCAGCAGCCCGAGCGCGCCGCTCACAACGGAGAGAACCAGGCTTTCCGTCAGCAATTGACGAACAATGCTGCGCCGTCCAGCGCCCAAGGCGGCCCGGATGGCAATCTCCTTGCGGCGGCCCAAAGCGCGTGCCATCAGCAGACTGGCAACGTTGGCGCAGGCAATCAACAAAACCAATCCAACCGCGCCCAGCAGCACCAGCAGCGCGGTCCGCACGTTGGCCACCAGGCGATCGCGCAACAGCACCGCGTCCACCGTCCGCTTGGGATCGGCATCGGGCTTCTGCGGATTGTCGCGTTGATATTCCCGGTTCAGCACCGCCATCTCCGCTTCCGCTTGCTCCTGAGTCACGCCGGGCCGCAAGCGCGCAACTCCGGTCAGATAGCCGGCCCCCGCAGCCACTTGCTTAGGCGTCAGGTAGTTCGCTTCAAACACGCGCGGAACCCAGATATCGACCTTGGGTCCGAGCAGCGGAAATTCAAACTCCGGCGCCAGGATGCCAATAATTTTGTAACTGCGCCCATCCAGCGTGATGTTTTCCCCCAGCGCGCCGGGCTGGCCCCCCAACCGGCGCAACCAGAGAGAATTGCTAATAACGGCTACCGCCTGTCCGCCGGCGCGATCTTCCTCCGGCAGAAATCCCCGCCCCAGCCGCGGACGCACTCCCAACAGGCCGAAAAAATCATCCGAGACGCGGCCGGCCGGATCCTGCTCCGGCTCGGCGTCGCTGCCGGTCACATTAAACGCCTCAGTCGCCACTGCGGACATGCCGCTGAAGGAATGATTGCGGTCGTGCAGCAAATTGTATTGACCCCAGGAAAAGCCGCGCGTGTCGCTGCGGTCATGCACTGCAGTGGAGGAAAGCACAGTCAATCGGCCCGGATCGCTGTAAGCCAGCGGCCGCAGCAGCACCGCGTTCGTCACGGTGAAGATGGCAGTATTTGCGCCAATGCCCAGCGCCAGCGTACCCACGGCCACGACGCCAAAAGCGGGATTCTTCGCCAGCATTCGCACGGCGAAGCGCAGATCTTGCCACACGATCATAGTTTCCTCGAATAGCTAGCACAGATGGAAATAGCCATCGCGCTCAATCAACTGAACACTCACTCCGAACAAGCGGGACAGCCGCTCCGCCGTCAGCAGTTCCGTTTTCGGCCCGTCGGCTGAAATGCGGCCATTATCGAGAAAGATCACACGCTCGATCTCCGGAATCAGGTCCGGCAGATGATGCGTCACCAGCACGATGCCGATCCCGCTCTGCGCCAGCGTCCGCAGGGTCTGGCGTAATTCGTGCATCGCAAACAGATCCAGGCTGTTGGCCGGCTCGTCCAGCAGCAAGGCGAGCGGCGAGTGCACCAGCGCCCGGCCGATCACCACCCGCCGCGCCTCCCCCGACGAAAGCTCCGCCAGCCACCGGCCGCGCAAGTGCCCGATCTTCAGCAGTTCAATCACTCCACGCGCTTTTTCCCGCATCGCCGGTGTCACGTGATGATACGGCTGCAGGCCAATGCTGCTGAAAAACCCCGAGAGAATGCCTTCCTCCACCGAAATGTCGCGCGTGCAGGTAGCCGTCAGGTCATTGGAGACGATACCCAGCAGAGAGCGTAACTCGAAAACGTTCCACCGGTCCCGCCCCAATATCTTCACATGGCAGTCGTCGCCGGCCAGCGGATAACACTCGCGAGTAATCGTTTTGATCAGCGTCGATTTGCCCGACCCGTTGGGGCCCAGAATGGCGACATGCTCCCCCGGCGCGATCGTTAAATTGATGTCATACAGAACCGTCTTCAGGCCGCGGGCTACGGACACGTGGGCGAATTCCAATAGGCTTTGGTTCAACCCTGACCTTAGCATGGGGGAAAGGAATTACCTCGGCCTTTCGCGGCTGTTTGGCGCGATCTTTCTGGAGCTTATTCAGCAGTTGGGTAGCGCGGCCAACCGAGTCCAGCAGTCCGCAAAAAAGGCGGCCATCGTGGTCGTCGAAGTAGCGAATGCGCCGCAGCCGCCACAGGCCCATCGCGATGCGGTCCACCATGTGGCGTTCCACCACGCCCACCGGACGATGGTCTCTGACCAAGTCGCCGTAAAGCGCGTTGAATTCATCGGGGTTTTCCGAGCTGAGCAAAAATTTGTGCGGAAGCCCCTGCGGATGTAGCATCGTGCTGAGATAGTCCATGAGATCATTTACCTTCCTTCGCAAGCTAAACTAAATCTCATTATACCGGGCCAGCTCCAAGCAATATCTCGTATAGTATTGATTATAAAAGAGAAAATTCTTGTGACCGGCTATGGGCGATGTAGAAACTTCTGAATCTGCCGCACCGCGTAATCCACCTTCATCTCGAAAATCCGCTTGCCGAGCTCGGGCGTCGAAGGGCGCGCGTCGCCGGCGATTCCTTGCGCCGCGTCCGGACCGGCGCTGGCAATCAAATTCTTGCGCACCCATTCCTTGTCGCCTTCCAGATAGAGCATTTCCGAAGTATCCATGATGCCCGCATGCCCGCCGGAGCCTTTGGGATAGCCATTGGCCTCGAGCCATTCGATGTAGTCCCTTTGCGCTTTTTCGTACATCTCCCCGCAGAAGAAAACGCGGATCTTCCGCGGCTTGTACTTGGCGTCCAACTTCCTCGCCACCTGGGCGAGTTCTGTCTGCCCGCCGCCGTGGTCTCCCATCAGAAAGATATTTTTAAACCCGTTCTCGATCAACTGCTCGGCCACTTGTTGATTGAGAGCCGCGAATACCGGGCCGGTCAGCCCGATGGTCCCCGGCAATGCGGGATTGGCTTTGTTCACCGAGTAAGGCATGATCGGCGCCACGATCGCGTTCCCCAGCTCGAGCGCAATCGCCCGCGCCGTTTCCCGCGCCATCAGATTGTGGCCCCCGTTGACATTCTGCGGCCCGCGCTGCTCCGTCCCCCCGTTGTAGACGATGGCGTTGATCTTGCCCTCCTCGTGAATCGCATGTTTCACTTCGGCCCAGGTCATCATTTCGAATTCGACTTGGGGTGGCGTTTGAGCGTATAGAGGAGCGGTGGCAAGGATGAGGAAAAGCGGACGGTACATTCGAGGAGCATTGTAGCAGGGTGCGTTTGTCGGGGGACTTCGCTGTTCGCGCACGCGTGGTGCGCGACACGGCAGCCAAGCGATCCGCACGCTAAAGCATCACACATCAGATGTGCTATGCTTTAGCATGCGGACCACAATTGACATTGAAGACGACGTCCTCGTGACCATCAAGCAAATCGCGCACCAACGGAAGACGAGCGCCGGCTACGTGGTTTCCTCAATGCTGAGAGAGGCTTTGCAGCCAAAGCCGTTTCAGCAAGAGTACCGCAACGGCGTCCCGTTGCTTCCGCGCCGGCCTGGGGGGCTTACGTTGACGCCTGAATTGGTGAACCAATTGCGCGATGAAGACGAGTAGGGCGGCCCTACTGGACGTGAACGTCCTGATCGCTCTTCTCGATCGGGAACACACGTTTCACAATTCGGCTCACGCCTGGTTTAAGCGCAATCGGAACCATGGTTGGGCGACATGCCCGATCACCGAAAACGGCTGCGTTCGCATATTGAGCAAAGCCGGTCTTACGTCTACGGTTACCAGGCAGGTCCTGGCCGAATTGTGTTCCGCCAGGGATCATCTCTTCTGGCCGGACTCCATCAGCATCCTCAGTCCCGGTCTCGATTTGACGGGCGTCGGTCCAAGAAGTCTTACGGACATTTATCTGCTAAGTCTCGCCGTTAAGAACCATGCCCGGCTGATTACATTTGACCAATCGATCCCATTGCATTGCGTCAGCGGTTGCTCGGAGAAAGATATAGAAGTTCTGTCAGCCGGATGATTTCTTTTTCCAACATCAACAAGCAGTACGGCAAGCAACTGGTCTTTGTCGACGCCTCCTTTCAGTTAAACCCCGGCGAGAAGGTCGGCTTGGTCGGCCCCAATGGCTCCGGCAAGACTACGCTCTTCCGCATGGTGGTGGGCGAAGAG
>Ga0075015_100000661_pt1 | contig 12192 bp, 8 predicted proteins | sample AleBraG_ABR_2013_FD_71476 | JGI IMG/M metagenome (GOLD analysis project Ga0075015, IMG submission 71476) | Freshwater sediment microbial communities in response to fracking from Pennsylvania, USA - Alex Branch Run_MetaG_ABR_2013 | ecosystem: Environmental > Aquatic > Freshwater > Creek >...
GCCCAGGGCGCGGCCGTCGTGGTCAACGACCTCGGGGTCAGCCTCCGGGGCGACACCGAGGAGGAGGACCCGGCCGCGTCGGTCTGCCGCGAGATCGAGGCCGCCGGCGGGCGGGCGATCCCGTCGCACGAGTCGGTCACCGAGTTCGCGGCCGCCGAGCGGATCATCGCCACCGCGGTGGACACGTTCGGTGGGATCGACATCCTGGTCAACAATGCCGGCATCGTGCGGGACCGGACCCTGGTGAAGATGGAGGAGTCCGACTTCGACGCCGTCATCGCCACCCATCTGAAGGGCGCGTTCAACTGCACGCGCCACGCCGCGCCGGCCATGAAGGAGGCCGGGTACGGTCGCATCGTCAACGTCACCTCCTCCGCCGGACTGCGCGGCAACTTCGGGCAGACGAACTACGGCGCGGCCAAGGCCGGCATCATGGGGATGACGTTCGTCTGGGCGCTCGAGCTGGCCAGATCGGGCATCACCGTCAACGCCATCGCCCCCGCCGGGGCCACCCGGATGACGGCGGCACTCGCCGGGGACGACGGCGAAGTCGATCCCCGCCTGGACCCGGCCATGAACGCACCGCTGGTGGCCTTCCTGGCCTCGGACCGGGCCGGACACGTCAACGGTCAGCTGTTCGGGAGGACCGACTTCAGCTACTCGTTGTTCCAGCACCCCAAGCAGATCGCCTGGATGCACCGGGACGGCGGCTGGGACGCCGACTCGGTGGCCGAACAGTTCGACGGGATGCTGGGCCAGCACCTGCAGACGGTGGGCATGGTCATGCCCTCCGGCCTGTCCCAGGACTCGGCCCGGAAGTGACCGTCCCGGTCCGGTAACGTCGGTCCCGTGGCCGCCGACCGCCCCGGACGCTCCGGCGAACCACCGGTGTCGACCGGGTCCCCTGCCCCCGTCGACACCGTGGCCCGGCTGCTCGAGCGACGGTCGGGGGACGACGGCGAGGCGCTGCGCTTCGAAGGCCACGCGTGGTCGTGGGACATGGTCGTGGCCGAGGCCCGGGCCCGGGCCGGCATGCTCCACCGGTTCCGTCTCGACGGTCCGGTACACGTCGGGGTGCTGCTCGACAACACGGCCGAGCACGTCTTCCTCCTGGCCGGGGCGGCCCTGGCCGGGGCGGTCGTGGTGGGACTGAACCCGACCCGCCGCGGCGAGGAACTGGCCCGGGACGTGCGGTCGACCGACTGCGCTCTGGTGGTCACCGACCGGGACCACCGCGGGCTGCTCGACGGACTCGACCTGGGTATGGCCGCCGATCGGGTCCTCGACTCCGACTCGGACGGCTACGGCGACCTGGTCGCCGCGGGTGCGGCGATGGGGCCGACGACCCGACCGGCGCAACCGGAGGCCGACGACCTCTACCTCCTGGTGTTCACGTCGGGCTCGACCGGGACGCCCAAGGCGGTGCGGATGTCCCAGGGCCGCGCCGCCCGGGCCGCGCTGCGCATGCCCTTCCGGCCGGACGACGTCCTCTACTCGGCCATGCCGCTCTTCCACGGCAACGCGCTGTCGTCGTCCCTCTTTCCGTGGATGGCCAGCGGGGCCACGCTCGTGCTGCGCCGCCGGTTCTCGGCGTCGGGGTTCCTCCCCGACGTGCGGGAGCACGGCGCCACCTTCATGAACACGGTCGGTCGGGCCGTGGCCCACATCCTGGCCACGGAGCCGACCGATCACGACCGGGACCACCGACTCGCCTACGTCCTGGGGCCCGAGACCGCGGCCACCGACAAGGCCGAGTTCACCCGACGGTTCGGCGTCCCGGTGTTCGAGGGCTACGGATCGAGCGAGGGGGCGATCGTCCTCCATCCGGTCGGCGACGGGCGGCCGGGTGCCCTCGGCCGCCTGCCCAAGGGCGCCGAGGCCAAGGTCGTCGACCCGGCCACCGGGGTGGAGCGCGCCGTCGGCGTCTTCGACGTCCACGGGCGGCTCACCAATCCCGAGGAGGCCATCGGAGAGCTCATCGGGCGGTCACCCCACTCGGCGTTCGAGGGCTACTACAAGAATCCGGAGGCCGAAGCCGAGCGGCTCCGTGACGGGTGGTACTGGTCGGGCGATCTTGCCTACCGCGACGCCGACGACATCTTCTACTTCGCCGGGCGCTCGGGTGACTGGCTCCGGGTCGACAGCGAGAACTTCACGGCGGCCCCCATCGAACGGATCCTGAGCCGCTATCCCGGCCAGCGGGGCGTCGCCGTGTACGCCGTGCCCGACAGCCGCACGGGCGACCAGGTCATGGCCGCCCTCCACGTCGGCGATCCCGACCTGTTCGACCCGGTGGGCTTCGCCGCCTTCCTCGACGACCAGCCCGACCTCGGAACCAAATGGGCACCGCGGTACCTGAGGATCGTCCCGGCCCTGCCGGTGACCGGGACCGACAAGGTGGACAAGGCCCCGTTGCGCGCCGCGCAGTGGTCGGGGAGCGACCCCTACTGGGTACGCCGCGACCGGTCATCGGCGTACACCAGGATGACCGCCGATGACGTGGACGCACTGAGGGCCGAGTTCACCGCCCACGGGCGGGAGGGACTGCTGGCCGAGTGACGGCCCGTCAGCCGTCCAGCACCACCGGGAGCGTGCGGGCCCCGTTCACCAGTGTCGAGCTGGTGTAGGTCGGCTCGCCGGCCAGGCGGAACCGGGGGTGACGGGCCAGGAGCTCCTCGAAGAACACGCGGCCCTCGAGCCGGGCCAAGCTGGACCCCAGACAGACGTGCTCGCCGAATCCGAAGGTCAGGTTCGGTGCCGCGGTCTGCCGACGGATGTCGAAGCACCCCGCGTCGGGGCCGAAGACCGCCTCGTCGCGGTTGGCCGAGGCGTACAGCATGACGAGGAACGTCCCGGCCGGCACCGGCGTCCCGGCGATCTCCACGTCGACCACGGCCGTACGGCCGAAGGCCTGGATCGGGGTGACCCACCGGAGCATCTCGTCTACCGCCGGAACCAGGAGGGAGGGATTCCCGGCCAGGTCGTCCCGCTGGGCCGGATGGTGGGCCAACGCCTCGGTTCCTCCGGACAGCAGCGACCGGGTGGTCTCGTTGCCGGCCACCAGCAGGGTCAGCAGGAACCCGGTGACCTCCCCCTGGTCGAGCAGCCGGTCACCCACCGGCGTGGTGGCCAGCACGCCGGCCAGTCCGTCCCCGTTCGCCGCGCCCGACCGGGCATGGTCGGTGAGGAACGCCAGCAGCTCCCCCATGGGAGCGGCCGGTGCATCGGAGATCCCGTCGGCCGACTCGATGATGGCGTCCGACCACGCTTTCAGCCGGTCGCCGTCGGACCCGTCCACCCCCAGCAGTCCGGCGATGACGGCGATGGGGATCGGTGCGGCCAGCTCGGCGACCAGGTCGACCGGTTCGTCGGTCGGGACTGCGTCCAGGGTCTGGCGGACCACCTCCCGGATGTGGTCCTCGAGGGGCGCCACCGACCTCGGGGTGAACAGCCGGTTCACCACCGACCGGTAGGCGGCATGGACCGGGGGGTCGAGGTGGAGGATGGAGAAGGCGCCCAGACCGCCGCTGTCGGTGTCGCGCAACGGGTCATTGATCAGCACGCCCCGCCCCGACACGAACCGCTCCGGATCGCGACTGACGTCCCGGACGTCCTCGTACCGGCTGAGTGCCACCATGCCGTCGGCGGTCGGGTACACCGGCGCGTTCCGGCGAAGCCAGGCGAGCACGTCGTGGTAGTCGGGCCGGAGGTAGAAGCCGGGCGTGCCCAGTCTGATCTCCGGCCCGTCCTCCGACCCCCACTCCCCCGATGCGACCACGGCCCACCTCCTCGGTGACGTGCCACGTTAGCGGCGGACGGCGGACTCCGGCCGAGCCACACCGGTGCCCCCGCCGACCGGGTGGTTTACAATCCGCCCCCAATGGAGCCCACCACCGTGCCGCCCGCACCCCACCTCGGCGCCCAGGCCGCCGACCATCCGGATCGTCCGGCCGTGGTCATGGCGGGATCGGGCCAGGTGACCACCTACGGCGAACTGGACGAGCGCTCGAACCGGCTGGCTCATGCCTTCCGTCAGGCGGGGTTGCGGCCCGGGGACCACGTCGCCCTCATGATGGCCAACGGCTCCCCGTTCCTCGAGGTGGCATGGGCGGCACAGCGGGCCGGCCTCTACTACACCGCGCTCAACGCCCATCTCCGCACGGAGGAGGCCCAGTACATCCTCGACGACTGCGGGGCCCGCGCCCTGGTGATCACGTCCGGGCTGGCCGAGGTGGCCGCCTCGCTTGACCTCGACTCCGTCCCCCTTCGTATCGCCGCCGGTGGTGACGTCCCCGGGTTCGCGCCGTTCGACGACGTGCTCGACACGGGTCTCCCGACGGCCCTGGCCGACGAGGCCGAGGGACGGGAGATGCTCTACTCCTCGGGCACCACGGGGGTGCCGAAGGGAGTGCGCAAGCCGCTCGGCGTCACCGTGCCCGGTGACCCGCGGGTCCCCTCCGTGGCCATCGCCCTGGGCATCGGCGCCATGGGGATCTCGGAGACGTCCGTCTACCTGTCGCCGGCGCCGCTCTACCACTCGGCCCCGCTCGTCTACACCATGGCCATGCACCGGCTCGGGGCCACCGCCGTGGTCATGGAGTCCTTCGATGCCGCCGGGTGCCTCCAGGCCATCGAGCGCTACCGCGTCACCCACGCCCAGTTCGTGCCCACCATGTTCACCCGCATGCTCCGCCTGCCCGAGGCCCAACGCCTGGCCTACGACGTGTCCAGCCTCCGCTACGTGGTCCACGCCGCCGCCCCGTGCCCGGTGCCGGTCAAGCACCGGATGCTCGAGTGGTGGGGACCCATCATCTACGAGTACTACGCCGGCACCGAGGATCTCGGATCGTCCTTCATCACCCCGGGCGAGTGGCTCGAGCACCCCGGATCGGTCGGCCGCCCGCGCGACGAGCTGCACGTGGTCGGCGACGACGGTGAGGAGCTGCCCACCGGCGAGGCGGGCACGATCTACTTCGCCGGCGGCCACGACTTCGAGTACCACAACGACCCCGTCAAGACGGCGTCGGTCCGCGACGGTCACGGATGGCGGACGCTCGGCGACGTTGGCTATGTGGACGAGGACGGCTACCTGTACCTGACCGACCGCTCCGCCGACATGATCGTGTCGGGCGGCGTGAACATCTATCCGAGGGAGGCCGAGCACGTGCTGCTGACCCATCCCGCCGTCCTGGACGCCGCCGTCTTCGGCATCCCCGACGAGGAGATGGGGGAGTCGGTCAAAGGAGTCGTCCAGTTGAGCGAGCCGGTCAGCGAGGCCGACCTTCTCGACTGGTGCCGCCAACGACTGGCCGGCTACAAGTCCCCACGGTCCATCGACGTGGTGGACTCGCTGCCGCGGGACCCGAGCGGCAAGTTGTTCAAGCGGCTCCTCAAAGAGCCGTACTGGGCGGGTCACGCCTCCCGCATCGTCTGACCGGTCGGGCACCACCGCTCCCCGGTGTCGCCGGCGCCACCCCGGCGCGGCGCGGCGCAGGCGGGCGTCGCACCCATCGGTTCCGCATCGGCGACCCACACCGCAGGCGCGGATACGTTGGCGCCCATGGACCCGACGACCGCACTGCTCACCGGCCAGGTGGCCGTCGTCACCGGAGGCGGCGCCGGCATCGGTCGGGGCATCGCCCGCGGGCTGGCCGCCTTCGGCGCCTCGGTCGCCGTGTGGGAGCGCGACCCGGACACCGCCGCGTCGGCCGCCCTCGAGATCGGCGGACTCGCACTGACGGTCGACGTGCGCGAGCCCGACGCGGTCGACCACGCCCTGGCCCGCACCCTCGACGGGCTGGGTGCCGTGGACATCCTCGTCAACAATGCCGGTGGCGTCTTCCGGTCGGACCTGTTGGAAACCTCGGTCAACGGCTGGGACGCCCTGCACCGGGCCAACCTCCGCAGCGTGTTGCTGTGCACCCAGCGGGTGGCCCGGGTGATGGTGGCCCGCGGCTCGGGAGGCAGCATCGTCAACATCACGTCGATCGAGGGCGTACGGGCCGCTCCCGGTTTCGCCGCCTATGCGGCGGCCAAGGCCGGCGTGATCAGCCTCACCCGGACGGCGGCCCTCGAACTGGCGCCCCACGGCATCCGGGTCAACGCGCTGGCTCCGGACATCACCTGGACGGAGGGGATGATGGCGGTGGCCCCGGACGGGGCCGGGGCCCAGTTCGGGCGGATCGTCCCCATGGGCCGCGCCGGCCACGTGGACGAGATGGCCGGGGCCGCCGTGTTCCTGGCCGGCGGGCTGTCGAGCTACGTGACCGGTCAGGTCCTCCACGTGGACGGCGGGACCGAGGCCGCCGGCGGGTGGTACCACGATCCCGACGGTGGTGGCTACGTGCTCGGCCCCCCACCCGGGGGTGGCGTCACTCCAGGAGGGTGAACCCGCCCCGACCGGCCCGGGCCATCTCGTAGCAGAGGGTGTCGTAGGGCTCGACGATGCCGTAGGCCGTCTCGCCCTCGCTGGTGAACCGGGCGTGGTGCTGGTCCAGCCCGCAGATGCGGGCCCGGACCGCCGGGTCGGTCACGTCGAAGGTCTCACCGGTGACCACCCCGTCGCCGACCTCCATGCCCTGCCACAGGTCCCCGTCGGGCGTCCCCCCGTTGGGGCCGCCGTACAGGGCACACCGGAGGAAGGCGATCTGGTGGCCCAGCCGCTCGAACGCCACCGTGCGCACCCGCCCGTCGGCGAACTCGTAGTCGACCTCGCCCGACGCCAGCAGGTGGGTGTCGGGCTCGAAGCGCAGCCGGTAGCGCCGGTCCCGCAGGACCCCCGCGCCCCGGCGGGCGTCCCCGAGGTTGTAGAGCACGTGGTCGCCCCAGATGCCGTAGTCGGCGAATTCGATCCACTCGCCCGAATGCGGGTGCTGGTAGCCACCCCAGTTGGCCCGGCCCCCCACACCGTCGCGGGTGCCCCAGTGGTGGTCCCGGGTCCCGCAGTACCGCGCCGTGGTCACCTCGTGGCGCTCGCCGCCCGACTCCACCCATCCGGACAGGCGGCCGAATCCGTCGTAGCCAGCCACACCGGCGAAGGGGCGGGTCCCGACGATGGAGCCGGCCCCGATGTTCCGGAAGACCGGACGCTTGGTGTCGAGCCACGTCAGATCGAAGGCGATGCCGTGGTCGTTGTCGCCCAGGACGATCCGCCACTCACGGAACGGGGTGACCACCTCGAAGGCCAGGGGACCGACCGTCATGTCCATCCGGTCCAATCCGAGTTTCCGGTGGGCCCGTACCGTCGTGTGGCGGCCCCGGTGGTTGACGATGGCGAAGGCCTCGGCCGTCCCCAGGTTGGGGTAGACCCCCATGCCCACCACCACCAGCAGGTCACCGGTGTCGTCCTGGCAGGTGAACCACATGCGCTCGTAGGCCCGTGGGTCCGAGGTCCACATGACGCGCACCGGGTTGGGATGGTTGTGGATCAGGTACTCGTCGAGCCCGGACAGGGGATGGTGCTCGACGGAGGCGGCGAAGGAGTCCCCGCCCGTCGGACTCACCGTGGCAGACCCAGGATGCGCTCGCCGATGATGGTGCGCTGGACCTCGGAGGTCCCGCCGGCGATGGAGGCGGCCTTGCTCCACAGCCACTGCCGCTGCCAGCGACCACCGGCCGGGTTGTCCGTGGCCGTCCCCCACAGCGGTGCGGCGTCGCCGACGACGGCGAGCCCGGCGTCGGACAGGGTCTGGGTCATGTCGGTCCAGGCCAATTTCACCAGCGACGACTCGGGTCCGGGTTCCTCGCCACGTGCCAGTCGGGTCATCGTGCGCCAGTTGTGGAGGCGAAGGATCCGGAGCCTCACGTAGGCGTCGACCAGCTGATCGGCCACCAGCGGATCGTCCATCGCCCCGGTGTTGGCGGCCAGGTCGAGCAGCTCGCCGAGGTACACCTCGTGGACGACCTGCTCCTTGAACGGGAAGGTGGTGCCCCGCTCGTGGGCCAAGGTGGTGTTGGCCACCCGCCACCCGTCGTGCACACCTCCGATGAGCTGGTCGTCGGGCACGAACACCTCGTCGAGGAAGACCTCGTTGAACTCGGCCTCACCGGTCATGGTCACGAGCGGCCGGATCTCCACGCCCGGTGCCGTCATGTCCACCGCCATGCAGGAGATCCCCCGGTGCCGGGGCGCATCGGGATCGGTCCGCACCAGGGCGATCCCCCAGCGGGAGAACTGGGCGTAGCTGGTCCACACCTTCTGGCCGTCGACCACCCAGCCCCCCTCGGTGGCCACACCGCGGGTGGTGAGGGACGCCAGATCCGACCCGGCACCCGGCTCACTGAACAGCTGGCACCAGATCTCGCTGGCATCGAGGATCCCCGGGAGCCACCGGTGCCGCTGGGCGTCGTTGCCGTGGGCCAGGAGGGTGGGGCCCACCAGGTTGACCCCGGTCCGGTTGACGGGTTGGGGGGCCCGCGACCGCGCGTATTCGATGTTGAACAGCGCCACCTCCACCGGCGTGGCACCCCTACCGCCGAAGGCGACCGGCCAGTGGATGCCAACCCAGCGGTCCGTGGCCAGGCGTGCCTGCCACCGGCGCCCCCAGGCGAACTCCTCGTCGAAGTCGGCGAACGGGGGCGCGGGCTCGACCGTGGCCTCGAGCCAACCCCGGAGATCGTCGCGGAAGCGCCGCGACGCTTCGGTCAGGGAGAGGTTCATCGCCACCGTTGTACCGCAATCGCGACCCACCTGCCGACACATCGGCCGACCACATGCGATACTCGCCCCGGGAACGCGTCGATCACGGGACGGACGCGGCGCCGGGGTGGCGGTGGGACGTCCAGGCTGCACCGGAGTGAGTCCCGCACCGTCAGCACCCAGCCGATACGGCCAGACGACAGGAGCCTGCCCATGCCCGCCACCACACCGACCGGGGAGTTCCGGCTCCTGATCGACGGGAAGCTGGTCGATGCCGCCGAGGGCGGCCGCTTCGACAACGTGAACCCGGCCACCGAGGAGGTGCTCGGGCAGACCGCCGATGCCACGGCCGTCGACATGGACCGGGCCATCGACAGTGCCCGCCACGCGTTCGACGGGACGTCCTGGTCCACCGACCGGGCCTTCCGGCAGCGCTGCCTCCGCCAGCTCCACGAGGCCATCGTCGGCGAGCAGGAGCAGCTGCGGGCCGAACTGGTGGCCGAGGTCGGCTGTCCGGTGATGACGACCTACATGGCCCAGCTCGACGCCCCCCTGGCCGAAGGCCTGCTGTGGCCGGCCAGCTACATCGACGAATTCGAGTGGGAGCGCCCGCTCCCCGACAACGAGAACTTCGGCGTTCCGAGCTGGCAGAAGGTGGTGAAGGAGGCGACCGGCGTGGTCGGTGCCATCATCCCGTGGAACTACCCGTTCGAGATCACCATCGGCAAACTGGGCCAGGCCCTGGCCACCGGCAACACCATGGTGGTCAAGCCGGCTCCGGACACGCCGTGGAACGCCACCCGGATCGGCCGGCTCATCGCCGAGCAGACCGACATCCCGCCCGGCGTGGTCAACGTGGTGGCCTCTTCGGACCACCTGGTCGGCGAGCAGCTGGTCGTCGACCCCCGGGTCGACCTGGTCTCGTTCACCGGGTCCTCGGCCACGGGACGGCGGATCATGGCCGCCGGTGCGCCGACTCTCAAGCGCCTCTTCCTCGAACTCGGCGGCAAGTCGGCCGACATCATCCTGGAGGACGGCGACGTCGAGGGGAAGATGGCGTTCTTCGGCTTCATGTGCATGCACGCCGGGCAGGGGTGCGCCATGCTCACCCGCACCCTCGTCCACGAGTCGCGCTACGACGAGGCCGTCGAGCTGGCCAAGACGGCCATGGAGGGGGTCACCTACGGCGACCCGACCGATGCCGGCAACATCATGGGGCCGCTCATCAATGCCCGCCAGCGCGAGCGGGTCCTGGGCTACGTCGACGCCGGCGTGGCCGAGGGAGCCCGCCTGGTGACCGGGGGCGGGCGCCCGGCCCACCTCGACAAGGGCTGGTTCGTCGAGCCGACCCTGTTCGCCGATGTCGACAACTCGATGCGCATCGCCCAGGAGGAGATCTTCGGTCCGGTGCTCGTGCTCATCCCGTTCCACGACGATGACGACGCCGTGCGGATCGCCAACGACAGCGAGTACGGGCTGTCCGGCGGGGTGACCTCGGCCTCGGAGGAACGCGCCCTCGCCGTGGCCCGACGGATCCGCTCCGGCACGGTCAGCGTCAACGGCGGCGTCTACTACCACGCGGCATCGCCCTTCGGCGGCTACAAGGGCAGCGGCGTGGGCCGCCAGAACGGCCGGGAGGGCTTCGAGCAGCACCTCGAGACCAAGACCATCGCCGTCGGTCGGTGACCGGCGGCCCCCCCGCCCGTCACTGTCGGCCGGGGGCCGGCCCTGGGGGCGACCAGCCGGCCTTGAGGCGGCCAGAGGGTGGTGATAACGTCGTTCTCGGCAGGAGGACTACGCCATCGCGCTCGTCGCGTGCGCCCCTCCTGCAGTCCGGCACCCTGTCGGATGCCGGGGACACCCAAAGGGGGACCATCGTGGCATCTCGAGACCTCGGCTTTCCGATCTTCGACGCCGACAACCACATGTACGAGACGGAGGAGGCGCTGACCAAGTTCCTCCCGGGCCAGTACGCCAAGGCCATCGAGTACATCGACATCAAGGGGCGCACCAAGATCGTGGTGCGGGGCACCATCAGCGAGTACATCCCCAACCCGACCTTCTCCGTGGTCGCCGCTCCCGGCGCCCAGGAGGAGTACTACCGCCACGGCAACCCGGACGGGAAGTCCTACCGGGAGATCGTCGGCGACCCCATCAAGTGCCTGCCGGCCTTCCGGGAGCCGGCATCGCGGCTGCGGCTGATGGACGAGCAGGGCATCGACCGGGCCCTCATGTTCCCGACGCTGGCCAGCCTGATCGAGGAGCGCCTGAAGGACGACCCCGACCTCATCCAGGTCATCGTCCACGCGCTCAACGAGTGGATGCACGAGACCTGGCAGTTCGACTACGAGGGGCGCATCTTCGCCACCCCGGTCATCGCCATGGGCCTGGTGGACAAGGCCCTCGAGGAGCTCGAGTGGGTCATCGAGCGCGGTGCCCGCTGCGTGCTGATCCGTCCCGCTCCGGTCCCCGGACTGCGCGGCACCCTCTCCCCCGGACTGCCCCAGTTCGATCCGATCTGGGAGCGCATCCAGGACGCCGGACTCCTGGTGGGCATGCACGCCTCGGACAGCGGCTACAACCAGATCGCCAACTGGTGGGAGTCGAGCTCGGAGTTCCTCCCCTTCCAGCCCTCGGCCTTCCGGGCCCTGTCCCAGGGCCGCCGACCGATCTACGACACCATGGCCGCCATGGTGTGCCACGGCGCCTTCAGCCGGTTCCCCGACCTGAAGGTGGCCGCCGTCGAGAACGGGGCCAACTGGGTGCGCACCCTGCTCGGGGACCTCGGCGACGTCTACCACAAGATGCCTCAGGAATTCGCCGAGGATCCGCGCCAGGCCTTCCTCCGCAACGTCTACGTCAACCCCTTCTGGGAGGACGACCTGCAGGCCCTGGTGGACCTGGTCGGGGCCGACCACGTCCTGTTCGGAAGCGACTTCCCCCATCCCGAAGGGCTGGGCGACCCCATCTCGTACGTGGACGAGCTGGAGGGCATGGACGACGGGGCCAAGGCCAAGATCATGGGCGGCAACCTGGCCGGCCTCATGGGCGTGGCCGTGCCCGCCTGACCCCGTGACCACCGGCACCGACAACCCGCGGACCGACCGTGGGACCCCGGCCGGAAGCCGGTGACCACCGCCTCCGAGCACGACGCGGTCATCGACTCGGGCGAGCATCTGATCCAGCAGCTCAACTTCCGCGATGTGGACCACCCGGGCGTCGACCTCGCCATCGAGATGGACATCCACGACCGCGTCACCAACCCGCGTGGGGCGCTCCAGGGCGGCCTGCTGGCCACTCTGGTCGACGTGGTGGCCGGCCGGGCGGTGGTGGACGACGGTCCCCGCGAGACGGTGGCCACCGCCGACATGACCATCCACTACCTGCGCGGGGTGACCATCGGCCCGGCACTGGCCACGGCCAGGGTGGTCCGCCGGGGCCGCACCCTCGCCGTCGTGTCCGTCGAGGTGACCGACGCCGGGAACGGCACCCTGTGCGCGCTGGGCACGGTCGCCTTCTCCATCTCCCCTCCGCGCCCCGTCGACGGCAACGGG
>Ga0075015_100000662_pt1 | contig 12190 bp, 14 predicted proteins | sample AleBraG_ABR_2013_FD_71476 | JGI IMG/M metagenome (GOLD analysis project Ga0075015, IMG submission 71476) | Freshwater sediment microbial communities in response to fracking from Pennsylvania, USA - Alex Branch Run_MetaG_ABR_2013 | ecosystem: Environmental > Aquatic > Freshwater > Creek >...
TACGCGACAGTTACGGGTGGCCAGTCGAGTTGGTGATCGGGCGCCCGGTGCTCAATGTCTTTCGCCGCATCCTCGTGACGAGTTGGCGCGAGACGTGGAAGCGACGGCGCGACGGCTGGCCGAAGTCCGAGCCCGACCCAAACGTCACCGGCTGCGCACATGAAACAGAGGCGAAACCGTGATCACAATTGTGGATGCTCAATGGATGGGATTTCTTCGCAGGTTCCTGGACAAAGGCTTTACCCCGCACGACGCCAGGCGAGCTTGGGATATCGCTCAATTCTGGGATGACATGACGCCCGAGGAAATGGCCGATAAGGCGATTGGCTTTGGTGGCGACACAGAAGGAGATGCGAAATGACGGACACATTGGGTGATGCGCTGCCGCGCGAGATGGCCCGCGTGCGTGACGAGGTCATGCCTGCCTATATCGCCATTGGACCGCCGGGTACGTTTGCGCTTGCGATGATGCGCGCTGACCTGGACCTTGCCGCAAAAGCTATGGTGAGCGGCGATACCGTGACGATGATCCGAGTGTACGAATCCCTCAAGGGATTTCACGTATGACCGCTGCCGATGGAGAGGGTGTCAAGTCGTGAAAACAATCTGGAAATTTGAGCTACCAAAAACCCGCAGCCTGATAGATATGCCTGTTGGCGCTCAGGTGATACGGGTTGCAAAGCAGTGGAACGTTCAGTGGATTTGGGCAATCGTCGAGTCCGACAATGCCACTGAAAAGCGATTGTTCGCTGTAATAGGCACGGGCCAGGCGGCTCCTCCGGATGGCCGCTATCTCGGAACCTGGGAAGATGGCCCGTTCGTGTGGCACCTGTTCGAGCCGATACAGGCCAGCGGAGAAGGTGGCGCCTAATGCCGAGCCTATCCATCCAATTCACATGGCTGCATCGGACGTTCATGCTGTTCGGCAAATTCAAAGAGGCCCGGACCAATCAAAAATTGTCGATGGACGGTTACGAAAAATGCCCGATTATATACTTGCCAAACCCAATGGCATAGCGCCATCATTCGCGGGTGACGGGGTCAGTTACCTGGATATGCGCTTTGAGCAAGTCCAGGTAACCAGCTTTTCCACGCGAGGAATGCCATATGCCAGATGGGTCGATGTAGGCATGCCTGCAATTTCGCCAGCAATGCTGGTTACGGTTGTCTACCTATATCCAGACGTTAAGAGCGCTTTAGAGGGCGACCAATTTGGCGGCTCTGGTTTTGTGGTTGGCGTAGCGTCAAAGACTCGGCCGCATTGCCAATATCTGTATTTCGTTACCAACTATCACGTTGCAGTAAAACCGCGGTCAGGGAAACCAAGTCCAATCGTTCGTTTAAATACTAAGGACGGTGGAGTTGATGCAATTCAGTTTGACCAAACCGAATGGATGTTTTTTCCTGGGTTAGGGGATGTGGCCGCAGTTCCAGCAAGAATCAATCATGATGTTCATAGTGTGAACTTTTTTTCAATTGATTGTGCTTTAACTAAGGAAGAGACCGATTCAAACTCAATTGGGGTCGGAGATGACGTTTTCATGATTGGCCGCTTTATAGATCATGATGGCGGTCAGACTAATTCACCGGCTGTGCGCTTCGGCAATATAAGCGTGGCTCCAAGTTACATTCCAGATATGCCAAACAGCGGCATCGGTTCAAGATACTTTTGCTTGGACATGCATTCTCGGTCTGGGTTTTCAGGGAGCCCGATTGTTGTCTACAGAACGCCGGGATCGGATGTTAGGGGCGCATTCAACACGACCAGCATGAACTTACCTCCTCCTCTTTGGAGGCTTCTTGGAATTCAATGCGCGCAGTTCCCGGAAGATATGAAACTCAAAGTACTCAAAGGGAGCGGTGATGTTGTGGTCGGATATAGCGGGATGAACTGCGCTCTGCCAATATGGTCAGTAATTGAATTACTGAATTGCGATAAATTCGCCAACGATAGAGCCGCGCAGGATTTGCAATGGCAAAACACAAACTACCCAACAGAACAGAACAGCGCCGGTCGCGGCCAGTAGAAGAATCTGCGCAGCCCCATGAGACTCAACACTTCGACGAAGTATTGCGCAGAATGCTTAATTCTCCTCCCAAAAAGCACGCACGAAAGATTCCTTCAACAAAACCCGAATGAGTCACCGATAAGTCAGCCGCTTGCCCTCGATCCCGGCGAGCGCGTTTGTCGTGCGTTGCATATCATTCACTTCAAGCGCGATGCGATTGTTATAGCGGAACGCAAACTCACCGACGTAGCGATTCAGGTGGCCAGGGCTAACGTGCTGGTACACGCCACGAATGCCCATCTTGAGGGTGCCGAAAAAACCTTCGACCGTGTTGGTTGTTACGTCGCCGCGAGCGTATTCCTTAGTAGCATGATCTACGGTTTCATGGCTGGCAAAGTGCTTGCCGATTTTCTTGTACATACCAGCGCTATCGGTCATGAGGCGCGCGGTCTCGGCAATCTGCCCATGCAGGATCGGCTTGAGAGAATCTGCAGTCACTGTCGGCACATGGAAAGCGCGGACGCGGCCTTGGCGCCGATGAGCGATGAATTGGTGCCATCACAGTCTGATGCCGCAGAGAAACTATAACTGTGGCTTGATCTCAGCTATCAGTGCGTCGAGTTGGGCTGCATTGGCGGTGCATTCATCAAAGACGTTGGCAAGGAGTCCTGTAAGGACTTCATTGCTTGGCGACGGGCTGGCTGCAGGAGCACTTGGTCCACTACCGGCTTTGGGCAGGGAACCGCTATTGGCTGCAGCACGCTTTTCGGCGTCTGACAGCCGCTGAGCCAGAGACTGAGCATTAGCATGGGCGGTAAGTAGCTGGGTTTCATATTCATCGCGAATCACTCCATTGGCCTCTTGGGCCGCCTCTTTATCCTTGGTCGCCTGCGCTATCGCTGCATCCGCCGTCTTTTGGATGGCCTCTTTATCGGCATCCCAAGCCACCTGGATGGCATTGGCGCCGTCTTTATGGCCGGCCGCATACCTTGCATGGCCGTAGCCAAAAAACCCGCCTACGGCCAGCAGGAAGGCTATAGCGTAGATGTAGAGGCGAGCGGGGATCACACCTTCTTCTCGACGCTAGCGACCTGTTTTTGAAACCAGCCAAACGCCTTGGCCGAGATGGCGCATGCTGCACCGCCCACTGCCACACCGACCAAAAAGCTAAACAGGTTAAATACAAGACTCATGGTTGTTTCCTCTAGTGCGGATCATTCGGATGTTCATTGCGGGCAGGGTCCTCGGGACGCGATCGTAAAAACCAGAAATTCAAGATGACGAGCTCCCCTGCGGTTAAGAGCGACAGTAATCCTTGGATCGCGTCATGGAAATTCGGATCTACTTTAAGCCCTCCGTGGATAAATTCCCACAAGGTCACGAAATAGCCAATGCTGAACATCAGGGAAAGCCCTATTTGGGCGGATGCCACGACTTTGCGCGTGACAAACCGAGGCTCCCGCTTGACCTTAACCTTGACCATTTACATCAGTGCTGCTTCGGCTTGTCTGCGGCGCAGCAATCCCGGGATCACATGGCCGCCCGAATGATCCCACTTCAGGATCTCGACCTTCGCGGCCACCCAGTTCCCCGCGTTAACCAACTGGCGCAAGGTGCTGTTGCGGTAGTTCGCCCCGCCCAGATTGAAAATAAAGTCGGTCAACGCTTGCTGCGCTCCCAAGGGTAGCCCAGGGCTATACATGTTGAGCAAGGTTCCAGCTTCGGCTAGATCGTGCTCGATCATTTCATCGGCTTGATCTTGCGTCCACACCAAGCCCTCATACACATCCTTACCCGTATGTCCCCAGCCGATGGTCCATATCCCTGCGATATCTTGGTATGCCGTTAGGACACAGCCTTCAAAGGCTTTGACCAAATCCCTGGCAGTCATTTGCCAAATACCCGATCAATGCGCATGTGGATCGCCCGGATATCCGAGCCTATAGCGCTTAAGCGCTCGATGTTCTCCTCGTGCATGCGCTGGCGCTCCTCGCGGATCCGGTCCATGTACTTTTCCAGCTCATCGCGCGTGACGCTCGCAGCGTGCTGTTCTTCCATCCGATCGACCTTTCGACGGTAAAGATTAAGCATAAAAGCCACCAGGGTTAAGAGTGAACCTAATAGCGCATCTATCCATGTGGGGGAGTCGTTCACCACGGATTCACATTGCGGCCGCCAGACAGAACGGGGTATCCGTTCGGCTCCCAGCCCGCTTGGAAGTAAAAGCCTCCGGGTTTAGGTCCCCAGGTTTTACGATACGCCGGCCTCCCGACTTTGGACACTCCGGGGACGTGTTTGTAATTGGCGACCGAGTTGCGCCAGCCGAGCCAGATATACTGATCCCACCACTTCACGCTCGGCCCCGCCCCGTCCTCATCGTTCCACCAAAGCCACGAGGCTTTCGCAAGCGCCGGCGATAAACAGATGAACCAGCCCAACACCATGAGCGGGATATTCACCAGCTGGATCACGATAAAGAGCAGCACGTATGTCATAGCCCGAGTTTCGCTTCAATCGCTTTCAAGCGCTTCTCTTGCTGCTGCATCTTCTGCAGCACCAAGGGAAAGAGCTTGTGCGGTGTCGCTTCCCAGCGGTCGGGATTGGACTTATCAACCAAGTTTAGCCAGCGCAAATCCCATTTATCCTGCCAACGGTCAAGCGCCTGAGCGATGAAGCCTACTTGGATCCCTTGGGGCATGGTGTCATCGATCCACTCGAAGATGACCGGATCCAAGTCTTCGAGCGCCCCGTCCGGGATAACCAAAGGGGCCACGTTCTTTTTAAAGCGCTCATCGGAAAGCGCCGTGATGACCGTGACCTGACAGCGTAGCGTCGCGATACCCGAATCGCCTAAGGTGATCTGATTACTCGCGGTGGGAACCGCGTTAGCTCCAAAAGAACCCGTATTCGTGTAGGTCTGCGCGCCACCTTGAGAGCCTGAGTTATAGCCGCAACCCGTGTTGTTATTGCCGTTGAGGTTAACCCCGGTACTCGATCCCACCCACACGTTATTCGCAACCGTCGTGACCGCTTGCCCCGCGTTTGAGCCGATGATCACATGCTCAGAACCCGTGGTGACGAAGTTGCCGGCTTGCTGGCCGATCGTGATTACATCGTTACAGGACGTCCCGCGCAAGAGCGATTGCCAGCCGATCGCGATGTTATAGGAGCCGAGATTTCCGCCGATGACGCCATTCAGGGCAAAGCCCGCTTGCCAGCCATAGAGGCAGTTATTAATGCCCATCGCGGCGGACTGGCCGGCTTGCCAGCCCATGACCGTATTGCCCCCAGCGTAGTTGATGTTCTCGCCGGTCTGATAGCCAACACACGTATTCCCCAGGGGGGCGAGAAAGCCGCCCGCACTCCACGCGGTGAACCCTAAACTGTTGATATTGGTCGTGACTGTCCACGCCCCCGATGCCCCACCGATGGCGGTCACCAAGCCCTGCACGCCGTTGATCTGCGTCATGCCGGTCGTGATCCCTTCAACGACTACATTACAGTTCACGAGGAAAGGATTGATCGCCGATATCGTGTTTAACGTGATGACCGCAGAGGCCGCAACGCTGATCCCCGAGATGGTCGCGGAGGCTTCATTGAAAAGCGCCTGATAGCCGATCGCATGGGTAAAGTCCCCATTCGTCTTGCCATACCCCGCTTGATAGCCGAAGCAGATATTGCCGTTGCCGTTCACCAGGCTAAAGAGCGAGGATTCACCGAACGCATGGTTGTTATTGCCGAGAAGCAAGCTGTTGCCGGCTTGGAAGCCAAAGCCATTATTCTGCGATCCGGTCGTGAGCGCGCTCCAAGTCCGATAGCCAAATGCATTATTGTGGTGCGATGAATCGGTACCCGCGATACCCGTTAACGCATTGAGCGTGAATGCTCCAAAGCCAGAATTGCCCGATCCCTCGATATTGCTTTGTAGCGATGCGTAGCCAAAAGCGCTGTTACTGCCACCCGCTACAGTGGATGTCTTATTCTGCTGCAGTGCTGTGACACCGACCGCCGTACAGCGATAGCCGATGGTGCCGATTTCCTGGCTGTCATCGTAGGTCTTATAGCCGATGATGCAGTTGGTCTGACTTGGATGCTGCGCATGATCGCCGCGGTAGAAGGGCCAGTCTGTATCGGCAGCGGCCGAGGTCGCGGCATAAACGGCAGCCCAATTCGCGATGGTCGCGTAGCGGCGCGGGTCCAATGGCGCGTACTGCAAGTTTATCGGCGTAACGCTAGCAGCAATTTCAACAATGGTCTGCGATAGCCCTAGATATGGCGCGAGCGCGCTGGTACTCAAGGACGTGGCTGACAATATCCCAATCGCCGGCAATCCATTGTTATCGAAAATCGGCTGCGTGTTTTTGCGAAGAGCTGCGATCGGCAGCGCTGGCCACGGAGTGGTCTCGATGTCCGGACCATGGATGCCGAACGTATAGGAGAGCCTTCGAAGATCCTGCAATTCCCGCGTGATTCGATCGAAGAATTCTTCGTGCAGCTCTGGAAAAAAAGAGCCCTGATTTTTGATCGAAGTCGATTGCAGTTCAGCAATCGTCGTGCGCATATCGAGTGACCAGCCATTGGTCGGCGCTGCAGAAAAGACAATGAAAAAGCCATTATCCACATCGATGTTGAAAACGGTGTACGAGAGTCCGGTGGTCGAATTGGTAAAGGTGTTGACGCCGCTCGCGATGAAGGCGTACAGATTCCCAGAGACATCAATGAGAGTTGCCGCCAAATCCGAGGCAGAGAAGATTTTGTTCGGAAATGCGAAATTGGTCGTGGTGCCATTACACGGCGTGAGCGACTGAGAGGTGGTACTTGAGATGGTCATGGCGGCTGTCTACTCCACATTGATCGAATCGGCAATTTTGCTGGCTTCCTGTCTGCCACGGTCCACGTTGAATATATGCGCGGTCGAAACGTCGGGCGCCCGCTCTGGCAAGTGATCTCCTGGCTGCCAGTACCAGCTCGTGCCCTTGGTCACTTCTGCGCGAGCCTGCATGCGCTCGAGATACCCAGGTGATGCGGCTTCTTGGACCTGATTCCACAGGATATGGTCCATCGCGCTTTGCAGGTACCAGAGATTTAAGATCGGCAGATTCTGCTTGCCGAAGCGAATGGCATTCCCCTTCCACATCTTATCGGATTGTTTGTCTCCCTGGAGATGGTGGATGAGGGAGGCTCCGCTGAGTTTCCACAGATCCTCGCCCGTTGTAGCAAGAGGGCCTCCGACAGCTGCCGCCAAGCTCGTATCATTCTCGGTGAATTCGTCATAGAAGAAATCCCCGTAGAATCCGAGTCCACCACCACGGAGCAGGGCCGCGCCCCAGAATTTGGGCGAAGCCATGTTCTCGGGATCGCGGCCGGCGAGCACGTTGCGCACCTGATTGCCGAGGGCCGCCAGCACTGCGCCATACACGATCAACGGCGCGACGTAGCCAAACTTGGAGCCAGCACCTGGCATTTCACCCGCGCGCGCCCAGTGCTTCATCATCATGGAGGCTGCGAAGGACTTGAACAGCATGGCGGATTGTAGGAGCTCACCGCCCCAGGTGCCCTTGGTCGTGCCCATTTGCATCGCGACGCGCTGGCGTGGCCCTGTGTCCATCGCACCCATGCCAGCTTCTTCGAGTACGTGAGCCAGCAGGTTGGTCGAGGCATGGCGGCGAAGTGCAGCGGGATCGCCAAACGCCTTGAGCGCAGAATCTGGGATCGCGGCAATGGACTTCGGCGTGATCATCGGCCGCTGGCCGCCGGTGGGATCGGACCACATCTCAGGCTCCGCAGCCTTCCAGACCTTCCAGTCTTCCTCGCTGATCCCCTTGTTCGCGAGCACGCCGTGGTCTGCACGATTCAGATCCGCGAAGTTCTCATGCTCGCGCGTCACCTTGGCGATGTAGGACATGAGCACCGAGGCAAGGCCCTGCCTCCGTGCATCCCACATCCTCTCGGCACCCGACACGTGCATCACTGTGTTGGCGAGTTTCCCAGTCCAGCCGGCGCCGTACTCCTCTTGGCCGAAGCGATTGAGCGCGCCCATCATGGAATTAAGGCCCACTCCGTTGTGCTCCATCACCGCGCGCGCTTGGCCCGAGACTGGCGAGAGCGTCTGCATTTCGCGCATAAACACATCGCCGTAGGGCACCTTGTTGGCGAACGAAGTGGACATCATTCCGGCTTCGTCGCCCAAGGCCGTGATTATCACCTTAGGCAGCTTGGCGGCCGTCATGAAATTGCGGAATGCCTGGAATTTTCCCGCGAGATCCGTATCGACTACCGCTTGGCGGCCGGCTACGTAATCCAAGAGTTTGTCATTGAACGCCTTGGCCTTATCGAGTTTGGGGCCAACCTTCTCGAAATCCGGCTTGCCGCGCATGGCCCGCTTCTCTTCCAGGAAGAGTCGCTGATTGAATGCGCCAAACACCTGATCAGGATTCGGCCCCAGGACTTCCGAAAGACCCACATCGCGGGCTGTCGCGCGCACGTGTGAGGTCAGGATATTCCACAGTGACTTCTCGCCGTAGGCACTCTGATAGGCGAGGTACGAATCGGCGTCCTTGTAGAAGATCACACGATGCTCCGCGCCGCGGTTGGCTGGCATTCCGTAGCCCGCCATGCGGCTGGACTCGACCTTGTTCTGGCCATCGGTGGTGATCGAATCGAAGGCCTGAGACAGGATATCCCGCACTTTGGCATCCACCATGCGCGAGCCATCTTCGTTCAGATACTTGGAGCGATCGAGGAGTGGCATGAGATCCCCGAGCCATTTCTCAATGCCAGCAGATCCCACGCGGTTCGAGGAGTGGCTCTGCGGGAAATGCCATTCATTGAGCTTGCCCACATCCTTGCCGGCCGCATTCCCGCGGTCGCGCAGTTCGTCCATGGCATCCATCCAAGCCTTGGCTCCAGCCTTCGCTGCGGCGTTGCCGGTGTTCTCACCGAACATCTCGCGCACCAAGTCCCGCGTGCCTTCGCGATTCTCAAACAGGCCAAAGAATTTCGGGTGACTCGCGGTCCAGGTATCGATCAGCTTGGAGAACGTCTCCTCCTGGATGGCCTTGATCCAGGACGCGGCCGAGGTGAAATTGCCGCCACCCTTCGTGTTGAAGTCGAGGACGTTGGACAGCGCCCGCAGTTTGTCACCGGGCTTCCCGCCCGCCAGAGAGTTCACGAATTGCTCCGCGCGGTCATATGCCTGCACAGTCAGGAGCAGCCGCTGCTGTTCCTTTTTGACTTCGGCCACCATGGAATTCGCGGCGGCTTCGGCGGCCTGAGTAAGGCGATCGGCCTGCGGCAGCTTCGCCCAAGCGTCCGGATCTTGGCGTGCGAGCAATCGCATTTGAAGCGAAATTCCATCATCGATGGTCTTGGCCTGCGCCGGGGTGAGCGCGCGGCCGAGCGCAGCTTGGACAGCTTGGATGCAGGTGCCCTTCATATCTGCCTCATGAAGCAATCGACCGCGGCCTTGAACATGGTGGGCGCTTCCTTCGAGGCAACAGACACGGCTTCTGCGGCGGCCTTCACCGGATTCTGTGCCTCCCTCACCATCGAGGTCTCGCCCGTGCCTTCGGCATCGGCCTTGAATCCGTGCTTGCCGTAAAACTCCATGAGCTTCGCGGTATCGGGACCGCCCTTCCCAATCGGGACCGCGTTGAGTTTGAGCTTGATCCCGGCGGCATCGGCTTTGGCTGTGAGGTTGCGCATCGCATTGCTGCCTGCGCCCTTGCCAGTTTCGGTCGCCTGGATCGCCTCCAGATGCACCACGCCGCGCTCGAATGGATCGGTGGCGAGGTCCATTCTCACGCTTCCGCCTTCGGTCATGCGGCCGGAGAATCCGACTTCAGGTGTTTGGGGATTCTCATCCTCGAAGCGGTTGACGAAATCCCGCGCGCTACCCTTGGGTGCCGCTGGCTCGGCTGGCGCTTCTGGTTCGGTCCCAGGCTCGTAGGCCGGGTGCGGCTCAGGTTCCAAGCCTGCCTCTGGCTCCCCTTTGAGTCGGCGCTCGAGGAGCGACTGCGCGTTGTCGCGGTCGGCGAGTGCCTCGTAGAGGCCCGCTTCTTTGAGCGCGCCGTGAATCATGTCCTGAACTTCCGGGTTCTCCTCACCACCGCGCGGAATGACGGTCGAATCTTCGACGCCAGTTCCGGCCACATTCACGCGTTCCCTAGACTCCAAATTATCAAGCGCTCGATCGTGTGCCGCCACGTGAGCGTTCATATCGCCGGGAGTTACCGGAACGCCGGGGCCTGATTCGCGCTCCTTGATCGCCACCTCTGCGTAGAGCGCAGCATCCCGCATGACCGAATCCTTGCCCATCGCCTCGGCAATCTTCGGCATTTCCTTCATGCCGGTGGGGCTCAAGAGGTGGTGGATGCCACCGAAGCCCAAGCCCATCACGAGATCGACCAACATCTGGGAGCGGTCGAACACCTGCTGTTGCTCGGCCATCTCCGGGTACCCATCGTTTTGCAGAATGCTCGAATCAGCGGCGCGCCCCACCGTGCCAAAACTGACATTCGAGGCTGCGCCGGTGAGTAAGCGCGTGGCCAGCGTCTTGCCAAACACCATGGGAAGCGTCGCGCCGGCGCCCGCAAACAGCCCATGAAGCGCAGCGAGTTTCGCCGCAGTTCCACCCTGCACGCCTTGATCGAGTTCATCCTGGTAGGCAGCCGGCGCCTCAAGGGCGCCTAAGGCCAAGGCGGTGGCGCTCGGAGCCTCGGCCGGGGCCATCATGATCATGGTGCTCGCCATTTCCCCAAGGCCATGGAGGGTTTGTAGGACAATGCCAGTGGTAGCGGGATCTGGCCGGAGGGCCCTCAATCGGTTCTTGGCATCGGCCTCGACAGCATCCGCGGCGGCCCCCGACTGATCGGCGCTCATCGTGCCAGTGAGGCCGCCAGACATATCGGCCGCCAAGTCCACGTACCCATGCATGGCAACCGAGAGCAGCAGTTCGCCCTTGGCCGCGGCGGAGCCCGGCATCGCCAGGATGTTTTTGAGCGGCGCGGCATACCCGTAATCATCGCTGTGGAAGAGACCGGCGAAGGCCCCAGGCTTCGGATCTTGATTCCATGGATTGGTCCGCGGTTCAAAGCTGCCCTCGGTTTCATCTTCCTGCGGGAACGGTGAGGCGCTCATTCGGTGGATGGCCCTTGGCTCGGATGGGCACGGCCGCCCTTCCCCGCGTGTTCGTCGGGGGTCGCCGGCGGTTTCTCAACATGTACCCCTAGATTCTCCCGCTGCACTTTGGGTGCCCCGCCAATCGAATCTGCGGGCCGTACAGGCTCTGGGTTCGATCCAGCCGCCGCCCCTTCCCGATCCATGCGGGCCTTGTCCTCCGGCGCAGGTCGCGCGCCGTTGGCCGCCAGGTATTGATTCTTGAGGTCAATCACGAAGTCGCCCTGGCCGTTCGGGTTCGTGATGATGCCGTTGCCGTTGGCGAGCTTGTAGCGGCCAGAGCCAACCTCTCCTTGCTCGAGGAGTTGGTAGCCGGCAATCTTCTTCTCGAAGCCTGGCGGGACTCCTGCCTTCCGCGCCTGCACCGCAATGGCCGCATCCACGATAGATTCAAAGCGCGAGGGGTCCATGCCAGGGGGCACGGCCACCGCCTTTCCACCAATGGAGGTGGTGCTGCCCACCACCATTTTGAAGGCTTGGTCGCGCAGTTTGATGTCGCCGTTGGCCGAGAAGTCGCCCTTCTCCGAGAGCAGCTGCGCGTAGGCGCCCTTGAAGGCGGCAAAGTAGGCGTCTGCCAGCTGCGGCCGTCCGCGGAAGAGGTCCCCAGTCTTGTCCGCGAACTGGGAGCGTAAGCCCGAAGCGCCGGCATCTGGTGGCAGCGGGAAGCCCTCCTTACCCCCACCTTTCGATTCGCCGCCCTTCTCGCCGCCCTGCGGATTGATCAACTGCTCGCCGGCCAAAATCCGAACCTGGTCCTGATCCTTGGGCAGGAAGTTGTGGTCCATCCACACCGGGGGAATGCGCGGGTTCGTGTTGCTGGTCTGGGTGCCCACGATGGCTGTCACGGGCGAACCGGGCAGCACCTGGCGCATGACCTCCTGGAACCCCCGATCATCGCCCAGGCCCTGCGACAGGCCCTTCAGTGCCGCAAATCGCTTATCGGGCGTCATGGAGGTCAAGGACTGGGATAGCTGCGCCGACTCAGCGCGCGACAGCGGCGGGAC
>Ga0075015_100000664_pt1 | contig 12181 bp, 13 predicted proteins | sample AleBraG_ABR_2013_FD_71476 | JGI IMG/M metagenome (GOLD analysis project Ga0075015, IMG submission 71476) | Freshwater sediment microbial communities in response to fracking from Pennsylvania, USA - Alex Branch Run_MetaG_ABR_2013 | ecosystem: Environmental > Aquatic > Freshwater > Creek >...
ATTGGCACCATCGCATTTCTGGTCGTTCTGGCTGCCGAACCTTATCTGGAGCGGGAAAACCTTGCGCCCGCCGAATTCTTCGCCCTCGTGCTTTTCGCCACCGCGGGAATGGGTGTGCTCGCTTCCGCGCAAGAACTCCTTACCGCATTCATCGGCCTTGAGATGAGTTCGATCTCCAGCTACGTCCTCGCCGGCTACCGCCGCGAAGCTCTCAAGTCCGGCGAATCCGCGATGAAATATTTCCTCCTCGGCTCTTTCGCCACGGCGTTTTTCCTTTACGGCATCGCGCTCGTTTATGGCGCCACCGGCAGCACCATGCTGGACAAGATTGCGCTGACCGCCACCGCCGACTCGAGCAGCCTCCTCATCAAACTCGGCTTGTCACTGATCCTCATTGGCCTCGGGTTCAAAGTCGCCGCAGCTCCGTTCCAGGTTTGGACCCCGGACGTTTACGAAGGCGCTCCCACTCCCGTGACGGCGCTTTTCTCCGCCGGACCCAAGGCCGCTGCTTTCGCGCTGCTGCTGCGCATCTTCGCCACGGTTCCCGCAGCTACAAAATTCTGGTTCTGGGCCTTCTGGATTCTTGCCGTTCTCACCATGTTCGCCGGAAACCTTGGCGCTCTGGTTCAGTCCAACATGAAGCGCCTGCTCGCTTATAGCTCCATTGCCCATGCGGGCTATATCCTCGTGGCCTTTGCCGCGGTCACTTTCATGTCTTCGGATTTGAATGGCGGAGCCGCTCCCGCTTATGCCGCTGTGCTTTTTTACCTGCTCAGCTATGCGCTGGTGAATATCGGCGCGTTCACCATCATTTCGCAGCTTGGCGGCAACGATGAAAAGACCATCTCGGTCGACGATTACGCCGGCCTCTCACAGCGCCAGCCGGTGGTTGCCGCCGCGCTGAGCCTGTATCTGCTTTCTCTTCTCGGGCTGCCCGTCACCGCCGGATTCTTCGGCAAGTTTTATATCTTCAAGGCGGCAATCAACTCCCATCTGCTTTGGCTTGCCGTACTGATGGCAGTCAACAGTGTCATCGGCGCTTACTACTACCTGCGCGTCATCGTCGTCATGTACATGCGAGAACCCAGCGCCGCAGCCGTTGCTCCCGTAAAATTCCCGCTGCCCGTCACGTTTGTCCTCGCCGTCACCGCTATCGGCACCCTGCTTTTCGGCCTGCTTCCCAACTCAATCCTCAATTTCATCCTTCAGCCCAATCTCATCGGCGGCCGCTGACTCCCTGATTTGCTCCAAAAAGTAAACGACCCGGAGGTTTTCGCCTCCGGGCCGTCAAAACTTGAAGTGAAGATCCCGCTCAGACTTTCAGCGCAATCATCGCCAGCGTGAAGAGCACCAGCGTCTCCACAAACACTAGTCCAAGAATCATGGATGCGCGAATCGCTCCGGCAGCACCCGGATTCCTTGCAATGCCCTCGCAGGCTGCCGAGGCGATCCGGCCCTGTCCCAGGCCGCAGCCAAGCGCCGCAATGGCCATGCCGAATCCCACTGCTATGCCGCTCAACCCAGAACCGCCGCCACTTGGCGCGCTTGTTTGGGCGAAGGCTCCCGGTGCGATGAATAACGTCAACACCAATGCAACTGCCACCAGCATCCACTGCTTTTTCATGACTGCCTCCTTGAGAATTACCGCCAGGAGGTGGTTCCCGGACACCGTGCAGCCGGGCTCACACTGGAGCGGCGTAATAAAACTCGATTAGTGCTCGTCGGACGTCGCCATTCCCAGATAGACTGAAGGGAGCACCGTGAAAACGTACGCCTGAATCACGGAAACGAAAATGTGCAGCCCAATGAAAAGCACCGGAATCGTCGCCGGAAAAATTCCAAGGATCACGCCCAGAATTAGGGACTTGCTCCAGCCAAAACCAGCTCCTCCTGCAAGCAGCCCCAAAAAAATCAAATAGATTAGGTCGCTGGCAAACATATTCGCCCAAAGACGCACTGTCAACGAGAGCAAGCGGGCCGTAGTGCTGATGATTTCAACGGGAAAGAGGAGTAGCGCGAGGATCCAGTCCCCCAACTTTTTCGGAGCGCCTGCGAACGTCAGTAGATAGTGCAAGAGTCCGTGGTGCTTGATGCCTTGCCAGTTGAAGTAGAGAAACGTGAGAATCGCACAGGCGAGCGGTACCGTCACCTGCCCGGTGGGTGCCTTCAAAAAGCTGCTTGGAAAAGCTCCCATCAAATTGGAAAGCAGAACAAAAACTGAGATGCTCCCCACAAACGGCACCATTTTCGCTCCCCCGTGGTGCACGTTTTCCTCGAGCAGATCCTTGATGCCGAAACCCATGGGGTTGGTAAGCAGAAGTTCCGCCACTTGCTGGAAACCACCGGGCTTCTCGATGGATAGCCGCGCCCTCAAAATCAGTGCCAGCACCGTCCCCACCACCAGGACGACCAGCGCCATCACCACATGTTCGGGAATGGGAAGTTCTGGATTCGCCGGCTTGATGTGCAGCGCCGCCAGCAGCCCAACGGCGAATCGGCCAAAAATGTGATTTACAAACTGTGTGACGAAAGTAACTTGCTCGGCCATTTGTTATCCTGCGGGACGCAAAATTTCATATACACTTGCCGCCACTACCGCTGCTCCCAGCGCACACAAACCCACAACCATGCTCGCAAGGGGAATACTCAGGACTTTAAAAATAACATAGACGGTCAGGCCTATCAACCCGTAGCGAAACGCCATCTTGAAATAGCTCCAAACGGGTATGGCAGGATTTTCCTTCTTCGCCTGCGCAGCGGATGACGCAACCATCGCATCAATGCCGCGCTTCATCCAGCGAAAATTGAGCCAGCCCAGGCTCGCTCCAATCACGACGCCTGCTCCCCAGCGCCCGCTCCTCAGCACTGCCACTAAGGCTCCGGCCGTCAGACCAAGCGCCAGCGTCAGCCAGGAAATGCGATTCTCCGTTGCGAGTGCTATTGCCGCTTCATTTCCCGTCTCGGGCATCGCCGTCTCCCGGCAATCTTCGCAGCACGTCTCGAACGCCCACGATAAAACCGGCCGCTCCAAAAATCAGCAAAAAAACTGGCTTGGTGTGCAGCCACCGATCCAGCAAAAAACCGAGCAGCGCTCCCACGGCCAGCGCGGAAACCATCACGAAAGGAAGCTCCATGGCCAACGCTGTCTGGTTGGAATAGTCTTTGACCCTTTCCTTACTGGGGCCTTTCTGTGCTGGATGATTCGGAATGTTCTCGGAAGACATATTTCACACGGCCGATCAGAAACTCCGTTTACCACTCCGACTATGGGTTCAGCATTCCACGAGCCTCGATGCTCACTTCTCGAACAGCAACTCTCCAGCCCTGCTGGTCGCTTTCACCACTGCTTTGATCAGCGTCACGCGGAGCTTGCCTTCTTCCAGTTCCATGATTCCATCAATCGTACAGCCCGCCGGAGTTGTCACGGCATCCTTCAAGAGGGCCGGGTGATCACCAGTTTCCAGGACCACGCTCGCCGCGCCCTTCATCGTCTGCGCCGCTAGTAGCGTAGACACATCACGCGGCAATCCCACTTTTACTCCTGCTTCCGCCAGAGACTCCAGAATAATGTAGGCAAAGGCAGGGCCGCTCGCCGAAAGACCGGTCACCGCGTCCATGTTCTTTTCATCCACGACGACTGTCCTACCGACGGCATCAAACATCGCCCGCGCCATCTCCAGGTGTTCCGCTCCCGAATGCGCTCCGCGGCAAATCCCAGTCATCCCGCAGCCCACCGCGGATGGCGTATTCGGCATCGCCCGCACCACGGGAATCTTCTTGCCGACATTCTGTTCAATGAAAATCGTCGGCACCGAAGCCGCCACTGAAATAATCAGTGTCTTTTCGCTGAGCTCCGGTGAAATCTCTTTGAGCACTTCGCTCACAACTTGCGGCTTCACTCCCAGCAGCACGATGTCGGCGCCGGTCACGGCCTTGCGGTTTTCCGTCGTCACGCTGATGCCCAGTTCCTTAGCCAGCGCTCCGGCTTTCTCGCCGTGCTTCACCGTCGCCGTCACGTTATTCTTTGCAAAAAGCCCTTGCTTCAGGTACGCCCGCAGCAATATTCCGCCAAGTTTTCCCGTTCCAAGAACTGCCAATTTTTTGCCTAAAAGTTTTTGCGTCATGGTCTAAACATTGTTGTATTTAACGAGGGTTCGGTCAACTCAATCATGGAGGGAAAAGCGGGACTCGCTGCCACTAATCATGCCGCGCGCCGCTTAAAACCTTCACCGCGTGAGGCAAAAGACTCGCCACCGCATCCAGAGACTCAACCGCGCCCTTCGGACTCCCCGGTAGGTTCACAATCAGTGCTGCGCCGCGGACTCCGCTGACTCCCCGCGAGAGGACGGCCGTCGGCGTGTGCTGTAGTCCAATTCTGCGCATCTCTTCGGAAATTCCCGGGATCACGCGATCAAGAACGCCCAGGGTGGACTCTGGAGTATTGTCCCGCGGCCCGATGCCGGTCCCGCCCGTCGTGAGCAGCAAATCCACTCGGCCAGAATCGGCAAACGCTCTCAGCTGTTCCCGAATGTCCGCGGGCTCATCCGAAACGCACAGCGTCGAGCAAATCGCCCAGCCCAGCTTGCGGCACGCCGCCACCACCGCTGGACCAGACAAATCTTCCCGCTCGCCCTTTGAAACGGAATCGCTGATGGTGAGAACCGCTACGCGCATCGGGTGGGATTCTTCACGTAGCTCACTGCGCCTCGACAGTGTCTCGGCTGGCTTCGTCCATTAATCTCATGGCTTCCATCAACAAGCCGGTAGTGTTTTTCGTGGTGGTCGTCTGGCTCGAATCGTTCGCTGCGTTGAAATCAATCTCAAACTCGCCTTCGGTCCACAGAACAACTTTGTAGACCGCCTCGTCGCCGATCAGGTTGCCGATCTTCGCGTCGCGGCACTGTCCGTTGGCGAAATAAAGTTCGCCGTTTTCGCCATTTTTCTGCACGCGCAGCCGGCAGGATTTCTGTCCCATCTCCAGGGATTGCAACAGGTCCGTCATGCTCATCTCTTCCAGCCGCCCTTGGATCACGCCCGGCCGCGAAGCGCGCTTCTGCAACTTTTCCAGGTGCAGGCGATCCACCACTTTTTTCGTCACCCGCACCAAATCTTTCACTAAAAACGGCTTCGGGATGAAATCTTCCACTCCGTCCACCAGAGGCCTCAACCGCTCTTCAATGTCCGGCCGGCTTGCCATGAACAGAAACGGGATGTGTTTGGTGGTTTCTCTTGCGCGCAGTTTCTCAAATAGCTGCCGCCCATCCATGCCCGGCATTTTGTAATCGCACAAAATCACGTCTGGAGGAGAGTCAATCACTTTCAGCAGCGCGTCCGCGCCGTCCGGGGACTCTTCCACGTGGCAATACGGCTCCAGGCCTTTCGCCACAAGCTCACGCACCAGTGGATTATCATCCGCTAGCAGTAGCTTGACCGACTTGGCTCCGCTTCCGGTCATCCCTTTCTTTCTGCTCTTCCTGCCACTCGCGGCTTGCGACGGAAATCCCCGCTCTTCCCGCCGGTCTTTTCGACCAGAACCACGTCCGTAATCTCCATGCCTTTATCCAGCGCTTTGCACATGTCGTAAACCGTGAGGGCTGCAGCAGTGACGGCTACCAGGGCTTCCATTTCAACGCCTGTTTGGGCGGTCGAAGCTACCGTGGAATGTACTTCTACGCCATTCTGGCATAGCCGGCAGGTCACATCAATGTGCGTCAGGGGCAGGGGATGACAAAGAGGTATCCACTCCGAAGTCCGCTTGGCGGCTGCAATTCCCGCTATTCTAGCTACTTCCAGCGGATTCCCTTTCGGATTCTTGAGTTGTTTTACGGCCTTTACGACTCGCGGTTTCATGCGCACAAATCCCCGCGCCGCCGCCGTCCGCGCCGTCACTTTCTTCGCGGAGACGTCCACCATCCTCACTTCGCCCTTGCTTCCGTAATGTGAGAGTCTTGCCATTCCGATTCCGTCAGACAACGTCCTTCCGGACCAGCACAGATACGCGCTCGCCAGCCTCGATCTTCTGTCTCTCCGCCGGAACCAGTAAAAAGCAGTTCGCCTTCGCCAAGGCGGCAATATCCCCAGAACCTTGCCACTTCAACGCCTTCACGTGCGGCTTGCTGCCGCTCCAACTCAGCATCGCCGGCAAAAAGTGTGCCAGCCCCGGCTTTTCATTTAAACCTTCGGCAAGGCTCGCTTCGACAAATGGCAATGACGGCGCCTCGACACCGCTCAACAGCGCAATCGCCGGCTCGACGAACAATTGGAACGTCACCATCGTCGAAACGGGATTCCCCGGCAATCCAAAAACCGGCTTCCCTTTACAATATCCGAACACCGCCGGCTTCCCCGGTCTAATCGCTACCGCATCAAAGAAAAACTCCGCTCCCAGAGCTTTCAACACCGATTCCACCAGATCGTACTTTCCCATCGAAACGCCGCCTGAAAGCACCAGGGCATCTTCCTTCAATCCCCGCTCGATCTTCTGTGATAAATCGGCTGTTTGGTCCAAGGCATTACCAATCACGACCGGCTCACCACCAGCGAGCCGGACTTGCGTCGCCAGCGAAACACTGTTGCTGTTTCGAATCTGAAACTCTCCGGGCGTCTCTTCAATGGCAACTATCTCGTCTCCCGTGGAAAGGATCGCAATCCTAGGTCGCTTTACGCAACGAAGCATTGTCGCGCCGACTTGCGCCGCCAGCGCCAGTTCTGCATACCCCAGCCGGCTGCCTGCCTCTAAAATCTTCTGTCCAGCTTTCGCTTCGCTCCCGCGTGGAATGATGTTCTGCCCCACCCTCGGCTCCCGCTCCGTCGAAACCAATTCCCCTTCACGCGTAGTGTGTTCAATCATCACCACCGCGTCAGCGCCCGCTGGAACCGCCGCGCCCGTCATGATTTGCACGCAAGTCCCAGGCTCTAGCGACTCTCTCACGGCATCGCCGGCCTTGATCTCCCCCACGCAGCGAATCTTTGCGCGCGGCCGGAATTCTGTAGACCGCACCGCATACCCGTCTCGCGTTGACCGGTCGAATGGCGGGTATTCTCTGTCGGTCCGAATCTCTTCCGCGAGCACCAACCCAAGGGCGTCCCACACACTCACGCTTTCGGTCTCGTGCGTGCCTCTGACCTTCTGTATCTGTTCGATTACTTTCTGTCGTGCTTGCTCGTAGCTGAGCATGGGTGGGGTTTTGATTTTTTGTGCCCTTTGCGCTTCCATCTCTCGCTTTAACGGTCTTGCCGATCCTCATCACAATCCAATTCCAACTCGCTTCTTAGTTTCTTTAACTCCTTTACCTCATCAACTTCCCCTACTTCCTCTAAATTCCTCTAAAGCCAGCTCGCCAGAAGCGTTCCCGTCGGAACAATCGTTGCATCGCGCTCCGGCCCCGTCGAAATCATTCCAATTTCCACTTGCAAGAAATCCGAAATGAATCGCACATAGTCCAAGGCCGCTTTCGGTAGCTTTGACTGCTCTTTCACTCCATAGGTGGACTGGCTCCATCCGGGAAGCGTCTTATATACCGGGGTCACCTGTTCGTACTCCTCCGCAAGCGCGGGCATCTCTCTCAACGTGCTTCCCTTGTACTTGTACGCCGTGCAAACCTGAATCTCTTTCTGCGTATCAAAAACGTCCAGCTTCGTAATCACCAGCGAATCGATGCCATTGATCATTTTCGCGTAGCGCAGCACTTCGAGATCGAGCCAGCCGCACCTCCTCGGCCTCCCCGTCACCGCGCCGAACTCTTTTCCGCGCTCGCGCACTTCCTGCGCTTCCAGGTCCGGCATCTCCGTGGGAAATGGTCCACCGCCCACTCGGGTCGTATAAGCCTTGGAAATTCCCAGCACATGCTTGAGTTTCGTCGGCGGCACGCCGACCCCTGTTGCCGCTCCGCCCGAAGTCGCGCTCGACGAGGTCACAAACGGATAAGTCCCATGGTCAATGTCCAGCATCGTCCCTTGCGCGCCCTCGAACATCACGGACTTGCCTCCATCCAGCGCGCGATTCACCAACTCCGCCGTATCGCAAATAAATCCGCGAATCTTTTCTCCTTGCTTCAGTGTTTCTTCCACTTCGTGCGCAAAATGAATGTCCGCGCCATACGCGCCCCTGGCCAGACGTTCTTTCTCCGCCACCACAATCGCGGCTTTCTTGCGAAATAGTTCGGGCTCCAGCAGGTCGCACATCCGCAATCCGCGGCGAGCCATTTTGTCTTCGTACGCTGGCCCGATGCCTCGCGATGTCGTCCCAATCTTGTCAGCGCCCCGCGCGTTTTCCGCGGCCCTGTCCAGCTCTCTGTGGTACGGAAAAATCATGTGCGCTCGATTGCTCACGTGCAAGCGCCCCGTCACGTCAACGCCGGCTTTCGCAAGCATCTCGATCTCCGCCACCAGCGCGCCCGGATCCACCACTACTCCAGAACCAATCACTGCGTGCTGCTTCGGCCGCAAAATTCCGCACGGAATTAACTGCAATACGTAGCGATCCTTGCCGATGATCACCGTGTGGCCCGCGTTGTGCCCGCCGGCCACCCGCGCAATGTAATCAAATGAGCCGGAAAGGAAATCCACGACCTTTCCTTTTCCCTCATCGCCCCACTGCGCGCCGACCACCACCACCGATTTCATCGAGTTCCCCTCACCAACCACACTTCCGCGCCCTCAGGTTCTCGGGCGACCACACTTCAGCGGTTCCCTGCTCGTTTTGCTTGAACTTCAGTGGGGTGCACCGCAAGACGCCAATTTCTAATCGTAAACTCGCCCCGCCCTCAACGCAAGCAACGCGTCACCCATGGCTAAACTCTCCCGGAGCCGACCATTCGATCGAAAAACTCTACGTTAATTCGAGCGTTCTCGCCGCGCTGATCCTAAAGTTATCCGAACGCCGCTTGGCGCATTGGCGGGCGTACAAGAGATCTGCCTCAAGCTTGCATTTGCAAGTTGGCTGATGCTGCTATCTCTCGCACTTACAAATTCACCATCCGCGGCTGGCGAGTTCAGATCATTGTTCTCTGGAACTCATTTTCTGTAATGTTGACGGCGATCAACACGACGTCGGACGCTTACCGGATGCCTTTCAACTCTTTATACCGGAAGCAGCTCAGCAGGTGATCGTTCACCATTCCTGTTGCCTGCATCAGCGCATAGCAAATCGTCGATCCCACAAATCGAAATCCGCGCTTCTTTAAATCCTTGCTCATCGCATCTGACTCGGGTGTAGTCGCCAGCACCTGCTTGAGCGCTTTCAAAGCATTCTGTTTCGGTTCTCCGCCAACAAACCGCCAGATGTAGGTGTCAAACGAACCGAACTCTTTCTGTACTTGCAGAAACGCCTTTGCATTCGTAATCGCTGACTCCACTTTCAGCCGGTTCCGGATGATCCCTTCATCCTTCAATAACTCCCGCACCTTGTTCCGGTCAAAGCACGCCACTTTGGCCGGATCGAATCCCGCAAACACCTGCCGGTACCGCTCCCGTTTCTTCAACACCGTGTCCCAGCTCAGCCCCGCCTGAGCGCCTTCTAGTGTCAAGAACTCAAACCATTTGTGCTCGTCGTGCACTGGCACGCCCCATTCCCTGTCGTGATACGGAATGTTCAACTCATTCCTCGCCCAGTCGCAACGCTGTTTGGCTGCCCATTGCTCGCTCGTCATGACCTCGCTACCTCACCCGCGCTTGATTTGTCATTCTTTTTCCGGTGCCGCGATCAGGCCCGGCTGGTGCCAGATAAAATGACCCGTTCCGGGAATCTGATGCCAGCCGTCCGCGGGATTGGCCGCAGCCACATTCCTGGTAATGACAGTCCTTGCCCCAACCGAGGTGAACAGCTGGAGAATCTCCTGCCTTCGCGCCGCCGCCGCCGCGACGAAATGCGGTTTTTCGCCCTCTGGAATCTCCGCGATGATCCGTACTCCCGCAAGATGCGCCCAGTAAGCATCCAGCCCCGTCCCGATGTAACCCACGCTGGCGCCTGGCGGAATCCCCATCGCATGGAGCTGTTGCGCTACCACCCACGGCTCATACGGCTTATCGCGCATCCCATCGTATAGATCTCGCCAAGCTACCCACCCCGCTCCGAGCGCTGGGGCAACGATGATCACCAGGGGAACGATCCTAATCAGTTTCGGCTCTGCCCCTGTAACAATACTCATCCTGGCCATAATCCACATTAGTAAAATCAGCGCAAACGGAGCCATGTAGCGAAACTCGACCAGCACAACAGCGTACATCCCCAGTGCGGCAACCGAAGGCAAAACCGCCAGCCATGCGCTGGAACCATTCTTTCCCCATGCCAGTGCCTTTTTCCACGTAGCCCATACCACCACCACCAAGACCAACCAAAGTGCCCCGCTCTTCGAAAATAACTTCAGATACAAATTTGCCGCTCGAAATAGCGCCCATAATTGCCCCTTCAACGCGAAATGCGGCCGCACTCCTTCATACCAATAGGAAGGGTCATACCACGGCGGATAAGATCCGCTTACGGGGAGGGCAAACTCATACACTGCGGGGTCTGAGAAAAGTTTGTGCGTGGGATGAGCGGGCGTTCCCGTCCCCGATGGCTCTCCCTGCCAGTGGACTGTTTTTGTCGCGCCATCCACATATTCCGCGTATGCAATCGCTCCGGAATCGCCGAACGTCATTCGACCCTTCGTTTCCGACAGCGCCAGTACCAGCGGCAACGCGAACCCCGCGAAGACTACAGCTACAAGCAACGTGCGGAGACTTGCGGAGCGAATAGAAGTTCCTGGAACGCGTTGGAGGTAGAGCGTGCTGAACAGAAAAACGAAGAACAACGGAAACATTGCCGCTTTTGCCAGATACCCCAGGCCGAGCAAGGCGCCAAGCCCAGCAAACACGAGCCAGTTTCCGCCGTCACGCCGGATGCGCAACAGAAGCGCTGTTACCAAATACACAATCGCGGAGACGCAAAGGTCTGGAGTCACCCACGATGGTCCCAACCAAAAATAACTCGCCCAAAGAAAAAATATATTCCCCCAAATCCACACTGCCTTTTCGGAAACCGGTGAAGATTGCTCGGCGTCTTCACTGGATACTTGTCGCAGTAGTATCAATTCTTTCAAAAATAGTTCAAACGCACAAAAACACGCGGCGAACACACCAAAGTTCAGAAGATGCACCGCGGTGAATTCCCACTGGATTGTGGGATGGAAAAATCGAAACACGAGGCTCAGCAAAAAAGGGTAGAGCGGGCTCCAATAACCGTTGACGAGCTGATGCACTCCGCCGCGCGCCGTGGCCTGGCCGATCTCGATATACGAAATCCCGTCAGGGGACATCTCATTTCGGTGCGCCCAGGCTTGCAGCCCTCCCAATAGCAGGACCAGGCACCAAAAAAAGAGTCGAAGCTTTATCTTGGACGCCGCGTCTCCCGGAGAAAGTGTATCTCGCTGTTCCGCCGGCGAGCCTCGCAGTTGATGCACTCTCTCTCCTCCAGGAAAACTCAGATGAATCTGCCGCGAGGATTATGTCAGGACTCTCAGTCGCAACGGTAGGTCAAACTGCTGAGGCAAACAAAAATTCGGGGCGCCACTGCCCGACCCTAGCGCCCCGCAATTCCACTCAAGCCGCCCTTATCCGACGTGACGCTCCAGCGCTTTCGTAATCTGCTCCTTCGGCACGGCACCAACAATTTGTTCCACCACTTGCCCATTCCTGAACACCAGCAGCGTGGGGATTCCGCGCACGTTATAGCGCCCAGCCGAATTCATCGCTTCGTCCACGTTCAATTTCATTACTTTGAGCTTGCCTTGATATTCTTGTGCAATCTCCGCCACCGTTGGCGCCAGCATGTGGCACGGGCGGCACCATTCCGCCCAGAAATCCACCATTACGGGCTGCGAATTGCTCGCCGTCAGGACCTCCGCTTCAAAATTTCCATCTGTCGCTGCCGCAATCGTATTGTCTGCCATTTCGTTTTTGTCCGGCGACCTGTCCTTGGGACGTGCGCCTTTCTCTCCTCGCTCTGTTTAATTAGATGATGCTAAAGGCTTTTGGTTGCGCCCGCCCGGGCCGGTACTCTTTGCCGGAGCTTGCACCTCGGATTTTCCTGGCGCTGCAGTCTCGGTCTTCGCAGACGCCTCTGCCTCCTCTTTTCCCGCAGTTTGTGTTTCGGCCTTCGCAGAAGTGGAAGCCGCAGCGGCTGCCCCCGTTCTCGTTCCTA
>Ga0075015_100000665_pt1 | contig 12173 bp, 9 predicted proteins | sample AleBraG_ABR_2013_FD_71476 | JGI IMG/M metagenome (GOLD analysis project Ga0075015, IMG submission 71476) | Freshwater sediment microbial communities in response to fracking from Pennsylvania, USA - Alex Branch Run_MetaG_ABR_2013 | ecosystem: Environmental > Aquatic > Freshwater > Creek >...
CGCGGCGTGGGTTTGGAACAGGCGCGGGCGGAAATGCGGGTGGTAGGCGAACAACTGGCGCGCGCCTGGCCTAAGGAAAACGAGCACGTAGGGGTCAGCATCAGCCGCCTCCGTGACGAAATTAACGACCGCACACGGCTGTTGCTGATCGCGTTGCTGGGCGCAGCCCTCTGCGTGCTGTTGATTGGATGCACCAATCTGGCCAATCTGCTGCTGGCGCGCGCGCTGGTGCGCCGGAAGGAACTGGCCGTCCGAACGGCGCTGGGCGCCGGACGCGAGAGACTGGTCCGGCAACTGCTCACCGAAAGCCTGGTGTTGGCGATCAGTGGTGGCGCGGCCGGCGTGCTCGTCGCGACCCAGGCCGTGCCGCTGTTGTCCAAGCTGGTTCCCAACACGCTGCCCATCGCCGAAGCGCCGTCCATCGATCTGCGCGTCCTCGGTTTCGCCGCATTGCTGTCCTGTCTCACCGGAATTGCCTTCGGCGTCATCCCAGCCATGCGGGCCTGCCGCGGCACCAACCTTGCCGGCTTGCGCGAGGGCTCGCGCGGCGGTGTGGGCGGGCGCAAGGAACTCCTGCGCTCCGCGCTGGTAGTGGCCGAAGTGGCCGGCTCCGTCGTGCTGCTGGTCGCCTGCGGCCTGCTGATTCGCGCCCTGTGGCATCTCCAGTCGGTGGACCCGGGCTTCCGCGCCAACGGCGTCCTCACCATGCGCACCTGGCTGCCACTGCCGAAATACGACCGGACCGCGCGGCGCGAGCAGTTCTACACCAAGGTTCTTTCCGAAGCCTGCGCTCTCCCCGGCGTGGCGGGCGCCGCTTATGCCAGCTTTCTGCCCATGGCGTTTCGAGGCGGCATCTGGAAGGTGGCGATTGCGGGCCGCCCGCCAGACGAGAAGTTCCAAATGGCCAGTCTGCGCTACGTGACACCGGGCTTCTTCGACATCCTCGCCATCCCGCTGCGCGCGGGCCGTGACGTCAGCGAATCGGACACGCGCGACAAACCGTTCGTGGCCGTGGTCAGCGAATCTTTCGTTCGCCGGTATTGGCCCGGCCAGAATCCTTTGGGCCGCCACTTTGAATTCGGCTTGGCCGATCGGACGGTGGTGGGTGTGGTCGGCGACGTCCGGGTGCGCGGTCTGGAGCGCGACAGCGAACCGCAGGTCTACCTGTCGTACAAACAGGTCCCCGACGGCAGCATTGTTGGGTACACCCCGAAGGATCTCGTGGTTCGCATCTCGGCCAGCCCCGGCGCGGTGCTGCCCTCGCTGCGCCGGATCGTTGCCAGCGCCGACCCGGAGCAGCCCATCTCCGACGTGCGCATGCTCTCCGACATTGTCGAGGACGACACGGCGCCGCGCGTCGTGCAGGTTCGCGTGCTGGGCGCGTTCGCGGCCATCGCATTCCTGCTGGCGGGAATCGGTATCCATGGCTTGCTGGCCTTTGCCGTGTCGAGCCGGGCTCAGGAGATCGGCGTCCGCATCGCGTTGGGCGCCCGGCCCTACGACATTATCGGCATGGTGCTGGGCGACGGGGTCCGCCTCGCGGCCGCCGGCGTGGTGCTGGGTACCGGATTGGCATACGCCGCCGGCCGCGCGCTGGAAGCCTTGCTGGCCGGCGTGAAGCCCGGCGACCTCCCGACCTTCGCGACCGCGGTTGCGCTCTGTCTGCTGATGACGGCTTTCGGCAGCCTCTTGCCCGCGATTCGCGCCGTCCGCGTCGACCCAACCACGTCGATTCGGGCGGAGTAAGAATTCGGATGCCGGCGGCCGGGCGGCCGATCCTCTGGCCTTGACAGTCTGCCCCAGATGGCGGAATTTCTCGGGCGATCTACGTCACCGCGACAGGCCAGCGGTGGTGCTCCGGGTGTTCGTCAAGAAGACCCTGGAGACACCTTGGCCGAAATTGATCTGGTGTTGGAACGGGCAAGGGAGATGAACCTATGAGCGGAATTCGTGTCGATGCCCTACACAAGAAATGGATGAAGGATTCCAAGTATCGGCGGGAGTACAAAGCCCTGGAGGAGGAGTTTTCGCTTGGAAATGCGCGAGGCTGACGGAAGTAGGGGAGAGGCGGCGAAGGCGCCGCCAGGCGACTTCCTTAGTTTTGGACAGCCTGCTTCCGGTGGAAGAATTTCTTCTGTAGATCCGGCCAGAACTCGGACATGAGGTTGCCCATGATGCCGCCTGTGAAGCTGGTGTTCAGCCGGTCGAGCATCACCTCAACGCGCTGGCTGGCTGCGGGGTAATACAGATTGGACGCTGCGATTCCCATAACCGTGCCAAACACTCCGGAGGCATTGAACGCAGCCGCGCCCGAATCCTGGCGCGCAATCACGATCCGGCTCACCGAATAAACCACACGCTTCAGCACGCCTGTACCAGGTCCCTTTCGGTAGTAGCGGGGATCCTGATGCAGCAGGTTTGCCAGCAAACCGGCGCTGAATATGTTCTGCGTTCCAAAATCGGCGAGGGCCGCGCCGAACCGTTTTCCGTAAGCCGCTCCGCCTTCGCCGTACTTCGGCGTCTGGTTGCCCATCTGCGAAAAACCGGCGGCCATCGCTGCGCTCGCGATGTTGAACGGGTCTACGTTTTCTTTGAACGCGAGGCTCCACTTTTGTTTTGGCGTCAAGGGCACAAACGTGGCCTCTGGATCCCGAACAGTCTGGAAGTCGGGAATGACACCCATGATGCGGTTAGCAGGAATTGGGGCCGGCGTTGGCGCTGGGGCAACCGGAATCACCGGAATCATGGGTTCCGGGAGGAGCGCGGCGAGCACGGGTTCCTCGGAATCGCTCAGAACCGGGGACTGCGCGCCGGCGGCTGACGCCAAGGCAACCGAGAAAACCAGTGCGCCACCGATCTGAGATCGCAAAATCACCCAATAGTGGTGGCGCATGAGCCCATTCTGTGGTTACCGGGCTTCGAAGTCATGACTCGAAAGAGCTACGCTGTAACGCCGCGTACAGTGTCTCTTTCCAGCGGGTGTTATCGATACTCCATATCACCTGCACCTGAGGTACTCGGTCGATCACACTACCCCAAATAGTACGATTGCGCTCATCGGCCGCCACGCCAAGGCGGTCTACTACGGTCATTCCCCTAGTCAGATCGCTGCCCACCTCGACATCCACATAGTGCCGGCTAACCGCCGTGCAAACCGTGGGATCGAGCGCGATACACATTGCCACAGGGTCCGGCAGCGAAATTCCAGTTTCGCCGGTCTGAATGCGGTAGGCCTCCATGGCGCGGGAATTGCACTCGATCGCAAACCGGGCAAGGGGTGTCCCCAACGCCAACGTGTGTTCGACGTCTCCAGCGCTGAGAACCGCTTCGCCGCGGCACAGGTGCCAGCCCACCAGTTCAATCGGCAGCCCCGACCGAAGTACAACGCGCGCGGCTTCCGGGTCCACCCACATATTGTATTCGGCCGCCGGTGTCACGTTGCCTTCGCAACAAGGGTTGCCGCCCATGACCACCGAGCGGCTTACGTTGCGGGCGATTTCGGGGGCCTTGGACAGCGCGAGCGCCACATTCGTCAGCGGGCCCAGGGTCACCAGCACGAGGCCCGGATATGCCTGGATGGCCGCAACGATCGCGTCCACCGCATGGCCCATTTCGGCGGAGCGCGAAGGAGCCGGATATCCGCGATCGCCCAGGCCGTCCTTCCCGTGGAACCAATCGGCCGTCGCGTGTTCCCGCCAGATCGGACGTGCGGCTCCGCCATAAACCGGCACTCTCGTACCGCAAAGCTCCGCCACGTACAGCGCGTTCCTGGTTGCCTGCGCCACCGGCACGTTCCCCGCAACCGTGGTGATGGCGCGCACGTGGACGTCCGGAGCGCGCAACGCCATGATCAGCGCCACGGCATCGTCCGACGCTGTGTCGGTGTCGATGAGGAAGTCCCGGGGCAAAGAATCAGAATATCACCGGCCCTGTGAGCCTTGGTTACGAAGTGCTGAATTTTGGAAATTTCGGAAGAAGCCTTCCGTACGGCGGCAGGATCGGCTATACTGAACCACAATAAAAAGGGGCGCCCTCCCGGGATACGTTTTGGAGGACGCCCACCTACGTAACGGAGTTAGTTGGTTATCTATACAGACGAAGGGGGCCTGATTTGGTTATCAAGACTCCGCTAGAATTATTTCGGAAAGTGTGAGCAATTCCCCAATTCGTTTTCTCTTGGTCGTGCTGCTGATCGCGGTGAACGGGTTCTTCGCCGGCGCCGAGGTAGCGCTGCTTTCGGTGCGGCATTCGCGCCTCCGCCAAATGGCCGAGGAGGGGAACGCGGGTGCCCAAGCCGCTCTCCAACTTCTCTCCAATCCCGGCCGCTTGCTTTCGGTCACTCAGGTTGGAGTCACGCTCGCCAGTTTGGGCTTGGGCTGGGCCGGTGAGGACGCCGTCTACGGAATCCTGGTGGCCTGGCTGCAGCCGGTCACCACACAGTTTACGGTTAAATTCCTTCACGCCCTTAGCTTCGGGCTTTCGTTTTTGATCATCAGCTACTTTCACGTGGTGTTGGGCGAGGTGGTGCCGAAGAACATGGCGATCGCCAAGGCCGACCGCGCGGCCGCGCTGACCGCTCCTCCATTGCTGTTTTTTTACCGGCTCTCCATCGCGTTCGTGGTGGTGATCGAACGCTCCGCCGCGGCCATCACCCGCGTGCTGCGGGTGAACCCCGCAAGTCAGGCCGGCGTACACACCGCGGAGGAGTTAAAAATGATCGTCAGCAGCAGCCGGGGACTAGGGTACCTGCCGGAGGCCGAAGAGGACATGATCCACCGCGTGCTGGACTTGAGCGCGATTTCCGTACGCGAGATCATGGTGCCGCGCAACGACATGATTTCGATTGCCGCCGATGCGACCCTGGACGAAGTGCTGCGTACCATGATCGACGCCCAACACTCCCGGCTGCCGGTTTATGAAGGAACGCCGGAAAAGATTATCGGAATTCTGCACTACAAGGACCTGCTGCCGGTGTGGGAAGAGCGGCGGCAGGCCATCCGGTCGAGCCGGTCAAGCCGGTCTTTCCGGATCCGGCGGTTGCTGCGCCCCCACCTGGTCGCGCCGGAGACAAAACCGGTTTCTCAGATGCTCGCGGAGTTCCAGCACGGCCCCTCCCACATGGCGATGGTCGTGGACGAGTTCGGAACCATCGTGGGGCTGCTGACCGTGGAGGACGTCCTGGAACAGATCGTGGGGAGAATCGAAGACGAGCACGATGAGAAAACCGCCCGCCGGAGCGCGGAGAGGGATGACGTGGAGCTGGAAGGAACCACGCGGATCCGCGATCTGGAGAGCGAATACGGGATCGAGATCCCTACCGACGCGGGCTTTGAGACGTTGGCCGGTTTCCTGCTGTTCCGTTTGGGAGAAATTCCGCAAGTGGGAGAATCGGTGGAATACCAGGGCCGCCGCTACACGGTATTGGAAATGGACCGCAATCGCATCGCCAAGGTGCACATGGAGAAAGTCCCGGAGCAGCCGGCAACCGGAACCCCCGTCTAATTTACAAGTGTGAATTGATCGTTATAGTCCAAAGTTGCAGGGGATTCGGATCTGGGGTATAGTCGTTGCTGAACTGGGTATCCTGAACACTCAGAGGAGAATTATCAAATGAAGAAACTATTTGTGGTGTTTGCGTTTGCGTCCATCTCGGCGATGGCGGCAGACTGGACCGGCTACATCGTGGACAAGGGTTGCTCCACCAAGGCCAAGGCGATGTGGACCAATGAGAAGTGCGCCGCAAGCTGCATCGGGCGCGGCGACCCGGCGGTGTTCGTTACCGAAGAAGGAAAGGTTTATCAGGTTGCCAATCAGGACAAGGTTGTGGCTCATGCTGGGCACAAGGTGACGATCTCGGGCACCATGGACGGCGACACGATCAAGGTTGACAGCGTCAAGATGTAAGATTTCGGGGCGGAGTGGGCAAGTCGGCGGATCGCCGCCGCGGGTATTACTCCGCCCCAACCATCGTTCGCTTTTCTTGAACCCGCGTGCCCCGGCACCGTAGGCGTTGGTGCGCTCCTGCCTTAAGCCTGCTCCTGCTTCCCCACCCATTTCGGTCAGTTCCGCAAACGGTTATGGCCAAGCTTCACGGTTTGTGATGTACCAGTACTCGCCCCAGTTACCTTGACGGCTGGGCGGGCGTCCTTTTCAATAGGATGACAGTCGAAACGGTCTTGGTCGTCGATGATAATGTGTTCGTTTTGAACACGATCTCAGCCAGCCTGCGCCATGCCGGCTTCGACGTGTTAACGGCCCGCTCGGCTGGGGAGGCCTTGGAAATCGGGGGCGAACGCTCTGGTCCCATTCATCTGATCCTGTTGGACGTGATTTTGCCGGGCTTGGACGGTCCGGAGCTGGCCTCGCAGTTCGTGCGCTTGCACCCGGAGACCCGGTCGCTATTCATGACGGGGCTTCCGGATACCCCTCGGGTCGCGGAACAAATCGTCGCACGTGGATTGGCCCTTCTGCTCAAACCGTTCCTCCCCCAGGTACTGGCGCAAAAAGTGCGAGACGTGCTGGCGGCGCCGGCGTCGGTGCGCAAGATGGGCGCTCTGGGTTAACGGCGCGGTAGTAGTAATCCAACCGATTCAACGTACTCAGCGTGGATAGGGCCCCCGCCACGTATAATCGAAGGTAAGGCCCAATCCCATGAAGAAACGCCTGCTGTACGGGTTCGCGAGCGTGCTGTTGGTCCTGTCCGTGCTGGTAGTCGTGTGGCAGGGATCGTTCAATAAGGAACTGCAGCGCTTCGGCCCCGTCAATCCGCAGCAGACATTCATCTTCTGGGCGATTTCCAGCCAGGTCGGGATCCTCATGCTGGTGCTAGGGTGGATCCTGGTCCGGGAAGCCATCAAGCTTTATGTGGCGCGGCAAAGCAACCGTTTGGGCTCGCGCATCCGGACCAAAATGGTAATGGGCGCGCTGGCGCTGAGCTTTGTCCCCGTCTTTTTCCTGGTTTTCTTCGGTTACGAGGTTCTCAACCTGAATTTCAAGGTCTGGTTCAGTAACCCGGTGGAAAACCAGATCAACCTTTTCGTGAACGGGAGCGCCCTGCTGGACCGCGAACTGGAGAGCCGGCTGAATTCCCAGGCTGAATTGTTGGCGGCGACGCCCGAAGTGCGCGCGCTGCTGGCAGGCGGCGCGCGTCCAACGGGTTTTCTGGCTAAGTTCTGCAAGGATCACGGCCTGGATTCGGCGGCCATCCTGCCGGCCTCAGGCGACCAACCGCTGGACGCCTCGGGCCCGTACCCTCCGCGAGTGGAAGTCGGTCACACCATTACCGTACTCTGGCCCATGAAGCGGGGTGACCGGACGCCCGGCTACATTTCGCTGTCCGCGGCTAAGCCCCTGGACGTGGCCAAACAGACCGACGAAGTCAAGAAGTACAACGATCAGTGGGCGCAGATCATGGGTTACCGGAAGAACCTGCGGACTTACTACAACATGCTGATGGCCCTGATCGCGCTCTTCGTGCTCTTCTTCGCACAATGGATCGCGCGCATTCTCGCCAACCGCATCAGCGTGCCCATTTCGGCGCTGTTGGATGCCGCCAGCGAAGTGCGGCGCGGCAACCTCAAGCATCGCGTGACCGTGAGCGCGGAAGACGAGTTGGCCACCCTGGTGCGCGGCTTCAACCGGATGACCGAAGAGCTCGAAACCAGCGCCGAGGAACTCGACCGCCGCCGCCGCTTCACCGAGGCCATTCTGGAAAGCATTCCGACGGGCGTCATTTCCATCGGGCCCGATGGCTCCATCCAGCGCGTCAACCGCGCGCTTTCGAAGATCTTTCCCGCGGAGCAAGCCGCCCGGGCGACACGCCTGGAAGACTTGTTCTCCCGCGAGGACACGGCGGAAATCAAGTACCTCATGAAACGGGCGCGCCGCACGGGCGTGGCTTCGCGCCAACTCGAACTGCGCACCGAGAACCGCAAGCTGCATCTGGCGGTGACGGTTTCGGCGTTGGAGGAGAAGCTGACGTCCGGCTTCGTGGTGGTGCTGGAAGATACCAGCGAACTGCTGCGGGCGCAGAAATCGGCGGCGTGGCATGAGGTGGCGCGCCGGGTGGCGCACGAAATCAAGAATCCACTAACCCCCATTGCGCTTTCGGCGGAACGCATCAGCCGGCAGCTTGACCGGTTGGATCTGCCGCCCGGCACCGCCCGCATCGTCCACGAATGCGCGGCCACGATTTCCAAATCGGTGGACTCGGTAAAGACGCTGGTGGACGAGTTCTCGCAGTTCGCCCGGTTTCCCGGGGCGCAGCCGGTGCGCTCGGATCTGAACGACGTGGTGGCCGGGGCGCTGGCGGTGTTTCAGGGTCGGTTGGAAGGCATCGCCATCCGCACCAGTTTCGCGCCGGGGCTGTCTCCCGTGAATCTGGACCGCGAGCAATTCCAGCGCGTGGTGGTGAATCTGGTGGACAATGCCGCCGAAGCCATGCAGGACGCGCTGGTGAAGAACCTGTACATTGCCACGCAGCCCGGGGCGGCTGAGACCGTGGAACTGGTGATCGCCGATTCCGGCTGCGGCGTCAGCCCCGACGACAAAGAGAGACTTTTCCTGCCGTACTTTTCGACCAAGAATCGCGGTACCGGTCTGGGCCTCGCGATCGTGAGCCACATTGTGGCCGAACACAATGCGCAGATTCGTGTGGAGGACAACCAGCCAGTGGGCGCGCGTTTTACGGTGGAACTGCCGGCGCTGCTGGATGGCGAAGCGGCTGAGACGGTGATGCGTCCGGCCGTGGCCAAGGTATGAAGCCGCGACGCATCCTGGTAGTGGACGATGAGCCGGGTATCCGCCAGTCCTTGAGCGGCGTGCTGGAAGATGAGGGGTACGCCGTCGAAACCGCGGAGAGCGGGGAGGCCGCGCTCGCGGCGCTGCCCGGCGGCGAGTTCGAGCTGGCGTTGCTCGACATCTGGCTGCCCGGTGTGGACGGCATGGAGGTGCTGGCGCGCATCCAGGAAGTCCCCGTCGCCGAGCGGCCGGTGGTGGTGATGATCTCCGGCCACGGCAGCATCGAGGCGGCGGTGAAGGCTACCAAACTCGGCGCTTTCGACTTCCTGGAGAAGCCGCTTTCCATCCAGAAGGTTTCAGTGGTGGTGAAGAACGCGCTGGCGCATCGCAACCTGGAGTTGGAGAATAGCCGGCTCAAGGCCGACACCGGCGCCCGATACCGCATCATCGGCGAAAGCGTGCCCATGAAGGCGTTGCGCCAGCAACTCGGCCTGATGGCGGGCACCAACGGGCGCGTGCTGATTTACGGCGAAAGCGGCACCGGCAAGGAACTGGTGGCCCATGCCATCCACGCGCTGAGCCCGCGCGCCGGCCAGCCGTTTGTGGAAGTGAACTGCGCGGCCATTCCCGAGGAGCTGATCGAAAGCGAGATGTTCGGTCACATCAAGGGCAGCTTCGCCAGCGCGCACGAAGGCAAGGTGGGCAAGTTCCAGAAGGCCGATGGCGGCACTCTGTTTCTGGACGAAGTGGGCGATATGAGCCTGCGCACGCAGTCCAAAGTGCTGCGGGCGCTCGAGGAGCAGCGCTTCGAGCCGCTGGGCGCGGGCGAATTCGTGACGGTGGATGTGCGCGTGGTCGCCTCCACCAACAAAAACCTGGAGGAGGAGATCGACCACGGCAATTTCCGCGAAGACCTCTTCTACCGGCTCAACGTGATCCCGTTCTTCGTGCCGCCGTTGCGCGACCGGCGCGAAGACATTCCGCTGCTGGCCGACCACTTCCTGCGCGAGTTCACCACCTCCTACGGCCGCAAGCCGAAAGAGCTGACGCCCGAGGCCTACCAGGTGCTGGCCGAGCACTACTGGCCCGGCAACGTGCGGGAACTGAAAAACCTGATCGAACGTATCGTGATCCTGAACCCGCAGGTGCGCGTGGACGCCCGGCACATCCCGCTACAGGCGGCGCGGCGGCAGCCCGACCGCCCGCTGGAGCGCTTCGGCAGCCTGCAGGAAGTGCGCGAAGCCGCCGAGCGCGAGTACATCCTCAAGAAGCTGGAAGAGACCAGCGGGAATGTCACGCGCACGGCGGAGTTGCTGGGGCTGGAGCGGAGCAACCTGTACCGCAAGATGAAAACCCTGGGCATCGGCCCCAAGGAGTAGAAGCTGAACCGGCCACGGCTTGGTCTGCGATAACCTGGAAGTTTCATGCCCACGGTACCGGTCTCCGAACTTACCCATTTCTGCCAACAGATTCTCGAAGGCGGCGGCGTGCCGCGTCACAAAGCTGAAGTCACGGCCGCGTCCCTGGTGGCTTCCAACCTGCGCGGTGTGGATTCCCACGGCATCCAATTGCTGCCCTATTACATCGACCAGTTGCTGGCCGGGGAGATGGATCCCAACACCGATGGCCAGGTGATCTCCGAAACCGGTTCGTGTCTCACCTTCGACGCCAAGAACGGAATCGGCCAGTGGGTGGCGGAGATCTGTTGCGGCCACGCCGTGCGCATCGCCCGCCAGCAGGGGATGGCCCTGGTGGTGGCGCGCGAGTCCAACCACTTCGGCGCCGCAGCCTGGTGGGCGCAAAAGATGCGGGCCGCGGGGCAGATCGGCATCGTGATGTGCAACGCCTCGCCGATCGTGCCGCCCTGGCAGGGCAAGCAGGGCCGGTTGGGAACCAACCCCATCTGCATGTCGGTGCCCGGGCCGTGGCTGCTCGATATGGCCACTACCACGGTGGCCGCCGGCAAAATCTTCAAGGCGTTCCTGAACCATCAGCCGAAGATCCCGGCGGGATGGGCTTTCAACTCCGACGGCGTGCCGACCACCGATACAGCCGAGGCCTACAAAGGCATGCTGATGCCGCTCGGCGGTTACAAGGGCAGCGGCCTGGCCATGATGGTGGAGATTCTGTGCTCCGTGCTGAGCGGCGGCGCCATGGCCAACGAAGTGGGCGGCATCCGCTTCCGTGGCAAGACCGTACGGGTGAGCCAGATGTACATCGCGATCGACATAGCCCGGTTCATGCCGGTCGAGGAATTTACTGCGCGTGTGGAGCAACTGGTGGCGCTCATGAAGTCCACGCCGGCCGCGCCCGGCTACCACGAAGTAATGGTGGCCGGCGACCCCGAATGGCGCATGGAAGCCGAGCGGCGGAAGAACGGCATCCCCATCGCGGATGGCAATTGGGACCAGCTCTCAAAGGCCGCCTCGCGGGTTGGGGTCTCGGCTCTGGTGGTGTGAGTGACGCTGCTGCGATCCGCCGCGATCTCTCTGGCGGTCTGCGCCCTCGTCAACCCCGGCAACTTCGGCGCCAGCGATCCCGTGTACCGCTTGCAAGTAGCGCGATGGATTCGTTTGGGGGAAGCCCCTTCCGGTAACCTCAGCCTCGTCGGCAAAGATGGCCGGCGCTACCCGTGGTATGGGATCGGCCAGAGCCTGGTGCTGCTCCCTTTCGATGCAATTTCGAGCGCCACCGTGGCTCCGGCGCTGCGCCGCATGGGCCTGGGTTCCGAAAAGCAGCGCCAGGGCGCCGATGCCTGCACGGTGCTTCTCATGCAGTGGGTGCTCACCACGGGCGTGCTGGCGCTGGCGTACCGATTGCTGCTGGGCCTCGGCTTCACGCCATTCATCGGCGCGGCGGGCAGCCTTGCCTTGTTGTTCGGCACCACCTGCCTCCAATATGTGCAGTGCGCCCAGGAAAATCTTCTGCTTCTGCTGCTCGCTTTGATGGCGCTGTGCGCCATCCGGCGATGGCTCCGGCAAGGCGGCGTGGTATGGCTCGTGGCGGCCGGCGCCGCCTGCGGTTTCGCGATGCTGGTGCGGCTGACCTCAACACTCGAAGCCGGTGTGATCGCCCTCGTAGCGCTGTGCTGGGGCGCGAATCCCAAGCGCTTCCTGGCCGGCTTCCTGCCACCCATCGCGCTGGCCGTGCTCATCGATCGCTGGTATCACTGGTACCGTTTCGGCGAGTGGTTCGGCACCTACATCGGCGTCTTCGCCAGACAGTTCCGCCCGCCCGATGCGGCCGCATCGTTTCCCTTCTCCTACCCGTTCTGGAAGGGATTTCTGGGCACACTCTTCTCGCCGGACAAATCCGTTTTCCTTTTCGACCCGCTACTGCTGGTGCTGCTGGCGATCGTAATCTGGCGCTGGCATCAGATCGGCCGGGACCTGCGCATTCTGCTTCTCGGACTCACTTTGCTCTTCTTCTTGTAT
>Ga0075015_100000666_pt1 | contig 12173 bp, 10 predicted proteins | sample AleBraG_ABR_2013_FD_71476 | JGI IMG/M metagenome (GOLD analysis project Ga0075015, IMG submission 71476) | Freshwater sediment microbial communities in response to fracking from Pennsylvania, USA - Alex Branch Run_MetaG_ABR_2013 | ecosystem: Environmental > Aquatic > Freshwater > Creek >...
GTTGGGAACTCCGACTACGTGAAGTACGTCGATGCCGTGAAACAGGGATGGTTGAGCGAGAAGGATGTTGACGTGGCAGTGAAGCGTCTCTTCACCGCGCGCTTCCGGCTGGGAATGTTCGATCCGCCCGAGATGGTGAAGTACGCGCAAATCCCGGATTCGGTCATCGACAGTGACGCCCACCGGAAACTCGCGCTGGTGACAGCACGCGAGTCAATGGTGCTGCTGAAGAACGACGGCGTGCTGCCATTGAATGCAAACACGAAAAAGATCGCGGTCGTCGGGCCGCTTGCCGATTCCTTGCATGTTCTGAAGGGCAACTACAATGGCACGCCGTCACGAGCAACCACGGCGCTGGACGGCATTCGTAAGCAGTTTGCCGGCGCTCAGGTAACATTCACCCCGGGCACCAGCTTCCTGCTCGAATACGCCCCGGTTCCCCCCTCGATGCTATCCACGCCCGACGGGCAGCCGGGTCTAAAGGCTGAGTACTTTTCTGGCCCGACTTTCGAGGGCGAGCCGGCGCAGGTCCGGGTGGACAAGGATGTCAATTTTGACTTCGCCCCTGGCACAACCTCGAAGACAGCTATCTTCACGGTACGCTGGACGGGCTTCATCACCCCGGTTGAGTCCGGAACGTATCGGCTTGGTCTGGACGGCAGTCTCGATCGCCTGTGGTTGGATGGCAAGATGATGGTCGACGATCACAAAAGCCATGACTCCCAGCCGATGGTCGCGGAAGTGGCTCTCGAGAAAGGGCGCCGCTATGCGCTCAAGCTTGAATACTTTCAGGGCCGCGCTCGCGGAGTGAAACTGGTGTGGCGCCGCCTGAGCCCGGATCCGATCGCCGATGCGGTCGCAATCGTCAAGCATGCCGATGTAGTGATCGCGGTGGTCGGAATTACGTCAGACCTCGAAGGCGAAGAGATGGACGTCGCGGTGCCGGGCTTCAAAGGTGGAGACCGGACCTTGCTCGACCTGCCCAAGGAAGAAGAAGATCTCTTGAAAGCGGTCAAGAGTACAGGTAAGCCTCTGGTCGTTGTGCTGATGAGTGGCAGCGCGCTCGCGGTGAACTGGGCGAACGAAAATGCCGATGCCATCCTCGAGGCCTGGTACTCAGGCGAAGAAGGTGGAACTGCGATTGCCGAGTCCCTGGCCGGAGTGAATAATCCCGCAGGCCGGTTGCCAGTAACTTTTTACACGGGCGTGGAACAGTTGCCGCCGTTTGAAGACTATTCCATGAAGGACCGCACTTACCGGTACTTTGAAGGTCAGCCTCTCTATCCTTTCGGATACGGTCTGAGCTACTCGAAGTTCGCGTACGCCAATCTAAAGCTCTCCGCGACCACCTTGAACGCAGGTGATCCACTCGGCGTCGAAGCGGATGTGAAAAACGTAAGCGAGCGCGAAGGCGACGAGGTTGTGCAGCTGTATTTGGGTTTCCCGAAAGTTCCTGGCGCTCCGATTCATGCCCTCCGTGGAATGGCGCGCGTGCATCTCGCAGCGGGAAAGTCCGAACGCGTCCACTTCACACTGGATTCGCGAGACTTGAGCGGAGTGAACTCACAGGGAGATCACATCGTCGCTGCCGGAGCCTATCTGCTATACATTGGCGGGGGGCAGCCGGGAACCGCTGCTCCCGGCGTGGAGGCCGAATTTAGCATCACCAACGAGCAGAGATTGTCTGAGTAGCGCTTAGTCTGGTCGAACGGCCAACGACCAGCGACCAACGACTAGCGAGCAAGATACAACCCTTCCTTCTTTATGTACTCTTCCACTGCAGCATCGACAAACCTGCGCAGCGGCTTCTTTGCCACGACCGCTTCCCGGATCGCGGTGGCCGAGACTGCCTGATGCACATTCTCCAACAAATGTATCGTAGCCCCACTCAGCACCAGGTCTCCGGTGGCCGGCTGCTTGACGAAGGGTTGGCTTACGGACTGCGGAGGGCGAATCTTTTCCGGCAGGGCGTTGGCTACATCCGCCAGCGAATATCCCGGGCGGCTGGCCACGATGAACTCGCATTCGCGAAACAGCGTTTCGGCTTGGTGCCAATGAGCGATCTCGGAGAACGCGTCCATGCCGATGAGGAAAAACAGCCGGTCGCTTTTCTTCAGCGATTCTTTCAGACGCTTCACCGTGTCAATGCTGTAGTTCGCGCCTGACACGCCATCTTTCGCTGCCCGACCTTTGGCTCCAGGGGCGGGAGCCGGAACCACTCCTGGGGCCTCCAAGACCGAGGGGACGAATGCCTTCTCGCCCATCGTGGCCAGCACCACCATGGCATAGCGGTGAAAATACGGAGTCACCGCCCGACTCGGCTTGTGGGGAGGAACATTGGCCGGCACAAAGTGGATGCGCCCCAGGTCAAAGCGCTCCTTCGCCGCCCGCGCCAGGGCCAGATGCCCGTGATGAATCGGATCGAAAGTCCCGCCCAGCAGGCCGATGTTCATGGTAGGTCGCTCATAGTTTCCCGTTCCCAAGCGGCTGCACCGCGCCAGGTTTTATTTTGCGTCCTGTGCGGTAAATGTCTTTAAAACCTTAAACCGCAAAGGACGCAAAGAAAATTCTCTGCCCCCGTTGCTCGCCCCGGCGTACAGGTTGCCTGCGCGCCGTGATTCTTCCGGTCAGCTGCCGTTTGGCCCGCCTCCGCATGCACTCACGTAACTCGCGCCGTTCCATTCCGGGAATTAGATTCTACTTATGCGAGCGAAGCTCCCCCTTCTTCGCAACCGCAACATCGCTCCGGCTCGGGCCCCAGTCCTCCGATACGGCGTCGCCGTCCTCAGCATTATTCTTGCCCTGATTCCAGCCTTCCTGCTTTCCGACGTGGTCGAGAGCCGCCTGGTCGTGTTTGCGGTCGCCATCATGGTCAGTGCCTGGTACGGCGGCTGGAAACCGGGCCTGGTCGCGACCACTTTTGCCCTGACGGTCAGCGCCTACTTCTCGCTCGCCGGGGCGCGCAGCCCTGCAGACTACCGCCGGGCCATCATACATCTCGCCTTGTTCGTATTCGTAGCCGGGCTCATTTGCTGGTTCAACGCCGCGCTGCGCTATGCCCAGGACGGCTTGCGCCGCTCCGAGATCAACTTTCGCTCCCTGGTCACCCATGCTCCTTACGGCGTGTGCCGATGCGATTCGTCCGGCATTCTCCTCGACGTGAACCCGGCCCTGGTTGCCATGCTGGGTTACGCTTCAGGCACGGACCTGGTCGGCCGCAATCTGGCCAACTTGTATTCCGATTCGCAGCAGTGGTTCAGCCTGGCCGACTACCTGCGCCTGCTGGAGAAATTCCAGGGTTTACCTGCCGACTGGCTGCGCAACGACCGCACCGTTGTCAGCGTGCGCCTCTCCGGGCGTGCCTTCCGCGACGAACGAAACACCATCTTCTTCGAACTCTTCGCCGAGGATGTGACCGAACGCCGCGCCCTGGAACAGCAACTTCGTCAAGCCCAGAAGATGGAAGCCGTAGGGCGACTCGCCGGTGGTATCGCCCACGACTTCAACAACCTGCTTATGGTGATCTCGGGATATTCCGAGTTCCTGCTGGAGCGCGTCGGCAGCGACCCCACCATGCGCGGACACGCGCAGGAAATCGCCAACGCCGCCGGACGCGCCACCTCTCTCACCCGCCAGTTGCTGGCCTTCAGTCGCAAGCAAATGCTCGCTCCCAAGATCGTGGACCTGAACAGCGTAGTCAGCGAAAACGTGAAAATGCTCACCCGACTGATCGGCGAAGACATCGATCTGGTCATGGTCCCAGGCCCGGACATCGGCGCGGTCAAAGCCGATCCCGGACAGATCGAGCAAGTCATCATGAACCTGGCAGTCAACGCCCGCGACGCCATGCCACAAGGCGGAAAGCTCACCATCGAAACCGCCAACGTCACACTCGACGCTAACTACGCCCGCTTCCACGCCCCGGTAAAGCCCGGAGACTACGTCATGCTCGCCATCAGCGACACTGGCGTCGGCATGGACGCCGACACCCAGGCCCACATCTTCGAGCCCTTCTACACCACCAAGGGACTGAAGGGGACAGGCCTCGGTCTCTCCACTGTCTACGGCATCGTCAAGCAAAGCGAAGGTTACATCTGGCTGTACAGCGAGGCCGGCAAAGGCACCTCGTTCAAAATCTACCTACCCCGCTTCAGCGCTACCGGCGAAGTCCTGGCCACACAGCCCGCTCTTGTCCAGGATCAGCCCATCCCGGGCCATGAAACCATTCTGCTCGTAGAGGACGAAGAAAATCTCCGCCGTCTGGCGCGTCAGTATCTAGAGAACCAGGGATACAACGTGATCGACGCCCCCGACGGTTCGACCGCCATCCAGATTTCCCAGGCTCAGAAAGGCCCCATTCACCTGCTGTTGACGGACGTCATCATGCCGGTAATGAACGGGCGTGAATTGGCCAACCAGGTTTCTCCCACTCGACCCGAAATGAGAGTGCTGTACATGTCGGGTTACACGGAGAACCACATTGGCCGCAACGGCACGCTGGACGAGGGCATCACTCTCCTCCAGAAGCCCTTTACTCTTCCCGCACTGAAGGCAAAAGTGCGGGAGATGCTCGATACTCCACTCCCTCAGGAGATACAAATGTCTGCTCGCTTAGCTCAATCAGCTCCAATCGCCCGACGCAACAAGATATCCTCCCCCTTCCGCGCCACTCGCTTCGATCTTCACCTGCCGCTGAAATACCGGCAGGTCGGAGAAAGCGGATGGCGTGAAGGCACAACCGAAAACATCAGCCGCTCGGGAATGCTCTTCCAGGCGGAAGAACCGATCGCTCCCAACGCGCAGCTCGAGATCAACCTCGTGCTGCCCGCGGAAATTGCAGGACTGGCCGCAGCAGAGGTAGTTTGCCGTGGCGAAGTCGTGCGCACGGTCAACCCGGAATCAGGTACCGTGAGCCCGACTCTGGCCGCGAAAATCCTGCAATACCACTTCCAGCACGGCTCACTCCTGTCCGAGGCGTGAGTGGGAGTGGCAAAACCACATAGGCGAAAAGGCGTCCGTCCTGGAATGTAGGCGCGGGCGTCCTCGCCCGTGCGGGCGAGCGAAGCTCGCCTTAATAAGGAAACTTCAAGCCTAAGGGACGGAACTCAAAACCTCGCGGGCGAGTCGCCCGCGGCCACACGTTTCGAGGCGGTTCTCAAAAAATGCTTCAACACTCGCCAGAATGTCCACCCGGCTCTTGGATTCGTAGATCGCCTTGCGCAGCGCCGCCCCGCCCGCCACGCCATGCGTGAACCAGGAGGCAAATTGCTTCATCTTGCCCTCTGCCCCAGGCATCTCCTCTTCAATCAACATCTCAAAGTAGGTACGAATCATCTGGTAGCGGTCGCCTTCGCTAGGCTCGTCGTAGGCACGATCCACGTAGCCCCGGACGCCCTCGTCCGGGGAGGCGAGCGCAAGCTCGCCGAGCTGCCGCTCGGCCGGGCGGGTGAGGGCACCCGCACCTACGTGGCCTGTGCCGCCGCAATATTGTTCAATCTGCCGAAAGATCCACGGATTCGAAGGCGCCGTCCGCCCAATCATCACCGCATCGCATCCCGTCTGCGCCACCATGGCGCAAGCATCTTCCGGCGTGCGGATATCGCCATTCCCCATCACCGGAATCTTCACCGCGTCCTTGACCGCGGCAATCCAGTCCCAACGAGCCTGGCCGCTGTAACCCTGCTCGCGGGTGCGAGCATGCAATGCCACCGCGCACAGCCCGCAGTCTTCCGCCATCTTCGCCAGTTCGACGCAAACCACGTTCTCATCATTCCAGCCGGCGCGGAACTTGACGGTGAACGGAATCGTGACCGCAGCCCGCACCGCCTCGAAAATCTTCCCGATCGCCGGCAAATCCTTGAGCAGGCCAGAACCGCCGTTGCACTTCACAACTTTTTTCGCCGGACACCCGAGATTAAGGTCCACCAGGTCGAATCCCAGTCCCTCAACCATGCGAGCTGCCTCAGCCATCACCTTGGGATCGCTGCCAAAAAGCTGCGCCGAGATGGGATGCTCATCCTCGTAAAAATGCAGGTAAAGCTTGGCCTTCCGGTCTTTGGAGCGAAGAATGCCATCGGCCGAGGTGAACTCAGTCATGATCAGCCCGCACCCACCCAAATTGCGAATGAAGCGCCGAAAAACGGTGTCGGTGACCCCAGCCATGGGAGCCAGCACGGTCGCCGGAGCAATCCGCACACTCCCAATGGTCAGCGACGAAGGCACAGGTGTGGTGGCTTTGGCTTGTGTGGTCGCGGGCGACTCCTCCGCGACCGACCCCGAATTATCCCAATACTTGCGCACGACACTATTCTACCTGTCCCCAAAAAACAAAGCCCCCGCCAAAGCAGGGGCTAAAGAATCCGTCCTAATCCGCGAAAATCCGTGGCCAAGCCTTACTTCTTCGCCGGCTCCGCCTTGGCATACTTCCTGCGGAAGCGCTCCACTCGGCCAGCAGTATCCATAAGCTTCTGCTTTCCGGTAAAGAAAGGATGACAGGCCGAGCAGATCTCCACATGGATATCGCCTTTATGGGTCGAGCGGGTCGTAAAGCTGCTGCCGCAGGCGCACATAACGCGAATTTCGTTGTAAGCGGGATGAATAGCTGCCTTCATGAGGTCTCCAAACTTGTTCGAGACATTAGATTCTAAAGGATTACCGCAGGATTCAGCAACCTGGGAGTGTGGGGGCGGACACTCTTGTCCGCCGCTTTTGCCCTTGCCTCTAAGCAGTTAAAGCGAGATCACGAACAAGACAAGTCCGAGAGTGGCGGAGAGGAGTGCCCGCCCCCACGTGCAAAGCAAGAACGGCAGGACCGACCTCCTGCCGTTCTCGATCAAAATCTGGCCCCTTACTTACCGCGGTTGACCGCTTTCTTGAGTTCGGCTCCGGATGAAAACTTGGCGACTTTCCGGGCAGCGATCTTGATGGTGGCGCCCGTCTGCGGATTACGCCCGTTGCGGGCTTTTCTCTGCGAGACAGAGAACGTGCCAAAACCAATCAACGCTACTCGATCCCCCTTCTTCAGAGCAGAAGTGATGCTGTCGACAGTGGTGTCGATAGCCGTGGCTGCCGTGGCCTTGCTGATGTGGCAGCTAGCTGAGATTCGGTCAATAAGATCGGCTTTATTCATCTTCTCTCCTGGCAGGCTTCGTTAGTCCCCCAGCGCGTACAGGGGAGGCAAAATGCACACTCGCTGAGTGGGAAACCTGGCGGCCTTATTTAGCTACCGTCTGAAGAGAAAGTCAACTGTGGAAATCCGCACCGGATGCCGATCTTGGGTCACCACAGCAAGTCGAGCCCGCCCCACACAAAGAAAAAGGCCACTCTCCCCCGCCGGGGACGCCAGGAAAGTGGCTCTTCACCCGAAAAAACGTTACATGCGGACCTGCTTCCGTTCCTTCTCAGAAAAAATTATCGGTACGCTGGCGTGCTTCTCCACCTGGTCGCCCAGCGCTGCCACTTCGGTCGGGAAGTGCGCGATGGTAGCGTGTCCAGCTCTTCCGGTGGAACGACGGCGAGCAGTTGTAGGCCAGAATCTTGGCCGGATAGTTGGCATGCATGGCCTCGGCGAAGCGGCACGCTTCTTCCAGATTAGGTGATCAAGGAAGCGGTCAAGGAATCCTCTACAATCAAGAAGAGTAAACGCTGGAGTGTTCGCCAGTCGCAATTACCATGAGCGAGATCGGCTGACTCTATTTCCTCAGCTCTCCACAACGGCGTCCCCAACTTCACAGGATGTACACAGGCACACCGGCTTTGGCACTTGCGCGATGTGCATCCGCCAGTGCAAAGTTTAGACAAGGAAAAGAACCCAGGTCATGAAAGTTTCCGTGGACGTTTGTCCTCTGTGTGAAGGTACTGGCTGGAAATCGGTCTCTATCGGTTCCGAGCGTCGTGTAACCCGCTGCGACTGCCGCCGGCAGGCGCGTACCCAGACTCTGCTCACCGCTGCCCGCATCCCCAAACGTTACGAGCACTGCGAGCTGTCCAATTTCGAGTTTGACGGCCCACGTCGCCAGTTGTTTCAAGCTCGCATGGCGGCTTGCAAATTTGCGGAGGAGTATCCGATCGATGGCACGGGCCTGCTGCTAGTAGGAAGCATCGGGGTCGGCAAAACCCACCTCGCAGTCGGTATCATCAAGGAATTAGTCCTCAGCAAGGGCATTGCCTGCCTGTTTTACGACTACCGCGAACTGCTAAAGCAGATCCAGAATTCCTACAACGATTCGGTTAAGGCCACTGAATTGGACGTCCTGCGCCCGGTGTTCGAAGCCGACGTTTTGGTGCTTGACGAACTTGGTGCCGTCAAACCTACAGACTGGGTTTGGGACACGGTCAGCCTGGTTCTGAACACGCGCTACAACGACAAACGCACGACGATAATCACCACAAATTTTGCGGACGATGCGGGTCAAGACGGGTGCGTGAACCCTTCCTCGGAATTCGCCCGGGCCCAGAGGGCTACGCGCCGCGAGACCCTGGGCGATCGCATCGGCGAACGCATGCGCTCCCGTCTCCACGAAATGTGCCGCATCATCAAGATGGACGGAGCAGACTTCCGACAAATCCGGAGTGCCAGCTTTCGCTAGCTTGCACAGACTGTGTGGAGGCAGGTCTCCGATCCGTCCAGGCCGAGCAAGGCTCGGCAGCGCTTTTGCCTGCGGAGCGACTGTCGCATCAGGTCGCCTCGCAGCTCAGATTCGTGTTATCCGTGTGAGTCCGTGGCTGGGTTTCCTTCATTCCTCCGTGGTGAATTCAAACTAGAATGACCCAGTGCTGACCGAGCGCCTGGAATTCACCCCTGATCGCGATGCGGACGTCTTCGCCTCCGCTCCCGCCGCGCCCGCAGTATTCCTCCTCCGCAGCGACGATCCCCAAGCCGAGCCCTACGTCAGCAAGACCGCCAACCTGCGCCGCCGCCTGCAACGCCTCCTCGGCCCTCCGGAACAAACCCGCAGACTGAACCTGCGCGACCGCGTGCGCTCGATCGAGTATGCAACCATCGGCTCTGACTTCGAATCCGGCTTTCTCTTATACCGAGTGCTGCGCAGCAGTTTCCCGAAAACCTACACCGACCGGCTGCGCCTGCGTTTTGCCCCGCTGCTCAAACTGCATATGGAAAACGAATACCCTCGCGCTTCGATCACTACCCGTCTCGGCCGCACGGGCGGGCGTTCTCTCTACTATGGGCCGTTCGCGTCGCGCACCACAGCGGAAAAGTTTGCTAACGATTCGCTCGATTTCTTCAAGATGCGCCGCTGCGTGGACGACCTCCACCCCGACCCGAACTTTCCCGGCTGCATCTATTCCGAGATGAAGATGTGCCTCGCGCCATGCTTCAAGGGCTGCAGCGACGCGAACTACCAGGTTGAGGTTGGCAGAGTCCAGGCCTACTTCGACAGCAGCGGCGACTCTCTGGTGCGGGAAATAACCGCGCAGCGCGACCAGGCATCGTCCAGTCTTGATTTTGAGAACGCTGCAGCCTTGCACGCCCGAGTTGAGAAGCTCAAGCCCGTGCTCGGCCAACTCCCCGAGATCGTGCGCCGTATCGATCAGCTCACCGCGATCATGGTGCAGCCGTCGGCCGTCCCCGAATCGGTGAGATTTTTCTTCATCGACGCCGGCCGGATCACTGGCCCGATCACTTTTCCCATCCAGGCTACGGAGCACACCAAGTCGCAGTCTATGGAATCCCGGGTGCAGGCCGCGCTCGCCACGCTTCCGCCCGCGGGATCGAAAACCGCCCTGGAGACGATGGAGCATCTCGCACTGCTCAAACGCTGGTTCTATCGCAGCACCAGGTCGGGAGAAATTTTCTTTGCGGACATCAAGGGTGGGCTGCCCCTCCGCCGCCTGGTGCGCGGCATCGCGCGCGTCTACCGCGGCGAAGAACCCGAGGCCGCCGCACCAACCGAGGACAGGTTGGCCGGTCCTTCCTAGCCCCAGTGCTCGCCGGCTTCCTCCGCATCAACCAGCCTTAAGCGACTGGTTCTGCGCTCCTGAATATGAATCCCATTGGGATCCACCAACGGTTCCCGCATCACCTCACGCTCAACCGAGAACGACTCCAACCCGCTGATGTTCGCAGTTACCTGCGCCGCATTCCGCCCTTCCACCAGATTGATGGCCAAGTTATGGTGATAGCCATCCCAGGCCAGGAAGCGAAACGCGCCCCAGTCCAAAGTCAGCCGCAGGCCCAGCTTTTCATAGAAAGCTTGTGAGCGATCAAGATCGGCAACGGTCAGGTGCATATGTCCGAGACGCGCCCCGGAGGCAAAGCCTTGCCACTCCGCCCCCGACAGTTGTGCCAGTTCATGCAAGTCCAGCGGCAGGGTCGCCATGCTGATGCGACCCTCGTTCCACTGCCACGATTCCGCCGGACGGTCCGCATACACTTCGATCCCATTCTGCTCAGGATCAGAAAAATACAACGACTCGCTGACCAGATGATCGGCGGCGCCCACGAATTGCCACGGCCTCCCCGTCGCAAAACGCAGAAACGCGCCCAGCGACGGCCGGTCCGGAAGCAGCAACGCAAAATGGAACAACCCCGCAGTCCGCGGCGGACGCGGCTTTCCGTCAGTCAACCGCGTCAGCAAGAGGCGCGCATCGCCCGCGGCAAAAGTCGCGTGCGAGTCCGAGCGATCCAGCAATGTGAGCCCAAAGTCCTGGTAGAACTGGACCTGCGAAGAGAGGCCCAGCACCTTGAGCGTGACGTCCCGCAGAGGCCACGGCTTGGGTTTCATGGCACACCACCCGGCAGATCAATGTCGAATTAGGGCAGATGATCAGGAACCGCCGCGCCGACCGGTCAATGATAAACTGCTCCAGCAAGAATCAATCCAGTGATGAAAATGTGGCGGACGCCAAAATTCTATCCAAGCAGAAGACAATCCTGTCCAACCAGGCGACAATCGTGAGAAACCAGAAAGCGATCCTCGCCAACCAGCGTGCCATCGTGAAGAACCAGAAGACAATCCTCGCCAATCAGGGCGTAATCAAGAAGAATCAGTCTACTCTCGATGAAATTCTGAAAAATCAAAAGCTGATTCTCGCGGCGGTCGCCAAGTAGCTGTTCTGTCATCCAGTTCCCTTGGCCGCGTGGGGACGGTACGGAGCCCGCCTGAGCGCAGCGAAGGGACCCGTCCACGCCGAGCCGTGCTCGGCAAGGTTTTGCTCTCACCCTCTCGCTCGTTTGGCTTGCCCCAGACCCTAGACATACCATGTGCCCGGCCCGATCCCGGTGTAGCCAACGCAACTCCAAAAAACAATAAGGGAGGAAGATCTGAAGATCTAATGAGAAGAAATGCCGTTATGGCCGTTGTAATTCTCCTGCTCGTCTGTGTAGCGTCAAGCGCCGCCTTCGCGCAAAAGGCAACCGTCCTACGTGTGGTCGTGGTCAAGACGGACAATCCCGTAGCCTACGCTCAGGAAATCGAAAAGGGCAGGCAAATCATGAAGGGCCTGGGCGTGCAGCAAATCACGCGAGTGTGGCAGGCCAGATTCGCCGGACCGGAAGCAGGCGCGGTAGTGGTAAGCATCGAGTATCCTAGCATGGACGCTTTTGCTGACGCCTACAAAAAGACCGGCGCCAGCAGCGACTACCAGAATTGGCTGAAGGACCTCGACAAAGTAAGAAAGATCGTCTCCGACAGTCTCTACACCGAATGGTAGTATTTGCGGCCAGGGGATGCAGCTCGATCTGCATCCCTGCCAGCCTTCAGACGGTCTGGCTGGGCGCCCTTGCCCGACGAGTTGCAGACATCAGTCATTAGGATTATTTTGAAAGTGGTGCAGAAACCGTCGGCACCAACGTCCGTGATTCCCACCCTTGCAAGAAACGCAAGGGTGAGCTCCGCCCGCCGCTCGCCACCAGGTGGGGCAGCCACAGTGTGTGAGAATTGGAAAAGGATTGAGAAGGGTGGGCCAGCCCGCCGTTCCTCGGGAAGAGGTCAGGCAGAACGTACGAGCTATTAAGGATAAATCTAGAAAAGAGTTGGGGATAGCTCGGTATGGTTGTCGAGAACCGAAGCCTCAGACACAAAAAGGAACTCGCCGTTTGGATCGTGTTGACGATAACGTTTCTGTGCTAGTTTTCGATTGAGAACGGCGTAGCAATATACGCAGCCGTGCGGGCAAGTGTCGTAATCACCAATATCCTTAGATTCAAAGCA
>Ga0075015_100000667_pt1 | contig 12168 bp, 11 predicted proteins | sample AleBraG_ABR_2013_FD_71476 | JGI IMG/M metagenome (GOLD analysis project Ga0075015, IMG submission 71476) | Freshwater sediment microbial communities in response to fracking from Pennsylvania, USA - Alex Branch Run_MetaG_ABR_2013 | ecosystem: Environmental > Aquatic > Freshwater > Creek >...
GCACCAGACCGTGATCGGTCTGGAGACGCTAGAGCAGATGGCGCTGGCAGGCGATGAGCCCGATGTGATTGTCGGCTGCACCGGTGGCGGATCGAACTTTGCCGGTCTCGTGATGCCCTACCTGGGTCGCAAGATTAAGGGCCAAAGCCACGCCCGCGTGATTGCGGTGGAACCCGCCGCGTGCCCCAGCCTGACCAAGGGCAAATTCGTATACGACTTTGGCGACACCGGCCACTTGACGCCGCTCGTCAAAATGAACACTTTGGGCAGCACGTTTATTCCGCCGGGAATCCACGCTGGCGGCCTGCGCTACCACGGCATGGCGCCGCTGGTGTCTCACGTCATGGACCTGGGACTGATTGAAGCCACCGCGGTACACCAACTGGACGCCTTCGCCGCCGGCGTTCAATTCGCCCGCGCCGAGGGTATCCTGCCAGCTCCGGAAGCCAACCACGCCGTAGCCGGCGCTATTCGCGAAGCCCTGCGCGCCAAGGAAGAAGGAAAGCAGCGGACCATTCTCTTCAATCTCTGTGGCCATGGGCACTTCGACATGCAAGCGTATATCGACTACCAAGCGGGCAAATTGCAGAACTACGAGTACCCGGAGGAGGAGATCGCGCTGGCGCTCGCGAGCGTGCCGGCGGTGGGGTAGTGGGCTAATGCCACGGTGGGATTCAATCGCTCTGTCCTCCTTCAGCTAGTTGTTGGCGGAGTGCGCTATCGAAAGTCGGGTCGAGACGCTCAATTGTGTGAAGTTCCTCCATCGCCGCTTCGCGGTCACCGTTCTTCAAATGAGCGAGCCCTAGATTGTCGTGGGCATCCACACAGTCCGGATTCAACTCAATCGCCCGTTTCAAGGGAGCTACGGCTTCCTGGCTCCGGCCCAGTTCCAAGTGCGCATTACCGAGGTTCACAAGAGCGAGCAAAAGGTCTGGCTTTAACTCAATTGCTTTCTGATACTCGCAGATTGCAGCTTTGTGGTCGCTCAACCCCTGCAGAGCAAACCCCGCAGACAAATGGGGGTCTGGGTGAGTGGGGTCAAAACACATAGCCTCTCTCGCTTTCAGAAGCGCTGCATCAAAATGGCCAAGACGATTGAGGAACACAGCCACATTCCCCGACGCGATTGCATTAGGGCTGATCCGCTCAATCTCCTGGGCTACGTCTAGAGCATCTTGAAAGCGCCCGAGCCGTTCATAATCCATCGACAGACTGGTGTGCGCCTCTATACTGTCAGGCCTCAATGCGATAAGCCGCTTCCATATCTCAATTGCAGATTCGCATCGGCCAGACCGGGAGTAAGCAATCGCTAAATTGATCAACGCCGCGCAATCGCCGGGCTCAATGTCGATAGCCTTTCTATACTCGCTGATTTCCTCGTCGACGCGGCCGAGATCGCCGTAGGCGACGCCCAGATTGTAGTGGGTATTCGCGTCGTCCGGTGCTAGTTTTATGGCTTGGAAATACGATTCCACCGCGCTATCAAACTGCCCCATACCGGCATAGCAAACACCCAGTGCGAAGTGGCTGGTTGGCCATTTCGGGTCTAGCCTGATGGATTCCTGTAATTCCTCAACAGCTTCCTGAAAACGCTGCAATTCGCCATAGGCTCTTCCGAGTTCGTAACGCGTGTCTGGGTCATTCGGTACCAGCTCGATTGAACGTCTTAGGGGCCCGATCGCTTCTTCGTAACGGCCAAGGTTGCCAAGCCCTGCTCCCAGTTTGCCTTCCCAGAACCCGCGCTCCTTCTCTTCCACGTGCAACCCGATACGGAGGGCCCGCTGAAGCTCGTCGACGGCCTCCTGCACTCGATCAACCTCTGACAATGCAAGAGCACGATAAGCATGGGCTGCCGCATAGGCGGGTTTTCGTGAGAGCGCTTCATCGCACTTTTCGATCGCCCCCGGGTAATCCGCCAGCTGGTATAGACAGCGGGCAATCTCAACCATCGTATGAACATTTTCCGGCTCCTGCTTAGCCGCTTTTTGAAAGTTCGCTAGGGCGGTCTCCGTGCGGTGGGAGCGAAAGGCCCGAGACCCCAGGAATCGATACAACCTAGCCTTCAGCCAATGCGTCAAAAGCACTCCCGACACGTCAGACTATCAAGTGGTTTCCAGATGAGCAAAGTAAGCGACAATGCGCACCGGAAGCCCACCGCCAGCGTAGCTATAATTGAAGCATGTCCCCCGACCGCGAACGCCTTCAATCGCTCGTGGACGCCCTTCCGGACAGCGAGGTACAGGTGGCCATTTCTTTTCTTGCGGAACTGGGTGAGCACGAAATCATTGATGCCGAAACCGCCGCCAAGCTGGATCTGGCCCGCACGGAGCCGGCCGGCGATGTCCCTCTCGAAGAAGTCCGACGCCGGGTCGGTCTTTGATCCGACGCGTCGTTTTCCCCCTGCCTCGGTGCGCGATCTGGCGCGTCTCGATCGCGTCGTTCAGGCGGTGTGAAGTTCCTCAAAGACCGCCCCGGTGAGCTGCGCCTGCGCGTCGGGCAGGGGCGGGGTTTTGTTCTGCCTCGAACAACCTGATTTGATCCGCGCCAAATCCGCCCAGCATTCTGAAGTCCCACAATCGCGCCGTTGCCTGACTACCGCTCGTCTCTCACGAGGCCGCGTTGCAGATACCTATCTAAATAGCTACACTAAACCCATGAAGTACACCGTGGCCGAAGCCAAGAACCGGCTGCCGGAACTCATTAAGCAGCCGAAGCAGGCGCCCGTGTAACCATCACGAGACGGGGAATCCCCGTAGTCGAAATTGTGCGCAAAACAGAAGATTCCCGTCCCCAACGCGTCTTTGGCGTTCTCGGCCGGAAGAAGATAGTTATCGATCCCGATTGGGCGCGGCCGCAAGAAGACCTGGATGCCTGGCTCGCCGGCGACGTCTGATGGCCAGAAGGTTCTTGCTCGACACCCACGTCGTCATTGACATCGGCGCCATCGGCGGGCTGGAAACGATGCCCCTCAGAGTGCGGCGCATTCTCCAAGATCCGGAAGTCGATCTTCTGCTCAGCGTGGTCTCTGAAGCGGAAATCGCGATGAACAGTCGCCTGGGCAAGCTTCACCTGGACAAGGACGAATTGGCTCTCATGTGCACAAACGCTTCCATCATTTCCCATCCACTTCGCCAGCAGCACACCGACCGGCTCTTCGATCTACCCCTGCATCACAAAGACCCTTTTGATCAATTGCTGATCTCGACCGCGCTCAACGACGATCTTCCGTTGATTTCCCGCGACAAGCAGTTTCGCAAGTACAAAGGGCTGAAGGTGATCTGGTAACCTGGACGCTAGGTGTCTCCATGGTCAGTCACAGGCAAATACATCAACTGTTTGAATGATTTAGGCGATATTGCTTGCTGGCGAGGACTATTATAGTTGTTAGGAGTTCGGCGCTCGACCAGTTCGTCTTTTCCGGCCCTTGCCGGCGCTGTTTGGCCGCCGTGCGCGGGGGATTTCGTTTCGTAAGTTTCGCCGTTTGGTGACGCGATGGTGGTTCAGCTGCCGAGGCCGCATTCGCCCAGTTCGTTTTTTCGACTACGCAGCTCGCCTGTATCGGCGGGTTTCGTTTCGCAAAACGCCCAGCTCGGCAAAGGTCCGGATCCGAGTTCGTTTTTTCGACCGCATTCCGGCCTTGTTTGCACCGCCGGAGCGGGGCGGCTTCGTTTCGTAAGAGTGAGACGGTGGTTCAGCGCCCAGGCCGCATTCGGCCAGTTCTTTTTTTCGACTACGCAGCTCGCCTGTATCGGTCGGTTTCGTTTCGCAAAACGTCCCGCCCGGCAAAGGTCCGGATCCGAGTTCGTTTTTTCGACCGCAATCCGGCATTGTTTACACCGCCGGAGCGGAGAGGTTTCGTTTCGTAAGAGAGAGACGGTGGTTCAGCGGCCAAGCCCGCATTCGGCCAGTTCGTTTTTCCGAGTACGCAGTTCGCCTGCATCGCCGGGTTTCGTTTGGCAAAAAGCCCAGCTCGGCGTCCTCCGGATTCGAGTTCGTTTTTTCGACCGCATTCCGGCATTGTTTACACCTCCGGAGCGGAGCAGCCAGGGTTCCGCCACCGACTGCATCCAGGTCCCGATATTGGAAAGAAGACTGGCCAACCAGAAGACCCCAAATCGCCGGGTACGCAGGAGTCTTGCGGAATGGGAACTATCCGTCATGGGAAGGAGTCACACTCCTAGTATGTCGCCGCCAGGAGGATAATCGGGATGGAGGCCACCTATGAAGAAAGCCAAGAGCATCGACCTTCTGAACAAAGGGGTCGCTGACGAGTTGCAGGCCGTGCACCAATACATGTACTTTCACTTTCATCTCGACGATCAAGGCTTCAAGCCGCTGGCTCAACTGTTCAAGGGGATCGCGATCCAGGAGATGGGGCACCTGGAGCGGCTGGCGGAACGTATTTTGTTTCTGAAAGGCGATGCCGAAATGATTCCGGCCGGCCCCGTCGAGAAAATACAGGAGCCGGAAGCCATGCTCATCAAGGCGATGGCGATGGAGGAAGATGGCGTCCGAACTTACAACAGCGCCGTGCTGGCATGCGCGGCCAATGCCGACGCCGCGTCCAAGCAAATCTTCGAAGGGCTCGTCCACGATGAGGAAGGCCACTTCGACCGATTCGAGAAGCAGCGCGACAACATCAAGCGGTTCGGTCTGAGCTATCTTGCGCTCCAGTCGTTCGGCGGCGGGGCTCCCACGAATGCGCCAGTTCCCGTCGAATGAATCGGGCGCTTGTCAGCACATGAAATTGACCTTTTGGGGCGCCGCCGGCACGGTTACGGGCTCCATGCATCATGTCGCGGCCGGTGGTGGGAATTTCCTTCTGGATTGTGGACTCTACCAAGGCAGACGCCTGGAGTCCTTTCAGCGAAACAGCCAGTTTCCTTTCCCTGCCGCATCCATCAAAGCGGTGACCCTTTCCCACGCCCACATCGACCATAGCGGCAATCTGCCAACGCTGGTCCACAATGGCTTTTCGGGACCGATCTACACGACGCCGGCCACCATTGACCTGTGTCTGGCGATGCTGGCCGATTCGGCGATGATCCAGGAAAAGGATGCCGAGTTCTGCAATCGGCGCCGCGCGCACCGAAAGGCAATCGGTCGTGACGACCGGGAGTGCATCCCGCTCTACACGGTGGCTGACGCGGAGCATACCTATCCGCTGTTTCAACCGGTACAGCGCGGCCAGGTCCAGCAAGTGGCTCCTGGTTTGCGCTATCGCACGTTTGACGCTGGACATATTCTAGGCTCGACGGCGCTGCTGCTCGAGGCCGATGGCGTGCGGCTCGCTTTTTCCGGAGACGTCGGTCGGCCCGGCATCCCGATCATTCGCGATCCGCAGAGGCTGGATGCCGCCGATTTCCTGATTATGGAGAGCACTTACGGCGACCGTCTGCACAGGCCGATCGGAAACGTGGCGGAAGCGCTGGCGGACGTAGTGAGGCGCACGGCTGCGCGCGGCGGAAAGATCATCGTGCCGGCTTTTGCCGTTGGACGCACGCAACAGCTGGTGTTGTTGCTGCACGAACTGATGGACGCCCAGCGCATCCCCACCATTCCGATCTTTGTCGACAGTCCGCTGGCCGTCAACGTCACCGACGTGTTCCGCAAACATCCGGAAGAATACGATGAAGCGGCCAACGAATTTCTTCAGCATGGGCAAAACCCGTTCGGCTTTAAACGGCTCACCTACATCCGAACGGTGGAGGGATCGAAGGCGCTGAACAACCTGCACGGTCCCTTTCTCGTGATCTCGGCATCCGGCATGTGCGAGGCGGGACGGGTTCTACATCATCTGAGGAACAATATCGAGGACCCTCGCAACACAGTACTGATCACCGGCTTTCAGGCCGAGAACACACTGGGACGAAAGATTTTGGAAAAGCATGCCGAGGTCCCGATTTTCGGGGAGCCGCTGCGGCTGCGCGCCGAAGTGGTCTCGCTGGAGGAGTTGAGCGCACACGCGGACCAGAAGGAGTTGATCGAGTGGATGCGCCCGATCGCGCCAGGATTGAAGAAGGTGTTTCTGGTTCACGGCGAACCGGCGGCGCGAGCAGTCCTGGCGAAAGTGATTGAAAGCGAGTACGGAATCGAAACGGTGCAACCGGCGCGCGGCGAAAGTTTCGACCTCGCATAGACGACCTGCGATCACGCTTTCGGGTGTGCCCGGTCGTAGGTCGCCATCAGGTCCGACAACGACACCTGTGTGTACTTCTGCGTGGTGGATAAGCTGGCGTGGCCAAGCAGCTCCTGGATGGCCCGCAGGTCCGCTCCGTCGGCCAATAGATGCGTTGCATAGGCATGGCGGAAGCTGTGCGGATGGATTCCAGCGTCGCCACTGAGCAGGGAGCCGTACAGTTTGACGATGCCCCGCGCGCCGCGGTCGGTGATGCGCTTGCCGCGATGATTGAGGAACAACGCCGGATCGCCCGCGATGGCGGGCTGTCGTGCCAAAAGATAGCGTTCCAGCGCGGCGGCCGCCTTGCTGCCGTAGGGCACTTGCCGCTCCTTGCGGCCTTTGCCTCGCACCAGAACCCAGCGTTCCGTGCTGTCGAAGTCCGTCAGGTCCAGGCCGACCAGTTCGCTGATGCGCAAACCGCATCCATAGAGCAGTTCGAAGATGGCGATATCGCGCGCCGGAAAAGGGCGTTCGAGCTTATCCAACGCCACTTCATCAATCAGTGTATTGGTCTGTTCCGCGGTGAGCACGCGAGGGAGTGTCTTGGGCGCCTTCGGCGTGCGCACCAGCTTGCCGATGTTGTTGTCGATCAGACCTTGGCGCAGCGCGAACTTGAAGAAAGAGCGGACGGCGGCCAATTTGCGCCGCATCGAGGCGTTTTCCAGCTTTGAAGCGTACAGGTGCCCGAGCCACTCGCGGAGGGCCAGCGCGTCAAATTCCTTGAGCGCGGGGGGTTCTCCCTGGCGCGAGAAGTACTCAACAAACTGCGTCAGATCCGACTCGTAATTGCGCAACGTGTGGGGCGAGGCGTTTTCCTGGCGGAGACGATCCAGGTAGAAACCGATTTGCGTTGCCAGCTCAGACATGGACGGCGACATAAGTATCCAGAGCCTCCAGAGCCCGGCGGCAAACTTCAGCATGGCGGCCCGGCTTGTCGCGCCGGAAACGAGACTGCGCGGTTTCATCGAGCTTGGGCAACAGATCGAAGGTGATGTTGGCCGGCTGGTAGTTTTTCGGATCGGCGCCGGAAACGTAAGCGCACAGCGAGCCCAGCGCAGTCGCGCGCGGGAATGGACAAACGTCTTCGCCTAAAGCCAGGGAAGCGGCATTGCCCCCGGCGATGAGGCCGGTTGCGATGGACTCAACGTAGCCCTCCACTCCGGATATCTGACCGGCAAAAAAGATCTCCGGGCACGCGCGCAGTTGCAGAGTCGGCGCGAGCAGCGACGGCGCATTGATGTACGTGTTGCGATGAATCTGGCCGTAGCGCAGGAACTCGGCTCGCTCCAGCCCAGGGATCATCCGAAAGATACGCGCCTGTTCCGGAAAGCGCATGTGGTTTTGGAAGCCAACCAGATTGTAGCTGTCGGCGCGAGCGTTCTCCTGCCGCAGTTGCAGCACAGCGTAGGGCCGCCGGCCCGTTCGGGGATCTCTCAAACCCATGGGCTTCATGGGTCCAAAGCGCAACGTGTCGCGGCCGCGCCGGGCGATCTCTTCAATGGGCAAGCAGGACTCGAAGAAAGGCGTGCGATCCTCGGGAATGTGCGCGGGCACGGGTTCCGCCGCCAGCACGGCATCGAGAAACCGATCGTACTGCTCTTTATCGAACGGGCAGTTGAGGTAGTCGCTGGAGTTATCGATCGACTTGTCGTAGCGCGAGGCGCGAAAGGCGATGGAGGTATCGATGCTTTCTGCATCGACGATCGGGCTGATGCTGTCGTAAAAATACAAGCGGTCCGTGCCGGTGAGTTCACCGATGCTCTGCGCCAGCGCCCCGCTGGTGAGAGGTCCGGTGGCCACGATGACGATGCCATCGGAGGGAATGCTCTGGACTTCGTGACGCTCCAGGGAGATGCGAGGATGACTTTCGATCGCATCGGTCACGGCTTCGGCAAAGCGCTCGCGATCCACGGTCAGCGCCTGGCCGCCGGGGACACGCGCCTGCGCGGCCGCCTGCAGCAGCAGCGAATGCAGCCGTCGCAGTTCCTCTTTGAGCAGCCAGGGCGCGCTATTCAGTCCTTCGGTTTTTAGTGAATTGCTGCAGACCAGTTCGGCCAGTCGATCCGTTCTGTGCGCATCGGTGGAGACCATCGGCCGCATCTCGTACAGCACGCAGGAGAGGCCCGCGGCCGCGATCTGCCAGGCCGCTTCGCAACCGGCCAGGCCGCCGCCAATTACATGGATGGTGGTCACAATTAGAGGATAGCCCTGCTAGATTGAAGAGAGTGGCATCATCGCAGCGATTCCTCCGCTTTGCCTGGGCCTTGCTGGCCTGGAATGTCCTGGTAGTTGTCTGGGGCGGGTTTGTGCGCGCGTCGGGATCCGGTGCCGGCTGCGGCAGCCATTGGCCGACCTGCAACGGCGACGTCGTACCGCATTCTCCCCAAGTCGCCACGATCATTGAATTCACCCATCGCATGATGAGCGGCGTCGCTCTCATCGGCGTGGTCGTGCTTTGCTGGTGGGCCTTTCGCGTGTTTGCCCGCGGGCACATGGTAAGGCGTCTGGCGGTTGCGTCTGTGGCTCTGCTGCTGCTGGAAGCCTTGCTGGGCGCGGGGTTGGTGCTGTTTAACTACGTAGAAAAGGATGCCTCGCTGGCCCGGGTCGTTTATTTGTCCGCACACATGGTGAATACCCAGTTGCTGTTGGCCGCACTGGCGTTGACTGCTTGGTATTCCGCCGATCGCGAAGAGGTTGCCGCTTTGCCGCGCCCGGGTTTGCTGGTGACGGCGATGGGTTTGGTGCTGGTGGTGAGCATCACCGGAGTGATTGCCGCGCTGGGCGACACGCTGTTTCCGCCCGCGTCGCTGGCGCAAGGCATACAGCAGGATTTTTCACCTGCGTCGAGCTTGCTGGTGCGTTTGCGCGGCCTGCACCCGGTGCTCGCGGTCGTGTGCGGCGTGTTGATTCTGGCTTTGACCTTGCGGCTCATGAAGCCGGATCAAGCTCCAACTGTCCGCACTATGGCGCGCTGGGCGGCGCTGCTGGTGTTTGCTCAGCTCTGCGCGGGCGCGGTGAACATCGCGTTACTGGCGCCGGTCTGGATGCAGTTAGTCCATTTGCTGATGGCAAACCTGGTTTGGATCGCGCTGGTGCTACTACGGTACCAGGGCATGAATCGCCTTGAGCTTTTCCCACAGCGGTCCCAACTGATCCAGACGAAGAGCGTTGGCGCCGTCCGATAGCGCGCGCTCGGGCGCCTCGTGAACCTCCACAAAGATGCCGTCGACGCCTGCGGCAACAGCGGCCCGGGCCAGCGGCGCAATGAACTGCGGCTGACCGCCGGAAGTCTGGCCCTGCCCACCCGGCAACTGCACGCTGTGCGTGGCGTCAAACACCACCGGCCAGCCGAATCCGCGCATGATCGGCAAACCGCGCATGTCGACCACCAGATTGTTATAGCCAAAGGACGAGCCGCGCTCGGTCAGGATGATGCTGTTGTTGCCGGTGGATGCAACTTTGTCCGCGGCGTTGCGAATGTCGTAAGGAGAAACGAACTGGCCTTTCTTGATGTTGATGGTTTTGCCGGTACGCCCGGCCGCGACCAGCAGATCCGTTTGCCGGCAGAGAAAGGCAGGAATCTGCAGAATGTCTACGCCTTCCGCCACCACCTCGGCTTGCGCTGGCTCATGGATGTCGGTCAGAACGGGAAAGCCCGTTTTGCGCAAACCGGCCAGGATGCGCACGCCCTCCTTCAGGCCCGGGCCGCGATAGGAAGTGATGCTGCTGCGGTTGGCTTTGTCGAAAGACGCCTTGAACACGAACTCGCCTACAATCGCGCGAATTTCGCGGGCAAGAAAGTGGACGTGCTCTTCGCTCTCGATGACGCACGGCCCGGCGATCAGCGCCAGCGGCGCCCCTCTGCCAAATTGCGGAAGGCTCATCGTTCTGCCTCTCGCGAGCGGGTTCGGGAGGACCCGCTCAGACCGGGGGGTCTGCCCCACAAAGACGGGCTCATGATTCGATGTGCGCCAACTGACCGGGCACGCGAACTCGCTGCGGATTATTCAACCGCTTGCGCCGATGCTGGTAGGCGGCTCCGACGAAGGCCGCAAACAGCGGATGCGGCTCCATCGGTTTCGACTTGAATTCGGGATGGAACTGGCAACCGAGGTACCAGGGATGGTCGGATAACTCGCAGATCTCGACATATGTTCCGTCGGGGGTTTGCCCGGTGAGGCGCAGGCCGTGCTCCTTCAGCACGGGCTCAAACTCGCGGTTGAATTCATAGCGATGCCGGTGGCGCTCGCTGATCAGCGGTTGCCCGTAGGCCTCGCGGGCGAAACTGCCTTCAGCCAGCTCGCACGGATACGCGCCGAGCCGCATGGTGCCGCCGAGTTCGTCGACGCCCTTCAATTCCCGCAGTTTGTAAATCACTCGATAGGGCGTCACCTGGTCGAATTCCGTGGAGTTGGCCTGGGCCAATCCGCAAACGTTGCGGGCGTATTCTACCACCATGGTCTGCATCCCGAGACAGATGCCGAAATACGGAACTTTGTTCTCGCGGGCAAAGCGAATGGCCGCGATCATGCCCTCAATGCCACGCTTTCCGAAGCCGCCGGGCACTAGGATGCCGTCATACTTGCTGAGTTCCGGCGAGCACTCCGGCCACTTGAGATGGTCGGATTCAATCCAGTGAATATTCACTTTGAGCCGGTGCGCCAAGCCACCGTGCAACAAAGCTTCCTTCAAACTTTTGTAGGAATCCTCGTACTCGACATACTTGCCGACCAGGGCGATGTCCACCATGTCTTCCGGATTTTGCATGCGCTCCAGCATGCCGGTCCAGCGGCTGAGATCGCGCTTGGCGGCGTTGAGATGGAGCAGATGCAGCAGCTTTTCATCGACAGCCTGTTCGGCAAACACCAGCGGGCATTCATAAACGGACTCGACGTCGGAGGCCGTGATCACCGCGTCCACATCCACGTCGCAGAACAGCGCGATCTTCTCCTTCATGTCATCCGGCAGAGGGCGCTCCGATCGGCACAGCAGCACGTCGGGCTGAATACCCAAGGCTCGCAGTTCCTTCACGCTATGCTGCGTGGGTTTGGTCTTCAACTCCTGCGCGGCGGCGATCCAGGGCACCAGAGTCACGTGGACGAAGGCGGTGTTTTCGCGGCCCAACTCATGGCGGAGTTGGCGGATCGCTTCGAGAAACGGCAGAGATTCGATATCGCCCACCGTGCCGCCGATCTCGACGATCACCACATCCACGTCGACGGCAACCTTCCGCGCCGCGGCCTTGATCTCGTTGGTGACGTGTGGAATCACCTGCACCGTTTTGCCAAGGTAGTCGCCGCGCCGTTCCTTGTAGATGATCTGCTCGTAAATACGGCCGGAGGTGAGATTGTTGCTTTGGGTGAGGTGAGCGTGGGTGAAGCGTTCGTAGTGGCCCAGATCCAGGTCGGTCTCCGCGCCGTCGTCGGTGACAAAGACTTCGCCGTGCTGGAACGGGCTCATCGTGCCGGGGTCAACGTTCAAATAGGGATCGAATTTCTGCAGATTGACGCGCAGGCCGCGGCTCTCCAGCAGGCAACCAATCGATGCCGCCGCAATCCCCTTACCCAGCGAGGAAACCACGCCACCCGTCACAAATATGTATTTCGCCATCGGCATCCTCTCCTATATTGCGGTCCCTACAAACAAATACGAGACACGTTCCAAATCCTCGGGCGTGTCGACACCCAGGGAGTCGTACTCGGTCTCCGCCACCCGGATGCGGTAACCGTTCTCCAGTGCGCGGAGTTGCTCCAGACGCTCCGCCTGCTCGAGTGGACCCACCGGTAAATCGGAATACTGCAGCAAGAAATCGCGCCGGTACACGTACAGGCCAATATGTTTGGAGTGTACGGCGGTGGAACCTTCGCGCACATACGGAATCGGCGAGCGCGAGAAATAGATTGCGTTGTTCAACCGATCGGTGACCACCTTCACCACGTTGGGATTAGAGATTTCGGCTGGATTGTCAATCCGCTTCTTGAGAGTGG
>Ga0075015_100000668_pt1 | contig 12167 bp, 11 predicted proteins | sample AleBraG_ABR_2013_FD_71476 | JGI IMG/M metagenome (GOLD analysis project Ga0075015, IMG submission 71476) | Freshwater sediment microbial communities in response to fracking from Pennsylvania, USA - Alex Branch Run_MetaG_ABR_2013 | ecosystem: Environmental > Aquatic > Freshwater > Creek >...
AACACCCGAGATCGCCGCCGATGAAGGCGTGTCGTATTCGGTTTGACCAGGTTCAGTCTAGCCAAGTTCGGTTTAGCCAGGCTCTGTATAGCCCAGTTCGCTCCACATAAGTTCCGTACAAATCAAACCGCTCTGTTATTTATCGAAAGGAACAATAATGGCTAAGATGTATCACGAGAAAGACGCGGATGTAGCATTGATCCGGGCGAAAAAAGTCGCCATCATCGGCTACGGATCACAAGGTCACGCCCACGCCCTCAGCCTGAAGGACAGCGGCGTGGACGTGCGAGTCGGATTGCCGGCCAGCAGCGAATCGCGCGCGAAAGCCAAAGCCAGCGGCCTGACTGTGGGCACAGTCGCCGAGGTTTCAGCCTGGGCCGATGTAATCATGGTCCTGGTGCCGGATACGGTTGCGTCTGAAGTGTACAAAAAAGAAATCGCGCCCAACCTGACTGCCGGCAAGACGCTCATGTTCGCCCACGGGTTCAACATCCGCTTCGGCACCATCACTCCTCCAACCAACGTGGATGTTTCGATGATTGCCCCCAAGGCCCCCGGACATCGGGTGCGCGAGGTGTTCGTGGAAGGTGGCGGCACGCCCGCGCTGTTGGCCATCCACCAGGACGCCACGGGAAAAGCAAAACAGCTGGCGCTCTCCTATGGCAAGGCCATCGGAGCCACTCGCGCCGGTGTAATCGAAACCACATTCGCCGAGGAAACCGAAACTGACCTGTTCGGCGAACAAACGGTGCTGTGCGGTGGAGTAAGCGCTCTGCTCAAGGCGGGATTCGAAACCCTGGTCGAAGCCGGCTACCAGCCCGAGATCGCCTACTTCGAGTGCCTGCACGAACTGAAGCTCATCGTGGACCTGATTTATCGCGGCGGTCTCAATTACATGCGCTATTCGGTCAGCGACACGGCCGAATACGGCGACTACACCGCCGGACCGCGCATCGTGACCGAACAAACCCGCGAGACCATGCGGCAGCTACTGCGCGAGATCAAGGACGGAACTTTCGCCAGGAAATGGATCAAGGAAAATGAGACTGGCCGCGAATGGTTCGAAGCCACCCGTGAGAAAGAACAGCAGCAGCAGATTGAAAAAGTGGGCGAGAAATTGCGCGCCATGATGACCTTCCTCGATCCGGTCACGATAAAGCAAACCAGCAAGCGCACCAAAGTGCCGGCGTAGTTGATTCTCGTCGCGCCGCCGTCCCGGCTGTGGCGGCGGGCGTCCCGCCCGCCGCGTCGAGGGCGAGCCTGCCCTGAGCGAAATCGAAGGGATGCCGGCGCTACCATTACTGCAGATTGATGGAAGTGACCTTCAACGTGCCCCCTTGAACGTCTCCGCTCACGTCCACGCGAAGGTGGTCTTGGTTGTCGGATGCCTTCAGAGCTTCCACGATGTTGGTATTTCCCTGAGCATCAAACTTCAGGAAGCGATTGTCCTTGGTCAGAATGCCAAAACCGCTCGCCTCGCACTTTGGCGCGCAGGCGCGAGTGTGGGAGTCAGGATCGGCACTCGCTTTTTGGGAACAGTTGACGTCCACCACGGGCACGTTGTTGTAGGTCTCGACCGCAGCCAGGGCAGGCATTGCGCAAAGCCCCAACAGTACACACAACGAAGCAAATTTTCGCACAGTATCCTCCGATTTATTTGGGATCTCGCCACCGCAACACCGCAACCAGCAACTGGAAGAGACCGGGCAGCATGGAGAACCTTATATGAAGATGGCCGAGACTTCGCCCGACCCGGAGCAAAACGCGTCCAGAGCAGAACTCGGTCAGCTCTTGGAAGAGGCCGTACTTGGCCTTCCGGAGCAGTACCGCACCGTGATCATGCTGCGCGACGTCGAAGGACTGAATACGGCAGAAACCGACGCTGCGCTGGAGCTAACCGAGGACAATGTGAAAGTCCGCCTGCATCGCGGCCGCGCCATGGCGCGAGGCTGGATTTTTGAGCGGGTCGGAGCAAGAGCAAAAGATGCATTCCCATTCATGGGCGTGCGCTGCGATCGGGGTGTCAGGGTCGTTCTTGAGCGGCTGGCTGAGTTGAGGACCGACCGTCCCCAAATTCAGTGAGGCTTTCCCGCCAGACCAGTCCTTTTCACATTCTTTGACAACCCGCCACGCCCGGTCAGAATGTAAGTTGACCTTTCCCGTCCAGCTTGGAACAAGTTATGCCAAACCTTAGCCTCCCGGAACAGATGCACTATGTGCTCATGCAGCATGTTGTGGAAACCGGCCACGCTCCGGATCTGACAACCCTCGCCTCGCTGGCCAAACTCTCTCCGCAAGAAACGGAACACGCTCTCAGGCAGCTCAGCGAAATCCATGGAGTCGTTCTTGCGCCGAATTCGCTGCAGATCTGGAGCTTGCATCCGTTCGCGCTGACCCCGACCCAGTTCTGGGTCGCCACCAGTCGAGGCGGATGGTGGGCGAACTGTGCCTGGTGCGCGCTTGGAATCGGGGCTGCCCTGCATGAAGATGTCAGGATATTGACCTCAGACGGTGGAGAGGGGCAGTCACTAGAATTTGACATCAGGCGTGGCCAGGCTACTCGCACGGATTTGTTGGTGCATTTCCCTTACCCGCCAGCCCGATGGTGGGACAATCCTTATTGTCCTTGTGGAAACATCCTGTTCTTTTCTTCTAAGGCAAGGATCGACGCCTGGTGCAAACGCCATGGACATCCAACTGGCTCCATGCTCGATATAAAAACTGGAATTGGCCTCGCGGAGCGCTGGTTCGGTGACTACGCCTCGACTGAATGGCGGCGCAAGACGCCCGCTCAGGCCGCCAGCATATTTGATGAACTCCGCCTGGACCGGTCGTTCTGGGACATTCTCGGAAGCTTTCGCTGATCCGTCTAAAATTTGCCATTTAAAACAAGCCTCCTAATCTTGACAATCTGGTCGTCCCAGCTGAGAATCTCATAGCGAATAAATAGCGAAACTATCCTCCCCCAGCCAGGGACGATGTTCATCGAACTCCATTCCCGCTCGGCTTTCAGCTTTCTCGAAGGCGCTTCTCTGCCCGAGGACTTGATCGCCATGTGCGCACATCTGAATATGCCGGCCATGGCTCTACTCGACCGCGACGGCGTCTATGGTGCGCCTCGTTTTTATATGGCGGCCAAGAAGGCAGGGATCAAGGCGAATCTGGGGGCGGAAGTTACGTCTGAGTTTTCACCACTGAGTCCCAGAGACACAGAGAAGAAAATTGCAGATTGCAGATTGCAAATTGAAGAATTAAAAGCATTTAATAAGCCTTCTGTTTCGAATTTCTCTGGGCCTCTGTGCCTCCGTGGTGAGGTCAGACTTCCCCTGCTCGTCTCTTCCCGCGCCGGCTACCAGAACCTCTGTCGTCTGATCACAAAAATGAAACTGCGCGCACAGAAAGGCGAAGGCGCTGTCCGCGAGGAAGAGCTGCAGGAGCATGCGGACGGGCTCATCTGCCTCACTGGAGGAGATGATGGTCCGCTCGCCACCGCGCTGGTGCAGGGCGGCATGGAAGAAGCGCGTCGCTCTGTGGACTGCCTGACCGGCATCTTTGGCCACGGCAACGTCTATGTGGAACTGCAGCGCCATTTTCATCGCCAGCAGGAAGCGCGCAACCGCGCCACTATCGAAATCGCCCGCTCGCTGCAACTCCCGCTGCTGGCCACCAATGGAGTCTGCTATGCGACGCCGCGGGAACGTGAACTCTGCGATGTGTTTACCGCGATTCGTCACCATGCCACGCTGGCCACTGCTGGGCGTCTGCTGGCGCGCAACTCCGAGCGTCATGTGAAATCGCCGCAGCAGATGCAGCAGCTTTTCGCTGACCTGCCCGAGGCCCTGGCAAATACGGTGGAGCTTTCGTCCCGGCTCGAGTTCACGCTTGAGGCTTTGGGATATGAATTTCCCAAATATCCCGTACCTGAAGGCGAGACCATGATGTCTTTCCTTCGGGAGCGCACTCGGGAAGGCTTTCAGCAACGCTATGGCCGGTCGGATGCCGGCCTCAAAAGCCTTGCCCAGCAGCAGATTGAGCGCGAGTTGGCGCTGATCGAAAAACTCAGGCTGGCCGGCTATTTTCTGATTGTGTGGGACCTGGTCCGTTTCTGCCACGAGCAAAACATTCTGGTGCAGGGACGTGGCTCTGCCGCCAACAGCGCCGTCTGCTATTCGCTCGGCATCACTGCGGTCGACCCCATCGGCATGGAACTGCTCTTCGAACGCTTTCTGTCCGAAGAGCGCGGCGAGTGGCCTGACATTGATCTCGATTTGCCCAGCGGCGACCAGCGCGAACGTGTCATTCAATATTTGTACAAACGCTATGGCGAACGCGGCGCTGCCATGACCGCCAACGTCATCACCTATCGCAATCGCATGGCGTCCCGCGAAATGGGCAAGGCCCTGGGCTTCGATCCCGAAACTCTGGACAAAGTTTCTACCGCGGTCTCCACCTGGGAATATCGCGATGCTCACGATACTCTCGACCATCGCTTCCATGACGCGGGCTTAGACTTGCACCATCCTCGCCTGCGCAAATATTTTGAGCTGTGCGAAGCGGTGCAGGACTTACCGCGCCATCTGGGACAGCATTCCGGCGGCATGGTCATTTGCCAGGGACAACTCGATTCCGTGGTCCCGCTCGAACCCGCGTCCATGCCGGGCCGCGTGGTGGTGCAATGGGACAAGGAAGATTGCGCCGACCTCGGCATCATCAAGGTGGACTTGCTCGGCCTGGGCATGATGGCCGCCCTCGAAGAGTCCATCACGCTCATCCGTAATCATTATGGCGAAGAAGTCGACCTCGCCCACCTGCCGGCGGACGACCCCACGGTTTACTCCACTCTGCAAAAAGCCGACACCATCGGCATGTTCCAGGTGGAAAGTCGCGCCCAGATGTCGTGCCTGCCGCGCCTGCGTCCCAGGCGTTTTTACGACATTGTGGTGCAGGTCGCCATCATTCGCCCCGGACCGATTGTGGGGCAGATGGTGAATCCGTTCTTGCAGCGCCGCCAGGGACGCGAGCAGGTTACGTATCCGCATCCATCGCTCGAGCCTGTACTGAAGCGCACTTTGGGCGTGCCGCTTTTTCAGGAACAGTTGCTGCGCATGGCCATGGTGGTCGCGGGATTCAGCGGCGGCGAGGCGGAGGATTTGCGTCGGGCCATGGGATTCAAACGCTCGGAAAAACGCATGAAGGAAATCGAAGCCAAGCTTCGCGCCGGGATGGAGCGCAACGGAATTTCACGCGAAGCCCAGGAGCAGATCGTGCTTTCGATTACTTCTTTCGCGCTGTATGGATTTCCCGAGTCCCACGCCGCTAGCTTCGCGTTGATCGCCTACGCCAGCGCCTATCTGAAGTGTCACTACCTGGCCGCGTTTACCGCTGCTCTGCTCAATAACCAGCCCATGGGCTTTTACCGCCCGGCCACGATTGTTAAAGATGCGCAGCGTCACGGGCTGAAGATATTTCCCATTGATGTGATGAAGTCGGAGTGGAATTGTTTGGTCGTTGGTCAGAAACATTGCCGGGAAGATGTCCACGAAGATGCCGACAATCCAGCCGCAGAGCGGCGAAAGAATGTAGCCCACGGCGTAAGCCGTGGGGCATGGACGGAAGAGAACAAAGCCCCGCAGGGGCGAAAGAGCCTGGCCTCAACGAGATTACCGGACGGAGGGCGGAATGCCCACCGGGCAACCGGCGGGACGCCGGCGCTACTTCTTGGCCTTCGTTATGTACACGGACTGCGTGAAGAAGCCGCCAAGGCGCTGGTCCAGCAGCGCAACCTCGCACCGTTCACTTCCATTCACGATCTCATTCATCGCGTTCCTGAATTGCGCAAGGATGAACTAGATACGCTGGCGGAAATCGGAGCTTTGAACTCAGTTTCCAGTTTCGAGTTCCCAGTTCCCAGTCTTGGCCACTGGACACCAGAAGCTGGAAAACTCCATCGAAGAGATGCTCTCTGGCAAATCGAGCGCTCGATCCGTCACTCCGGGCCGCTGCTCGACAAGCTTCCCGAGCCTGATGCCAAATCTCCGCTGCGCCCCATGAATCCCGAAGAGCGACTGGTGGCCGATTTCCGCGGTACCGGCCTGACCGTGGGTCCACACCCTATGGCTTATCACCGTGAGCGTATGGAGGCGATCGGAGTCCGCAAGGCCAGCGACCTCGCCGGCATTCCCAACGGGAAGTACCTTCGCATTGGAGGATGCGTCATCGCCCGCCAGCGTCCGGGAACGGCCAAAGGCTTTGTCTTCCTCAGTCTGGAGGACGAGACTGGAGTCGCGAATGCCATCCTCATGCCCGACCTGTTTCAGAAGAATCGTCTGCTGGTGACTTCCGAGCAGTTTCTGATGGTGGAAGGGATCCTGCAGAATCAAGATAACGTTATCTCGGTGAAAGCGCAGCGGGTAATGTCGTTGTCGATTACCCGGGCCGAGACTAGCTCGCACGATTTTTACTAGCGCTTCTTGTAAGCGATTACCAAAATTGTTCCAAGTAAATCAATATTTTCTTGCTTTCCCTCTCCCTCATCCACAGCCATCCGGTTTATGATTTACAAGTTCATCCGCCACAATCTATGTAGGACCCCTTCTTGGTGACGTCCAACGTATATGTGGCTCATTCATCAATTCGGTTCATTGCTGAACCTTGGAATGTGTAAGGAGTATCCGATCATGGCTCGCGCAAAAACCCCTGGCAACGGAAACGCCCGCAGGAGGCAGGTTGCAACCATGCCTGCCGCCAATCCGCCTGAATCCAAAAAGAGCTCGCCACCTACAGACTTGGAAGTAGAAATCCGCCGTCGCGCGTACGAACTGTATGAGCAACGGGGATACACGCCGGGCCACGAAAACGAGGACTGGCTGGTCGCCGAGCAGGAAGTGCTGTCTCGTCACGACCAACAGCAGAGCGCTTAGGATTAGGGAGCACCACAGGCCGCGTGGAGACAGCCGCCCCCGGCGGTCCAGTCGAGCGAAGCTCGATAGGTCTTTGCTGGCAGCTGGATGGCGGAGCTTCGCTCCGCCGGACAGCCGGGGGCGGCTGTCTCCACGCGGTTCTCGTCCTATTACTGTCCTACTGACTTGGCATTCCCGCATTCGCGGGTTGCCTCAAACCGCTGTTTCTGAAAAGATACCGTTCGGGCCTCCCCCATGTCGCAAATTGGCAGTTTCGCGCTTTTGCTCGCACTGGCGCTGAGTACCTACTCGTTCCTCGCGGGAGTATTGGCTTTGGCTCGTCCGGGCCCAGGGTCGGAACGGCTGGGCGAAACCGCGAGGCGTGCAGGAATCGCCACCTTTGCGGTTGTGTTTCTTGCGGCCCTCATTCTGGTCATCTCCGCCTTCCAGGATGACTTCTCGATCGCCTACATTTTTCATCACAGCAATCGCGACCTTCCGGCGCCCTACAAGTTCGCCACGCTGTGGTCGGGGCAGGAAGGTTCACTGCTGTTCTGGTCTTTATTGTTGTCGGCGTACGGCCTGGTTCTGCGGCTGCGGCACAAAACCGACGCACGGCTTTTCGCGTATGCGTCCGCCATTATTGCCGCGGTGCAGATCTTCTTCCTACTGCTGCTAAACTTCGCTGCCCATCCTTTTGCCCTCATGCAGGGTGAATTGCCGGCCGACGGCGCGGGACTGAACCCGCTGCTGCAATATCCCGAAATGGTGATCCATCCGCCCATGCTTTATCTGGGATATGTGGGCTTCACGGTGCCCTTTGCTTTCGCCCTGGGCGCGCTGATCATGCGTTATCCCGGAGAAAAATGGATCCACATCACCCGCCGCTGGACCATGGTGACCTGGGCCTTCCTGACCTGCGGGGTGTTTCTCGGCGCGCACTGGGCGTATTCGGTTTTGGGCTGGGGCGGCTACTGGGGATGGGACCCGGTGGAGAACGCCTCGCTCATGCCCTGGCTGACCGGCACTGCGTTTCTGCATTCGGTGATGATGCAGGAAAAGCGCGGCATGTTGAAGATGTGGAACATGTGGCTGATCTTCGCCACGTTCTGGCTGGCAATTCTGGGAACGTTCCTGACCCGCAGCGGAATCATCAGCTCGGTGCATGCTTTCGCCCAATCTTCCATCGGCGGATGGTTCAAGTGGTTTCTGCTGATCACGTTCGTTACTTTTGCCTTTTTCTTTTTCAAGAACAAGTCGCACCTGCGCAGCGAGCATAAACTGGAATCACTGATTTCGCGCGAGTCGAGTTTCCTGTTCAATAATCTGCTGTTGCTGCTGGCTTGCTTTACCGTGCTGTGGGGCACGTGGTTTCCGCTCATCTCGGAATATGTGCAGGGCAACAAAGTGACCGTCGGACCGCCGTTCTACAACAAGGTGGCCATCCCGGTGGCGCTGCTGCTGCTGTTGCTGACCGCTGTGGGTCCGCTGCTGGCCTGGCGCAAGACCTCGTTCGAGAGCCTGAAGCGCAACTTCATGTGGCCGGCACTGGGCGCGCTTTTGGTCGGGATTCTGATGATCGCGTTTGGAGTTCGGCCCTGGCAGGATATTGCTTATTTCTACGCGCTCATGGCCGCCATGCTGTCTGCGCTGGTGGCACTGACCGTCGCCTCCGAATTTATTCGCGGCGGCCGCGTCATCTCCCGCCACACCGGGCAGAATCTGCTGGCCTCCATGGTGCACTTGTTCCATCGCAACACTCGCCGCTACGGCGGCTACATCGTGCATTTCGGCGTGGCCGTGGTAATCATCGGGATCCTCGGCACTCCCTTCAATCAGGACAAAGAGAAGGAGATGGGCTTTGGCGACAAGATGATTATCGGCTCCTACACTCTGGTCTGCGAGTCCTACACCCAGGACGACAATCCGAATTACACGAACGAATGGGCCATCATCAGCGTATTCAAGGGCGACCATAAAATCGAGACCATGTATCCCGAGCGGCGCTTTTACAAGGCCAGCCAACAGCCTCAGACCCTGCCCAGAATTCGCTCTACCTACAAAGAGGACCTTTACCTGACTTATGAAGGGGTCAATGAGGCGACCGGCCGGCCCATCATCAAGGCGCACCTGAACCCGCTGGTCATGTGGATCTGGGTGGGAGTATTGATCATGATCGGCGGAACCATACTGGCCCTGATCCCGAACGCGGCACCGGTTCGAGTCACCGCTCCGGCCCGGATCCAGGCTGCTCCGGCGGGAGCGGGAGATTGATACCGGTTCGTTGTTCTGGTCACCAAGTTTCTGGTCACCAAGGCCGACAAGCACCATCCGGCCCAGCGGCTCCACTGAAGATGAAGAGGACGAAGACGAACCCGATCTTCCGACGCGGCCTGCACGTCGCGTTGCTCTGCCTGACTGTGTTTACCGTCCTCGGCGCCAGTGACGAGGGGGCGCGCTTCAACAATCTGGGCCACCGGCTGATGTGCGTCTGTGGCTGCAACCAGATTCTTCTGGAATGTAACCACGTGGGCTGCACCTATTCCGAACGCATGCGCGGCGAGCTCATGGCTGGACTCGATCGGGGCGAGAATGACGATCTGACCCTGCAGGACTTCGTGCAGAAATATGGCCCTACGGTGCTGGCTGCACCGACCGCCACCGGCTTTAACCGGGTAGCATGGATCATGCCGTTTCTGGCTCTTGTCCTGGGCTTGCTGACCACCATATTCATCGTGCTGGCGTGGAGAAAAAGGCCGGCGCTGGCGGCGCCGGGCGGCGTCTTGCCGGTAAGCGGCGGCGAACTTGAGCACTTTCGCACGCAGGCCAGAAAGGACACGCAAATATGACCGTCGCAAGTCTCACCTGCGCCATGGTGCTGCTCTGCGTTCTGTTTTATGTCTTCTATCTTCCGGGAAGGCTACAACTGGGCCCGGAGAAGACTCGACTCACCTATTTGCAGGAGCGCAAGGAAGCGATCTATGAGAATATGCGCGATTTGAATTTCGAACAACAGGCTGGAAAACTTCCCGATCAGGACTACCAGTCGCTGAAGTCATCGCTCGAGGAAGAAGCAGCTGGAGTTTTGGCAGAGATGGCGCAGCTGGAACAGGCGGCTGCGACCGCTCTCGATAGCAGAAAAGGAGCCAGAGTTTGAAGGTGTCTCCGAGAATTGTCGTTGCCGCTCTGGCAGTTCTGCTAAGCACCGTTGTCTCGGCGCAGACTCTAAGCGGCACACTCAAGAACGGAACAACCGGGAAGCCCGCCGCCGGTGATGATGTCATCCTGATCAAACTGGGACAGGGGATGGAAGAAGCTGCCCGCACCAAGAGCGACGCCAGTGGCCGCTTCAGCTTCAACCTCCCGGAGACCGGCCCGCACTTGATTCGCGCCGTCCACCAGGGCGTGACCTACCACAGCATGGCGCCTCCGGGGGCGAACTCTGTCGAAGTACAAGTCTTTGACGTCGCCAAGAAGCTCAACGACATCGGCGTCACCGCCGACGTTATGCGTTTTCAGGCGCAAGGGAACCAGCTTGAGGTCACCCGTTTATTCGCGGTAAACAATACGTCCAATCCGCCCCGCACTCAGATGAATGACCAGAACTTCGAGTTCTACCTGCCCGGAGGTGCGCAGATCGTGGATTCGTCCGCTGAAACCGCGGGCGGGCAGCCGCTCAAGACTGACCCGGTTCCGCAGAAGGAAAAGAACCGTTACGCCTTTAACTTCCCGTTGCGCCCCGGCCAGACCCTGTTTCAAATTGGCTTCGAGCTCCCTTACAGCGGCGAGTTGAGCGTCGAACCCAAATCACTCTATCCGGCACAACACTTTGTTGTGATGCTGCCCAAAACCATGCAGTTTTCTGCCAGCCCGGGCAGCGGTTTCGAGTCGCGAGCGAACCCACGGGAGCCAAGCGCCACAGTGCAGGTGGCTTCGAACACCGAGGTGGGCCAGCCGTTGGGGTTTAAGATTTCAGGCACGGGGACTCTGACCGAATCCCGCGACGAGAATGAAGGAAACGCTCCGGCTTCGGATAACGGATCTGCCGCCGCCGGACGCGATTCGCGTCCAGGAGGAGGACTGGGCCCGCCCATCGACGCTCCCGATCCTCTGGAAAAATATCGCTGGTACATTCTCGGAGGCTTTGCCGTGATACTGGCTGCCGGCGCTATCTACATCACGAACCGTTCCAGATCTTCGGACTTCAGGTCGGGGGAAAGATCGCTTGCGACCATCCCCGATTTCGGCGCATCAGATCTAGAGGTGCCTGACGGTCTTCCCGCCAGGCAGCCGGCTTCGAGCCGTTCCGGGTTGCTCCTGGAAGCGCTGAAGGAAGAGATGTTTCAGTTAGAAGTGGAGCACAAGCAAGGCAGCATTTCTCAGCAGGAATACGAGCGAGCCAGGGGTGCGTTGGACCAGACTCTGGAACGAGCCATCAAGCGCGTAGCCTCCCCGCCTAAAAATGCTCCCGCCCGGGATTAGACGCCAGGGGCAGTTGACGCATCTCAAATTAAGCGCATATCATTTCCGTTTGACTCATAGCCGATGACGCATCAAGGACGCGGCCTGCGGGCCGCGAAATTATTATCATGGACAAGAAGAAACTGGAGTACTTCAAGAAGAGATTGGAATCGCGGCAGCTAGATCTTCGCCGCATGGTCACTCGTACCGAGCAGGACGGTCGGACCGTGGACGAGGACTCGGCGCAGGACATCGCGGACCGGGCAGCGAGTTCATACACCAAGGAATTCCTCTTTCATCAGAGCAACAACGACCGTCAGCTCCTGCAAATGGTGGAAGTCGCGCTGGAACGACTGCGCGAGGGCGCTTTTGGGGAATGCATTTCCTGCGGAAAGGAAATCAATGCCAAGCGTCTGGAGGCTGTGCCCTGGACACGGCACTGCATCGAGTGCCAGGAGAAACTGGAACAGGGAATCCTGGAGGAGACCTCGCACTAGCCTGAAGCGATTCTTGGAGCGTAGGCCGCCGGCATCCGGCGGCCTGCGTGTTTCGGGAAAGCCGCGAAAAACTCGCGAGCTGTCAGTTTTTCCGCGGCTGTCTCGTCAACATCCGCGCAAGGCCCGCGCCTTCCCATCGTGTTAGACTCTAAGATGGTTGTTCTACAGCGCTAATCTCATAGCAGGGACGTTCGTGCGCGCACAGACTCGTCATCGACTCAAAGAGGATAGATTCAGCCGGGCCACAATTGGGGCCGCGGAAGCTACCGTCCATTGGTCGGAGGAGCACAAGGCAAAGCTGATCATTGGA
>Ga0075015_100000670_pt1 | contig 12159 bp, 8 predicted proteins | sample AleBraG_ABR_2013_FD_71476 | JGI IMG/M metagenome (GOLD analysis project Ga0075015, IMG submission 71476) | Freshwater sediment microbial communities in response to fracking from Pennsylvania, USA - Alex Branch Run_MetaG_ABR_2013 | ecosystem: Environmental > Aquatic > Freshwater > Creek >...
CTCTCGAGCAGCGTCCACTGTCCGGTCGTCAGCATCTCCCGGAGCGCCCCCGCGATACCCTTGCCCACCCCCGGGATCTCCAGCAGGGCCTCGGCACCCTCGCGCCCGATCAGCTCGCGCAGATCCTGCGGGTAGCGGGCGACACTGTCGGCAGCGCGGCGGTAGGCGCGCGCACGGAACTCATCGGCCTGTTGTTGCTCCAGGAGCGTCGCCGCTTCCTCGAGCCGGCGAGCCAGTTCACGGTTGGTGTCGGTACTCACTGCGACCCCCAATCCGTATGATGCACCACGAAGCGGCGGATGCCCTCCAGCGCCACGGCCGCTTGCGGCAGCGGCATGGCCTGAAACACGTGACCCATGTGCTTCCACACCTCGACCTGCACCTCGACCCCCGCGGCGCTCGCCCTGGCGGCCGCCCGCGTGGACTCGTCGAGCAGCACTTCGCGGCTGCCGACCTGAAACAGCAGCGGTGGGAAACCGGTGAAATCGCCGAACAGGGGCGATACCCAGGGATCCGCGTAACGCTCGGGCTGCGCGTAGAAGCCGCGCATCATCACCAGCTCCGTCAGGTCGAACATCGGATCGCTCCCCTCATTGAGGACCATGCTGGGACTGCTCAAGGTAAAGTCAACGCCCGCCGACAGCAACACGGTGCAGGCGGGCATCGGCTGGTTGGCGCCGCGGATCCGTTGCAGCGTGACCAGCGCGAGATTGCCCCCGGCGGAATCGCCGCCCAGTACGATGTTCCTGGGATCGCACCGCTGTTCGAGCAGCCAGGTGTAGGCGGCATGGCAGTCGTTCGTGGCCGCGGGAAACGGATATTCGGGCGCGAGCCGGTAATCGACCATCAGCGCGCGCGCATGGAGCCGCCGGCACCAGCGCGCGAGCATCGAGGTATAGACACCGGGCCAGCGAAACATGAATGCCCCGCCGTGGAGATAGAGAATGACGCGCTCCGGTCGAGCGCCTGGACAGTCGATCCATTCGCCGGCAAAGCCGGCGCCCGCGAGCGGCGTCCGGCGCACCGTCGGATCCGTGCGCGCGAAGCGAATATCCCATTTGCGCTGCCGGACACGCATGCCCTCGATGTCGGCGTCGATGAACGACGTGCCCTTTGAGGTCAGCCGCAGCAGGCCGTAGAGCCACAGCCGCCTCAGCAGGCCTCCCGGGGCATCGACGACCTGCACATACGACGGCAAGGCCGCCGCCGGACCGCGAACATTCTTCATGGGATTCAGACGGCGGCACACCCCGCACGCCCTAAAAGGGGCCTCTTGCCCGAAGCTTCATGCTGGGACCCGCGCGCTCCGCGGCCAATAGGGACTCTCACCTACCCGCCTGCAGAGCACTTCAGGCAGCGGCCCGGCCGACGCAGCGTGTCAACGGTGGTGGCAGGATCAATGGCGGTGGCAAGCACTTATTGCGCCGCCCGCTGGGACGCGCATAGCCTGCCGCATACTGACAGGCGCGTGGCTTGGCGCCGCGCCGCCACCCTGACGCGAGGGTCCCATCATGCTGCTGCCGCTCCAGATCACCTTCCGGGACCTCGATCCCTCGCCAGCGCTGGAGACCCGGATACGCGAGCTGGTACAGCGTCTGGAAAAATTCAGTGCGCAGATCCTTCGCTGCCACGTCATCGTCGAAGCCGGCCACGGACATGGCCGCCAGGGCCATCTCTTTGAAGTCCACTTCCAGGTCACCGCGCCGGGGGGCCGCATCATTGCCAATCGGGAGCATCGCCAGCGGCAGTCCCATGAAGACGTGCACGTCGCCCTGCGGGATGCCTATCGCGCGGTTCGGCGCCGGCTGCAGGACCATGAGCGGCAGCGACGCAGGGAGGTCAAGCACCACGCGCCCGAGCCGGTAGGCTGGGTGTCCGAGCTCTACCCGGCCGAAGACTTCGGGCGCATCACGACCGACGACGGGCGATCGGTGTATTTCCATCGCCACAGCGTCGTCGGCACCGACTTCGATGGGCTGACGAGCGGCACAGCGGTGCGGTTCGTGGAAGAGCCCGGTGAGCAGGGTCCGCAGGCGTCCACGGTCAAGCTCATCGCCCGTCCCGGCCCCATCGGCTGAAGCGCGCCGTCATTACGTGCCGAACGCCGACATTGCTTCGCGGTTGATCGACGTAGCACGATCGGCGGCGGCCGAATTGCGCGGCGGAGCGGCCGGCGATCTGCAGGTCTCGCTGGACAGCACCTTGCAGAATGATCTCGGCCTCGATAGCCTCGCGCGCGTCGAGCTGCTGCACCGGATCGAGGATGCGTTCCAGGTGCGGCTGCGTGACGAAGCCTTCGCCTCGGCCATCTCGCTGCGCGATCTGTTGACCGCCGTCGAAGGCGCCGGACCCCAGGTGGCGATGCCACGCGCGGCCGCGACCGGCGTCGCCACGGCCAGCGCGCCCGAGCCGGCTCCCGCCACAGCCGCGACGCTGATCGAAGTCCTGCAGTGGCACGTCAATCGCCGCCCGTCGGCGACGGGGATCCACGTGGTCGCGGCGGAGGGCGCAAGCACCATCAGCTATGCGGCACTCTGGGCTCGGGCGCTCATGCTTTGCGGTGCCCTGCAGTCGCGCGGTGTCGTCGCCGGCGATGCCATCGCGCTGATGCTGCCCACCGGTGCGGACTACTTCACCGCCTTCATGGGGGTGTTGCTGTGCGGTGGCGTGCCTGTCCCGATCTACCCGCCCGCGCAGCCCTCGCAGCTCGAAGAGCATGTCAGGCGTCACGCCCGGCTGCTGCAGAACGCACGGGCCGTCGCCCTGCTGACCGACCGCTCGGCACACCGGCTTGGCCGACTGCTGCAGGCCCACGTCCCGTGCCTGCGGCGCGTCGACACCGTCGCCGCGCTCGTCGACGAGCGGCACGCGGGAGAGGTTGCCAAGGTGGGCACGGACGGGCTGGCCCTGCTGCAGTACACCTCGGGAAGCACCGGAGACCCCAAGGGGGTGATGCTGACCCACGCGCAGCTGCTCGCGAACATCCGGATCATCGGCCGCACGATTCGCGTCGTGGACACGGACCTGTTTGTCAGCTGGCTGCCGCTCTATCACGATATGGGCCTGATCGGCGCCTGGCTGGGCACGCTCTACTACGGACTGCCGCTGGTCGTGATGTCACCGCTGACCTTCCTGTCGCGCCCGGAACGGTGGCTGTGGGCAATCCATCACCACCGGGCAACGCTGTCGGCGGCGCCCAATTTCGCCTATGAGCTGTGCGTCAACCGCATCCGGGACGCGGATCTCGCCGGCCTGGACCTCAGCTCCTGGCGCGTGGCGTTCAACGGGGCCGAGGCGGTCCTGCCGGAGACCCTGGAACGCTTCTGCGGACGCTTCGCACCGTACGGGTTCCGACGCGCGGCGATGACGCCCGTCTATGGCATGGCCGAGTGCGCCGTCGGGCTCGCCTTCCCGCCCCTGGCCCGCGGGCCGGTCATCGACCGCGTGGCACGTGAAATCTTCACCCGTACCGGCGCAGCGCGGCCCGCCGCGACGGAGGAGTCGAACCCGCTGCGCTTCGTCGGCTGCGGCCGGCCCCTGCCGGGTTACGAGATCCGGATCGTCGACCCGGATCGTCGCGAACTGGGGGAGCGCCGGGAGGGACGGCTCGAATTCAAGGGTCCCTCCGCCACCCACGGATACATCGACAACCCCGCCGCGACCGCACGCCTGCTGCACGACGGATGGCTGGACAGCGGCGATCGGGCCTACGTGGCGGGCGGCGAAATCTACGTGACCGGCCGTACCAAGGACATCGTGATCCGCCGCGGCCGGCACATTCATCCCGACGAGCTCGAAGCTGCCGTGGGAACGCTGGAGGGCGTGCGCAAGGGCTGCGTGGCCATTTTCGGCAGCCGCCTGCCCGACTCCGGCACCGAACGCCTCGTGGTCATGGCCGAGACCTATGCGTCCGAAGCGGAGCGCCGCGCGGCACTCACGGCACGGATCACGGCCCGCATCATCGAGGTACTCGGCGAACCACCGGATGAGGTGCTGCTCGTCCCGCCGCATTCGGTGCTCAAGACCTCGAGCGGCAAGATCCGCCGCGCCGCGAGCCGCGAAGTCTACGAAGGCGCTGCGCAGCGCATCCATCGCACCGGTCCGCGCGCCGTAGGATGGCAGTTGGCGAGACTCGCCCTGGCTTCACTGTGGCCGGTCGCACTGCGGCTGCGGCGCTCGATCGCCGGGGCCCTGTACGCCGGGTACTTCTGGACCGTCATGTGCGGACTCGGCGTCGGCACCGGCCTGCTGGTGACGGCATTGCCGCGATCCTGGGCCGCCGCAGTCGCCCGGACCGGCGCACGCGGCCTGCTGTTGGCGGTCGGCATGCGCGTCACCGTGCAGGGGGCCCACTACCTGCCACGCACCGGCCCCTGCGTCGTGGTCGCCAACCATTCGAGCTATCTGGACGGACTGGTCGTCCTCGGCACCCTGGGGCGCGAGTTTCGATTCGTCGCCAAGCGCGAGTTGCTGGAGCAGCCGCTGGCGCGCCTGTTTCTGGCACGCCTGGGCACCGTGTTCGTGGCCCGGGAGGAGGCGCTGGAGAGCGTCTCGAGTGCCGAGGCGATGGCGGCCGCCGTGCGTGCGGGCGACGCACTCCTGGTGTTCGGCGAGGGCACGTTCACGCGCGCACCCGGACTCCTGCCCTTTCACCTCGGCGGATTCCTCGCCGCGGCCGTCGCCGGCGCACCCACGGTGCCGATGGTCATTCGTGGCACGCGCTCGGCGCTCCGGGATGGACAGTGCTTTCCGCGGCTCGGTCCGATTGCCGTGGAATTCGGGCCGGCGATTGCAGCGCCTCGCGACCTCAGGCCCATGAACGCGGCCGTACAGCTGCGCAATCTGACCCGGGCCTACATCGCCGCCCGCTGCGGCGAGCCGGATCTGGGCCCTCAGGCCGGCGATTAGCGCGCCGCCGCGGCGATCCACCTGCGCGTCAGCCCCTTTCTCAGCTCCTCCAGCATGAACATCCCCAACGCCGACGCCAGGATGACGACCCACACCGCTCCCCCAACAGGGGCCGTTCCGAGCAGCGCATTGCCCCACGGTGTATCGCAGATCAACAGCAGCACGACGATTTCCAGAAAGACGCCGATGAGGATCAACCGGTTGCCCAGCAGACCCGTCGTCAGTGCGGAACGGGTGGCGCTCCGGCACAGGAACACATTGACGATCTGCATCACGATGATGGCACTGAGGCAGGCGCTGGTGGATTGCAGGTAGACCGGATCACGCGCCGCCAGGTTCTGCCCATACCTCCAGCCCGAGGCGTGCAGGACATAGAAGAACGCCGCCATGGCGCCGGCCGCCTCGATCAGACCCAGGAACAGGTAGGCCCGTGAGGCCAGCGCCCCGTTCATCAGCCGTTCACCCTGTGGCCGCGGTGGACGGCGCATGATCTGCGGGTCGGGGCGTTCGGCACCCAGACCCAGCGCGGTCAGCGTATCGGAGCCCATGTCGATCGCCAGCGCCTGAACGGGCGTCAACGCCAGGGGAATGCCGAGCAGCAGGAAGCCCAGGTAAGGGATCAGCTCCGCCACGTTGTGGACCAGGACGTAGGTCAGGAACTTGCGGATATTCTGGAACACCGCGCGACCTTCCTCCACGGCGGTCACGATGCTGGCGAAATTGTCATCCAGCAGCACCATATCGGCCGCCTGTTGGGCGACATCCGTGCCGGCAATGCCCATGGCAATGCCGATGTGCGCCGCCTTCAGCGCCGGTGCGTCATTGACGCCGTCACCGGTGACGGCCACGATGTGTCGGTTCTGCCTCAAGGCTTCGACAATCCGCAGCTTCTGGTCCGCCACGACCCGGGCGAAGAGGACCTCCGGGCTCTCCAGGGCCCGCTGCAGCTCCATCACGGACATCCCTCTGAGCTGTGCGCCGGTGATGACCGCGGGGCGCTCGGAGGTCACCAGTCCGATTTCCCGGGCAATGGCCACGGCCGTCCGCGGGTGATCGCCGGTCACCATGATGATCCGGATGCCGGCCTCCCGGCAGGTGCGCAGCGCCGCCGGCACTTCGGGCCTGGGCGGGTCCTCCAGGCCCACCAGCCCGGCAAACACCAGTTGCTCCTCCACGTTGTTCTCCGGATCCGCCTTCGGATCCTCCGTGACGCAGCCGGGCGTCAACGCTCGATAGGCGAAGGCCAGGACGCGCAGGCCCCGCTGCGCCATCGCCTCCTGCGCGTTCACGATCCCCGTTTGCGCTGCCGCCGTCAGCGGCTCCGGCGCGCCCTCGAGCAGCAGGTACCGGCACCGGGGCAGCACGGACTCGGGCGCGCCCTTGCAGTAGAGGATCGGCCCGGCGGGTCCCCGGTGCACCGTGGACAGCCGCATGCGGTCGGCATCGAACGGTATCTCGTGCAGCCGGGGATACACCGGCAGATCCGCATCGATGGCGATCGCCATGTCCACCAGGGCGATCTCCATCGGATCACCCAGAAAGGCGGGGCGTTCCTGATGTGCCGTCTCCTTCAGATCGTGGCACATCCGCGCCGCCAGGAAGAGTGGCCGGTAGCGCTCCCTCAACTCCGGCTTCTGCCTGACGCCCGACGGCGAATCGACCCTTCCGCCCAGATAGAGCTGCCGGACGCTCATGCGATTCTGCGTCAGCGTCCCGGTCTTGTCGGTGCAGATGACGGTCGTCGAGCCCAGCGTCTCGACCGACGGCAGGTAACGGATGAGGACATTGCGCCGGGCCATCCGTTGCGTCGCGAGCACCAACGCCAGGGTCAGCGTAGGCAGCAGCCCTTCGGGCACCATGGCGACGATGATACCGATCGCGAAGATGAAGTCCTTCCAGAACGGAATGCCGATCAACCCGCCCAGCGAGAAGAACAGCAGACTGATCAGCGCGGCGAGCGCGGCGGTCCAGCGGCTCAGGCGCGCAATCTCGCGGCGCAGCGGCGACACTTCATCGCCCACTGCCTGGGTCAGGTGCGCAATCCTGCCGAATTCGGTCCGCATGCCGGTGGCGAACACGACCGCCCTGGCCTGCCCCGACACCATCGAGGTTCCGGCCAGCACCATGTTCCTGGCCGCGAACACGTCGTCGGCGGTGGATACTTCGCTGTCCCGTGCCTGCGGCGCGGATTCACCGGTCACGGCGGCGTTGTTGACGCGCGCGCCAAACGCTTCGATCAGGCGGCAGTCGGCCGGAATGTTGTCGCCCTGTTCCACACAGACGATGTCGCCCGGCACCAGTTGCACCGCCGGCACGCGTATCACTACCCCGTCGCGCAGCACCTGCGCCTGCTGCGGCAACAGGCGGCGCAGCGCCGCGAGCGTCCTTTCAACGCGATACTCCTGCCAGAAGGAGAACAGCCCGCTGACCACAATGACGCCGACGATCGCCACGCCGACGCGCGACATGCGGGCGCCCGGATCGCTCCACGCGGCGAGGAACGCCAGCCCGGCTGCGACCCAGAGCAGTAATGAGAAGAACGTGGTGAATTCCTTGACCAGCCGCAGCCACGGCGGCACGCGCGCGACCGCCTCGACCTCGTTGGGCCCGAATTCGCGCTGCCGCCGCGCTGCCTCGGCCTGGCTCAGGCCGCTCAGCCCGCTGTGCAGGCGGTCCAGGGCATCGGCCGTTGATAATTGCTGGATCGTCGCGGACATGGGGCACCGGTAGCGCCGCGTGAATCAGCAGCGGGATGCCGCGGCGGCGTGGTCCCCCGTCTCCACCGGTATCGAGCCCGCCGGCGCGGCCAGGGCGCGCAGCTCCTCGCCGCTCAGGGTCTCCCGTGACAGCAGTTCCAGCGCCACACGGCTCAGCAGCTCGCGGCGGGCCGTCAGCAGCGCCAGGGCGTTGCGGTACGCCCCGTCCACCAGCTCGCGGATCGCCTCGTCAATGCGCGCTGCCGTCTCCTGGCCATATTGCGGCGGCGGACGCCACTCGCCCGCGGCCGGCGGCGGCGCAAGCAGCGGCGCCGCATCGCCTTCGTAGACCACCGGACCCAGCGCACGGTCCATGCCGAAGCGCAGCACCATGTTGCGCGCGATCCCCGTCGCCTTGGCAAGATCGTCGGCCGCGCCGGTCGAAATTTCGTTGAACATCAGGGTTTCTGCGGCGCGCCCGCCCATCAGCACCGTCATCCGATCGAGCAGTTCCGCGCGCGTCATCAGGAAACGGTCCTCGAGCGGTCGCTGGATCGTATAGCCCAGGGCACCTATGCCGCGCGGAATGATCGAAATCTTCTGCACCGGGTCGACTCCGGGCAGGGCCATGGCCACCAGGGCGTGGCCGGTCTCGTGATGGGCCACCACCAGCCGCTCATGCGGGTTCAGCAGCCGGTTGCGTCGTTCCAGTCCGGCCACGATCCGCTCAATGGCCTGTGTGAAATCCGGCAGCGTGACATTGTCCGCGCCGCGCCGTGTGGCCAGCAGGGCGGCCTCGTTGACCAGATTCGCCAGATCAGCGCCCGAGAATCCGGGCGTGAGGGCGGCGATGTCATCGATGGGGACCTGGGCCGCCAGCTTGATCTTCGCCATGTGCACGCGAAGGATGTCGCAGCGTCCCTTGCGATCCGGGCGGTCCACCAGGATCTGCCGGTCGAAGCGGCCGGCGCGCAGCAGCGCGGGATCCAGGATTTCCGGCCGATTGGTGGCCGCCAGCAGCACCACGCCCTGGCTCGGATCGAAGCCGTCGAGCTCGCTCAGCAGCTGATTGAGCGTCTGTTCCTTTTCGTCGTGGCCGCCGCCCATCACGAAGGATCCGCGCGCGCGGCCCAGTGCATCCAGCTCGTCGATGAATACGATTGCCGGCGCATGCTGGCGTGCCTGGTCAAATAGGTCGCGCACGCGGGCGGCGCCCACACCGACAAACATCTCGACGAACTCCGAGCCCGAGATGGAAAAGAAGGCCACGTTGGCTTCACCGGCCACCGCCCTGGCCAGCAGCGTCTTGCCGGTTCCCGGCGGCCCCACCAGCAGGACCCCCTTGGGGATTCGCGCCCCCAGGCGGCCATGACCGGCCGGATCCTTGAGAAAGGCCACGACCTCGGCCAGCTCGGCTTTGGCTTCATCGACCCCCGCGACATCGGCAAAGGTGATCTTGATGTCCTTTTCCACGTAGATCTTCGCCTTGCTCTTGCCAATCGACATCAGGCCGCTCGTGCCCGCCGCACCGCCGATGCGGCGGATCACAAACATCCAGATCAGGACGAACAGCAGCGTCGGCATCACCCAGCTCAGCAGCGTCAACCACAGGCCCGGAGCCGGCTCGCCGGAAAAGACCACATTGTCCCTGGCCAGCGTCTGCGCCAGTTCGGAGTCCACCCTCTCGGTGGAAAAGCGGCCAGGGTCCTTCGGTCCCGGGTTCTTCAATGTGCCGCTGATGGTCGTGGGGCCCACCGACAGGTCGCTCACCCTGCCCTGGGCGGCAAGCTGCAGGAATTCGCTGTAGGGAATCTGCTTGATGCGGCTCGACTGCGCGATCCAGTACTGCAGCGCCAGCATCAGCAGCGCCGCGCCGATGATGTAGCCCAGGTTGACCCGCTGCTCGCGACTGACTTTCACGCGCTTCTCCCCTGCTCAGCGGGTGAAAGGTTAACGCGCGCCCGCCCGGGAAAACAGGCGGGTCGTCCCGTGGACGATACGTATGGCTTTTCCGCTGGCTGGTGCGATGCTGGGTATGGAATCGTAGCCGGTGCGATCGCCGGCTGTGCGATCCGGTGAAAGCTGTGGGTCTGTCTGAACGAATGCCCGGCGGCCGCTTTGGCGGCGGGGGCCGAGAAGGAGCGGAACATGCGACGCGGAAGGGCCATGGCACTGCTCGTGCTCGCCATCGCGCTGCTGGTTCCGTCATCGCTGATCTGGTACCGCGGCCACTACGCCATGCGCGTCGCGCGTTCCTTCAGCGCCGGAGCGCCCTCGTCGGCGCAACGCGTGCTGCTTGCCACCCAGGGCAGTCCGTTCAAGGAGGCGCTGGTTGCCGGCCTCGTCGCCCACCTCCGCTCGCGCCCGGTCTACGTCAGCGTCATCGACGTCTCCGGCCTGCCAGGGGTCAAGGAGGGCGACTGGAGCGCCATCGTGGTGATTCACACCTGGGAGTATTCGCAGCCGCAGGCCGATGCCAGGGCGTTCATCGATCGGCTGTCTGACCGCAGCAAACTCATCGTGGTCACGACTTCGGGGAGCGGCGACGCGCGCATGCCCGGCGTGGATGCGATCAGCGCCGCCTCGGTCATGGACGAGCCGCCCATGCCGCTGGCCAAGGTCGCGCGACGGCTCGACGCGCTCCTGGATGCGGCCCGGTGAGCACTGCGGCGGTCGCGCTTCGGCGGTCACTGCCGTGTCCACCGCGATCCTGACTCAGGTACTGCCGGGTAGGCCTCGGGCAGGACCCGGGTCTCGGGGCGCTCGGGCCGGATCGCGCAGATATTGCACCAGATCATCAACGCTGCGCAGGCGTTCGTAGACCGACTCGGGAATCTCGACGCGGAAACTCTGGCTGAGTGCGATCAGGAAGTTCAGCCAGTCCATGGAATCGAGGTCGACCTGCTCACGCAGCGCCACGTGGGAATCGAGCGAACCGGCCTCGACCTCCGGCGCGATGCGCTGCAGCTCCCCGAGGATCACGCTGCGGCACTGAGACTCATCCATGGTCATCCCCCCCTCATAATCCAGCCTCACAGCGTCTCGGGACGCTGCAGATGGGCCCCGATCGCGGCCAGAAAGCGCGCGCCGCTGTGGCCATCGCTGACGCGGTGATCTGCCGCCAGCGTCGCCGTCACCACAGGCATCACCACGACCTTGCCGTCCAGGACCCAGGGTCGATCGCTGACCAGGCCGAAGCCGACGATCGCGACCTGGGGGGCATAGATGATGGGTTGGACGCTCCGCACGCTCTGCTCACCGAGATTCGTGACGGTCAGTGTGGGATCGGCCACTTCCTCCCTGCGCAGGGTACCGGCGCGGGTTCGCGCTACCAGGTCGGCGAGCGCCTGCATGATCTCGGCGACCGTCCTGCTCTCGGCGTGGGAGATCGCCGGGGCGAGCAGGCCCCCGCCGCGCAGCGAAATCGCCATGCCGAGGTTGACGGCGGCACTCGGCCGGAACGCGCCATCGACGAAATGGCCATTCATCGTCGGATGCTGCTGCGCGGCTTTGGCCACCGCGCGCAGGTACAGCGCGGCGATGAGCAGCCGCTCGGTGATGGGCCGGCCGGTATTCGCCATGCGCAGCCAGGCCATCGCCGCGGCGAGCGGTATGTCGTCGCTGAGATAATAGTGCGGTACCTCCCGCTTCGATCGCGTCATCACCGCAGCGATGGTGCGGCGAATCTCGCTCGAACGGTCCCGCGCCGGCGCTTTGTGTGCCGCCGCCTGCTCGACATCCTGGACGGTCACCACCCCGTGCGGCCCGCTGCCGGCGAGCGCGTCGAGCGTGACGCCGAGCTCCGCGGCCCGCCGACGCGCCGCCGGCGATACCGGACGGCGGCCGCCCGGCGCCGGGGCCGCCTCAGTCGCTGCGGCCACGGTACTCGTTGCGGCCACGGCACTCGCCGCGGTCACGGGCGCTGCCGCCGTCACGGCCGCCCCTCCAGCCACGCCCGGCCCGCCGGTCATCGGCGCCCCGGCGACCGGCGTCGGGGCGGCCTCTCCGGCCTCGAGCAGCCGCGCCATCACGGTGCCGACGGGCACGGTCTGGCCGGGCTCGACCCGCAGATCCCAGACTCGGCCCTCGTGCCAGCTTTCGACGTCGAGCGCGGCCTTGGTCGTGTCCACGACGGCCAGGATGTCGCCCTTGTGCACCGGGTCGCCCGGATGCACGCGCCATTCGAGCAGCGTTCCTTCATCCATGTCCGCGCCCAGCGCCGGCAGTTTCACCTCGATCATTCGGGCCGCTTCCCGATCAGGCCGCGCGCCGCGGCAACAATGCGCGGCACCGAGGGCAGCGCCGCCTCTTCGAGCTGCCGCGCATAGGGTATCGGCACCTCCTCGCCGCAAACCCGCTGCACCGGTGCGTCGAGTTCGTAGAAGGCCTGCTCCAGGATGCGGGCGCTGACCTCGGCGGCAAAACCGCCGCTGCGCCAGGCCTCCTCCACGAGGATGGCCCGGCGCGTCCGCGCGACCGAATGCATGATCGTGGCGTCGTCGAGTGGCCGCAGCACGCGCAGGTCGATCACTTCGGCCTCGATGCCCTCCATGGC
>Ga0075015_100000673_pt1 | contig 12130 bp, 10 predicted proteins | sample AleBraG_ABR_2013_FD_71476 | JGI IMG/M metagenome (GOLD analysis project Ga0075015, IMG submission 71476) | Freshwater sediment microbial communities in response to fracking from Pennsylvania, USA - Alex Branch Run_MetaG_ABR_2013 | ecosystem: Environmental > Aquatic > Freshwater > Creek >...
GGTAGCTCTTGTATCCCCGATCAAGAAAATCGATACTTCGGGTATAACACGGACGTCGGTCGAGCCGTTACAACAATCGACTGGAGGAGACGTTCCCTTTTAATTCCGTTTAAAATTCATCTAGTATCAACAAGCTCGGCTGGGCTTGTTGATACTTTGTTTTACCATATAAAGGACTATAGGTCGTTTTGATTTCATGTATATATTACTAAAATGAGAGCATTATTGATTATCTAATTTTTTAAAAAGGGAGAGCGTTGTGGTAAAACAAAATCCAAAGCAATGTATTAAATACACCATCGATCCAACAAATCCGAAGAACTTTCTAGCTGTAATAGAATTTCCAGCTGATGAGATTCATATAGAAAGGCGTGTGTTTGATATCAAGACATATGCTCAGCTTAAGGGAACAAAAGCTGACTGGAAACATATTCAACCTGCGAATGATTTCCTCGCAACGCTTGACCGTGATGAATATTCTTATCTCGTAAAGCTGTTCGTTCGTTCTAAGCGTGATCTGAATCAGATACGTGATCGAGCATCAGCTATGAATGCAATAACCGCTATTGATGAGAAAGTGGCGAAAACCTTTGGGAAGTTAAATCTTTCTGAGAGGATTCATCAATATGTTTCCGAAGACAAGCGTATAACCATGCCTGATCTTTCTGATGTAGGTAAGCGTCCTCAGGATACTCCGGAGAAGACATTTGGAGAAGAAGAATATCATCTCATCAATGCTATCATCGTTATCTCTAAGATACTATTTCCTATCTTTGGTGAGATCATAAACAAGGTACAACACGTTAGTGATCTTCACAATGGTGTTAAAGAGATAGTCGCATTTGGTATTGTGAATACATTGATGACGAGGGATTTCTCTGAGATCATCCAGAAGCTTCACAATTATGTTTCAAAGATGGTTGATCAGTCATTATCTGATGATCCTATGCTTACGTTTTATGGTATTACTGAAACGAGCTTGACGTATGACAAACTCGCTAAGATGATCGTGAAGAATTTCGTAAATCACGATCTGTATCAAGAAGGTGGGAATGTCATGCGGTATATAGCTGTAACGATAAAGCGAGCTCTGAATGCCGAAACAAGCGGATCGAATAAGAAGGTTACCTATAAAGCTCGAATACTTCCGGAACTCGGTGGTGATGATGGAAGAAACGTCAGTCTTTTGGAAAATGCTGTAAGCACGGCGAGCGAACCGATAGAGATTCCAATCATCGTAAAGATCGCTGTTGATAAGTTCACTGAAAACTATCTTATCAAAAATAACATCAGGCCGAGCTTTTTTGAACAGGTGGTTTCGTATTACAAAATAACATCACTTCCTCCGACTCCTATCAATGAACTCGTTGTTGCGATGTTCGTAGCTGACCCAATAGGATCAGCATATTGTGTGAAGTATATGAATATGGAGATGATGGTAAAAATCATTGTGATCATTCAGATCTATGCGATGAAAATGGGATTTAAAGAAATCATCCCTCTTTTATCTCTCATACCAACTGGTACTGTAAAGATCGACAGTGATGAAGTCGATAACGCAATACTCATTAGTGAAGGACGTGGTGATAGTGATATCAACTACTATATCAACCTTCGTGAAGAGACGATGCATCTGGATGATTTTAACAACTTCAACTTCACTGATCTTATGGAAAACATTTTTAAGTTCATCGTGAACAATGTACATACATTTAATGTGTCACCGAAGATCCTCGAACTGAGTGATACTGGAGATACAATTAGTGAAGACGGCATACTTCGATATAACAAGAACATCATCAGCGAGCTGTATAAATTTCTTTATCATCTATTGAAAATCGCTCAGTTGGATAGAAAGATTATCTGATACTCTTAAGGAGGTGAAAAGTGACTTCTTTAAGAACACACAGTAGCTTATCTATCAGGGAAGGCGTTCACGACGTTTGCAGACTCGATGTTCCATCTGGTCTCACTATAAATGTCTACGCTATTAATCCTGAACTCCGTGGATCGAATATTATCAGTACGTCTCTAAATCCAGGTGGGTACATTTTTGAAGGGTATTCATCTGGATTTTTCAAAGAAAGGGGGAACTTAAGCGTAGATGGAAAACTGTTTCATACAGAGATAATTTCGTATGTTTCGAAATTAGGTGGACGAAGACCTCTCATAGTCAGGATATGGAATATGAGTAATTATCTCGTTCAAGAATATATCGTTGGAAAAGGTTTAATTGCATTTCATCATGAGTTTCTCAGATTATCTCCAACAACGTGTCTTATCACTAAGATAGTTGATTTCTTGGCGAGTCATATAGAAGGTCCAGCTCGATATGAAATAATGTATATGCTTGGATTCGGTAAATCATCCAAAGAACTATTTGGAACACATGATCTTCCAGAACTTATTCCAAATTTCAACCAGAGTGAATATTCTGACAGATTTGGAATGATATCGTATGGGCCGAGTATGATAACAGCGCTTGAGAATCTCATTGAGGCGTATTACACCCCATTCAAAACTGCTCGAAATGTTATCGAGTTTATTGGTATATTGGAAGGAAAAATACCTTATTATCGAGAGTACCATTATAAGCATTCAGGTACATACAATTCCGATAACAATGGTCATACAAACATGACCCTTGATGAAACCAAACAATATCGAGCTATCTTCACTCTTTTGAATATACCGTTCGATCATTTTGAAATAGATATCGATCTGAAAGAAAGATTCGGTGTATCTATAAGTGAGCTCGATAGTATGTCTTTTGTTTACTTCCCACCACTCGAATACAAAGAATATCAGACGATCGATACCCTTTGTGCAGAATTTTCTCATCAATATTTTGAACCCATTTACAGAGATGATAATTCAGTTGTATATGTAGATAGGGTCGATGGAGTAAAAACAGCTGTAGATACTGTTTCTATTAGAAGAACCATGGATGAATATCTTGAGCTTACCGTTGTATTTAATGGGGGGTTTATAAGTGTCAGGAGATTCGATCTTATTCTTCTTTCATTACTTTCTCCAGTAATAACGCGTATGTAATTGAAATATATATTATCTGATTAGAGACTCTTCTGATGTATCTTTAATTTAACAAAAAGAGGAAAGCTGATGCTACAACTCGATTACACACACAATGTTGCTCCAGGTAATGTAATGCAAGGGGCTGGTAACATGAATGCTGGAAATTCATGTCTTTTCTTGTTTACGCCGAGGGATATTGTCCCTCATTACAAGAGACCGATAACATATAACTTTAACACGGAAATGACTGAGGCAATCAGTGAGCACATAGTCAACAATCCGTCACACTCGCAAAGTGTCAATAAGGTGATGAACACGACGCCGACTATTCATCAAGCGATTATCCCATCAGCACGTGGTGGTATAAAAGTAGCTACGGAAGCGTATTCAGGGAACTGGATGTTCGTTCTCATTGTGGATGATAATCCGCATCATGAAAGTGTCTTTAGTAATAAACTACTGACACGAACCATCTTGATAGGGATATGTGCTCAAGAGCCAATCTCAGCTCAAGGTATGATGACCATGACTCCTGAACAGTTCATAAATCATAATTGTAATCTGATAGTTACAAAACGTCTTCAGATGAACAAATATGATACGGCTGGTGTAAATGGGTATGTTCACAAAATAAAACCAGTTGTGAATGATAACATCGTTCAGTTCGACAAGAACCTTTGGAATACAGGTTATCCTATCGGTAACATTCATCCAGATGAAGCTTCGTATTTTACGATGATGCCTGGTGATGTTCAAAAGGCATCTAGTCTTGACAGTTTGGGTGCTACATCTATGATCAACATGGGTGATTCGATAAACGCCAAAGGACCTACAAAGGTAAGTGCTGTACTTGAATCGCCACGTGCTCATATGAAAGAAATATTAACAGCAATAGAAACTGCTGCTGGGAATAATCTCTATTCTGAGCATATCCATGAATTTGGTGACGGAATATCTCTTTTCAACGAAAACAAAAATGAAAACCTCCAAACCTATGTGAAGTCAGCACTGTCAGAACGGAATATTCTCAACAGCGCAAACATCAACCAGACTTCCATGCAAGATATAACAACAACGGTTTTGACGTTAGGTATGGTAATGATGAATTATCATCCTCGTGTATTTCCCATCGTTACGCCGAAGAATACTCCGATGGACATTATTCCTCAGCATTATACAAGTAGAAATAATGTCTTCTCATCGTTGGTATGTGCAGTTCTTCCGACGTATTTAAACACCGTTGGTTTGTCAGCTATTGGCTTTATGTATAATTCTGTACATGAAGCGTTTAAGGTTCTTCATATTGAGTCTCTACTCAGTATTCCTCAACAGGAACTTCAGTTCAAATGGAAGTCTTTCCAGCATTTGATTTCTACAGAACTCTTTCCAGTACTCTTTGGAAATAGTGGGCATTTTGATCTTCAGGTAATGTGCTCAGTGAATGGTACAACTGATGTTATCCTCAATTTCTTGGATTTTGAATTACTTCCAACTGGGGCTATTTATCAAGAAAATTGTATACTCGGTGGAATAGTTTCTCCTCTTGTAGGAAATGCTGACCATCTCAAGGCGAACTCTATTCAGTTGAACAACATGATACAAAATATCGGATCTGGTATAAATAATAATCAATTTCGATATTAAACAGCTTACAAAGTAATACTCTTAAGGAGGAGATACTGTGGAACCAAATGACACATCATTGAGCGTTGATCAATTTTGTAGAGACCTCATAAAATTGGGTGGATTATTTACAGTTGACGAAGAAGGATATGTCGTCAATAAGGAAGGTGATGATCCAGTTCTCTGTAAAGTTGGGTCGGCTTTCAAACGACTGATGATATTGAAAGAAACCATCAAGGACAGTGAGGCGCTCGTTATAAATCCACTTAATGAGAATATATCAGAATCACCGGATTCTAAGTGGCTTTATGTTCATCTGAGCGTCGGTCTTATTCGTCGTATAGGTGAGATAGCGAAATTTCTGAAACTCGTTAGCGAATCAGAAAGCGATGTCGTAACCGAGGAAGGATATTCGGACGATGAGATTAAAGAGATCATCGAGAACAGAAAAGAATTCAGAAAACATCTGACAACGAAAGTCATTTCATTTGCTGCAAAGCATAAAGACTTCGATGCAAAGACGTTGGGGTTCTTTGAACAAGTCTCCAAAAATAAACTCGATTTTATGAACGTATGGTATAATCGAAAACAGAAGGAATCGTGTTTTCGGTGTTCCGTATATAATCCTGATACGATGATTGCATTTCCAGGTATCACGAAGAAAGCGTGGAAAACTATAATTTCCTTTATGAGTGATCTCCTTGGGTTGAGTAATGATCCAAATGAGGCTGCTGAACAGATCAGGAGTAAATATACGATTTCGAGTGATTTGATAACAGTTCCAAAACTCGAATCGATGCTCCTTGTATTCAAGGCTATTTATAAACGTCTGAACAGATTTCTTGAGATGTGCGAAAAAGATGACGATGATTTCGTCGTAGATATGACATCTTTGGAATATCATATCGCACATCTCGGCGACTATTATAAAAAAGCTCATTGGTTCATAGCGTCTTCGAATGTCGTTCCAGACAGACCTACAATACGTCCAGTTGATGGTGGGATTCCTATCGTAACAAGTAACATTCCATCGAATGTGAATGTTGCCCAACCAGCTATGGTCGGATATACTGAACCGGAATCTGGTATACCAAGCAATCCTGCTCGACACGGAATAGAATATGCGTCGTATACTCAACACGCTGGTATCCGTGGTACTCAACCAATGTATCATACGAATGTAATGCAACCGATGAACTTTGGTGTACAACAGACCCAGTTTGGAGGACTTGGTTTTAGGGTTCCCATTCGATAAAAACAGCGATACTGCAAACTGAGATTTCCCCAGTTTGCAGTATCGTATTATTTTTTACAAAGAGGAAATTATGTCGAACAATTTCAGTGTGTTTCATGGTATAGCTGTTGAAGACAGAGCTATGGCATCGCGTGAAATAAAAGTATTTATACGAGAGCTTGTACCCTATGGAGCTGGAGAGATAGGAGATAACACTCGAAACGAATCGTATTCAGTAAAAACTGATACAGGGGATTCTATATCAGGAAACGTCAGTACAACAAATTGTGTTGTAGCTGACTATTTCGGTGGAGAAACGAATCGATTTCATCCTCCAGACATCGTCCGTGGAGAACAAGTCATAGTAACAAAATATGCTGATGAAGATCGGTACTATTGGCAATCTACTGGACGCGATGACAACCTAAGACGTGGGGAACTCATCAGATTTGCAGCATCGAATGACATGGCTCAGAGTAAGCAACTCAATGAAGCTAATACTTATTTCATAGAGATGGATACGAAGCTTGCCAATCGAATTAGATTACATACGTCGAAATCAAATGGTGAAGCCTACGGTTACGATCTCATCATCGATGCAAGAAATAACTTCGTTCAATTAACGGATGATGTTGGAAATAAAATCGAGATACATTCTGACACAACGTTTATTACCATTACGAATAAAGATGGAGCTACTGTTAATCTCGATAAAGAAGATATAGCAATCATGGCTCCGAGTAACATTACGATACGAGCTGGTAAACTGTTAACTCTCACTGCTGCTGAGATAATAACGAATGCGCCGATGTCACGATCAGGATCGATTGGATCAATATCTGGCGTATAACATAAGGATGATCAATTATGGGATATGGCGATAATGTTGCATATAGCTACGTACTCGAAGTTGATTCTGAAGTAAAAAAGAGGATCATCGCTCAAACTCATCGTCATAACGGTGAGGCTCATGAGTACACCTTTTTAATGGATGCCATGAATAGTTTGGTAAATCTTACAGATGATGCTGGAAATAGTATCTCGATATTTACTGATTCCAATAAGATTGAGATAAAGAATTCGTCTGGGACTTCAATTACCCTTGAAGGACCTACTGTTACAATTCATGGCGATGTTGTTGTTACCGGTAGTGTAAGAGCTCCTGTATTTTATGGATCAATTGGGCATTAACCTAAAAGGAATTATCATGTTTTTCAAAAAGAAAGTACCGGAAAAACCAAAACTCACTGTATCAGAGTTCTTAGCTTTGGACATACGTCTAAACGATATAATTAATCAATGGTGTGAAAAGGAAACAGCCGGAGGAGTAAGAGCTAACACGAAGCTAGCTGAACTTGCTATATTCAACTTTAAACTGATTTACAGTGCTGATGATCGTGGTAAGCTTATGCGCGACTTCATACAAAAAACGATCAACGTTAAGGAAGCAACTGATTACACTTTTAGTCGTATCCAAGATCTTTATGTAGATATACGGATGGGATTCCCTGAATATTTCATAAGCACTGTTCGTAATCAGCATATTAAAACACTTTCTGATCTCGGATACGACATCGATGAAGATATCGTATCCGGTTTTGAATTTGGGTGGCTTATGGCTCGTATTCAACACTCATTACGTTATCATACCTCAGATATTCTTCCACCTAAAAAATGATTATGGATTGTTCTTTGACGTACGATAAAGTCTATACAACGTGTTTATGTACAAGGTATTTGGTATAAGGACCGTAGACTTTGTTGTGAAGTCTTCATACAGATCGAGGTTGTTTATGAGACTAGCTATCCAGATGATGCTCGGGTTACATTTGTTAACGAGCATGTATTGATAAAATTTATTTCTGTAACGATCACGACTCGCATCATCTACCGATAAAATGGTAGAATTCTTCTGTATGAATTTGATATGATCTATAACAAAGGTAACCCATTCTTGATCGGTGTTACTATAATCATCGATCATTGGAGCTAACGCGGTGAGAAGGGTTGGGAAGTTTGGATCTGGAGTGCTCATGATTTATCTCCTATGGGTTTCAAATATATATTATCTAAGTGTGGACTAAATTTGATCTCTATAGTAGTGTTGACATAAATCTTAACGAAGGGAGAGTCGTAAATGATACATGATAATAACAGAATTGACCCAAGGCATGTCGGTCTTACAGGATTATTAAATCCCGGTCTTGACAAAGTAAGTGGAAGTAGAGCTGATCTGTTTGCAAAGAATATTACTCAGACAAGAATACCAAGTAAAGGTGGCGATCTTCCTGATGTATTTTCAGGATATGAATCTATGTTCGGCGACTATTGCTTTGATTCAACAAAGCGTGACAATGAAGTTAAGATAATAGCTGTTGTCGACAAATATGCAATGAAGATTTCTGGTATTAAGGCTGGGAGTAATCCAATGAGGACAGCTATTTATCGAGATCTTAGCACGGGTGAAGTTTCATATTTCGATGTTCGGCGATTTACTCACTTTACAAATGATTATGGGTATGAGAATACTATCCATAAAAACATTGCTATCGGTGATATACTGACACCAGAAACTGAGATCTATTCGTCACCGGCAAAAGATGGAGACATCTATAAACTCGGAGTAAATGCAAACGTAGCATTCTTCACTATTTTGGAGGGTACTGAAGATTGTTTTGCTATGTCTGAGAGTTTGGCGAAAAGACTCTCACCGTTATCCATAGATGTTAAAAACATTAACACGAACATGAAACGGTATCCACTCAATCTTTATGGAAACGAAGATCAATATCGTATCTTTCCAGATATTGGCGACACAGTGAATGCTGATGGAATATTATGTGCATTTCGTCCTATACGAAAATTCAGCGCGATGTCTGATCTTACTCCTGAAAAACTTAAGGTTGTCAATCACCTCTTTGATCAAAAGATCTATGCTCATCCTGGAGCAAAAGTAGTCGATGTTGAAATTCATATGGATAGTCGGAGCGATCTTCCCGCCCGTATCTATGAACAGATCAAAATCTATTATGAAGCAAGATTGGCGTATTGGAGAGAGATCGTTGACGTTTATGAAACTGTGAAACATCTACCTATAAGCCATAAGTTCAATACACTAGTTGTCAGAGCAATGGGTAGACTTCTTGCTGCGAAACAAAGCGTTCCTGGAATAGGAAAACGTCCGAAGACTGTTTTGGTTGATAAGTTCAATCCAGTTACCTTACGAATCGACATCACGCTGGCTCATCAAGTGATAGTAAATAAGGGTCATAAATCCGCTGGAAGGGAAGGTGCAAAAGGTGTCATCATTGTCAAGCCTGACAACGAAATGCCAGTCGATGAACAGGGATTTAGGGCCGACCTGTGTATAGACCCGGTCTCCGTTTTAAAGAGGACCAATATCAGTCAACTTTATGAACAATATATCAACCGCGTTCTGAAATGGCAAGCAATTCATCTCAATGAACTCGGATCTATTGAGAATCAGTTCAGGAGAATAGTTGAAGTTCTCAACGATATAAATCCGGAATATGCGAAGATTATTGTAGAACAACATCCTACTCCAAAACTGAGAGCTCAGTTTACTGAAACTTGTAAACAAGATACAATTAAGGTCTGTATCCCACCGTCTATGTCAAACCTCACAAAGGAGATGATAAGTCTTCTTGAAGAAAAGTATAAGACACCGATTAGTCCAGTCGAATTTACAATAACGACATCTACTGGAAAGAAACGTGTCAAGACAAAAGATCCAGTATGTATCGGGACAAAGTATATTTATCTTCTCTCGAAATATCCAAAACCACTGGCTCCAGGATTCGGGTTTGTAAATAAATGTCATATGCCCGTTAGCTCGAAAGATAAAAACGGTTCTCCATTGGGAACAACCCCAATACGGTTTGGGGAATCTGAATCTCGAATATTCGCTGCTGCAATGGATATTCCAACTGTTCTCAGATTGAAATCACTGTATGGGGCTTCTCGTATGGGACCGAAGCTCATGATTGATGCTTTAATGAATACACAAACGCCAGCACTTCTCGGTAGAGTGGATGTCGATACAGATGTCCTCTATAACGATAATCCAGCTATACGAATCAGTCATCACATGTTGGAGACATGTGGAATCCAAGGTCAAGAGACGTTGCTTACAGATGTAGAGGCTGAAAATATTTTCGAAGAGTTGGCTAAGAAGTAGTCTAAAAAGAGGGTGAATCTGATATAGAGAACTCACCCTCTTAAATACGGGAGATATATGACATGTTGACTCTAAATCTAGCGTCTGTGAATTTTGATTCTGTAACAGACGAATTGATGTTTCAAACTGGGTTGGTAAATGTAATCTTTGACGATGGGAACGCACTAGCTATCCCGGTAAGGAAATTAATACTCCATTTAATGTTTCTGAAAGTTGCCCGAAAATGGGGAGTATTTATTACTCAAGATTACATTATACCTACAGAGAATGTAAACTCGACAACTCTCAGTAACCTCGGTACAAAGATACTCGATGCTGCCCGAAAACTACACACGATGTATCATGAAATAGTGTTCGATTTTAATGATGCTATGAATAAGTTGAATCGATTTGTGATCGACAATTGTCAAGAGTATCATCGGTCTCTTTCGATTCTTGATCTTGTAAAAGTCTCAAAAATACCTCAGATAAAAGTCATCACTGATGATAAAATATCTGATCCAAACATTTCGATGAAGGAAGCTGATAAACGAATAAAACGTAATGTCGGTAGACTCTTCGCAGAACTCGAGAAACCTCATCCTGATAATGCACTATCGAACTTCATTAATTTGAGATTCGTTAACGCTATGCAGCTTGCGCATATCTTTTATCAAGTAGGGTATAGAACCGATATCAATGACACGATCATCAGATATCCTGTACAAGGGAATTATCTTGACGGTCTGAGAAATGTTACTGAATATTGTCTGGAAGCTTTGAGTGCAAAGAAGTCTGCATTCTATAACAAGGACTCGTTGCCGAATACTGAATATTTCGGAAGGAAGCAACACATATTACTCAGTAGCATCAAGTATATGTATCCTGGTGATTGTGGTACTGATGTAACGATGCCGCTGCTCATCACTGAAAAACTGAAAGATGTTGTCTTGTATAAAAACATAGTCGAGGGGTCACAACTCATATCTCTCGATAAAGGAAACATCGATCAATATGTTGGAAGAGTCGTGAACTTCAGAACCCCGATGGCGTGTCGTCACAGAAATGGTATTTGTGAGGCTTGTGGTGGGAAACTTTTGAGTAGCGTAACTCCGACTACACACATCGGTATATTCTCAGCTATTCAAACCACTTCGGTTGTTACTCAAGTTATTCTTGGAGCTAAACATGTTCAGGCGACGAACAGCGTTGATTATGTGATACCGGACGAGTTGAAAAGCATCCTTCAGAAGAATCTTGGAAATATCTATGTTAAACCAAAGCTGGCCGATAAGTTTAATGAATCTACTCTAATATTCTCTACGAGAGATGCTGTTCATCTCTTAGGATTGAGCGATTTCAATTTGAGCAGAGTAAACTCTATCAATGAAGCAGCATTTGGATTCTGTAAAGAGCTTGTTATTCTCAAGAATAATGTCCCTGTTTCAGATCAGGTATGTCTCGAGATAAATGGTCAAGCACCTATGTATAGTAAACATCTCATTAAGTACATAGCTGATCATAAGGACAATATAGTAATACGAGATGATATGTTCATGCTCAATATGAAAGATTTCAACTTTACAAACCCTCTTTTCAAACTCATCATCATGAATAATTCGATGGTCAAGTTTGTCAACAACGCTAAGAATCTACTGGAGACGAATATACACAATTATACGTCAGCCACGGAACTCGTAAATGATTTTACCAATCTCGTCTATGAGCAGGTAAAACCGAACATCGCCTATCTTGAGGTTGTCTTAAGAGCAGCTATGATTACAGGTAAATACGATTATCGATTACCTGTTGTTAAGAATATCGACGATGTAACGTTTATGGCGAATAAGAATGTGAATATGCACAGATCTTTAGGTATGCTATGTGCATTTGAACAACTACCTGCAGCGTTTGAGGACCCAACAACCTACATCACACCAAAAAGCTATACAGCTTTCGACGATTTTCTGGCGTTATTACCACATGATGCAAAAAAGAGAATAGATAGACGGAAGTTATGATGGTGTTTAAATAATAAAGATTCAGTGAGGATAAGATGC
>Ga0075015_100000675_pt1 | contig 12127 bp, 13 predicted proteins | sample AleBraG_ABR_2013_FD_71476 | JGI IMG/M metagenome (GOLD analysis project Ga0075015, IMG submission 71476) | Freshwater sediment microbial communities in response to fracking from Pennsylvania, USA - Alex Branch Run_MetaG_ABR_2013 | ecosystem: Environmental > Aquatic > Freshwater > Creek >...
AATGGCCATGTTATTCAGATGAAAATAGTCCCGTGCGACGGCGAGGATTTGCTGCAGCACCTCGTCCCCATCCAGCTTCGACAGCATCGCCTGGCTGGTGTCGTACAGGAGGGCAATCTTCTGCATGAAGCCCCCACAGCGATTCTAGCCCGGGATTTGAAACTGCCGCGGTGACGGAAGTAATGCCTCTCCGTGAGCTATTTCGAGAACTGAAACGGAGGGATCAGGGAGAAATTCGCTTGACCACCGCCCGCACCAGCCCGAGCGCCATCAGACAAATAGCAAAGTCAACGAACAACCCCAGGTCGGGGTGGGTAGGGACATGGCGAGCCCGCTCCGGCAGGTGGGGCATGAGCAGAAAATACACCAGGTTGCCCAGAAGTACTGCCAGCAGCGACTCTAGAAGATTCCGGCTCACCGATCGTTTAGACACCGCTCGTGCCTCTTACGGCTACTGCAGCGTTTCCTGCTACCATTTTCCCGCATGCCCACGCTCGACCTGGCTACCTCGGTCAAGTACGTCAAGGGGATAGGTCCGCATCGGGCAGAGGCCCTCGCCGACAAAGGCATCCAAACCGTCGACGACCTGTTGCATTACCTTCCCTTTCGCTATGAAGACCGGCTGAACCCGCGGTCAATTGCCGAGCTTCGCCCCGGCGAGATGGCAACGGTTATCGCCGAGGTACGCAACTCCGGGCTCTTCCGCACCCGCCGCATGCCGATCTTCCAACTGATTGTAGGCTCACCCGGCGTAGCGCGGCCCAAGTTAAAGTGCCTATGGTTCCACGGCAGCTACCTGCGCGACAAGTTTCAGCCCGGGCAACTGCTGGCTTTGTACGGAAAGGTCGAGTTGGATCGCGGCGAAATGCAGATCATCCAGCCGCAGTTCGAGATCCTGGGCGAAACGGAAGACGCCGCCGACGAGGCGGTCTTGGCATCGCTCGAGATCGGGCGGATCGTGCCGATCTACGAATCCGCTATGCAGGGACGCCTGACGTCGCGCTGGTTTCGCCGAATTATTCGTCAGGCACTCGACAACCTCACGCCTGATTTTCCAGAGGCAATTCCGGCGGTCGTACGCGGGCGCATGAGGCTGATCGGTCCACGTGAGGCGTTGCTGAAGGTGCACTGGCCGGAGGCCGGAGAAAGCTTCGCAGCGCTGCAGTCGGCCCGAACTCCGGCGCACCTGCGCCTCATCTTCGAGGAACTGTTTTTCATCGAGCTCGGCCTCGAACTGAAGCGCCGGAAGCAACGCGCGCAGACCGGAATCGCTTTCCGGCTGGATGACGGAGTGCGCTCGGCGATCAAACGGATTCTTCCCTTTCATCCCACGGGAGCACAGAAGAAGGTGTTGGCGGAAATTGCCAAGGACATGGCGCAGGCGCATCCCATGCGGCGGCTGCTGCAAGGGGACGTGGGCTCGGGCAAGACGATCGTCGCGCTCGAGGCGGCGATTATCGCGATGGAAAATGGCTATCAGGTCGCGCTCATGGCTCCTACGGAGATTTTGGCAACGCAACACTATCTCTCTGCACGCATGATTCTGGAGCCAGCGGGATACCGCGTCGTGCTGCTCACCGGCTCGCTGGAAGATGACCGCAAGCGCAACACGCGGCGGCACATCGCGCAGGGCAGCGCGCAGCTAGTGATTGGCACGCACGCTCTGATCGAGCAGAAAGTGGAGTTTGCCAAGCTCGGCCTGGTGGTCGTGGACGAGCAGCATCGCTTTGGCGTGATGCAGCGCTTCAAGCTGATGAAGAAGGCGGGCGAAGACTCCGCCAGCGCCCCTGAGCCAGACGTACTGGTCATGACGGCAACGCCGATCCCGCGCACGTTGGCGCTAACACTCTATGGCGATCTCGATATATCCATCCTCGACGAGCTCCCGCCCGGTCGCACGCCGATTGTGACGCGCCGCGTTGGCGACGAGCGCGCCGCTGAAGTCTGGGATTTCGTTCGCAAGCAACTGGCGGCCGGGCATCAGGGGTACGTTGTTTATCCCGTGATTGAAGAGAATGAGGCGACGGAACTCAAGGCCGCCATCAAGATGCACCGCGAACTCAGCAAGAAAGTGTTCCCTGAGCTCAGCGTTGCTCTGCTGCACGGCCGCATGGAAGCGGACGAGAAGGACCACGTCATGCGGCAGTTCCAGGCCGGCGAGATCAAACTCTTAGTCTCAACCACGGTGATCGAAGTCGGCGTGGATGTGGCCAATGCCACCGTGATGGTGGTCGAGCACGCCGAACGGTTCGGGCTGGCGCAGTTGCACCAGTTGCGCGGGCGAATCGGACGCGGCGCCGGCAAGTCTTACTGCATTCTCATGACCGGCGAAAAAGTTTCGGAAGAAGGCGAACGCCGTCTGGATGCCATGGCGCGCACCAACGACGGCTTTGAGATCGCTGAGCTCGACCTGGAGCTGCGTGGCCCAGGTGAGTTCTTCGGAACACGGCAGGCCGGGATGCCGAGCTTTCGCGTGGCCAATCTGATCCGCGACCGGGAACTGCTGGAAGCGGCCAAGAGCGAGGCACGCGCAGTGCTGGCCGGGCCCAATGCGGAAATCTCGCAAAGTGAAATTGATCGGGCGCTGTTGCACATGCGCACGCGCTGGCAGCGGGCGTACGGGCTGGTGGAGGTAGGGTGAGCCGATTTCCGAGCTCCGCCGCCCTCGCGCGCGAGCCCCGGCCCTTGTAGAATCAGAGTTCCACGATGTCTGCCTCATCCCAACTGGTGCAGATTGACGCCAGCCCCCGGCTGACGCCGCCCAAGCCTGCCTGGATCAAGGCGCGCGCACCGGTGGGCGACAACTACCACGACCTCAAGCAACTGGCTCGCGGCCTCGGTCTGCACACCGTCTGCGAGTCCGCACAGTGTCCCAACATCGGCGAGTGTTGGAATCACAAGACGGCGACGTTCATGCTTCTGGGCGATATTTGCACGCGCCGCTGCGGATTCTGCGCTGTCCCGAAAGGGCGCCCGCAGCCCATTGACTGGGAGGAGCCGCAGCGGGTCGCGGAAGCAGTCGAGAAACTCGGCTTGCGCCACGCCGTCGTCACCAGCGTGAACCGCGACGATGACAACGTTGGCGGGGCCAAGATTTTCGCCGAGAGCATCCGCGAGATCCGCCGCCGCGTGGCTGACTGCCGCGTGGAAGTTCTGATTCCCGATTTCCAAGGGCTGGAAGAACCGTTGCGCATCGTGCTCGACGCGCGTCCCGACATCCTCAATCACAATACCGAGACCGTTCCGCGTCTGTATCGGGCCGCTCGCTCCGGCGCTCGTTACCAGCGCACGCTCGACCTGCTGGCAAGGACGCGCAAGATTTCCCCCAGCATGATCACCAAGACCGGGCTGATGGTGGGTCTGGGCGAGACCTGGGACGAACTGATCGCAGTGTTTCGCGATTTGGCCGCGCGCGACGTCGACATCCTCACCGTCGGCCAGTATCTGCGGCCCTCACGCGATCACCTGCCGATCGCCCGCTTCTACACGCCGGAGGAATTTAAGCGGCTCAAAGAAGAAGCGCTCTCGCTGGGATTCCGGCATGTGGAGTCAGGACCGCTGGTTCGCTCCAGCTATCACGCTCACGAACAAGCTGAAGCGGGCGCGAGGATGCCAGGCCGCACCTGATCCATTTCACGTTTTTCCGTCTCAACACTGAGGAGCGCTTCATGAACTGGACCCTGGTCTTGGCGTTGCTGGTTGGCGTGGTGGCCGGAGTCTTCGGCGGCTTGTTCGGACTAGCGGGTGGTGTCGTGCTCATTCCTCTGCTGCTGTGGATCTTCCACATGACGCAGCATCAGGCGCAGGGGACTTCACTCTTTGCCCTGCTCTTCCCCACCGGCCTGCTGGCCTTCTGGCAGTACTACAAGGCGGGCAACACAAATGTGGGCATCGGGATCATGGTGGCCATCGGCATCTTTATCGGCGGCTACTTCGGCGGCATGTGGGCGCAGCACATGCATGAGCAGCTGTTGCGCCGACTGTTTGCCGTTCTGCTTGTCGTGGCAGCCGTGCGCCTCTTTGTGGAGTGAGGCTTAGAAAATCTTCAGCTTGATGGTCAGGTACTTCTTGGGATCCTGGCGAATGGCCTTGATCAGTTCGCGTGATTCGACCAGCATGGCGTCAGCATTGTTGTAAAGCGACTGGTCGTGGAAGAGCTTGCCCGCTGTGCCTTCACCTGCATCGAGCCTGTCGGCGAGCCGTGACAGTTTGGTCATCGTGTTATCGAGCTTTTTGGCAAACTCCTCGTCGCGGGTGAACTTGTTGAGCGCGCCCTTGCTGGCGTTGATCTGCTCCACCAGCTGGCGGGCTTCGGCAAGGGTCTTGTTGGCGTTGTCGTAGAGCGCCGGGTCTTTGATGAACTTGCCGGCAGTGCCTTTGCCCTGGTTGATCTCATCCACCATGGCGCTGAGTTTGTCGACCGCGCCGTCAACCTTGTGGTAGAGCTCCTCATCCGAAAGCAGCTTGCCGATAGTGCCCTGCCCCTGGTCTACCTTGGTGACGATGTTCTGCATCTCGCTGACAGTGGCGTTGAGCCGGTTGTAGAGCCCGGGATCGTTGATCAGCTTGCCAACCGAACCCTGTCCGGATTCAATGACACTCAAGATGCGGCTGACGCGCTGCAACAGTGCGTCCAGGTTCTGCAGCGTGCCTTGGCTGGAGCGAACCAATTCCTGAAAGTCGGGACGGTCGCGAATGGGGAGGACGTCGCCATCCTGGGCGAGGGCCTCCCTGGCTTTGGCACTATCAATGTCCACGAAGGTTTCGCCCAGCACACCCGCCGTATTCAGCGAGGTAACCGAGTCTTTGTGCAGGTTGAAGGAATATTGCGTGCTGACGCGCATAGTGATCTCGACCGGCGTCAAAGGCCTGCCCGGCACAACACGAATGCTGGTCACATTGCCGATGTCGACGCCATCCAGCCGTACCGGCGCGCCCACGCGCAGGCCGCTGGCGTTGTCAAAATAGGAATGGAGGACGATTTTACGGGTGAAAAGACCGGTCGTATTGCTCATCAGGAAGATGAGCGCGACCAGCACCGCGCTGGCGAATATCACAGTCAGACCGACACGCAGTTGGGACCACTGCAACTGCTTCTGACTTGGCACTTTCCCTCCGTAGAGCGCAGTTGCAAAATCATAGCAGACGGGCCGAGCGGCGGGCGAGGAGTCGGATGTACCTGGGCGTTACAAGTTCAGCACGTGCCACTTGCTTTTGCGGCAAGTCAGCTTTCCAGAATCACGTGCGCAACGCCCTGTTGCGCGGTATGGGAGAGCGATAAGGCCGTGCGGGCGACACCCAGACGCTGGGCAAATTCAGCCGCAATTCCGTGAAAAACCAGCGTTGGACGGCCGCCCGGCAGTCGTTGCACCTCAAGATCCCGAAAACGGATGCCATGCCGCCAACCTGTACCCAGCGCTTTCATGCCCGCTTCCTTCGCCGCAAAACGCGCGGCATAGCGCTCGAAGCGGTTCGCCTTCGAGTCGCAATAGCGGATTTCGTTCTCGGTGAAAACACGGTGCAGAAAACGCTCGCCAAAGCGCGCGATGGAATCGGCAATGCGCGGAACTTCGCAGATGTCGATGCCGGTGCCGAGGATCATGCCGAGGACAGTATCGCGGGCGGAGGGAGGGAAAAGCAATGTGAGGATGGCTGTCCACTTTTTCAAATCGCACTCAAGATCCGTCTGACTCGGTCACTGAGTGCAATGGGGATGTTTCGCCAGTTGAAAAGTGCTTGACTCTGGAACCGATTCCAGGGTTCATACTGAATGTCGTGGGTACCAATTTTCTGCGCTCGGGAGAGCTTGCCCGCGTGACCGGCGTCAGCGCGGACACGCTTCGCCACTACGAACGGCTCGGCATCCTGCCGACATCACAGCGAACCAATGGCGGTTATCGGATCTTTCCAGCGTCCGCCGTTGAGCGCGTCCAACTGGCGCGGCGTGCGCTCCAGTTGGGTTTCTCACTGAAAGAACTGTCGGAGATTCTGCGCAGCCGCGACAGCGGGGGTGTCCCTTGCTATCGCGTGCTTAACCTGACTGAAGAGAAGCTGGGCTTGCTTGAGCAGCGGATTCAGGAGCTACAACAAACTCAGGATTACATGCGCAAGCTCGTCCGTGACTGGCGGAAGAAGCTGAAGCACACCCCGCCGGGTTACGAGGCAATGCTGCTCCATTCCCTCGTTGATCAGCCACAGACCAAGTCCGGGTAAACAATCTACAAAGGAGACCACGTTCATGAACCATCTCGCAATCGCGCTTTCTCTTTCGCTACTCGCGTCACCCCTTCTCTCGCAAGAGGCGAAGCCAGATGACTCGATGAAGGACTGCCCGATGCATGCGCAGCGCACGGCGCAGCAGGCACACCACGCAATTGTGGAGAACCATGGCGATCAGGCCATGGGCTTTCCTCACGACAAGACCACCCATCACTTCCGCATGATGTCCGACGGAGGTGCGATTGAAGTGACCGTGAATAACCCCAACGATAAACCCAACACCGAAGCGATTCGCTCGCACCTTTCGCATGTCACGATGATGTTCGGCGATGGCGACTTCTCTACTCCGATGTTCATCCATGACGGCGTGCCGCCGGGTGTGACTACGATGAAGTTGATGAAGTCGGTGATCCATTACACTTACGAGGAAATCCCCTCAGGCGGAAAAATACGGATAAAGTCCGAGGACTCGATTGCGGTTGCCGCAATCCACGACTTCTTCCGATTTCAAATCACGGAACACCAGACGGGCGACACACTTGAGGCAGCGCAGAAGTAATTGCTGCTAACAGGCGTTATCACTCATTAGCTAACTCCAAGAAGATCCTGCAAAGGATCATCTACTCGCCAACTCTGCCAAGAGCTGCCAGAACAACTCGGTCTTGTTCCGGAAAGACCGTACGCAGGTCGAGCAGCACACGGCCTTCTTCTACGCGAGCGAGGATCGGTGGATTGCCCATGCGCAGGCGCGTGGCGAGGTTGTCGGCGCTCAGGCCTTCGCGGGTGAGGGCGACCAGTTTCGTAGGCAGCACCGCGGACGGTGCAGCACCGCCTCCGATCACCGAGTCGCCGTCCACAAGTTCTGCCTTCCAGGGCGGACGCAATCCAGCGGCGAGCGCAGCCGCCCGTTGACCGATTTCTTCCTTCGACAAATACATCATGCGCAGCGCGGGAATGGCCGCGTAATCCCGCTTCACATAAGCAAGCAGTGTGGCCTCGAGCGCTGCATACGTGAGCTTATCCACCCGCAGGGCACGGAACAGCGAATTCTGCCGCATGCGCGCGATCAGATCGCTGCGCCCGCTCAGCATTCCCGCTTGCGGTCCGCCCAGCAGCTTGTCACCGCTGTAAGTCACCACGTCCACACCCGCGCGCAGGCTGTCGAGCACGCCCGGCTCTCCCGTCACGCCTACAGTGCGCAGATCGAAAAGAGCGCCGCTGCCGAGATCCTCAAGCAGCGGGATATTGCGGCGGCGCGAGAGATCAACCAGCTCTTCGAGCGGCGGCTGCTCGGTGAAACCCGTGATCTCGAAATTGGAACGGTGCACCCGCAGCAGCAGGCGCGTCTTATCGTTGATGGAGCGTTCATAGTCGGTGATGCGGGTGCGGTTGGTGGTGCCCACTTCGCGCAGCGTTGCCTGCGACTTCGCCATCACATCAGGGATGCGGAACGAACCGCCGATCTCCACCAGCTCACCACGCGAGACGATAACTTCCCCGCCCTCCGCCAGCGAGTTAAGCGCGAGCAGAACCGCAGCAGCGTTGTTGTTGACGACGATGGTAGAAACTGCGTTCGCACGGGCGAGGACCCTTCGATCGCTTCGCTCACTCAGGGCAGGCTCCTTCGGCTCGCCCGGCGTTCTCAAGGCAGGCTGACCCGTGCCTCCATCGAATGCGAGCAGCTTCTGAAACAACCGATCTACGTGGACGTCGCGCTTGCCGCGCTCACCCGTTTCCAGATCGAACTCAAGATTCGAGTAACCCTGCCCCGCCTCACGTATGTGGTCGAAAGCAGACGCCGCGAGCGGCGCCCGCCCCAGATTCGTGTGCAGGATCACGCCCGTGGCGTTGATCACCGGACGAAGCGAGTACCCGAGCGCAGCGCGCAACTGGCGCTCAATCGCATCCGCAATCCCCGACACCGCCAGCGCGACGCCATTGGCGTCCAGTTGGCGGGCGGCAATCTCCTGGCGCAGACGAGCGAGTACGGTACGCGCAGCATCGGCCGTGGCGGCGTGACCTTCGCGGGCAACAAGCGCTTCAATCGCGGACTGGCGCAGGAGTTCGTCTACCGCGGGAAGTTGGCGGTAGAGTTCCGACTTGGACACCGTGGTCACCGGCTGATTATGCCACGGAACAGTGGGAACCTTCCTTCACGGCCTGTTGTCCAATCTTTCAGACACGCGCGTGCTGGTGAGGAGGTTTCCATGGCTTTCTCAGGAGCAGGCAGTGGTGCGTCCAAAGCGGAGATGAACGTCACGCCGTTGATTGACGTTCTGTTGGTGATCATCATCATCTTCATGGTCGCGGTGTCGCTGCAGAAGGAGAAGGGGGTTACGGCGGATCTGCCGCAGGCCGCCGACCAAGCCGCGCCGCAGCCGGAGCGAACCATTATCGTGCAGGTGTTCGAGACCAGGCCGGGCGAGCGGGCACTGAAGATCAACGAAGAAACCGTAAGCTGGGATGCCTTGCCCGACCGGCTGCGCGAAATCTTCATTCGCCGCAACGAGCGCGTGGCCTTCGTGAAAGGCGACAAAGATCTAGACTTTCAGGTGGTGGCGGAGGTCGTAGATATCGTGCACCACTCGGGCGCGGACCGCGTCGGGCTGATTACGAAGGAGATGCAGATGTAGCACGGTAAACTGGAGCGCATGGGCAAATGGATCGCACTGCTTGCGCTCTGCACCGCGAGCACGTACGCCCCGGCGCAGTGGATGGGCAAGCAGACAGGCTGCTACGCTGACGCCATCCAGGCAAATCCAAACCGCCCAACCGTCGCTAATCCCGCAGACATCACTCAGTACGGCGTTCTGGAACTGGAGTACGGCTGGGATCGCGTCTGGCCCCAGCCGGCTGCGCACCAGACCTCGCTCGGCGGTCTCGTGAAATTCGGCCTCCTGTGCGATGTGGAGTTGCGCTGGAACACCACGTCGTTTCTCCGGCAGACCGATCCCACCGGCACCCAGCAAGGCTTCGGCGACAACTGGCTCGGGCCGCAGGTGCGCCTCTACCGGCAAACAGCTCACGTGCCGACGCTGGCCTTGAACTACGCCGTGAAAATCCCTTCCGCCAGCGCCGGCAAGGGCCTGGGTACGGGCCGCGTCGATCACGCCGTTGGCTTTCTGGCGAGCAAAGACATCGCCAAGTGGCATTTCGATTTCAACGCCACCCATTTCCTGGTGGGGCGGCAGAACGCATCCGGCTTCGACCATAACGATCAAATCAACCTGGCCTTCTCGCGGCCGATTCACGGCGGCCTGCAGTTCACCGGCGAGTTCTACGGGGACACGCACCTGAACGCGGCAACGCCGAGCTTCGTGTCGTCGCTGTGGGCGCTGACCTACACGATCACCCCGCGGCTCGTGATTGACGGCGGCTTCGAGCGGGGGTTGACCGCCGGCGGGCCACAAAAACATGCATTCGTCGGGTTTACGTACTCGATTGGGAATTTGTATCCGGGATGGTCGCGGAAGTCTCAGAAAGCGGCGCGATAGTGCGATTTACCCCCGTGCCTTGTTCTTAATCCAGATCGGCGTCCCCACAAACCCGAACGCCCGCCGAATCTGGTTCTCGATGTAGCGCTGGTAGGAGAAGTGCAATTTCACTTTGCGGTCGGTGAAGAGCACGAACGTGGGCGGCGCAACCCCGGCCTGCGTCATGTAGAGAATCCGGACGCGCGAGCGCAGCGGCACCGAGGCGCGCTCAAAATCAACCTTGCTCAGGAAGCGGTTCATTTCGCCGGTGGAAACGCGCTTGCGGCGCTCGGCGGCCACGTGCACGACCTCGTCGAAAACCTTGCCCACGTTGCGCCCGGTGGAGGCGGACACGAACAGCACCGGGGCGTAGGCGAGAAACTTCAGAGCATCGCGCACCGTGATTTCATACAAGGCCGGGTCCATGGCGCGGTTTTCGCCGGGCTTGTGATGCTTCTGCGCGCGCGGACGGCCGGCGACGAGGTCCCACTTGTTGACGACGATGATGACCGAGCGTCCGCTCTCGTGCGCGTAGCCGGCGATGTTGGCGTCGAGCGCGTTGACGCCCTCCTGCGCGTCAATCACGAGAAGCGCGATGTCGGCGGCTTCGAGATGCTTGCGCGCCATCACGACGGAGAGCTTCTCCGCCATCAGCTTGGTCTTGCCCTTGCGCCGGATGCCGGCGGTGTCAACGAAGCGGAACGTCTGGCCGTCGCGCTCGACCATTTCGTCCACCGCGTCGCGCGTGGTGCCGGGGATAGGCGAAACGATAGCGCGATCGGCGCCGATGAGCCGGTTGAGCAAAGTCGACTTCCCGACATTGGGCTTGCCGATGATAGCCACGCGAATTTCGCGGGGTGATGCGGGAAGGGGTTCTTCTTCCCCGATTATCTCTGCGGTCTCAGCGTCCTCGGCGGTGGATGGTTCCGTCGCTTCAAGTTTCAGAGTCTCAAGGATCGCGTCCAGCAAATCATCCACGCCGCGCCCGTGCTCTGCCGAAACGGGGTAGAGGTCCGTAATCCCGAGCCGGCGGAAATCTTCGAGCAGGCTCTCGTGCTTGGCGTCGTCAATCTTGTTGACGGCGAGGAACAGCGGCTTGCCGGTGCGACGCAGCAGGCGAGCGAGTTCAAGATCGGGTGCGGCAAGCTCGGTTTGAGCGTCGACGACGAGGATGATGGCGGCGGCTTCGTCGAGCGCGACGCGCGCCTGGCGGAAAACTTCCGCCGGGATGAAGTCCTTGTCTTCGGGGACAATGCCGCCGGTGTCCACCAAGCGGAAGTGGCGTCCGCGCCATTCGCCTTCGGCGTAGAGGCGGTCGCGGGTGATGCCGGGCTCGTCGCCCACAATGGCGCGGCGCCGGCCCACGATGCGGTTGAAAAGCGTGGACTTGCCCACGTTGGGGCGGCCGCAGATGGCGAAAACGGGCAGCGCCGGGCCGGTCGCTGTTAGGGCGGTCGATTTCCAGGAGATCTTAGGCAATGGCTAAACCTTACTTAACTTCGCTCGCCTGCAGAAACTTATAGAGCGCGTACGCTTTACCATCTTAGTCGCACTCAACCCGTCGGTTTCGGATTGCGTCGATGGCTTGGTCGAACAAGACATTCCGCGATTCAGACCGGAGCCGCATCGATTCATACTGCGGCTTGAGAATGCTCGGGGGATCTGATCGATACCGCTCGACAAGAGGTAACTCGCGCTGGCCTCGCGAAGTTACGATGCACAATTGCATCTCACCGTTGTGCTCGCCCAGGTAATAGCCAAGCAGCATGGCCGATGCCTCGTCGGCCGCTGGTGATGGGTCCTTGGCGAGGCGCTCAAGACTGTCCTCGAGCTTTCTTGCCGGGGAGTCCTTCTCATAAGAAAAACCTGTTGCGTGTGCCGCGGCACCCAGATCCAAAATTGGCTCCAGAATCCTTTCAGCACTACTTCGCGGACGGAAATCGATCCACACCCAATACGCAGCGCCGATAACCAAAATCACCATGAGCAAGATCATGACTCGCCGCTTCATATATTGTTGCAACTCGAAACCTGAAACCCGGACCTCGTATTATAGAGACTCCGTGGCAACGCCATCCCAGCCCGTCTCCCTGAAGGACATTTCCCTCTACCAGTTCTTCGCCCCCGGAGGCCTCCTCGCGCGCACCCACCCGGCCTACGAGTTTCGCCGCGGACAGCTGCAGATGGCGCAAGCCGTCGAAGAAGCGATGACGGAGAAGCGTCACCTGGTGGTCGAGGCGGGCACCGGCACTGGCAAAACGCTGGCCTATCTCGTGCCTGTGATCCGCTCCGGCAAGCGCGTCATCATTTCCACCGGCACCAAGAATCTGCAGGAACAGCTTTTCTTCAAAGACATCCCATTTCTGGAACAGATTCTCTACCCCAACGGCGAGGGCAAGCTCTCCGTCTGCTACATGAAAGGACGCGCCAACTAT
>Ga0075015_100000676_pt1 | contig 12125 bp, 10 predicted proteins | sample AleBraG_ABR_2013_FD_71476 | JGI IMG/M metagenome (GOLD analysis project Ga0075015, IMG submission 71476) | Freshwater sediment microbial communities in response to fracking from Pennsylvania, USA - Alex Branch Run_MetaG_ABR_2013 | ecosystem: Environmental > Aquatic > Freshwater > Creek >...
ACTTCACCAAGTTCCGGAGTGCTTCCGCGTTTGCCTCCTGGATGGGCCTATGCCCGGATAACGAGATCGGTGGAGGGAAGGTGTTATGGGTGGGGACGCGCAAGGTGAACTGCCGCGCTGCCACGGCCTTGCGCATGGCGGCACAGTCTCTGCACCACAGCCAATCCGCACGGGGCGACTTTTACCGTCGGATGCGTGCCAAGCTGGGCGCTCCCAAAGCGATCACGGCCCCCCGCCCACAAATTAGCCCGCACCATCTTCCACCTCGTGACCACCCGCCAAGAATTCGACGACCGTCACTTTGCCGCTGCTCAACTCCGTTTTCACAAACGTCAGGAAGCCAAACTCCGCGCCAAAGCGCGAGCCCTCGGATTCCAACTTATTCCCTTGGCACCGGCGGCATGAACGGTTCCTTAAGAGAGAGAGAGAGAGGGCTGTGATCCCGATTACCATTCCGAGGTAGGTCACCATACTGCCGGCGTTGGCGGCCAGGCCCATCACTACGCCGATCGAGCCGGGCCCGGAGAGCATCGGCATCGCCATCGGAGTCAAGGAAATATCTTCCTTGGTGGCTGCTTCATCGCTCTCGGCCGCAGTGATGCGGGTTGAAGCGGTCACCATTCCCCAGGCGGTGTTAGCAACGATTAAGCCGCCGGCAATCTGCAGGACCGGTAGCGAAATTCCAAAGAAGTTGAGTACGAAGCGTCCGAAAAACATGAAGACGACCAGGATGGCGAAGACGTACATTGCAGTCTTCAGCGCCGTCCGGTTGCTTTCGCTCGCGGAGAAATCGGCGGTCAGGGCGAAAAACAGCGGCACGCCGCCAAACGGATTCACGATAGGAAACAGGGCAAGAAAAGTCCCGCCCGCTGCCGAAGGCAGGGTCGTCGGAATGTGTTCGACTGTATTTCCCGGCGTCATCAACGATAGTCCTCCAGCACTTTTGCCGCGCGATTCAGCGCGGCGGCTAGAACCGCGATTTGCTGCCGGGTCCGTTCCAGATCGTGCTTGTCGATGGCCTCGTTCACGCCCGGAATCACCACCGCCGCATAGCCAGTGTACTGGCCAGGAGCGTAAATCACGTGACGGAACCAAGGGCGGTTGGGCAGTCCGTCCGAAATCAGCAGGGCGCGTTCCGCCCGGCGCAGAGCCCGATTGAGCCGCGTAGCGCCATTCCCGGGAGTTTCCTGCTTGCGGCGGATTTTGGCTCCGGCCTGCTCGAACTGATGAGCGGCGCGAATCGCCTCGGCAAAGCTGGGCGGCTGGCCTCCGAATGTTGCGTCCGATTTCCTTCGTGCGGCGTCAACATAGGCGGCGATTTCCTTGCCGTACTGCTCGTAGTCGTAGGGCAGCACGTCGGCGTCGGCCATGCGGATGGCTTCGAGTCCAAATACTCGCGCCATTTCCTGCTCGTAGGCAAAATCGGGATCGCCAAAGTTTTTAAACCAGTTGAAGTTGTCGAAGGCGGAGTGATAGACGCCATAGGACCCGGTCGAGCTCACGTCCGACGAAGGCACGCCTAGATGCTGCAGGAAGACGGTATAGTCCGAGCCGCTGCCCAGGTCCCCGACGGGCACATCAGAGTTGCCCTCCGCGGCCGGGGCGCGTTGCGTCCCACCGATGTCCTGGGTGGGTCGGCGCTCGTTATCCCCACCGTTTTGGCTGGTTTTTCGCCAATCGTCGTAGACCGTGCCGCCCTTGGGGCTGGGCACGACTCGGGTCACGTCGCGGATAAACTGCTTGAGGGTGGGCACTGACGACGCGCCGAACTTTGGGCCCGACACCGCTACATCCATGTTGAAGTAGGCGACCGCATTGGCCAGTTCCGCTTCGTGCTGCTCACCCCATTCCGTGGAACCGATGAGTCCTTCTTCTTCGGCGTCCCAGCTGCCGATCACGATGCTTCGCTTCGGCTTCCAGCCTGACTTCAGCAGTTCGCCGATGCCGTGAACCGATTCCAGCATCGCCGCCGTGCCACTGTTGGGATCGACTGCGCCATATACCCATGCGTCGCGGTGATTGCCTGCCACAACCCATTCGTCCGGCAACTCGCTGCCATGTATGCGCCCGATCACGTCCCAGATGGTACGGAACTGATAGTCCTGCTTGAGATGAATCTTCACCTTGGTCGGCCCCGGACCGACGTGGTAGGTGAAGGGCAATGAGCCCTGCCAATCGCGAGGCGAGTCCGGTCCGCCTAAATGCTCGAGGATCGGCCACGCGTCAGCGTAGGAAAGCGGCGTCGTGGGAATCTTTGGCAACTGCGCCGACTGTTCGGGAGGAACGCGTTTGGAATCCGGAAGCGAGGGCACGGAAGCGATTCCCGGCGTGGTCGGATCGCCAGGAAACTGGAACATGTAGCCGACGGAGCCGCGCTGCACGCCGGTATCCGGACGCCACGGGCCCTGCGGATATTTATCTCCGTGCCGCCATCCGTCGTCGGCAGGATCAGAATAGATGAGTACACCCGCCGCGCCATGTTCCTGAGCCACGAATGCTTTCACTCCGCGGAAGTTTTGTCCGTACCGCACAAGCACGATCTTGCCCCGTACGTCGATCTTCATCTGCTCGAGCTTCTGAAAGTCGTCGGGCGATCCATAATTTGCGTAAACCACTCCCGCTTCAACGTCTCCTGATGGCGACATGCTGTTGAACGGCGTCACTACGCGAGGATCATCTTGAAAAGGATCGCCATTGACCCGTTCATGCGTCGGGCCATGCATGGTGACCCCGGCGGGCGCAGTTACGTCTACGCTGATTTCAGCCGGGTAGTTCATCCACACTCGGTATTCAACCATCTCGGTTTCTAGGCCGGCGTCACGGAATTTTTGGGCGACGTAGTCGGCGGTCACCTTATCTTCAGGAGTACCAGCCATGTGCGGCGACTGGGTAAGGATGCGCAGGTGCTCCTCGGCAAGTTTCGGGTCGGGCACCGCCAGAAAGCGGCTCTCCAGCGCGATCTCGTCAGCCGACTTGCGGAACCCGAAAAGCGGAGTTTCTTGCTTCGTGGATAACACCGAAGTTCCGCTCACTTTGGAAAAGAAGAGAAAAGACAAGAACATGAAAGGGAAAACTGTCGCGGAAATAAGTTTCATCGGGCTCCTGTGGCCGAGCGCGCGGCTTCGCTACTTCAGTTGCTTGACAGCTCGCGCAGCGCGCTAAGTGTCTCCTCAAGATCCGGAAGCTGGTTCACGGGATAGATCCTGCCGAACCGGACTTTACCAACTTTGTCTATCACGAAAACAGCGCGCTCGCTGGCTCCCTTGGCAGGTTTCCCTTCCCGCAATACTCCGTAGCGGCGGCTGACTTCGCCGTGCGGCCAGAAATCGCTTCCCATGAAGAAGTCAAAGGGGCCAATCTCGCGCTCCCACGCGGTGGTGTTCATGATGCAGTCCACGCTGATGGTGAACACTTCCGCCTCCCGTGCCAGAAACTTTTCCCTGTCCACCTGATAGGCAACCATCTGCCGGGCGCTGAGCGGTTCCCAGTTCACGGGATAAAACGCGAGCACCAGGTTGGCCGTGCCGCGGTACTCGGAAAGACGGAATTGCTTTCTCACGCCGCCGATGAGAACTGGAACATCGAAATCGGGCGCTATATCGCCGGCCTGCAACAACGTCGTTCACCTCATCCAGAAAGCATCGCGGCGGCGGAGGGGTGCGATCACCGAAGCTTACCGCTCTACCTCACTTGTCCGCTGCCGATCACTTCGTACTTTGCCGAGGTCAATTCCGCCAGGGCGAATGGTCCGCGGCAGTGCAATTTTTGGGTGCTGATGCCCATCTCCGCACCGAACCCGAATTCTCCTCCATCGGAGAAGCGGGTTGAGGCGTTCCAGTACACTACCGCCGAATCGACCAGCCGCAGAAACTGGCGGGCATGAGCCTCGTCGCTGGCCACAATCGCCTCGGAGTTCTTTGTGGAGTAGCGATTGATGTGGGCAATCGCGTCTTCGATGTTCGCCACGACCCGTATCGTGATGCACAGCCGCAAATATTCTTCAGTCCAATCCTGAGCATCGGCGGCACGAACGCCCATTCCAGCGGCTAATCGGCAAGTCTCATCATCGCCGCGCACTTCTACGCCGTTGTCGAGCAGCTTCTTCACAATGCGCGGAATGTATTGCTCCGCAATGCGCCGATGCACCAGCAGTTTTTCTGCGGAATTGCACACCGACGGACGCTGCGTCTTGGCATTGATCACAATGCCGTCCGCCATTTCGAAATCCGCAGACTCGTCCACGAAGATGTGGCAGTTCCCTGCTCCGGTCTCGATTACGGGTACGGTGGCGTTGTCCGCGACAAAGGAAATCAGGCCGGGGCCGCCGCGCGGGATCAGCACGTCCACTAGCCCGCGCGCCTTGATCAGTTCGTGCACTGAATTGCGAGTGCTCGAATCCAGCAGTTCGATTACGCCCTCGGGAACTCCATCCACCTGGCTCATGATCTCGACCAGCTTCTGATTGCTGTGGACCGCTTCCTTGCCGCCGCGCAGCACAATGGCATTGCCCGTCTTGAGCACTAGAGACGCGCAATCCACAGTCACATTCGGCCGCGATTCGTAGACGACGCCGACAACGCCCAGTGGCACGCGCACTTTGCGGATACGCAAACCGTTGGGCCGCGTCCACTCGGCAATCATTTCACCGACGGGATCGGGAAGGCTGGCCACTTCACGCACCCCCGCCACCATGGCTGCGATACGCTCCGGGGTGAGGAGCAGCCGGTCGCGCATTGCGCGCGCGAGGCCGGACTTTTCCAAGTCTGCCTGGTTCGCTTCAATAATATGCGCAGCATTAGCTGCGATCGCGTCGGCCATCACCAACAGGATGGCATTCTTCTCAACCGTCGTGAGCTGTGCCATCCGGGCCGCGGCGCTTTGCGCCCGCAGAAGCTTGTCGCGAGTCGAGCTTGGAGTGCGGACGCTAGTTGCCATCGGAAGACTTTCTGCGCTGAGGCGGAAAATAAGTTCCGATCTTGCGATCGAGGGCCCAGGTAATAGCGTGGGCATGGCGTCCATTGGCGATGGCGACATTTGCGCCGGCTTCGCTGGCCAGTTTGGCGGCGCGTAGCTTGGACCGCATGCCTCCTCTGCCGAGCTTACCCTGTCCGTCGCAGACGGCTTCCATGGGCGCAGTCAGCTTGCGTATCGTACGCAGCAAGCGCGGCCGCTTTCCGTTGGGAAAATAGAATCCGTCGACGTCGGTGAGCAGCAGCAACCAGTCAGCCTTAACTGCGGTCGCCAGCAATGCGCTCAGTTCATCGTTGTCGCCGAACGCTCCCACCAGTTCGCGTACCGAGACGCTATCATTCTCATTCACCACCGGCACCACGCCGAGCTTCAGCAACTCATGCAGCGCATTCTGCAGGTTGCGATAGCGGATGGGCGAAGTAAAGTCATCGCTCGAGAGCAACAGCTGGGCCACGACTTTCTTTCCGAAAAAAAGTTGTTCGTAGGTATGCATCAGCAGGCTTTGCCCGACCGCCGCACACGCCTGCATCAGAGGCACGGTTGACGGCCTTGCCCGAAGGCTGAGGTGGGTCATGCCGGAAGCGATGGCCCCGGAGCTGACGATCAGATACTCGTGGCGAGAAAGATCGAGCTGGTCCACCAGCGCCCGCATGCGCGTAGTGTCGATGCGGCCACCGGGCGCAATCAGACTGGTACCGACTTTGACGACCAGGCGCATGTAAGAATTCTAATTTAACAATTAAAACAGATTTGGGCGAATGACAGCCGAGCTTCGCTCGGCCAAGCGAGCGAGGGCATCCGCCCCTACGTGGTCGTTGCCGCGTTAAACTATTTTCATGGCCGTGCCAGACTCGATCCAGCGCTTTTCCTCGCGGGTGGGAAACTATGTTCGCTATCGGCCTACCTATCCCTCCGCGGTTCTCGATCTGCTGAAGAACGACTGTCTCACCCCCGCATCCGTCATCGCCGATATTGCTTCCGGCACTGGCATCTTCACCCGCATGTTGCTGGAGAACGGCAACCGCGTTTTCGGCGTGGAACCGAATGCTGAGATGCGCCACGCCGGAGAGGAATTTCTACGCGCTTATCCTCATTTCACCAGTGTGGCGGGAACGGCGGAAGCCACGACCCTGCCCGATCACAGAGTCGACCTGGTCACCGCTGCCCAGGCGGCTCACTGGTTTGATCGGGAGAAGGCGCGACGCGAGTTCATTCGCATCTGCCGACCCGGCGGTTGGACAGTGCTGCTGTGGAACGAGCGGCGCCCTGGATCAACGCCATTTCTCCGCGAGTACGAGCAGTTGCTGGTAGAGTACGGCACTGACTATCAGGATGTGCGCTCCGAGCGCACTACGGAACAAATTCGAACGTTTTTCCCGCCCTCGCGATTTCACGTCCGCACTTTTGACTATTGCCAGGACTTCAACTATCCGGCGCTCGAAGGGCGATTGCTGTCTTCTTCCTATACTCCGCAAGCCGACGATGCCCGCCACGTGCCTATGCTGCGCGAATTGCGCCGGATATTCGATGCGCATCAGGTGCATGATCGAGTGACGTTCGAGTACGACACGCGGGTGTATTACGGACAGTTGGGTTGATCTTCCGGCTAAGAAACTTCAACCACCAGGGAACCAAGGTCCACGAACGAAATCCTACTCGACTAAGATTTCGTTCAGTTCGGAGAATGCATGGCCAGTGAGAAGACGTTTCATATGACACCTGACGAATTCCGGCAACACGGCCATTCCGTGGTGGACTGGATCGCCGACTACTATGCGCGCATCGAGTCGTTTCCTGTGCTTTCGCGGGTGGAACCCGGACAGATTCGGGCGTCGCTGCCGGTCGATCCTCCGGTGAAGGGCGAACCTTTTCCAGCCATCCTCGCTGACATTGAAAAGCTGATCCTTCCCGGCATCACGCACTGGCAATCGCCGAATTTCTACGCCTACTTTCCTTCGAATGCTTCGGGTCCGGCCATTCTCGGCGACTTGCTTTCTTCCGGCCTGGGCGTGCAGGGGATGCTGTGGGCCACCAGCCCTGCTTGCACAGAACTGGAAACGCACATGCTGGACTGGCTGGTTCAAATGTTGGATCTGCCCAGAAAGTTTCTCTCTACGAGCAGCGGAGGAGGAGGAGGAGTCATCCAGGACACGGCTTCGAGCGCGTCGCTGTGCGCGCTACTGGCGGCGCGGGAAAGAGCCACAAACTTCGCCAGCAATCGCTACGGCGGCGATGGCAAACTGGTGGCCTACACTTCTTCGCAAGCCCACTCTTCATTGGAGAAAGGCGCGCAGGTCGCCGGCATCGGACGGGACAATCTGCGGCTGATCGAGGTCGACGAAACTTTCGCCATGCGCCCGGAGGCGCTGGCGCGGCAGATCGAGCAGGACCGCCTTGCTGGCCTGGTCCCGTTTTTTGTCTGTGCCACCGTGGGCACAACGTCGTCGAATGCGATTGATCCCGTGCCTGAGATTGGCCGCATTTGCCGCGACCACAAACTCTGGTTGCACGTGGACGCAGCCATGTCAGGCACCGCCGCTCTTTGTCCTGAATTTCGCCACAACCATGCGGGCCTCGACTATGCCGACAGCTACTGCTTCAATCCGCACAAATGGATGTTCACCAATTTCGACTGCGATTGCTTTTATGTCGCCGACCGTAAGGCGCTCCTCCAGACCCTGAGCGTGTTGCCTGAGTATCTCCGCAACAAGGCCACTGAAACCGGGGCCGTGATTGACTATCGTGACTGGCAGATCCCGCTCGGCCGGCGCTTTCGTGCGCTCAAGCTGTGGTTCGTGATCCGGCACTACGGAGTGGAAGGGCTGCAGCATCACATTCGGCGGCACGTCGAATTGGCGCAGCAGTTTGCCTCCTGGGTCAAGAGTGACAACCGCTTCGAGATGGCCGCGCCGGTGCCCTTGAACCTGGTGTGCTTCCGCCACAAGGGTGGAGATGACAGCAATCAAACTTTGATGGACCGCCTCAACCGCAGCGGGGACCTTTATCTTACGCATACGCGGCTGCATGATCGTCTGACACTGCGGCTGTGCGTGGGGCAGACGAATACCACCGGGCGGCATGTGGAACGGGCTTGGAAGCGGATTCAGGACGAGGCCGCGAAATTAGCTTCGGCTTAAGCTGAAAAATCGCCGGCTTCACGATGACACCAGCACGAGCGGGGCGCTCGCGCCTACATCGAGCCTAGTGTAATGAAGCGACGGGCGTCCCCGCCCGTCCCAAACGAGACGCGTCAGTGCGAGCCTTGCGGGCAAGATACTTTCCCCGGCCCACCAGGAAGCGTGCCAGAACGTCAGCCACGTCTTCCAGCAATACCCGGTCTTCCGCGCCAAAGGCATTTTCGCGATCGCTTTCAGCACTTAAGACCCCCAGCTCCCGCGAAGCCAACTTCATGGAGATAAGAATCTTGGAGCGAGTTTCCGGAAGTGCGACTTCACATGGAGCATCGCCGCCTGCGCCCAACGACCGCTGGGGCGTATTTTCTCCGACAGCGAGGAAGATGCCGACCCAGGCATAGTGACGGCCGCGGCAAAGCAGATCGATCACCTCCTCCAGCGGAGCATGATGCGCGGACGGCTGGCTGGCCGCGAGCAAGCGTTCGACGTCAGCCAGCAGCCGGCGGGTGGGGCGATAAACTTTCAAGGGCAAGTCCTGAAGGTAAGAAGAAATCGACGCCAGTGTAATGGCAGGCGCAAGGAGGGTCAACGCCGTTCTGCCGTCGCCATTTTCGCCTTTAGGAATAAAGGCTAAAGGCTGAGAGCTACTACCTCTTTTCCAATTCTTTGGGTTTGTCCGGGAGGGGATGGGAGGCGGAAGCGTCGGGTCTCCAGGCGGTCGGGTTGGCACCGGCGGATGGGTTTACTCCGAAATCCCATACATAGAGATTCATTCCATCTTTTCCCAAAAGCTCGATCACTGCATATTCTCCAGGCTCGAGATCGCTCGACGGAGTTACCTTGACCCAGCCGCCAGTGAGTTTGGTCGCAGTGGTAAGCACGAGCTTCTGGTCCTGGCTGACCTTGCCATAGATTGCGATCTTGATGTCCCCGACAATGCGCTTGTCCTTGCTGCTTTGCAGACGCACCATGCGGAAACGGTCCCAGGGTAGGTCCTCTTCTTTCGATTTCTCGGCAATCTGGATTGCTTTGTCGAGCTGGTCCTGCTGCTCCAGATTGACGTAGATCGCGGGTACGGTGACGTGCGCCTGAATTTTGGCATGCAACCCGGGCAGCTCAATGATCTGCTTGGAACCTGCAATTGGATTGATCGTGGCGCGCAGGATGTTGCCCTTCATGTTCTTGTTAAGCTCGCCGCTGCTCTGTTGCAATTCAACCAACTGAGGTTGAGTCTGGAAAGTGTCGAGCAGGATCACGCCGCCGTCGTCCGGCAAACGCAGGCCGGGCGCCACATGAGGAGACCTGGCTTCATCAGCCTGGCGCTCAGCTTCTAACTCCTTATCGAGCGCCACCGCTTCCGGGGCAGGCTTGCCTGCGGCACGCTCTTTCTCGTACTTGTCGGTCGCCGCCCAATCCACCATCGATTTGGGGACTTCTTCCCACTCATTGCGCTCGGCGCTCAGGTAGCGAACACGCTCACCCTTGACCTCCCATTTGGTGGCTAGCTGGTAGCTGCCATCTGTGAGGATAAGGCGCTTGGCGAGCTCCTGCGCAGGCAGAGGCGTGGCCACCGCCAGGAAGAAAGTCGCTCCCGCCAGCAGGCCGATTGCGAGACGATAAAGCTGACGCATATTAAGGTTCAACTAGTTTGGATGCAGCCCCAGATGCCCAGTGTACTCCGCTCGCTTACACCGGCGTCATCCTGAAGGACTTCAGTGCTGGAGAGCCTGCCCTAAGCGAAATCGAAGGGACCTCGCGCGCCTTGGCACGTTTGCCGACCCAACGTGTATATCCGCTTCGCGCGAGATCCTTCGCGAGCTCAGGATCATGGCTCCGTTGAGAATCAAGGATGCCGTGGCCTCCCGGAAACTATTCCTAGTCACCCGAAAACATTTCTGGCATAATTGGTTGTGCAACCATCCTGCACAAAATCTCAAAGACAATTTAAGGTGAGGAACCGATGTCGGCAAAGTACATCTTTGTGACCGGGGGCGTGGTGTCGTCGTTGGGCAAAGGACTGGCCGCAGCCTCGATGGGCTGCCTGCTTGAGAGTCGCGGACTGAAGGTCAACCTGATGAAGTTTGATCCTTATCTCAACGTCGATCCGGGCACCATGTCGCCTTTCCAGCACGGCGAGGTATTTGTCACAGACGACGGGGCTGAGACCGATCTCGACCTGGGCCACTACGAACGCTTCACTCACGCCAAGCTTTCTCGTGATAACAACTGGACCACGGGACGGATCTATGAACAGATCATCGCCAAGGAGCGGCGCGGCGATTATTTGGGCAAGACGGTGCAGGTGATCCCCCATGTCACCAATGAAATCAAGGCTGCGATGAAGAAGGTGGCGCAGGATGTGGATGTCGCCATCGTAGAAATCGGAGGCACGGTGGGCGACATCGAGTCGCTACCCTTCATGGAGGCGATCCGGCAGATGCGGCAGGAGCTGGGCCGCGACCACACGCTGTTCATGCACGTGACCCTGGTGCCGTTTATCGCCGCTGCGCAGGAACTTAAGACTAAACCAACGCAGCACTCGGTAAAGGAACTTCTCAGCATCGGGATCCAGCCCGACATTCTGCTTTGCCGCACCGACCGGTTCCTATCCAAAGAGATCAAGTCGAAAATCGCGCTCTTCTGCAACGTGGAAGAAGAAGCGGTTATCACGGCCAAAGACGTAGCTTCCATTTACGAAGTACCGCTGGTGTTTTCGCATGAAGGCGTGGATTCATTGGTGCTTCGCTACCTGCGCCTGGAGGCCAAAGACCGCGATCTCAGGAATTGGGAAGAGATCGTGCACCGAGTCTACAACCCGAAGGCCGAAGTCACCATCGGAATTGTCGGCAAGTACGTGGAATACGAAGATTCCTACAAGTCTCTGAAGGAGGCGCTGGTCCACGGCGCGCTGGCGCACAACTTGAAACTGAATCTGAACTGGATTGAAGCCGAGGGGCTCGAAACCGGAGATCGCACCTACGAAGAACAGCTCGCAGACTATGACGGGCTGCTGGTGCCGGGTGGCTTTGGCAAGCGCGGCATCGAGGGCATGCTGATTGCGATCCGCTACGCCCGCGAAAACAAGGTCCCATACTTCGGCATTTGCCTGGGCATGCAGACGGCGTGCGTCGAATTTGCACGGAACGTGTGCGGACTGACTGACGCCAACTCCAGTGAATTCGATCCTTCGACGCCGCACCGCGTGATCTACAAACTGCGCGAACTACGCGGGGTGGAAGAACTGGGCGGCACCATGCGACTGGGGGCCTGGCCCTGCAAGATCGAGCCCGGAACCCTGGCGCACAAAATCTATGGCAAGCTCGAAATCAGCGAGCGTCATCGCCATCGCTACGAATTTAACCGTGAATACGAGGAAACGCTGACCGCAGGCGGATTGCGGATTTCCGGATCAACCCCCGACGGCACTTACGTGGAGATGGTGGAATTGCCCGATCATCCGCACTTTATCGGCTGTCAGTTCCATCCCGAATTCAAGTCGAAGCCTTTGGAGCCGCATCCCTTGTTCAAAACGTTCGTGGGCGCGGCGCACGAGCATGGGTTAAAGCGGCGGGCGGAGAAGACAGCCTCGGAAGTTGAGATGTTCCACCGGCCCGAGAAGGTTGGAAAAAGATAATCTACCGCCGAGGACGCCGAGATCGCCGAGAAAGATACTCAAATAGGTTTCTCGGCGTCCTCGGCGGTGAAAGCGAACTAGGAACTGACCACTTCTTTCCAGATCGACAATGTCAGGATTGGCGCGGGAAATCTTTTTCTTATCGCTGGCCCGTGCGTCATCGAGAGCGAGAAACATGCTCTCTTCATGGCGGAAGTGATTAAGGGCGTCACGCGCTCGCTGAATTTCCCTTTCATTTTCAAGGCGTCCTACGACAAAGCCAACCGCACTTCCATTCGCAGCTATCGCGGCCCCGGGCTGGCGGAGGGCCTGCGCATCCTGAAAAGAGTGAAGGATGAAGTGCACGTGCCGATTCTTACCGATGTGCACGAAACCTCCGACGTGGC
>Ga0075015_100000677_pt1 | contig 12121 bp, 9 predicted proteins | sample AleBraG_ABR_2013_FD_71476 | JGI IMG/M metagenome (GOLD analysis project Ga0075015, IMG submission 71476) | Freshwater sediment microbial communities in response to fracking from Pennsylvania, USA - Alex Branch Run_MetaG_ABR_2013 | ecosystem: Environmental > Aquatic > Freshwater > Creek >...
GGGGCGGCGCTTCAAGGGGTCCAGCGGCGCGTCACGGCGTGCTTTCCGAGTACACGCCGAACGCGGCCAGCCGTGCGTCGCGCTGCTCGAGCAGCACCTCCGTCGGCAGCGCTTCCAGTTCCACCAGCGTACGCTGCAGCACCTCGCGCAGGCGGGTCGCCATGGCGGCCGGATCGCGGTGCGCGCCGCCCAGCGGCTCCTTGAGGACTTCGTCGACCAGCTTCAGATCGCTGAGCCGCTCGGCCGTCAGGTTCAGGGCGTCGGCCGCCACCTCTTTCTTGTCCGCGCTCTTCCACAGTATCGACGCGCAGCCCTCGGGGGAAATCACCGAATAGGTCGAATACTGCAGCATCAGCAGGCGGTCGCACACGCCGATCGCCAGCGCCCCGCCCGAGCCGCCCTCGCCGATCACGATGCTGACGATCGGTACGCGCAGCGTCGCCATCTCGAACAGGTTGCGCGCGATCGCCTCGCTCTGGTTGCGCTCCTCGGACCCGACGCCCGGGTAGGCGCCGGGCGTATCGATCATCGTGACGATCGGCAGGCCGAACTTCTCGGCCATCTTCATCAGGCGCAGGGCCTTGCGGTACCCCTCGGGCTTGGGCATGCCGTAATTGCGCCGGACCCGCTCCTTGGTATCGCGCCCCTTCTGGTGGCCGATGATCATGACGGGCCGGCCCTCGAGCCGCGCCGGCCCGCCGATGATGGCCAGGTCGTCCGCGTACATGCGGTCGCCGTGCAGTTCGTGGAAATCGGTGCAGAAGGCGGCGATGTAGTCCAGCGCATAGGGACGCTGCGGGTGGCGTGCGAGCTGGGTGATCTGCCAGGGGCTCAGATTGGCGAAGATCGAGCGGGTCAGCTGCTGGCTCCTGGCCCGCAGCCGCGCCATTTCCTCCTCGGCGTTGACCGACTGGTCCGTGGTCAGATGCCCGAGTTCCTCGATCTTGGCCTCGAGTTCGGCGATCGGCTGTTCGAAGTCGAGGAAACTGACTGCCATGCTGGGGCGCCCGCCGGTTGATTGCGTCGGCGGCAAGCGTACGGATCGCCGACCGGCGCCGCAACTGTGCCGCGCGGATCAGGCGGACGCGGCCGAGGAGGCGCTGCCGGGCGGACCGTAGGCCACGCGCACGATGCCGAAGCGGCGCTCGAGCTGCTCGATCAGTTCGCCGCTGGCGCGCACCTTCCAGGCGTCGCCGAGCGTCAGGATGCCCTGGGCCGCGGCCGCCGTATAGCGCACCACGACCGCACATTCCCCGCCCAGCGCACCCGACAGCAGCTGCGCGAGGGCATCGAGCAGCTCGGCGCGGCCCCCTTCCTGCGGCCATTCGATCAGCAGGCGGCGCGCCTGGCGCTCACGCACCGCCGCCAGCGACTGCAGGCTGCGCGCCTGGATGCGCCAGGCGTCGCTGAATTCGTCGAAGCGCAGGTTTCCCTCGACCAGCACCAGCGCATCCTTGACGACCAGCTCGCGGTAGCGCTGGTGGATCTCCTCGCTCAAGGTGACCTCGATGCGGCCGCTGCGGTCATCGAGCACGAAGTTGACGCGCGTGCCGCGGCGGCGCAGCTCGAGAATCAGGCCGGCCGCGCTCACCTTGCGGGCCTCGCCCCAGCGTTCGCCCTCGCCGCCGGCCGGCCGCGATTCGCCGGCGAGATCGCGGATCCGCACGCCCACGAGCTGCGCGAGGTCGCGCTCGAAGCGCGCGATCGGGTGACCGGTCAGATACAGCCCGAGCGTCTCGCGCTCGCCGGCGAGGCGCTGCGCTTCGCTCCAGACCGGCTCCGGCGCGGCGCAGCGTACCGCCGCCACCGGCGTATCGGGCGCCAGCCCGAACAGGTCGTCCTGGCCGGCCTCGACCGTGCGGGCGGTCTGCTCCCCGGCCTGCATGGCCACGCCGAGCCGCTCCATGAGGCCCGCGCGATTCGCGCCGAGCGCATCGCAGGAGCCTGAGCGGATCAGCGCCTCGAGCACGCGGCGGTTGACGCGCTGCAGGTCGACGCGATGGCACAGGTCCTCGAGGCTGGCAAAGGCACCGCGCGCCTCGCGTTCCTCGACCAGGGCATCCACGGCCGCGCGGCCCACGCCCTTGACCGCTCCGAGGCCGTAGCGGATCGTGACGCCGTCGGCCACCGCGAAGGCGTGCGCCGAAGCATTCACATCGGGCGGCAGCACCGTCAGGCCCATGAGCGCGCAATCGTCGATGAGGGTGACCACCTTGTCGGTGCGGTCCATGTCCGCCGACAGCACCGCCGCCATGAAGGCGGCGGTGTGGTGCGCCTTGAGGTAGGCGGTCTGGTAGGACAGCAGCGCGTAGGCGGCGGAGTGCGACTTGTTGAAGCCGTAGCCCGCAAACTTCTCCATCAGGTCGAAAATGTACTCGGCCCGCTCGCGCGCCACGCCGCGGGCCACGGCACCGTCCGTGAAGATGCTGCGCTGCTTGGCCATCTCTTCGGGCTTCTTCTTGCCCATCGCACGGCGCAGCAGGTCGGCGCCGCCGAGCGTGTAGCCGGCCAGTACCTGCGCGATCTGCATCACCTGTTCCTGGTACAGGATGACCCCGTAGGTCGGAGCCAGCACCGGTTTCAGGTCCGGGTGCAGGTAGTCGATGATGGCATCGCCGCGGCCGTGCTTGCGGGCGATGAAATCCTCGACCATGCCCGATTGCAGCGGCCCGGGCCGGAACAGGGCCACGAGCGCGATGATGTCCTCGAAGCAGTCGGGCTGCAGGCGGCGGATCAGGTCCTTCATGCCGCGCGATTCGAGCTGGAAGACGGCCGTGGTGCGGCCGCTCTTGAGCAGTGCGAGGGTCGCGGCGTCGTCCATCGGCAGCCGCGCCAGATCCAGCGGCGCCGCGCCCGCCGCCTGCCCCGCGACATTGATGTTGCGCACCGCCCAGTCGAGGATCGTCAGCGTGCGCAGCCCCAGGAAGTCGAACTTGACGAGTCCGGCCGCCTCGACGTCGTCCTTGTCGAACTGCGTGACCACATTGGCGCCGCCTTCCTCGCAGTACAGCGGCGCGAAGTCGGTGAGCACCGAGGGGGCGATGACCACGCCGCCGGCATGCTTGCCGGCATTGCGCGTCAGGCCCTCGAGCGCGCGCGCCATGTCGATGAGGGTGTGGACCTCCTCGTCGTCACGGTACAGCCGCGCCAGTTCAGGCTCCTTCTCGAGCGCCTTGTCCAGGGTCATTTCGAGTTCGAAGGGCACCAGCTTGGCGATGCGGTCGACCATGCCGTAGGGGTGGCCCAGGACCCGGCCGACGTCCCGTACCACCGCCTTGGCGGCCAGCGTGCCGTAGGTGATGATCTGCGAGACCCGCTCGGCGCCATACTTGGCGGCCACGTATTCGATCACGCGATCGCGGCCGACCATGCAGAAGTCGATGTCGAAGTCGGGCATCGACACGCGTTCGGGATTCAGAAACCGTTCGAACAGCAGGTCGTAGCGCAGCGGATCGATGTCGGTGATGCCGAGCGCATAGGCGACCAGCGATCCCGCGCCCGACCCGCGCCCCGGCCCCACGGGCACGCCGTTGCCCCGCGCCCAGTCGATGAAGTCGGCGACGATGAGAAAGTAGCTCGCGAAACCCATCGGGCAGATCACCTCGAGTTCGCTCGCCAGGCGCTGCGCGTAGCGCGCCGCCTCCGCGCCGCCGGTGCCCGCCGCGTCGAGGCGCGCGCTCAGGGAGCGGCCGGCGGCCGCGCGCAGGTACTGCTCGGGCGTGGTGCCCGCCGGCACCGGAAAGACCGGCAGCCGCGGCTCTCCCAGGCGCAGCATCAGGCCGCAGCGCCGGGCGATTTCCACGCTGTTGGCGAGTACCGCGGGCGCCTCGGGAAACAGCGCCTGCATCTGCTCAGGGGTGCGCAGGAACTGCTGCGGGGTATAGCGGCGCGGCCGCGCCGGATCGGCCAGCAGGGTGCCGTCGTGGATGCACACGCGCGCCTCGTGCGCCTCGAAATCCGCGGCGGCCAGGAAGCGCACGTCGTTGGTGGCGACCGCGGGCACGGCGCGCGCGCTGGCCAGCGCCAGCGCGGCCGGCACGTAGTGCTCTTCGCCCGCGGCGCCCACACGCTGCACTTCGATGTAGAAGCGGTCCCCGAACAGGGCCAGCCAGGCATCGAGCGCCGCCCGGGCCTGCGCCGGGCGCGACTGCAGTAGTGCGCGCCCGATGTCCCCGCCCTGGGCGCAGGACAGCGCGATGAGCCCCGCGGTCGTCCCGGGCGTGAGCCAGTCGCGGTCGATCAGCGGCATGCCCTTGACCTGGCCCTCGAGCCAGGCGCGCGACACCAGCCGTGTCAGGTTCCGGTAGCCCTCGAGGTTCTGGCACAGCAGCGCGATGCGCGAGGGCCCCTGGGGGTCGCTGCCTTCCCGGACGCGCAGGTCCACCCCGATGATCGGCTGCACACCGCGTGCGAGGGCGGCGCGGTAGAACTTCACCATCGCGAACAGATTATCCTGGTCCGAGATGCCGACGGCCGGCATGCCCGCCTCGGCGACGGCCTCGACGAGTTCCTCGACCCGCACGACGCTGTCGACGAGCGAGTACTCGGTGTGCAGGCGCAGGTGTACGAACGCGGCGGTCATCTCAGCGTGATCTTAGCAGCGCCGATCTCACCGGGGCGAAGCTGCGCCGGTGGATCGGCGACGGCCCGAGGCGCGACAGCGCCGCCAGATGTTCGGGCGTCGGATAGCCCCGGTGCCGGGCGAGCCCGTAGCCCGGGTGGGCCTGGTCCAGCGCGGCCATCCGGGCGTCGCGGTAGGTTTTCGCGAGGATGGATGCGGCACTGATCGCCGGCACCAGATCATCGCCGCCCACCACGGTCTCGATGCAGCAATGCTCAAACAGATCAGCGAGGTACGGCGCTTTGTTGCCGTCAATATTGATGTGTGTAGGCACCACGCCCAGGGTCTGGAGCGCGCGTCGCATGGCCAGCAGCGTGGCCTGCAGGATGTTCAGGGCGTCGATCTCGGCCACCTGCGCCTCGGCGATCGACCAGCAAAGTGCGCGTGCGCGGATCAGCACGGCCAGCTGCTCACGGCGCGGCGGACTCAGCTGCTTCGAATCGCGCAGGCCGGCGATCGGCCGCCGCGGATCGAGGATGACCGCCGCGGCCACCACGGGCCCGGCCAGCGGACCGCGCCCCGCCTCATCGACGCCCGCGAGCCGCATGGCCTCCATCACGCCCGGAGCGGCACATGGGTCCGTCACGCCGGGACCGTCACGCCGGAGCCGCCGCGGGGCCGCGCCAGCAGTTCGAGCACGGCATCGGCGGCGCGCTGGGCGCCATCGCAGCGCAGCGTCTCGTGGATGGCCCGGAAGCGCTGCGCGAGCTGCGCACGCCGCGGCCCGTCGGCCAACTCGGCCTGCAGCGCGGCACAGAGGCGCTCGCCGCTGACCGCCTCCTGCAGGAACTCGGGCACCAGGCCTTCACCCGCGAGCAGGTTGGGAAGGGAAAAATACGGCAGGCGCACCAGGCGCAGGGCCCGTACCAGGAAAGCCGTCACCGACCCCAAGCGATAGGCCACCACCATCGGGCAGCGGCACAGCAGCGCCTCGAGGCTCGCGGTGCCCGAGGCCACCAGCGCCACATCCGCGGCCTGCAGGCACAGACGCGCCTGCCCATCGAACAGCCGGATGCCCGCGCCGGCGGCACCGTCTGCGCCGGCGGCACCGTCCGCGCCGGCGGCACCGTCCGCGCCGGCGGCACCGGCGGCACGGATCCCCGCGGCGACACAGGCGCCTTCGAACAGGCCGCGCACTTCCGGCGTGGCCATCGGCGCGATGATCTGCACGTCCTTGCGCTGCCCCGCAGGCCGCTGCGCCGCCAGCCGGCGCGCCGCCGCCGCGAAATCCGGTCCCAGCCGCCGCACCTCTCCGGCACGGCTGCCGGGCAGCACGGCCACGACCGTCGCGGCCGGGCTCAGCCCGAGCGTGCGGCGCGCGGCGGCCCGATCGACGTCGAGCGGAATCTGATCGGCCAGCGGGTGGCCCACGAAACGCGCCACGACGGGCTGCCGTGCGTAGCAGGCGGGCTCGAAGGGAAACAGGCACAGCACCAGGTCGCAGGCGGCGGCGATCCGGCTGACGCGTTTCTCGCGCCAGGCCCACACCTGCGGGCTCACGTACTGGACCGTCAGCAGGCCCGCGGACCGCAGCTGGGCCGCCAGGCCGAGGTTGAATCCGGGCGCATCGATGCCGATGAACACGTCGGGCCGCCAGGCCATGAACGCCTGGCGCAGGCGGCGGCGCAGGCGCAGCAGCCGGGGCAGGGCCTTGAGCGGATCGATGAGGCCCATGACCGCCAGCTCATGGGCATCGGCCAGCGCCTCGCAGCCGGCGGCGCGCATCAGCGGGCCGCACGCGCCGCGCACTTCGAGGCCGGGCACCCGGGCGCGCAGCGCCAGGATCAGGGCCGCGCCGAGCTGGTCGCCCGAGGTCTCGCCGGCCACGACGCCGATGCGCATGAACCTAGCGGATCAGGCTGCGCGTGGAAACGGCGATGAAGTCGACCAGCGCCGCGATCTCCGGCTGCGCCGCCGACAGCCCCTTGAGCTCCTCGACCGCCTGCTCGAGCGGCAGGCCGCGCCGGTACAGGGTCCGGAAGGCATTGCGGATATTGCGGATCTGCGCCGCGCTGAAGTCGCGGCGCTTGAGCCCCTCGCTGTTGACCGAATGCGGCTTGGCCGGCTGCCCCACCGCCATCACGTACGGGGGCACGTCGCGGGTCACCGCGGCGTAGGGCCCGATGAAGGCGTGCGCGCCGATCTTGACGAACTGATGCACCGCCGTGAACCCGCTCATGATCACCCAGTCGCCGAGCGCCACGTGGCCGGCGAGCTGCGCCGTATTGGCCATGATGATCCGGTTGCCGAGCTGGCAGTCGTGCGCCACGTGCGTGTAGGCCATCAGCAGGTTGTCGTCCCCGATGCGCGTCACGCCGGCATCGTGGATCGTGCCGCGGCTGACCGTGCAGCATTCCCGGAACACGTTGCGGTCGCCGACCTCGAGGCGCGTCGGTTCGCCCTGGTACTTCTTGTCCTGCGGCGCCTCGCCGATCGAGGCGAACTGGAAGAACTGGTTGTCGGCGCCGATGCGCGTCGGCCCCCTGATCACCACGTGGGGCCCGACGCGCGAACGCGCCCCGATGTGCACGCCGGGTCCGATGACCGCGAAGGGGCCGACCTCGACGTCCGCCGCCAGCTCGGCCTGCGGCGACACCGCGGCGCGTGGGTCGATCACGGGGTCCTTTCCCGCGGGGCCGGCACGCCCGGCGCCAGCATGATCTCGGCCGCCGCCGCCTCGGCCTCCCCGACCAGCGCGACCGCAGAGAACCGCCAGATGCCGCGCAGCGTGCGCTCGATGCTGACGTTCAGCTGCAGCTGGTCGCCCGGCTCCACCGGCCGGCGGAATCGGGCCTTGTCGATGCCGACGAAATAGAAGATGGAGTTCTCATCGGGGATCGCGCCGGCGGTGACGAAGGCCAGGATGCCTGCGGCCTGGGCCAGCGCCTCGATGATGATCACGCCCGGCATCACCGGCCGGTGTGGGAAGTGGCCCTGGAAGAACGGCTCGTTGACGGTGACGTTCTTGAGCCCGCGGATGCTCCTGCCCGGAAGGCATTCGACCACGCGGTCCAGCAGCAGGAAGGGGTAGCGATGCGGCAGGTACCTGTAGATCTCGTGGATATCGAGGCGCACCGGATCAGTCATGAGCTTTGATTCCATTGTTGCTGCGCTCGAGGCGCGTAACCCGTTCCGCCAGCGCCTCGAGCCGCTTGAATCGACCCACCATGCGTCGCCAGACCGGCGCCGGCTCCATCGGGATGCCGCTGGAATAGACGCCCGGCTCGTGCACCGAAGAGGACACCATCGACAGGCCCGTGATCACGACGTCATCGCAGATTTCCAGGTGGCCGCCGATGCCGACGCCTCCGGCGATCACGCAGCGCGCGCCGATGCGCGTGCTGCCCGAGATGCCCGTGCAGGCGGCGATCACGGTATGCGCGCCGATCCGGACGTTGTGGCCGACCTGGATCTGGTTGTCGAGCTTGGCGCCCGCGCCGATCACGGTATCGTCGATCGCGCCGCGGTCAATGGTGGTGTTGGCGCCGATCTCCGCGTCCGCGCCGATGCGCACGCTGCCGAGCTGCGGCACCTTGACCCAGCCGGCGCCGTCGCGCGCGAACCCGAAACCATCGCTGCCGATCACGGCGCCGGACTGGATGCACACGCGCTCCCCGACCTGCGCCGCGCCCTCGACCGTCACGCGCGGATGCAGCACGCAGTCGTTGCCGATCGCCACCCCGGCGCCGAGCACGCAGCCCGCTCCGATCACGCAGCGCTCGCCCACCCGGGCCTGCGGCCCGATGACGGCGCCGGCGCCGATGCTGGCGCTGGCGGCCACCTGCGCGGTCGGGTCCACGGCGGCGCCAGCCTGCACGCCCGGCACGACCGCCGGCTCGGGGTGCAGGAGCGTGGCGATCCGCGCATAGGTGGCGTAGGGGTTGGCGTGGATCAGCACCGCCGCCGGGCATTGCGGCGCGGTCGCCGCATCGACCACGACGGCCGTGGCGCGCGTCGCGGCCAGCTGCGCGCGGTAGCGCGGATTGGCGAGGAAGCTCAAGGCGCCCGGGCCGGCGCCCGCGAGCGTCGCCACGCGCGCGACGCGCAGCTGCGGGTCGCCGCGCAGTTCGCAGCCGTAGCGCACCGCGAGTTCGCCCAGCGAGTGGCTCACGCCCCAGCCCGCCTGGCGGAGACTACTTACCCGCGGCTGCGGCCGGCGCCGCCGGCTTCGGCGCGGCCGGTGTCGCCGCAGCCGCGGCGTGCGCCTGCAGACCGGCCAGCACCTGCGCCGTGATGTCGAGCGCATTGTTCGCGTACACCACGCCTTCGGTCAGCACCAGGTCGTATTTCTGCGACAGCGCATAACTCTGCACTTCCGCGACGATGGCGCTCTGCAGCCGCGAGAGCTCCTCGTTCTGGCGCGTGTTGGCATCTTCCTGGAAATCGGTCACTTTCTGCGAGTACTCGCGGTTGCCGTCGCGCAGCTCCTTTTCGACCTTGGCGCGCTGGTCGGCGCTCATGGTCGCCGCATCCTTCTCGTATTTTTCCTGCTTCGCCTTGAGCGCGGCCTGCTGGGCCGAGAGTTCGCGCTGCTTGGGCGCGAACTCGTTGCGCAGCGCATCCTGCACGGCCTTCGCCTGCGGCGACTCCTGCAGCAGGCGCGAGGCGTTGACGACCCCGATCTTGATATCGGCCTGCGCCGGCGCCATCGCCGCCACGCTCAACAGCAATCCTGACAATCCGGCTATCCACGAACGCTTCACTGTGTTGCTCCCCAGAAGAATAGGTGATCCCATGCATCAAGAAAAACGGTACCCGCTGCGATCCGCGGCGTTCAGTAAGACCCGCCGATCGTGAACTGGAAGCCCTCGGTGCGGTCGGCGAAACGCACATCCGTGGGGGAACCGCTGAACTTGTTCAGCGGAATGCCATAGCTGAATCGGAACACGCCCAGCGACGGCGCCAGCCACTGCACCGCCAGGCCCGTCGACCTCTTGAGCTCACTATACTTGAAATTATAGGACACCGGGGTCGTCAGGTCGCGGCCCAGGTACTTGGTGCCGTCGGTCGAAAACACGTTGCCGTCGTCGAGGAACAGCGTGGCGCGGGCGCTGGTCTGCCACTTCTGGGGCAGCGGCAGGATCAGCTCCAGGCGCGCGACGGTCAGCAGGTTGCCACCGTAGGGATTGCCGTTGCTGTCGACCGGCCCGAGCGAGCTCTCGGTATAGCCGCGCACCGTGTCCGGTCCGCCGCCATAGAAGCGCTTGTAGGGCGGGAGCGAGGTGGTATGGCCGAGACCCCTGCCGTAGGCGACGTTCAGGCTGAATGACAGCGTCGTGTGCAGGGCGAGCGGCAGGTACATGGTGCTGTCGTAGCTGGCCACGTAGTAGCGCACGGTGCCGCCCGGCACGAAGCTCAACCCGAGGGTATGACGCTGGCCGCGGTCGGCGAACAGCCCGCGGTTGCGCGAGTCGTACAGCCAGCCCACGTTGAGTTCGAGGTCCGTGAACTTGCTGCCGTACAGCTGCGTGGCGTTCGTGACGGCCGTGCCGTCGGTCAGCACGCCGGTCGACAGCGCCACCTGCGTATACGGAGAACCGTTCGTGCGCACCCAGTCGACCGCCTGCTGCGCGCTGCTGCCAAGGTAGGTCAGCAGGTTATTGCGCTGCAGCGACACGCCGCCGTTGACGCGCTGGTATTCGGTCACCGGGTAGCCGTAGTTCAGGCCCAGCGCCAGGTTCTCCGACTTGAAGTTCGACGAGGTCGACACGAACTGCGTGGAGCTGCGGTAGCTCACCGAGACGGTGCGCGACAGGCCGTCGATGTTCACGTACGGGTTGGTGTCGGCGACGCTGTAGATCTTGTTGTACAGGCCGGCATTGAGGTCGACGGCCACACTGTTGCCGCCGCCCATGAAGTCGCTGTCCTGGAAGCTGCCGTTGAGCATGAACTTCTGCGAGGCCGAATAGCCGATGCCGCCGCTGATCGTGGCGCTCGGGCGCTCCTTGACGTTGAAGACCACATCGACGAGATCGGGCGATCCGGCCACCGGATTGGTCTCGAAATCGACCGTCTCGACGTAGGGCTGCTGCTGCAGGCGCTGCTTGGAGCGCTCCAGCGCGACATTCGAGAGCAGCGCACCTTCGAGCTGGCGCAGCTCGCGGCGCAGCGTCTCGTCGTTGCTGCGCGTCGTGCCCTTGAAGGTGATCTGGCGCACGTAGACGCGGTTGCCCGGATCGACGAACAGCGACAGCGCGACTTCCCGCCTGGCCTCGTCCACGGTCGGCACGGGCTCGACCTTGGCGAAATAGAACCCCTCGGCGCCGAGCCGGTTCTTGATCAGCTCCTGGGTGCTCGAGATGATCTTCTGGGAATAGGTCTGGCCGGGGGCCACGAGCACCAGGCGCCGCATCTGCTCCTCGGGCACGATCAGGTTGCCGGCCAGCTTGACCGAGGAGATCTTGTACACCACGCCTTCGCTGATGTTGACCGTGATGAAGATGTCCTTCTTGTCCGGCGCGATCGCCACCTGCACCGAATCGACGCGCACGTTGGCGTAGCCGCGGTCCTGGTAATAGGTCTGGATCTTCTCGAGGTCGCCCTGCAGCGATTCGCGCGAATAGCGGTCGTCCTGCTTGTACCAGGAGGTCCAGGTCGGGGTCTTCAGGGTCAGTGTCTCGAGGATGTCCTTCTGCTTGTAGGCGCGCGCCCCGACGATGTTGATCTGACGGATCTTGGCGCGATCGCCCTCCTTGATGTCCAGATTGACGCGCACGCGGTTATTGACAAGATCCTCGACCTTGGCATCGATGGTCACCGCGTACTTGCCGCGGCTGTAGTACTGGTCGGTGAGGTACTGGGTCACCTCCTCGAGGGTCGAGCGGTTGAAGGTCTTGCCGGCCGACAGTCCGACGTTACGCAGCGATTTCTGCAGGTCCTCGGTCTTGATGTCCTTGTTGCCCTTGATCTCGACGCTCTCGAGCGAGGGGCGCTCGAGCACCGCGATCAGCAGCGTGTTGCCGTCGCGGCGCAGCTCCACGTCGCGGAAGAAGCCGGTCGCATACAGCGCGCGCATCGATTCGCGCACGCGCTGGGCATCGAGGTGATCGCCGATGTTGACCGGCAGGTAGTTGAACACCGTGCCTTCGGAAATGCGCTGCAGGCCCTCGACCTTGATGTCGCCCACCGTGAAATCGGCCTCGGCGCCCGGCACGGCGACGCCGCCGGCCAGCTGCGCCTGCGCGGCCGCGGCGGTCAGACACAAGAGGAGCCCCGCTAGGGACGCGCGGATATTCATGCGCAACTGCCGTGACCTGAAGGGGGGAGCTCAACCAAACTGACGCGAGATGTCGTTGTACAGGGCCAGGCCCAGCAGCAGCACCACCAGGGCGATACCGACCTGCTGCCCGGCGGCCTGCACCCGCTCGGACAGGGGACTGCCCTTGAGCCATTCGATCGCCTGCATCACGACCTGCCCGCCATCGAGGATGGGAATCGGCAGCAGGTTCATAAACCCGAGCGCAAGACTGATCATCACCAGAAAACCGAGGTAGGACTCGA
>Ga0075015_100000678_pt1 | contig 12115 bp, 13 predicted proteins | sample AleBraG_ABR_2013_FD_71476 | JGI IMG/M metagenome (GOLD analysis project Ga0075015, IMG submission 71476) | Freshwater sediment microbial communities in response to fracking from Pennsylvania, USA - Alex Branch Run_MetaG_ABR_2013 | ecosystem: Environmental > Aquatic > Freshwater > Creek >...
TCCTCCTCCCTGCCCCCCCCCGGGGCTGCCACCGACGACATGCTCCACCGGCGCTCTCCGAACCCCAACGACCGTCACCTCCTCGGTGTTCTGAGCAACAGCGCTGGTGCCCATCAGTGTCGACGCAACTGCTCCGACAGCAAATCCAAGAACCGCCCTTTTCATGATTGCCATCCCCTGCTTGTAGCCACCCGAAACGGAATATCCGCTTCTGATGGCCTGACGCAATGTGGGTTTGGCGCTGCAGTTTGCGGACAATACCCAGCGACCGCAGACCAGGCGCAGTCTGACTGTGCCGCGTCACGCGGTGCTCACCCGAGCTCGCCTCGAGCCTGCCGACCGACGTCAGCGCGGGAGCGGTCGGCGCAATCCGCGCGACTATGCCGACTCTTCGGGCACACGTGGCGGAATGTCTGCGGCCAAGCCCAGGGGCTGAAGAATCCCAGAGGCCTCGTCAGGTGCCGGCGCCACCTCGGCAGACCTGGCATCGCCGCAATTCGCCATTGCACCGGGAGGCGCTTTCCAGCCGACCCGCCCGGCGATCTCTGTCCACAGCGTCGAATAGACCTGTCCTGCCGCGCTCCTGGGGGCAAATGCGGGAAGCGGCGCACGGCGAACGCTCATCCGCTCGATCTCACTTGAATACGGGATCTCAGTCGCCAGCATCCCCGGAAACTGCGCGCGCGCGCTCGCCATGACCTCGAGATGCAACGACCTGCGCCGGTCTACCATCGAAAAGAATGGCAACAGCGTCAAGTCAGCCCAGCCATTGGCATCGATGAAATCGCGCAACTGCACCAGCATGCGCACGGACAACGGCGTCGGTATCAAGGGAACAACAACGGCGTCAGCCGCACGCAGCACGTTCTCCGACAGCAGCGATATTCCAGGAGGGCAGTCGAGAAACAGCGCTGCATAGCTGTCGCGCAGCGATCGACTCATTTTCAGGAGCCGCTCGACTGGATTTTTTCGTTCGCTGAGGTGCACGTCAAACTTACGGTCGGATAAATCCGCAGGAAGGACCTGCAGGTTGTCGTAGTCGCTTGGCACAACCAGCTCGGGCAGTTCCCGCTTTCCGGAGAGCAGCTTCTTCGAGGACACGTGTTCGCGCGGTTCGCACCTCAGCGAATAGGTCGCCGCCCCCTGGGGATCCAGGTCCCACAACAGCGTGGTATGTCCTCCTGCCGCACACAGGTAGGCAAGGTTCACGGCGGTTGTCGTCTTGCCGACGCCGCCCTTGATATTTGCGACTGCAACGATCTTCATAGGGTCGATTAAGCGCCGGATCCCGCAGCCGGTCCCGTTGTGCCGTTCAGGTTCTCCAGCGCCAGCCGGGGCAGCGCAAATCGACCTGCTGCCGCGAGTCCAATTGCCGCCCGGCGCCGCTGGATGAAACCGCCACGATCATACCGCGTGCGACCCGCCCGACCTATAGGGCGGAAAGGCTGACGCAGGGGTTCGGAGGGCGCGCCAGTACCGTCCGCCGCAAAGTCGCTAAGGTGCGGGGTCGCGCATGGCAGGCAACCCGGCCCGGTACGCGCCGGGATCCAGGCACCAGCGATGCGCCCTCAAGCGCAGTTCGGCTTCGTGACACCGCCTTCTGTGTTCATGGTGTCGCCGATCGCCACTCTGCGGGCGTTCCCGCCGGTCCCGTCACGTCGCGGCCGACCGGCAGGACCCCTGCCGCCGCCGTCGAGCTCGCGCAAAGACCTCGCGTGCCGGGCCCAGGCTTTCGCGTTCTGTCGGCAGCAGACCCCGGACCCGCTCGAAGCGGGTCCGCGCTACGCCAGGAGGGCCCGTGCCGTCCAAGGAGAGCAGATTGGCGGAGCGCCAGCGCAGACGTTCCGGCTCAGGAAATGGACCCATTGAAACGCATTTGAAATACGCGGCCACGACGGTCGCGCAGGCGCGGCGCAAGCTTGACAACACCCGGCCATCGCGGTATACGGCGAGCAAAATATCTTGGGCGTCTTCCAGCGCGCGTTCCGCGTGACATTCACAGCACCAGGCAGGCGCGCATCCCGGTGGTCCATCAGGGCAGCGTCAAAGGGAGAGTTCCATGTTCCACATGTTCCAGTTCCACGTGTTCCATGAGAGCAATCGCGACTCCCGCCGGATCACTTGGCTCTATCCACTCGTGCCCCTCGCGGCGATATTTGCCGGCCCCGCATCGGCCACAACGTTCTGCGACAGCGGCGAGAACGCCGGTGCCGTGGCTACCGCGGTGACCTATTCGGGCTATGTGTACACGGATGTCAGCCTGGGCGGTCAAAGACATCACAACGCGCGAGTGACCATAACGTTCAAGGGCAATACAGGCGACATCCACAAGTTCAAAGTAACGCCGGGTGGAAACGAAGGCTCTGGCTTCTGCATCGACCAGGGGACCGCGACGGTCGCGATCGAGGCGGAAGATGAAGCCGTGCAAGCGACATTGCTGGCCGGACAAGTCTTCGTTTCCTTCGATACTTACAACGGCGGAATCGGCTTCGGTTCATATATCGGACCCAGTGGGCTGGAGCCCGCGTATCCACTGGCGTATGACGACGGTACCGTCGAGCGCTTTACCTCGGACCTGTCGACGCCCGCGAACATGACCGGCAAGGCCTGGTCGTGCATCGGTTATCCCCCGCTCTTCGGCACCGGTTTCTGCACTGATCCGGGCGGTTACCCGCTCAAGACCAATCGGGGCGATTTCATCATGTACATGCCCTACGTGAAATACGCCCTCGACGGCACCATCAGCGGCGACTACAGCGGGACGATGAATCGGGGTGGCTTTTTCATAGTAACGGGATCGAATTGATGATGGACCATTGGCGTTCATGAAGTGACCACGGTGCGTGGCGGCAGGCGGTGGTCCCACAATTTCAGGAGGTCATCGTGAGCAAATTCCCAGTTCTCGGCTCGTTGCTGGTGTGCGGGCTGGCTATGGCGCTGGCTCGGTCCGCGGATGCCAGGCCGGTCGTATACACCTTGAACACGGTTTCCGATGGCAAACTCGGGGACAGGTCATTCTCCGAGGCGCCCGTCGTCATTGAGTTCCACGGGGATACGAATAACGTCGTGAACGAGTCATCCGCAGCTGCGACGGTATTTGCGAATCGCAAGGGCTACGCGACCGTGACGGTAACCATCAACCAGCAGAAATACACGGCCCATTTCAAGTCCGGTGAAATCTTTGTCCGGTACGACACGACGAACGGTCTGGTCGGATTCGGCTCGACCATCAGTCCCACCTATCCCATTACGCTCGGTTGCGGCAACTCGGATTGCACACTCGGCGATGGCGCGACCAGCAACGGCATCGCGCAGGCATTGGCGCTGCTGGCCGCCGATCCGGCCACCTACGGTAGCCTGCTGTCGACCCGCTTGAAGAGTCTTCCGGCGAGCCTGTCGCGCACCACGCTGCTCACGGGCAGCACCCATGCATGTCCGGTGCCCTACACGACGGACTCCTCCGGAAACCCCTTTGCCTGTGCTCCGCCGCTGCCGATACCGGTCCTGCATACCACCGATCAGGGCGACTTCTATCTTCAGGACGGCGTCACCTATCCAAGCTACTACAACGGAAATGTAGCGGTATTGACTGTCGTGACCGGCAGCGACGACGACTGAAGCGTTCGAGCCCGGGCCGGCCGTAGCGCTGTGTCGCGACATCTCCGCCACGTTTTTCCGTAATCCGGGGTGCCAGGTCTGAATCTGATCTGATCGACGCTGTCCCGATCAATCCCGCAACGCGGTATCAGGCTCTATCTGCATTGGGGCTTGATGCGTGCGGGATCGCGCTGCACTCGACCGGGACGCGCCGTGCGTCCGACGCAGCCAGCCCGAGCGGCCGCTCGTTTTCGGGGACGGTGGTGCCCAGCGACGTCCAACATGCCTCTGCCCTCTTGGGCAGGCTCCCTCATATTGGATCGTCGCCAGGACGATTCAAACCTATCGGGACTGCACGAATGGTGTTGGAGCAGTTGGAACCGGACCTGTGACGGAACTCACACATCAGCCTTGCGGGGATTATGCCCATCACGCCGGGCTCGGCATGGCGCCTCACATCGACTGGCCGCTGACGGCCATGCGCATGCGCTGCCATGATCGGTGCCGCTCAGCCGGCGAGCCATGCGTGCAGCTGCCGGTAGACGTCAGTACCTGCCAGCAGGTCGAGGTGCGTGGTCCGGCGTGCGATCCATTGCCGCTCGGCCGGGAATGCCAGCGTGCGCTCCGCGCGTGCATGGCGCCCGAGGGCGCTGTCGAGCGGCACCAGGCCGTCGCCGACGAGCCGATCGCGCAGCGGCCGCCGGCGCTCGCCGATTGTCGCCGCTATGGCAAAACAGTCCACGCCCGCCGGGAGCGCTACGCTGCTGCGCCCGGCGATCACGGTGCCGTGGCGCAGGTCGGTAATTCCCGCGCTGCGCGCGGCGCCCAGGCGCGCGAATGGCGCCGAATACGGGCTCGCGCGCAGCGCCGTCTCGACCCAGCTGCCGAGCCGCTCGAGCGGCGCGCCGTGATGCGGCGTGCCGAGAAACACCAGGCGGCGCAGTCGCCCTGGCCAGGCATGCTGCGCGGCATTGCCTGCCGCGACGGCGCTGCGGGCGATCAGACCACCCATGCTGTGGCCGATGATGGTCAGCTCCTGCAGCGGCACTGGCCACTGCGCGGCCAGTGTCTCGAGCAGGGCGGCGAATTCACGGCCGTTCTCGCCGATCTGCCGGCCACTGTTATGGTGCAGGTACACCGGCGTACAACCCAGGTCGCGTGCGAGGGCCACGCCATGATCATGCCCGTGGCGCCGCCAGTGCAGATCATTCGTACACAGTCCATGCACCAGCACCACTACCGAGCCGCTGGCCTCCGGAATGGCCTCCGCCAGATGTGCTCGTGTCAGGATCAATGGATGGCCATTGCGACGCAGCCGCATCGGAATTGCCAGCGGGTTTGCGGTGGCCGCCAGATAGTCGCCGCAGACGCCGTTCACCGCCGCACGCACGGCCTCCTGGCGTGGCGTCGGCGCGCCCTCCGGCAGCCACGGCGTCAGCGCCGCGAGTGCCGCATCGATCGCGCGCGCCGCAAGCCAGGTAGCGGCGTGGATCGCGTCGTAGACCATCCCGGTGATGCCGCGCGTGGTCCGCGCCGGCGCTGCTCCGAACAGCGCGGGCCAGCGGGCAATGGTCAGGTGCAGCGACTCGGCAACCGTCGTGACCTCGCTGGCAGCGACAGCAATGAGCCGGCCGTATCCACGCAGGTCGGTGGCCTGCTTGCGGGTCAGAACGCTCATCGAGAAAAGGCTCCTTGAATCGGTGGCTTTGACCGCTGGCGGGGATGCCGCGGGCCACGGGAACAGTACGCGTGCGCCACGCCTGCCGGGAATTCCGGCGTCAATGCGCGGTCGGGCTCCGGCATTCGCTGCCCACTTCGGCAGCAGCGCTCGCGACAGTCTATTCGCATAACCCCGTCGTTGACAGCGGCACCAGGCGCGCAGCGTCAACCGGTCGATGATCGTGCGGTGAGCTAGCGGGCATCCCGGCGCTTGGTCCGGTCGGCTCCGTGCTTCGTCGGCGCTTCTTCCGGCTTCTGGTAATCACCAATCACGCTTTTCAACGGGCAGACTGAAAATGCCGGGCACTTCCGGCAGCCGACAGTGATCGCGATGGGGCAAAGGGTCATCTCCGTTCTCCTGCGCAGAGTCTCTGTGCGATCGTACAGGCATTGAGGATACACCATGGCAACGCCAACGTGACTGCGTTCCGGCAAGACACCAAGCCGCTCGTCAAGACGATCCGCTGGCCACGATTTGGGGTCATGAAGCAGGCAACGCTGACCTACGCGGTCGCCCCAGCCGGCCTCGACCTCGCCACGAGCGCAGCGGCCAGCGAGCTGCAAGCTCGCGTCAAAGGCGCGGCTAGGGCTGCCGGCGGGGAAATTTGGTCACCGGTATCCTGGAGCGACCCCTGACTTACGGGAATGCGTCAGGGTTGCGGTTACCGATGCGATGGACCCGGCGCACAAGCTGGTTGCTGCCGCCAGCGTCGGCTTCGGGTGTTTACCCGTTCGAGGGTCACCCCTGAGTTGTCGACCCCACAGGCGGCTTTCGGCGCCCCAATCCGGCCGCTCCCGCCCCAGAGCGTCCACTGGACTCAAGCAATCCATCGCCTCGCAGCGGGTATGCGGCCCCCGCTCAAAGGGCCTGTTGCGTTAGCCTGGTCTGGACCAGGGTGTCAGCGGCCTGCACCGCGTTTCAATTTCCGGTGCCCGGCTTTACTTCGGTTTGAATGCCGTCGCCCCATGCCCATGCACCCATGCGCCAGCCGGAGGCACCTTTGTGCAAGGCAACCGTTATGATCGAGCCGCCTTGCTTCATCGGCTTCCCCTTCATTGTGAAGGTATAACTGGCAGGGACGACGACATAAGCATGCTCCGCATTGATATCCACGTGCCGGGGCTTGCCCAGGGTGACAACTCCAGGAGTGATGTCGTTCGCTTTGCCGAAAGCGTCGAAGTCACTCGACCACTTACTGCAAGCATGTTCGCCATGCCATTCGTGGGGCGGCAAGTCGTCAATGATGGATGTCAAGTCGGCACAAGTTGCCAGCAGCGATTTCGTGTCGCCCTTATTGAAGGCGTCTATGAATTGCCGCAGGACCGTATTACGTCTGTCTTTTCAGAAGCTGCGACCGGTTCCGCGGCCAACGCAGCCAGAACGGCTGCGGCAAATATCTTGTACATTGTGAACCCCCGGGGTCGTGAATGCGCCTTGGTGATTGGTTTTGGATAGAACACTCCATATAGCCGATTATAGAGAAATCCTGGAATTCATTTCGACGCGCATGACCGACAGTAGCCAGCCTTGACGCTGCCGTTGACGACCGGCAGCATTGGGTACAATGAGGCTCATTCGACGGCCCCGCCGATTTGAGCGCTGCTAATACTCAATGGGGTTCCGAGGCCAACAATGCCGGCTGGATATAGCTAAGCGGTTAGGTAACCACGTTCTTCCCCTCTGAGCAACGGTGCTGCAGGCTGGCGCCAGGGTAACTGCAGGAGGTGGCGGCATGAACACGGGGCTGACGGATGAGCAGCGTCAAGCCCTTGAGCATGTTGAGCGCGCGCGGGGCAGGCGTGAGACTCAGCGACTATGCCCGCGCGCATGGAGTCGGGATTCGCTCGATCTACGATTCGATGGCGGCGCTGCGCCAGAAGGGGTTTCTGGGTCAAGGCTCACCCCGTGCTGAGTCGGCCTTTGTTGCCGTACGCGTCGAGACAGTGGCGAAGGCGGAGCCGGTACCGGGCGGCGTGCTCGGTAGTTTGATCTGTCGGCTGCGGGTCGGTGAAGTGCTGATCGAGTGCATGGGCTTGCGCCGCAGCGTGTGGATCATGTGGCGATAGTCGAGCACGTGGCCGTGCTTGCCGTTCGGCCCGGGCCGACCCCGCAGCAGTGTCATCAGCGCCGTCGTTCCGATCAGCAGCTCCAGCCGATCGTCATACAGTTTTATCCGCAACCGATGCCCGACCAGCCGCGAGGGCACCGTATAGAACACCCTCTTTAGGGTAACACCACCCGAGGAGGTCACGAAGCCGAAGAGCAGACGCCCCCGGACCTCGGTAGCGACGTGGCGGAACGGGGCATCATGCTGACGGGTGGTGGCGCGCTACTGCGCGGTATTGATCAGCTCATCCAGGAAGAGACCGCGCTGCCGGTGCTGATCGCAGAGGATCCGTTGAGTTGCGTGGTACGGGGCGGCGGTCGAATCCTCGAACTTACCGGGGAGCATGGACGAGGAGACTTCGGTCTGGAGTAATCTTCTCGGCGGCGTCGGAGACGCCGCCCGTCGCGATGCGGGCCGGTACGCTTTTCAGGTCTTCCGTCGGTTCTTGGATTTGCCGCTGTCCAGCTTCGTGCGGCCCGATGCAGTGCTTCGCCCCTGCGACGTCACTGGATTCGATGTCACTGGGCCGGTCACTATGGGTACGCCGCGAGCACGCTGACCTCCCTCTGGCGTTCGGCCGACATTGCGTATTGCAGGCTCCAGCGCAGCAGTCAGACTCGCAGTGCTGACCTTTGGGGCCGGAGCGGGGGCCGTGACCGTCGGAGCAGGGGCTGTGACTGTCGAAGGTGGCACCGGGCTGCGCTGTGCCGTCGCGCTGGGGTCCAGAGAACGGGGCCCCCACTGCGGTGCATTGTGCCCGGCCTTAGGATCAGCGGACGGCGCCTGTGGGACGCTGAGTGCCAACTTAACGGCAATGGCCTGCGCACTGGAAACCAGTGTGCTCACGGGTAATGCGGGTCTGCTTGTTGTCGGCATGACCTTCTGAACCGCCGGTGAGGCGATCTCCAGCGCAAGTCGCGCAGCGGTTAGCGCGGGTGTCGGAGCATTCACCGGCTCTGCGGAGGCTCTTACCACCGGCACCATGGGCGCAGCCGCCACCACGGCCACCGGATCCGGGGCCTTCGCCACCGGCATCGCCGTCACGGCCGCCACAATATTCTGGTGCGGAGGCCCGGACGTAGCGGGCTGCTCGGGTGCGCTCTTCGTGAGTTCCAGAATACGGGTGCGCAGCCGATCACTGAATTTGATGCCGAGCTCAGCTTGCTTGGCAAGAAAGTCAGCTGGATTCTTGGCATCGAGCGTGACTTTGCATTGCGCCAAAGACCACTCCATGTAATCGCCCGCAACGGCGAATTGGTAGCGGGCAAAACGATTCAGAGCATCGAGACGGTCTTGCGGGACGCGCAGCGAGGTCAGTGCAAGGAGAGCGGCTTGTGACCAGCTCTTCGCATCAGCATGGGGTGCAGTCATCGTTCTTATGCTCCTGGATACCAAAAAAGGCGTCAAACTCGCAAACAAGCACTGAACCGGGCGAAAGCGGTCATGACTTTGCGCTGCGCCGCGAAGCTGCTGCCGGTGTGGCTCGCTTCCTTGGCTTCGCCGCCAACTGCACATACTCGCCCGGCGCGTCTCGCAGCGGCGAGTAACCCGCAGCCGCATTCCCGAGAGCCGGAGGCGCAACCTGTTCGGCCTGTGAGTGTGCGGCCAGCCATTGCTGCCACGCTGGCCACCACGACCCGGCATGCGGCACCGCGGCCTCGAGCCACTGTTCAGGATCCAGGTTCGAGGCCGCATCCTGCCAGGTCAGCGTCCGGTAGCGTCGCTTCGGATTCTTCGGACCACTGACGATGCCGCCGTTATGGCCGCCGCTCGTCAGCAGGAAGGTGTAGTCCGTCGACCGGCCCAAACTTCGCACTTTGTAGACCGAGCGCCAGGGTGCAACATGATCCGTCTCGGTGCCCACCACAAACATCGGACCGCGAAGATTCGCAAGGTCAACGCGGATGCCGGCCACCGTATATTCACCACGCGCCAGTTCGTTGTTCAGGTACAGGCGGGTCAGATATTTGCTGAGCATCCGCTGCGGCAGGTTGGTGCCATCGGCATTCCACGCCATCAAGTCGTTGAGCGGCGCGCGTTTGCCGCGAATATAGGTATCAACGGCCGGCGCCAGGATCAGATCGTTGGACCGCAACAGCGCAAATGCGGCCGCCATGCGCGCACTCTCCAGCACGCCCTCACGACGCGTAATGGCGCCCAGCATTTCCAGCTGGCTGGGTGTGACATAGACCGCGAGCTCTCCGGGATCGCTAAAGTCGGTCTGGCCTGCCAGCAGCGTGATCGAGCCGATGCGCACATCGCCCTCGGCAGCGAGCGCTGCCGCGCCGATGCTGAGCAAGGTACCGCCTACGCAATAGCCCACGGTATGAATCCGTCGCGCCGGCACGATCGAGCTCACCGCATCGAGCGCGGCGCGCAGTCCAAGTGCGAGGTAATCGTCCATGTCCAACTCGCGGTCGGTCGTGTCTGGGTTCTTCCAGGAAATCATGAACACCGTGTGACCCTGGGCAACCAAATAGCGCACCAGTGAATTCGCCGGTGAGAGATCCAGTATGTAGTACTTCATGATCCACGCCGGAGTAATCAGCACCGGTTCGGCGTGCACTGCATCGGTCTGCGGCGCGTACTGAATCAACTCCATCAGCGCATTCTGCGACACGACCTTGCCCGGAGTGATTGCCACGCGCTCACCGGCGCGGTACTGCTCGCTGCCCGGGACAGGACCGCCATCGCGGTGGCGCTGCGCATCTTCCATCCAAAACTTCAAACCGCGGGTGAGATTGGCGCCGCACTCGGCGCGGGTGATTTCCAGCAATTCCGGGTTCGTCGGCAGATAGTGCGCTGGCGAGCAGGCATCGAACAGTTGCTGGCTCGCAAATTCCAGTTGCTTCAAATTGCCGGGCGTCATGGTGGGCGCGCTGTGCAGCGCCTGCTGCCACCAGCATCCCCAGCTGCTGTAGGAGTGCGCATAAACATTAAACGGCCAGCGGTTCCAGGCCGGGTTCGCGAAACGCTTGTCGGGTGCCGGTACGGCGCTGACCGGAAGCTGTTGGTCCGCTCTCACGGCGGTGGCAGCGTACTGCCAGGATTCCATGGTGTGCTCGACCGCGCTGTGCGCAAGCGCCAGCTGTTGTTCAGGGCGTGCCGCGAGCTGCAGGCACCAGTCCCACCAGGCCAGCACGTAGGGTTCGGGCGCGAGGCCGCCGGTTAGATCACTCAATTGGGCCAGGTTCTCTGGCAGCAGCCCTGAAGGGCGTTGTTCCGGGCTGGACCCCGAATTGCCGTCGCGCGCGTCCGCGTTGAACCTGGCCTGCATAACTAAAGATCCTTCCAATGGTAAACGCCCCTGAGCAACACTTAAGCTGCCCAGGGGCGGGTCCGATCAAGGAGGTCGGGAACTTAGGCGGCTTTCTTGAAGGTCGTTGAGGCCTTGGCGGCCGCGTCATTGACCAGCTGCGTCATCGTGGATTGCGTTTCGCTGGCAATCGTGGCCAATTCCTGGCCGCGATTTCGCAGTGTCTCGCTCAGCGCTGAGCCGAGTTCCGTCTGCTTTGCAAGGAACTCCGTCGGGCTGGTTGCAGCCACGGCCGCCTTGGCCTGGCTCAGGATCCACTCCAGATAGTCGCCAGCGACGGCGTACTGGTAGCGAGCCAAACGTTCCACGGCTTTCAGATTTTCTTGTTGCACTTGCAGTATTGGGGCCATTGATTCACGGCATGAGGCCAGAAAGGCCTGGGGATCAACAGAGGGGAATGTAGAATTCATAAGTATTTCTCGATATTTAGACGCCCATTGGCGCTTGCGGATATGGGGCTGCTCGAGACCCCATCCTAACCGGTTCTTGTATGCGACGCACAAAAACTTGCGTCTCGGTCGACCGACCGTGTCCGATACCGCACCGAAAAGGCGCGAATCGCCCGTAATATCAGCCGATCACCCAACGCGGAAATTGTGAACCGACGGCACGCCGCCGGGACGTGCTTCTATGTTCAAGCCAAGTGCGGGGCCTGGCTCGCCTCGCTATCAAGCTGCCGCCCCCCAAGAGGCAGGGGCGGTGCACCTCCCCTCTACCCAGAAATCCGCGAATTTGCGCTCGTTCAAGGACCGGGTGTTAACGGCTGCGTAGATCCGCTCTTTTTTGGCGGCGAGATGCGGATTTGATTCGACGGCGTGAGGCCAGAGTCGGGTTTGCGGGGCGAAGGGGTTGACGGTCGGTCAGAGCGGCGGGTCGGCGTTCAGCGGAGCATCGGTGAGGTCCGAGGGTGGTGATGAGGGGGAACAGGAGTGCTGGCGGCGCAGGAGCTGACCGGCGTAGTGGCGTTCAAGCGCGTCGGTGAGGTCACGCAGGAAGTCGATCAGGATGGCGGCGGAGTCATCTGGGAGCTCGAGCGGCAAGACCACGATGGGTAGATCGTTGGGTTCCATGGGGTTTACTGTTTTGACTTTTTCGACTGGCGCTGGGGCTTGCGCCGTGCGGCGCGCTCCTGAGCTTCCTTGAGCCGGTAGCTGGGGCCGGCGATGTTGAGGATTTCGGAGCGATGGACCAGCCGATCGACGAGGGTGACGACGCAGGCGGCGTTGGGAAAGACTTGATTCCATTCGCCGAAGGGCTTGTTGGTGGTCAGAACCGTGGCACGCTGCTGATAGCGGCGCGTGATGACCTCGAACAGCAGATCGGCGTAACGCGAGTCGTAGGATAAATACCCGACCTCGTCCACGCACAGCACGGC
>Ga0075015_100000679_pt1 | contig 12114 bp, 10 predicted proteins | sample AleBraG_ABR_2013_FD_71476 | JGI IMG/M metagenome (GOLD analysis project Ga0075015, IMG submission 71476) | Freshwater sediment microbial communities in response to fracking from Pennsylvania, USA - Alex Branch Run_MetaG_ABR_2013 | ecosystem: Environmental > Aquatic > Freshwater > Creek >...
GTAACGCAGGCGGTATACGAACATCCGCTGGTCGTACGTCTCTGCCATTGGGTAAACGCAGTCTCGTTGTTCGTGATGGTGGGCAGCGGACTCCAGATCTTTCGCGCCTTCCCGAGTTTTGGGGCAAAGATTCCGCAAAAGGATCTCCTCGACTGGCCCAAGGCCCTCGCACTCGGCGGATGGCTAGGCGGCGCGCTGCAATGGCACCTTACCTTCGTGTGGATCTATATCGCGACCGGCCTGGTGTACCTCGGCTACCAGATCTTCAGCGGAAACTACAAGCAGGTTCTCTTCGTACGAAGTGACGTTCCTGGAGTATGGCCTATGGTGCGTCACTACTTTTTCTTCGGCCACAAACCGCCGACGAAGGAAGCCTACAACCCGCTGCAGAAGCACGCATACACCTCCGCGATTGGTCTGGGAGTGCTCTCGGTACTGACCGGCATTGCAATCTGGAAGCCCGTGCAGTTCTCGTGGCTGGCGTGGTTGATGGGCGGCTTCCACCTGGCGCGGCTGTGGCATTTCCTGATCATGTGCGCGATGCTGGCGTTTGTGTTCGGACATCTGGTGATGGTGGTCCTTCATGGCTGGAACAACTTCGTCTCCATGTTGACGGGATGGAAAGAGGACCCGGAATACGACTCAGAGTAGCGGTTGGTTGCGGTGGTGGTGAATCCAGGTGCGGTGAGGGGTGATGCTGGAAGAGGTGACTTCGCTGAACAGTCCAGCCGAGCGATTCAACGAAGAGACGCTCATCCGGCGCGTTCGAGAGGGCGAGCATGAGCTCTTTTATGCGCTGATTCGACCTTACGAACGACGCGTGTATTCCGCGGCTTTATCCATCTTGCACAACGAGGCCGATGCGGAAGATGCAGCCCAGGAGGCGATGCTGAAGGCGTTCAAGCACATTGGGCAGTTCCGTGCGGAAGCACGGTTCAGCACCTGGCTCATCCAGATCACTGTCAATGAGGCGCGTATGTGGAGAAGGAAAGAACATGCCCACCTGATCGAGCCGATTGTTGACCACGAGGACGCGGAGGGAAACTACATCCCCCGCGACTTCGCCGACTGGCGGGAGGTTCCATCCGAGACGCTGGAACGGAAAGAAATCCGCGAGAAGCTGGTGGAGGCGCTGGAGTCCCTGGGACAAATCTACCGTGACGTGTTCGTGCTGCGGGACATGCAGCACTTGAGCATCGATGAGACGGCGAAGACCCTGGGAATTTCAACTGCGTCGGTCAAGACACGCTTGTTGCGAGCCCGGCTCATGCTACGCGACCTATTGGCGCCAGGACTTGGCGGTTCCTGGAGCACAAGATTGCATTTTGCGAAGGGGACCAAGCCATGGTAGTCAATTGCGAACAAGTCTGGCAGGAGATCTCCAACTATCTCGAAGATGACGTCGATCCGAATCTACGCGTGGCCATGGAGGCGCACTTCCGCGAGTGTGATCGCTGTCGGTCCGTGCTCGAGGGCACGCGAAACGTGATTCAGTTGTATGGCGACGAACGCATGATCGATGTACCACTGGGATTCGATCATCGCCTACAGCGAAGGCTGGAGGAAAGCATCCAGCCCAGCCGGCGTCGTTTTATGGGCTGGATGGTCGCGGCTGCAGCCGCCGTTGTGGTCGCCGGAGGTTTCGAACTCAGCAGATCTTCCGTTTTCAGGCAACCGGAACTGCGTTCTGAACACGCCGAGGCTGGGAACGGCGTCCCGCCCGACATGATGGTCGTCGTGTCGAGCAACGGAAAGATATTTCACGCCTCCGGATGCCCGTTCATTCACGACAAGGCACATGTTCGGACCATCGTGGCCCGGGAGGCGCTGAAAGAGGGATACGTGCCGTGCGTGCGCTGCATGAAAAAATATCTGCGAGCGGACCTCGCTTCACCACTCCCTGCATGATCGCCGAGCCTAGGCCAGCCACATACATCCGCGTTATGGACTGAGCAAACCACTCGACCAAGGGCTTTTCAGTCTCCGCGAAATCAAGGTCACCCACTTTTTACCAATCATTAACACGCGCCTGTAACTTCCATCTAGGTGCAGCATCTCTGGTCGGGCGGCTTCGTGCCGCAAATCTGTCGAACGAGGAGATGTAAATGGTCAGTAGGATTCGTACGCTGTTACTTGTTATGTTGGCAATCGCACCAGGGTTGCCGGCGCTGAGCAACGCTGAAACCCACGGAAGCACCGGGGCAGTGTTCGTCATGACGAACGCCGCGTCCGGCAACGAAATTATCGCCTACGGGCGAAATGCGGATGGCTCGTTAGAGCAGGGACGACGCTTCTCAACGGGCGGCCGCGGCAGTGGCGGTACCACCGATCCATTGGCGTCGCAGGGGTCCCTCACTCTGACCGACGATCGCTCATTCCTATTGGCCGTAAACGCGGGCAGTGGCACCATCTCGGTATTCCGTGTGCATGGAGATAGGCTTTCGCTAGTGGACAGAGTTCCTTGCGGTGGCAGTGAACCGGTTGCCGTGGCCCAGCACGGAAATCTCATCTACGTGTTGAACGCGGGCGGAACCAGCAATGTCGTTGGATTCCGCTTCGAGAGAATTGGAAGAATCAAGGCGATATCGAATTCCATCAAGTTCCTTACCAGCGGCAACTCTGGACCAGGATCTTTGTCGTTTAGCCCCGATGGCCAGTTCCTCCTCGTGACGGAGAAGCTTAACAACCGAATCGATGCTTTCCATGTCCAACTGGACGGAACACTCGGCCCCATAGCGGTAACGGCTGCAGTGGGTCCCGGCACGTTCGCCGTGGTGTTTGCGCCGAACGGAGCTGCACTCGTGTCCGAAACAGGGCCGACAACCGGAAGCAATGCCTCGGCAATTTCCTCGTATGCGGCGCTTCCCAGCGGAACACTCTCTCCTATTAGCGCGAGCGTACCGACTCAAGGTGCGGCCACTTGCTGGCAGGCGGTCACCCCTGACGGGCGTTTCGTGTATACCTCCAACTCCGGCACATCTACCATCTCTGGATTCGCGATCGGTACCGATGGAGCGTTGACTCCATTGCCGGGAACGATTGCGGCAACGCTGCCAGCCGGAAGCACGAATCTCGATACGGCGATCAGCTCCGATGGCAAATTCCTCTACACCCTGGACTCCGGGACTGGCTTAATCAGCATTTTCGGTATCAACGGTGACGGGTCGCTCAACAGCCTGGGAGATGCGGACGGTCTCTCCGCTGCTGCTGGCTTCAACGGCATAGCTGCAATTTAGTGCGCATGGGCGAGCTGCAAGTGTTCGATCGCAGCTCGCTCGTTTTTCCCCTTCGTTCAGTGGCCTCGTACGACGGTCGCAACCTTGACCCAGCGTGGCTCGGGCGATTCCCTTCCCACGCCGACCGCAAGGACTAGACCCAAATCTCCTCCCTCGACATGCACGATATTTGGAGATCCCGAGCCGGCATCAGAGTTCGCGCGACAAGAGACTCGGCTGGACTTTGGGAATTTTTCTGAGAGGGAGCGAGCCTCCGGGTAGCCGGTGACACTGCCTGCACCGGCTAGCCCGAAGTGAGCTTGAGGAACGCCGGCGGGAACTAGTTCTGTTTCATGCCATCGTCGTGCTTCATGCTGTCGTCTTTCTTCATGTCGTCTTTCTTCATTTTGTCTTTCTTGGTCTTCTTGGTCTTCTTATCCTTCTTCATTTCGTCTTTCTTCATCTGGTCGTTGTTCATCTGGTCTTGTTTCATGTCGTCGTGCTTCATGCTGTCCTGCTTCATGTTGTCGCCGGACTGCGCAAACGCTGCCAGGGAAACTGCCACCAGACACATCGCCATCAACCTGCCGATCATCCTCTTCATGAGATCCTCCGAGCCTTTCGCCGAATTTACGCCGACAGACTGCGGCGCACACATGGGATGCGCTCGTGGCTGCAAAGTTACAGATCGGCTGTGAGACCTCTTGTACATTTGACCGCGCCCACTATCGAGGAGCTACCATGTCGCATGCGTGTGTCCGCGGGGTGCGCAATCGACCGGATTGTGTTCGACAGTGGGTTGGTCCGGGTCGGTGCATTCCGCTGCCACCCCGACGATCCCTCGTTTCATGACTCTGGACCGGCAAGAAATTGCTGCTTCGTGTTTCCACGGACTGCGGTCGAGATTCAGCACGAACACGAGAGGGCCTTTGTCGCCAATCCGAATGTTGTGACCTTCTACAATCAGGGTCAGGCCTATCTAAGAAACGCAGTCAGCCTCGACGGAGACCGCTGCGATTGGTTCGGCATAGAAATCGATGTCGTGCAGGATGTAGTGCGGACCTTTGATCCAGCCCTTGACGCGCATCCGGACCGACCTTTCAACTTCACGCGCGGCTGGGCCGACGCATCCACCTACCTCTCACAGCGGCGGCTTTTCGAGCAGGTTGTAGCCGGGGTGGTGAAAGAGCCACTTATGGTCGAAGAGTCGGTTGTGGGTCTGCTGGAGCAGGTCGTGCGATCGGCTTACAAGACAACAGCGATCGCGAGACCGAACATTGTGGGCCCGAAACAACGCGACATCGTTCACCACATTGAATTCGTTCTCAGCCGGCAATGGGGAGAATGTCTGTCGCTGCGCGACCTCGCTGACGAAGTCGGAATATCCGTGTACCACTTGTGCAGAATGTTTCGTCGCGCTACTGGATCTACCCTCCATCAATACCGTCAGAAGTTGCGCGTCCGCTGGTCTTTGGAGGGCGTTATGGAATCGAGCAGATCTCTCGTGGATATTGCCCTGGACGCGGGATTTTCCAGCCATAGTCACTACACGAGTTCCTTCCGCCAGGAATTTGCTCAAACCCCCTCGAACGTTCGAGCCAGCAGTGCTGCAGAACCCTCACGTCGCCAGAGAGCAATATTCTGATAGCGAAATCGCGGGCGATCGGCTAGTAAGTGGAGCTATGCCGATGAAGGTCTCAGTCATCACAAAGAAAGTCTGTCTTGTTGTATCCCTGATCGTTGGCGTCGGATGTTCCTCACAGCCCAAGTCAGCGGCCGCCGAACCGACACTGGCCGCGGGCGTCGCGCGCCTCCAGGCGAATGACAGTGACGGCGCAACGAAGATCCTGGAACAAGTAACGGCTCACGAACCGAGCAACGGACGCGCATGGCGCAATCTCGCCCTCGCCTACCAGAACCTGAAAGACTGGGACCGGGCGATCTCGGCAGACCAACATGCGCTCGATGTCGATGCTTCTGTTCCGACTCCACTGTTTAACCTAGCTGTCCTCTACGCCCAGAAGGGAGACAAGGACCAAGCCTTCACCTGGCTCGCCAAAGCCAAAAGGACACGCAAAATCGACATGACGCAAATCGAGGTGACGCCAGAACTGGCAGCGCTGAAAGGCGACTCGCGCTTTCGGACCCTCTTGCCGTCACGGGCGGACTTTGAGACTCCCTTTGTAGAACCAGTGAAGGTCATCCGTGAGTGGGATGGAGAGAAAGCAAACGATCAGTTCGGCTGGATCGCCCGAAACATCGGTGATGTAGACGGCGATGGAGTGCCGGATGTCGTAACCTCCGCCCCGACGAGCAGCAGGGCTGGCGAGAAGGCAGGCCGCATCTACGTTTACTCGACAAAGTCCGGAGGATTGCTCTGGACAGCCGACGGACATGCTGGCGACGAACTCGGCACCGGTGTCGAAGCGGCCGGCGACACCAACGGCGACCGCATCCCTGATGTGATCGCGAGCGCTCCCGGTGGCGGCTATGCCAAGGTCTACTCGGGCCGCGACGGTCGCGTGCTCCTGACGCTGCGAGCAGAGAACACGGGAGACGAATTCGGGCGCCATGCCTCCGGCGTCGGCGACGTGAACCACGACGGATTTGCCGACGTGATCGTCGGCGCACCGAGCAACAATGCGGCGGGGCAAAAGGCCGGCCGTGCCTACGTCTATTCCGGAAAGGATGGACGACTGCTATTGACGCTCAGCGGTGAGCGGGCTGGCGATGCTTTTGGCAGTACAGTGGCAGGATTCTCCGACAAGGAACACTCCTTCTTACTTGTGGGCGCGCCCAACGCAGGCCCCAAACGGACCGGCCGAACGTATGTGTACGACACGCTCTCGTCCAAGCCGAAGTTCACCATTGAATCCGATGAAACCGGAGTTGCGTTGGGAGCGATGTTCCTGTCCGTACTCGGCGACGTGGATGGCGACGGCGTACCGGACGTTTATGCGTCCGACTGGTCCAATAGTGCAAAAGGACCGTCAACGGGTCGGGTTTATGTATATTCCGGAAAGGACGGCCACTCTCTTCTCACGCTGACCGGTGAAACCGCTGGTGAAGGATTTGGGACAAGCCCGTCGGTGGCAGGGGACGTGGATCACGATGGTCACGCCGATCTCATCGTCGGTGCCTGGCAGTACAGCCGCGAAGCTGTCGGAGGTGGACGTGCTTATTTGTATTCCGGAAAAGACGGCCATCTCATCAAAACCTTTACCTGCCGAATTCCGGGAGATACGTTCGGGTTTGATTCCGTGACGATGGGCGACGTGGACAAGGACGGTACCAGCGACTTCCTGATCACGTCAGGATGGAGTGGTGTTCACGGCTTCCATTCTGGACGGGTCTTCATTATTTCCAGTGGAGTCAAGACCGACTAACGGCGATCGACTCGTCCGTGTGGCCTTCCATGGGGATCCGTCACGGCGCGCCGATTTCTTTTTGTCGTCGGCCAAGAAATCGTGATTTCTCCGAGGCCGTGAAACTTATCATTTTGATAGTCATCACACTATCGGCTCGAATGCACTATCAAAGCATCGCACATGGAACCAAAACCCCAGGAAAAGCGGCGATCACCAGACTGACGTGATGGGCTTCACGATATCAGGCTACTCGATATGTTCAGCCAGGGCTGAGCACATTTCGGCGCTGTCCGCGATCGAGCTGGCGGCGGCCCAACTGCTCAGGGGCTACGCACCAGAATCAGTGCTGGCCGAGACCACGGATGAGCGCTCATTCGCAGATGCCGCCCGCAACGGGCGCCTGTGGGTGGCCTCGACCGGGAACACCCCCGTGGGCTTCGCATTGGTGAAGATGCTCGCCGATGACCTGCCCCATCTCGAAGAGATTGACGTCCACCCCTCTCACGGGCGTCGAGGCGTAGGCACGGCGCTGGTCCGAGAGGTCTGTGAGTGGGCGACCCTCTGCGGGCACGTTGTGCTTACCCTGACGACGTTTCGGGCTGTGGCCTGGAACCTTCCGTTCTATGCACGCTTGGGGTTCGAGGAGATTCCCCGCGAGACCCTTCGTCCCGAGTTGGCCGCTGTGGTATCCGAGGAAGCGGATCGGGGCCTCGATCCGGTTAGGCGAGTGGTCATGGGGTATCGATGCTTGCCGCCTGTCACTGGTGACAGCCGATCGTTACTCCATTCCCGGTGATCGTGTCTTATTCCTCGTTGGCATGGAGGCGTTGGCGAGCCGCGTAGGCTGCGACCTTGAGGCGGTTTCCACACAGCTGCATGCTGCACCAGCGGCGGGTTCCTTTCTTACTGGTGTCATAGAAATGAAGTACGCACTGTCCACACTTCCGAACGCGGTGCCGATCCGCTTCTGCAAACAACTTTGCCGCGCTGTGTGCCAATGGGGCAAACAAGTCTTTGGGCTGGCGCGGTTCGAACCACAATTCCATCGAGGGGGCGTTTCCGGTTGCCTGTAACTTGCTAAGCATCGGATGTGCCGCCAGCAGTCGATTCAGGTCCGCAACGGTCGTGCGATCGACATCGGCACCACCTTCCCACGCCAAAACCTGTTTTCTCAGCCTTTCCCGAAACTCTCGCACGGCCTCCAGGGTTTGCTGTGCGATGGCTGATTCTCCCGACCGACGTTGAAGGTGCGCCATCCCACGAGAGCTCAGCAGCCCGGCTGCCTGACACCACCGTAAGAGCGCGCTGAAATCGGAGAGCAACTCCATGGGTTTGCCGTTCTGAACCGGACGCGTATTCAGGAAATCCAACGCCAGATGGTTGCCGACGAAGAGGAACCCGTCTTTCCAGTCGGAATCGAGAATTGGCCCACGCTGTCTCATGTTTTCATCTCTCTAGATTATAACACCGATAATGTATCTTTTTATCGGTTAGCACATCTGATGGTGTGAACGAGCAAAACGTTGCTGAGACGGCACCGGCATCAGGTTGCCGCAGCAAACTCTCTGAGGAGACACACTATGACCACCTATCAACATGCCATCGTCGACGGCTCCAAGATCTTTTATCGCGAGGCCGGCCCGAAAACCGCCCCAGCCATTCTCTTGTTGCATGGCTTTCCGACGTCGTCACACATGTTCCGCAACCTTATTCCGACCCTGGCCGACCGCTACCATGTGATCGCACCCGACCTCCCGGGATTCGGCTTCTCGGATGCGCCTGACCGCAAACGGTTCCGCTATACCTTTGAGCACCTGGCCAAGGTCATCGGCTCCTTCACACAGACGATCGGTCTCGAACGCTACGCGATCTACGTCTTCGACTACGGCGCGCCCGTGGGGCTCCGCTTGGCGCTCGCGCATCCAGAGCGGGTCACGGCGATCATCTCCCAGAACGGAAATGCTTACGAGGAAGGCCTGAGCCAAGGTTGGAACCCGATCCAGAAATACTGGAACGAGCCAACACCCGAGAACCGCGCTGCGTTGCGTGACTTCCTCACGCCAGAGGCGACCAAGTCCCAATACCTCTACGGCGTACAAGACGAGACACTGGTAGCGCCGGAAGCATACCAGCTTGATTCCGCGCTGCTGGCCCGGCTCGGCAATGATGAGATCCAGCTCGACCTGTTTCTGGATTATGCCAGCAACGTGGCGCTCTACCCAAAGTTCCAAGAGTATTTCCGTACAAAACGGCCGCCACTGCTCGCAGTCTGGGGCAAGAACGACCCATTCTTTCTGCCGCCGGGAGCTGAGGCCTTCAAGCGCGATAACCCGAATGCCGAAGTACACTTCTACAACACCGGTCACTTCGCGCTGGAAACGCATCATCGCGAGATTGCCGACACCATTCGGGAGTTCCTCAATCGCAAGCTAGCAACGCAGTCCAACGCTGCGTGAAGACGTGATCCACTGACTAGGGCCTGATCGGAACGCAGGCTCACGAGCAAACAATCAGGGCAGGGCCGCCGGCTGAGGCGGCCCTGCCCTACAGCCTTGCGTGCCACGGAGAACACTTGTGCAAGTCGTTTCTGTAAATGTGGGACTGCCACGTGAAGTCATCTGGAAGGGTACGAGGATCCAGACCGGAATCTTTAAGGATCCCGTGGATAGGCCGGTGACGATAAGCAAACTGAATCTCGCTGGCGATCGGCAGGCGGACCTCACGGTACACGGCGGAGCCGAGAAGGCCGTATATGCGTACCCAGCAGAACACTACGAGTACTGGCGGAATAGGCTGCCAGACGTGCCGTTCTCATGGGGTAAGTTCGGCGAGAACCTCACGACCGAGGGGCTAATGGAGGACGCGCTCTGTGTCGGTGATCGTTTGAGGGTCGGGTCTGCCGTTCTGATGGTTACCCAACCCCGCATGCCCTGTTACAAATTGGCTTTGCGATTTGACCGGGACGACATGATCAAGCGCTTCTTGACGAGTCAGAGAAGCGGTTTCTACTTCTCAGTTATCGAGGAAGGACAAGTGCAGGCGGGATCGAAGGTTGAGATATTGAGTCGAGATCCCCACCGAGTCGCCGTCGGCGACATTGTGCGCCTCTACCTTGGCCAAGCACGCGATCCAGAGCTCCTTCAACGCGCGATGAACGTAAGCGCACTGTCGCAGGATTGGAAATCCGACCTCCCGCTGCGGGCACGAATGGAAAGAGCGTGACGGTTGTCCTTACCGCGTACCGACCGGCATCGAAGCAGCCCCGAGTACTCGGCCCTGCCGAGGTTCTTGAACGAATGCTATCAACCGCAGGTTGCGCGAATCAGACCCAGGTTCCAACTTGAGCTGAACATCCTGCGCCAGGACTTGTCCCTGCCTCAGAGCGCCAATCTTCGTAAGACTCTTGACGACAGATACGTGCGCCAGTCGGTGTCCGGAATTCTCGCCTGCCGACACCTGCGACTCAGCACGGTTCAGCGCGACCGCAACGTACACGTCCGCCTCTCGTGACCCAAAAGAAGAATCGAGAGTTCCGGTTTCCAGATGAGCGTGCAGGGTATTTGAGGCGTCTGCCGAAATCGAAGACAAGTGCACCGGAATCTTTGGAACGCCCAACGCTTTTCGAAAGGCCTTGTCGGCCTGGCCGGAATTGCTGCCGACAAACTCGCTGGTCCCATCCACCACCATTTGCGGTGTGTAGACGCTGTCCAGGCCAAAGCGCTTGGCGTAGGCACTCTGCCGCTGACTATAGAAGCTGGCAGAGTACGGGTCCTTCCAGCCGATATGGTTCCAGTAGTCCACATGTTCGCTGAGCACAATCATGTCCGCGCCCGGTATGGGTTGCCCATCGAGCGTTTGCAGAAACTTGTCTGCTGGAGGGCAGCTGGAACACCCCTCCGATGTGAAGAGTTCCACCAGTACCGGAGTACGGGCTCCCGATCCAGGATCTGAACCACGGAGAGACTGCGGTGTCACGGCCAATATCCAGGCCCCGATCGAAAGAACCACCATCCCTGTCATAGCAAGCCGATTGGGATTCCATGGCAGGTCGTAATGCAAGACCGCATCGAAATGATCTTGAAGATTGATGCCCTCGCTCAAGCAGTCGGTCGCCACCAAGACGCGATGTTCGGTCTTCGGCTCGGATTCGACCAAATCCTTGATGAGAGCTTTTCTCTCGTCGTCGCTACCACTCGCTCCGGTCACGGCAACTGCACGGAAGTCCTTAAAGTGCTTAGCGAGTCGTCGGTTCAACTCCTCCGCGACATACTGGGCGGTCGGAATGAAACGGCAATAGACGATTGGATGAAAGCCCTTTTTGATTAGGGGCAGCAGGAGATCGGCAGCTTTCGCGATCTTTGGATCGTTCTCAGCCTTTAGAGCTTCAGCGCGTCGGGCAAAATCCTTCAAACGTCGGCGGTCACGGTCTTCGAAATCCCTATTACCCAGTTCGACCGATGCTTCGGGAATTGTGTCGGACGTGAATTCTACGTCCACAGGATCGAGGGTCTCTCGTTCGCGAAGGTCTTCTTGCTCTTCTGCCTCCGTAGCCTGCTCATCCATCTTCTGTTCCCGGACAGCGAAAGCCTTAGCCGCTGCCGCTGGACTCGACATTAGAGAACGCAGCAAGGTGAGGGCTGCCCAATATCGCACTCGTTGGCGCGGCTGGCTGAGCTTCGGGTCTTGCACCGTTTCCCGCGTGAAATCCAACACATCCGCGAAAAGCTTGTGGTGTTCTCCGGTGAGCTTGTACGTGTCCTCGATTGGGTCGCGCTTAGGAAAACGTACTTCTCCCGGCCAAGCCGCGAGCACGTCGCCTCTCGTTCGCTGAACGAAATGGCGAGCAAGAACGCGGCGTTGCTGCTCGCTCAACTGTTGCATGTCGATATTCTCGAATCGGTCATTCAACAGACCCAACAGAGAGCGAAAGCTACCCTCGATGCCACTGTGAGGGGTGGCAGTCAGCAGCAGAATGTGTCGAGATCGCTCTTTTGCGACTTCATGGACAAGCTGGTGGCGTTGTTGCTGCTCGCGAGAACCGACGCCACCCGGCTCAGTAGCCGTATGTGCTTCATCCACGATTACGAAGTCGGGGCAATCAGAAAGGAATGCTGCGCGACGGGAATCGCGCTTCACAAAGTCGATGCTCACGACCAAGTGTTTGTAGTATTTGTACACGCTTAGGTCGCGACGAGGGAGATCACGTTCGAGTCGTGCCAGAGTGCTGGTACGGACAACCTTGGCATGGATGTGGAATTTGGTTTCCAGTTCTTCCTGCCACTGGTCGCACAGATGCGGTGGGCAAATGACGCACAATCCTTGGGCATCGCCGCGATCAAGCAACTCGCGAGCAATCATCGCGGCCTCAATAGTCTTCCCAATTCCTACGTCATCGGCAATGAGCATTCGCACGAAATCGAGCTTGAGCGCCATGATGAGAGGCACAAACTGATACGGGCGTGGCCGAACCGAAAGTCGTCCAAGACTGCGAAAGGGGCCCGCGCCGTTGCGGAGACCTAACCGGGCAGCAT
>Ga0075015_100000681_pt1 | contig 12109 bp, 10 predicted proteins | sample AleBraG_ABR_2013_FD_71476 | JGI IMG/M metagenome (GOLD analysis project Ga0075015, IMG submission 71476) | Freshwater sediment microbial communities in response to fracking from Pennsylvania, USA - Alex Branch Run_MetaG_ABR_2013 | ecosystem: Environmental > Aquatic > Freshwater > Creek >...
GCCCGCCCGCACTCTCGCGCCCGATAGCGATCTTGGCGACCGGCTTGTCACCCAGAGAGTTGGCAAACTTTCCTCCGCCGAGATCATGGCAGCACTCGAGGCCGGTGCTGCCGCCGCCCGCGTGCTGATTGCTGACGGACTCATTCGATCCGCGGCGCTGCATCTGCGCGGCGACACTATTGTCTTCGGTCTAGGGCAATTCTCGACTTTCGGCAGGCGGGAGAATTTGGAGTTAGGGTGGAGCAACGCTTTAGCGCTGCATTAAAGATTTGCGGTTGATGGCGGCTTCAGCCGCTGCGGTACTTACACAACATTTTCCGCAGCCGGTTCAGTCGTAAGTACCTCCGTGGCTGAAGGCCCAAACTGTTTGAAGTGCGTATTGCAGAGCCAAGGCCCTGCTCCACCCAAACCGTCTTTCACCAGTCTGTAAACCCTAAGGTTCAGGAGTGGCGTTCATGCCTGAGATCCAGGTTCGCAAGAGGTTCACGGCGGTGGAAGAAATCTTTCACGAAGGCGGCCCGGTCTCGCCAACGCCGCTGCGGCGTGCAGCCGTGCTGGCGGTCATCCGAAATCCCTTCGCGGGCGCGTACGTCAAAGAGATTGCAGGTTTCATGGATGACCTCAAGCCTCTTGGCCTCGAAATGGCACGATCCCTGGTCGCCGCGCTGGGCGGAGATCCCAAGGTTGTCGAAGGTTATGGCAAGGGCGCCATCATTGGCTCAGCGGGCGAACTCGAGCACGGCGCATTGTGGCACGTACCCGGCGGCTACGCCATGCGCGAGATTCTCGGCGACGCGAAAGCGATCGTGTCTTCAACCAAGAAGGTGGGCGGCCCCGGCACCCGGCTCGATGTGCCAATTACACACATCAACGCTTCGTATGTGAGAAGTCATTTCGACGCCATGGAAGTCGGCCTGGCCGATTCCCCTCGCGCCGACGAGATTCTGCTTGCCCTGGTAATGACTACAGGCCCGCGCATCCATGCCCGCGTTGGCGGCCTCAAGGCGTCGGAGATCAAAGGAGAGGACGGATTGCGATGAAAGCCAACATCCGCAAAATTGCGACCTTCGTGGAAGAGACGCGCAACGAAATGGGACGGGCTGTCAATCCGCCGACTCGACGCGCCGCCGCCGTCGCGGTGATTGAGAATCCCTACGCGGGAAAGTACGTTGAGGACTTGTCCGAACTGATGACAATTGGCGAGGAACTGGGAGAGTTGCTCACGCTACGCGCGGTCGCGGCCTTGGGTATTCCCGCAACCACTGTCGAAAGCTACGGCAAAGCGGCTGCTGTTGGAGAAAATGGCGAGATCGAGCACGCTGCGGCGATTCTTCACCCCAAACTGGGTGCGCCGGTACGGAAAGTCCTGGGCAAGGGTGCGGCGCTCATACCGTCCTCGAAGAAGCGCGGGGGATTAGGCGTGGTTCTCGACATTCCGCTCGGCCACAAAGATGCCGCTTTCGTCCGCAGTCACTTCGATGGCATGGAAGTGCGAATCAATGATGCTCCCCGCGCCAGCGAGATCATGGTCGCAGTCGCAGTGACCGATAGCGGCCGCCCGTTGCCGCGCGTGGGGGGTTTGACCAAAGCCGAGATCAAAGGCCAAGACGGCCTGCGGTAACCTGCCTAGCCGGGCTCTTTCCACGCACGTGAGGCGCCCATTGCCATCACAAAACTCAGCTTCCCGCAGCCTTGGGGCGTTCGTCAGGCGTCACCCTGTCGGCACTTATTTTGCGCTGACTTTCGTGGTCTCGCGGATGGGCGCCCTTGCCGTAGCAGCAGCGCTCCCGCTCATGCACCATGAGCCGCTGCAGAAGATGACGGGCATCCTGATGTTTCCGGCTATGCTTCTGGGCCCGTGTCTTATCGCCATCGCTCTCACCGGATTATTAGACGGAAGGGCAGGCGTACGAGACCTGTTCTCCCAAATCTTTCGAAGTCATCCGCCCGCACGCTGGTACGCGCCGCTTCTCATTCCTCCCGTTCTGATCCTGACTGTCCTGTTCTGTTTAGCAGCGTGGGTCTCGCCGATTTTTGCCCCGAATCGTTTTCTGACGGGTGTCCTGTTCGGTGTTCCCGCCGGCCTTCTGGAAGAGGTTGGCTGGACAGGCTATGCCTTCCCGAGAATGCGGTCGCAGACCAACGCGTTGACCCCAAGGTATCTTGCTAGGGCTGTTGTGCTCCATGTGGCACATACCCGTCATCAACTATCTCGGAACCGCCACGCCACACGGTGACAGCTGGTTGTCTTTTTTTGCAGCGTTTACTGTGGCCATGACAGCCATGCGAGTCTTGATCGGCTGGATTTACGCCAACACCCGCAGTGTGTGGCTGGCTCAGCTCATGCATGTAAGTTCCACCGGTTCCCTAGTCATTTTCAGTCCTCCTCATGTGACAGGCGCGCAGGAAGCGATGTGGTACTTATTCTATGGAACCGTTTTGTGGCTCATCGTCGCGATCATCGCCAAAAGTCACGGTAAGAGCCCGACGCTGCCCTCGGCGTAGGGGCGGCGTATTTTGCCTTCTGAGACACCAATCGGAACACGCCAGCCATTGAGACGGTAAAATCAACAACGGCTCCAACCGCCCAGGTTAACTGATGACTTTTTGCCAGACCTTTGTTGTGGTTTTGACCGTTCACTTTTTTCTTCCAACGTTCTTGTTGGCCCAGACCATGTACCGCCAAGTGGACCTGCTCGTCACTGGTGGCACGGTCGTCACCATGGACGGCTCCCGCACCATCCTCGACGACGGCGCTGTGGCCGTGAAAGGCGACACGATCGTCGCCGTCGGCCCGCGCCCTGAACTTGAAGGCAAGTACGCCGCCGCCCAGATGATCGATGCCACGGGCAAGCTGGTCCTGCCCGGATTCATCAACGGCCACACCCACGTTGCCATGACTCTGTTTCGCGGCCTGCACGATGACGTCACGCTCAACGACTGGCTCTACAAATATATTTTCCCGGCAGAAGCGAAGAATGTGAACGAGGAGTTTGTGCGCTGGGGCACGCGCCTCGCGGCAGCGGAACAGATTCGCGGAGGGGTCACGACTTTCGCCGACATGTATTACTTCGAAGATGCCGTGGCGGAAGAGACCAAAGCCGCCGGCATGCGCGGTGTTCTGGGCGAGACCTTCATCGACTTTCCCGCACCGGACAATAAGACCGAAGCCGAAATGCTGGCCTACACCGAGAGGTTCTTGAAGAAGTGGCAGGGCGACCCATTGATCCACGCCGCGGTGGCGCCCCATTCGATTTACACCTGCTCGCGGAAAACGCTGCAGGATTCAGCCGCACTGGCCCGGAAATATCATGCGCCCATCCTGATTCACACTGCGGAAATGAAAAAAGAATGGGAAGACAGCCGGAAACAAAACGGAATGTCGCCGGTGCAATACCTGGACAAAATCGGGCTGCTGGGCCCGGACGTCGTGTCCGCGCACTGCATCTTCGTGGACGAGGCCGACCGGAAGACGCTGGCCCAAAAACAGGTAGGCTGCGTGCATAATCCGTCCAGCAACATGATGATTGCCAGCGGTGTTTCGCCCGTTGCCGAGATGCGCGCTGCAGGGGTGGCTGTCGGACTGGGCACCGACGGTCCCGCCGGCAGCAACAACGATCTGGACTTAATGGAAGAAATCGATCTCGCGGCCAAGCTGGCGAAGATCACCAAGATGGACCCGCTGGCGTTGAATGCGAAGGCAGTGGTCGAAATGGCCACCATCGACGGGGCGAGGGCGCTGCACATGGAGAAAGAGGTCGGTTCACTGGAGCCCGGAAAGAAAGCTGACCTCATCCTCATCAGCCTGGACGAACCCAACGCCGTGCCCATGTACGACATCTACGCGCAACTGGCCTACGCACTCAAAGGCAGCGATGTGGAGACCGTGGTGATCGGCGGGCGTATCGTGATGCGCGATCGAAAACTGCTCACGCTGAACCAAGCGGAAGCGATGGCCAAGGCGCGCCAGTATAAGAAGGCCATCGCCGCGTCACTGGGCATGCAGTGAAGGAAGGCAAGCTCCTGTTCGAGAAGACAGAAGGAAAATCCGCGCGAATCCCTGGCCAGGCTTTTGACTTAGACAAATGCTTACTGCTTCACAATTTCGGCAGCCGTTGTGGCAGGCGGCGTGTTGCGGCTGCGTTGCGTGCTGACAGCGCCGTCCACAATCATCATTCCGATGCCCGGCAGATCGCCGCGCTGGATGCTGTCCAATACCGTCTTTCCCGCCGAATGCTGGGCTTTGTCCAGCATCATAAAGGTGGCGGGCCGGCCAGCGGCAACCAGTCCGCAGTCCAGCTTTCGGATCTTCGCAGTGTTGCCGGTGGCAAAGCAGACTGCGATCTCAGCCGGTATCTCTCCAAGCGATGCCAACATCGCAATTATGCGGAGGATACCCAACGGCTGCACCCCCGAACCCGCTGGCGAGTCCGTGCCCAGGATCACACGGTCAAGCTGCTTCAGCTCTTTCGCCGTCCGCAACGTAAGCAAGGCTGCTCGCTCGTTTCCATTGTGGACAACCTCTAATGCCCGTGAAGATTTCTCGCACAGAGTCACGATTTGATCGTCGGGCAACGCCGTGTGGCCGCCGTTGATGTGCCCGATCACATCGGCGTCGGCTGCCAGCACGATGTCTTTGTCAATCAAACTGGAACCTGGAATCGACGGGCCCCCGGTATGGATGGTGCTCTGAATGCCGAACTGGCGCGCCCAGGCCACCATCTGGCGGGCAGTGGCTCCATCTTTCACGCTCCCCAGTCCGACCTCTCCCAGCATGGTCACGCCCGCTGCGGCCAGGTCGTTGAAATCCTCCTCGACCATTCCATGCTCGATCACCGGCGCGCCAGCGTGAATTCTTACTCCGCCGGGGCGAAATGCCGAAAAGGCACGCTGGGCAAAGATTGCCATCGCCTTCAGGCCGACCACATCTTTCGGGCGGCCGGGGGTGTGCACTTCCCCTGCGGAAATCATGGTCGTAACACCGCCATGCAGATAGCTGTCCATCCAGCCAATCTGGTTCTGGCGCGGGGTCCAATCTCCGGCCACGGGATGCACATGGCTGTCTATCAGCCCAGGAGCCAGCGTGGTGCCCTTGGCGTCAATGAGGAGGGTCGCCCCTTCGGCGTCAATGTCCTTCTGTTTGCCGACCGCAGTTATCTTGCCGTCCACGGCGACGATCGTATCGGCATCTAGAATCGGCTTCTGGAGATCGCCGCTCAACAGCAGGCCGATATTGCGGACTACAAGCCGGGCTTGCGCCATGCTCTTGACCTGCTCATCATTCGCCATTCCGCACGCTCCCCTTCAGGGCGGGACGTCCTCTATAATGCCGTCCGCGGCAAATATTGTAAGCTTGCTTCCACGACGGTGACCAGGCGGACCCGGTATGGTATCTCGCAATCTTGTTTTCTGGGAAGTGGACACGCAGCAGGATTTCATGCTGCCCGGCGGCAAGCTTTACGTGCCGGGCGCGGAACGATTGCTGCCCAACATCAAACGACTCACCGATGCAGCTCGCCAAGGCCGCGTGCTTCTGGTGTCTCATGGTTGCTATCACACCAAGGATGACCCCGAGTTCGCGCAATTTCCGCCGCACTGTGTAAAAGGGACTGCAGGCGCCGGATTTGTTCCCGAGGCACTGACCGCAAACGTATTCACCGTCCCCAACGAGGCGGCAGCTGTGTTGCCGCAGCATTTTTCGCAATACCAGCAAATTCTCCTGGAGAAGCAGACGCTCGATGTTTTCGCCAGCCTGCACGCGGACGAACTGGTGAAGCGCCTCAGCCCCGGGACCGAATTCGTGGTCTTTGGCGTGGTCACAGAATTTTGCGTTCGCTTCGCGGCCAAGGGTTTGCTGGAACGCGGCCGGCGCGTCTCCGTGGTTCAGGATGCGATCGAAACCTTGAACCCCCAGGATGGGCAACAGGCCATTGCAGAACTTCAGGCCGGTGGCGCCCGATTCATCACGACGGATCAAGCGCTTGCCCTGCTCGACCGTCAGCCGTAGCCCACCCGCCGGGGCCCGGCTCCCCTTTGCGCGCTATGCAGTCAGAAATTTGAGCTCCAAAAAAACATGAAGTTATTCTTGTCTTGGCTGAAAACTGCGCCAAAATCCCGCACAGGGTTCCGGTTGACACTTGCGGGTGACTCGAAGTATTGTTCTGCGCACAGTTTGTACGTAGAAATTGGAAATCCCAGCTGATCAATTGTCCGCGACGACAACGTACCGCCGAGATCACTCAATTGCTGAACGTTTCTTGAAGCTGGAGCACAAAAGGTCTTGAAAACCGGGTGTCCGGGTGGATAGTCGTGTCGAGATTAAGGATTTCAAGATTTCCGTGGGGAAGCGACTGGTTGCGTCGCGGTTCGACGTGAACCACTCAGGGGAGATTGATGACTACCAGAAAGACGCTGCTCGCGCTGTTGTGTTCGCTTGTATTTTCTGTTTGTCCACTGCTGTATGGCCAAGCGACGGGAAGCTTTTCCGGCACCGTCTCGGACAAGACCGGATCGGTGATCTCAGGCGCAACCGTAAGAGCCACGGCGCAAGGCACGGGTATTTCTCGGGAGTCGAAAACTGACGGCACCGGACATTACCTGATGCCTTTGCTGCCCATCGGGGACTACACGATCCGGGCCGAATCTCAGGGCTTCGCGCCGGTCGAACAGAAGGACGTCCGGCTGCAGGTGGATGAGCACCGTGAACTGGATTTCACCCTGGTACCCGCGTCGATCACCTTAGCGGTTGAAGTAAGCGCGACTGAGGTGGCGGTACAGACGGCGAATCCCACGCTGGGTCAGGTCATCACCTCGCAGCAGGTAGCCGATCTTCCCTTGAATGGCCGTGATTTCGTCCAACTGGCGACCCTCACCCCCGGCACAACCCAGGAGACGAATCCGCAAAGCTTCTTTGGTGGAGGCGCCAGCAGCGAAGTATCGGCTCGCGGAACCTTCTCGCTTTCGGTTGGCGGATCGCGCGTTCAAAGCACCGATTGGCTGCTCGATGGCAACGACAACAATGAACTGACCGCTGGAGGCATTTCGATTTTGCCTTCCATCGATGCCATCCAGGAGTTTAAAGTTCTGACCTACAACTATTCGGCGGAATATGGTACCCGCGCGGGTCCGACCGTGCTGGTTACGACAAAATCGGGATCGAACCAGTTGCATGGGTCGCTGTTTGAGTTCCTCCGTAATACCAATCTGGACGCTCGCAGCTACTTTGCTTCGTCGCGAGAGAAATTCAATCTGAACCAGTTCGGAGGCTCGCTGGGCGGCCCCATCCAGAAAGACAAGACATTTTTCTTTCTTGACTATGAAGCAAAAATGCAGCGCCACGGGATACCGTTCGTGGGCCTGGTTCCGACCCAAGCCATGATGAATGGCGATTTCAGACTGGATCCCTTCGGCGATCCCAGAGGGCCCAACAACACGAGCAAATTCTTCGACCTTATCAATCCTTACGCGACCGGTGCGGAAGCCAAAAACTTCCAGTGCGTGCCTGGCACACAGAACCTGCCCGCTCCGACTTCTGAGCCTGTGAATGCGGATGGAAGCCAAGCGGGGGGCGTGACTTGTAATGTAATTCCGCAGGCGATGTTCGATAAGGCCGGCGCGCAGGTAATTAAACTTTATCCCCAGAGCAATGCGAGCAACGCCGCGCTCGGATACAACTATACCAATGTGCCTGTTCGTTCCCTCAACGAGGGCAAGTTCGATATCCGCCTTGACCACAATTTTTCCAGCAAAGATTCGGTGTTTGCGCGCTTCAGCTACGATCAGGCCGTGACCTTCGATCCCGGCGGTTCGCCGGGATTTGCCGCCCAGAATCCTTACGGCACCAACGAGTACCTTACCAACCACGGCCGCAATGTGGCAGTGTCGGAAACCCACATCTTTTCCGATCACACCATCAATCAGGTGAGTGCCGGCTTCAACCGCATCTTCAATCACATTCTTCCTTTCGGGGTTTACGGAGGCCGCGCCTGCACAGCCGCTCGATTGGGAATTCAGGGCGCCAATCTGTCAAGTCAGTGCGACAGCACAACCGGCTATCCGGCGAGCCTGAACCAGACCACGCTGGACTGCATGAGTTGCGGTCTCAGTTCGATCCAACTGAATGGTTACTGGCCAATCGGGGATCGCGCGTTTGCTCCATTTCAGGGCGGGACCAACGTCTTCTCCGCTTCCGATACGCTGGACATAATCCGGGGCAAGCATGACGTCCGGGTTGGCATAGGAATTCGCGCCAATCAAATGAACGTGCGGAGCAACAATTTCCAGGACGGCGGCTTCTTTATGCTTGGCGGTAGCGGGTCATATACCGGGGACGATGCCGCAGACCTTTTGTTGGGCCAAGCCAGTAACGGCATAATCCACGACCAGACGTTCAATGGAGCCACCACCGGCCGCCGCTGGAAGATGTTCCGCCCATTTGTTCAGGACGATTGGCGCGTGACCAACAATCTCACTGTAAACCTCGGCCTTGCCTGGGCTCTGGTGACGCCCCAGACTGAAGCCCAGGGTCGAATGGCCAACTTCGATTTCGCGAGCGGCAAGTATTTCGTCGCGGGAAACAGTCCGGAGGCGAATTGTGCGGTCTGCGTTCGTAGTGGCGGAAGCGCCGGCATCCAATTTGACAAGACTGCTTTGGAACCGCGCATCGGATTGGCGTGGAAACCTTGGGGCAGCCAGAACACCGCCATCCGCGCGGGCTACGCCATCTACCACGATTCGTCGTGGAATACGGGCGCGCAGGGACTCTGGGCGAACCCGCCCTACTTCGCGGAAACCGATCAGTTCAATTTTTTTGCGGGCGTCCCCTGTCCGTTTAACAACGCTACCTCAGCCGCCCCGGTGAACTGCGGCCTTCAACTTGGTCTCTTGCTGCCCAGCCTCAAACCCTATACTTCACAACCGAATCCTGGCACTTTCACGGGAACAATTCTGACCCAGAACTTCAATTTCAGACAGGGCATGGTGCAGCAGTTCAATTTGAACGTTGAGCGCCAGTTGCCCGGAAACGTGGTGCTCACGGTTGGGTATGCCGGTTCGCGCAGCTCGCACATTCAGGTGGATGGCCTGAACCAAAACGTGGGATCTCCCGCCGCATGCGGCGTGGTTGCCGGCTACACCTTCGGTTGCGGCCCGGGAGGAAAGGCCTTCCCCCAACCGTACACTTTCGATGGTCCGTTCACGAACATTTCCAATTTCAACGACATTGGCCGCGCGCGCTACGATTCTCTGCAGGTCAAGGCGGAGACCAAAAGCGCGCGCCATGGTCTTTACGCCCTTCTGGGTTACACCTGGTCGCGCACCTTCGACTCCGGGATGCCCGATGGCGCAGGCACCATGCCCGGGGCGACGTACTGGCCGCTGCCCGGAAGCTACAAAGCTGATTGGGGCCTGTCTCAAATCAACCTCAACGACAGTTTCACTGCCAGCATTCTGTACGACTTGCCGTTCGGCAAGGGCAAAGCGTACGGAAGCAACTGGAGTGGTCCCGTCAATACAATTCTGGGTAACTGGAGACTGAATGTAATTGAAAAAGCTACTTCCGGGTTCCCGCTCTTCATGACGGCGAGCAATAACAGCCCCTTCGTTGGCTCCGGGGTATACTTCCAGTGGAACGGCGCCAGCCTCAACCGTCCAAACGAAGTCGGCGATCCCAACAAGCCAGGGCCGGTTGCCGCAAACCCGAACTGCGCTGCGCCCACCCAGGTGCATACGCTGGCGCATTGGTTCAACCCCTGTGCTTTCATGGACGCGCCCGCCGGAGAACTTGGAAACTCGGGCCGTACACCACTCTACAATCCAGGTTTTGTCAACACGGACTTCTCGATCATCAAGGACTTTCCGCTGTCATTCCGCGAGGGAATGAACCTGCAATTCCGGGCCGAGTTCTTCAATCTCTTCAACCATGCTCAGTTTTTCCTGGCCGGTACCAGCGCCACTCAGATGCAGGACGTGGATTCGCCCACCAGTTTCGGGATTGTCAACCAAACGGTGAACAACCCACGCGTGATTCAGTTTGCTTTAAAGCTCAAGTTCTAGGGCAGGCCGGGACGAGGGGTCTGTTGAAAGCGAAACCTTAGGAGGCTGATGGGCCGGATGTGGCAGTTTGCGCTGGCGTGTCTGCTAGCTCTCATCGTCAGATCTGCCGCCGCCCAGAAGACCAAGGTCATCGTGGATCAGGACGCACGCGGCCCTGGCACCAGCGATCAGCAGGCCATTCTGGTTTTTCTGCAATCCGGCAACTTCGACGTTCTCGGCATCACTACGGTCAGCGGCGACCAGTGGGGAGAAGAGACACAGCACGTTCTGCGACTGCTGGCGGTCGCCGAGCGCACCGACGTTCCAGTGACCCAGGCCGTCGAGTTTCCTTTGCTTAAGTCCAAGGAAAAACCCGAGCGCTTGGCTCCACCCGATGCGGCACTGGCAAGTCGATGCCTGAACATACCCATGTTGCCGAGCGGGAAAAATATCCGTCCCCTGGACCCACCCGCTTTGGCAGGGATTAAGAACGAACTTCAGCCGCCAGTTCTCGGTTTCCGGCTTCAGTATTTCAACCAACCTCTCAAGACATTTTTTCCCCAACTTGCAGATCTGAGTCCACGAATCAGGCAAATCGGGGAAGCCCTGCTGCAACGTTTCCAGGCGATCAAGCGGCCGAAGATGGAATTCATCGTTTATTGCGGGAGCACGAAGGCGAGGCGAAACTGAGCCGCTACGGGGAGCCAGAGTGGGCGATGGGATGTGCCCTTTTCCGAGACGTTCACAAGACGGACACCATCACAATGGGGAGTCTGGCGGCTACGGCAAACTTTTTGCTTGCGCAGGCGGGTGAATCTTATACCCTAAAGCCGCGCCGCGTAGGTGAGCTTGTTCGCGGCCTCGGTCTGAGGACGGAAAAGCTGGGTAATCAGGGCCGCGGGCTAAGACTTACACTGGCAACAAGGGAGAAAGTCCACCAACTGGCCCAAAGGCTCGGCTGAGAGGCTACTGACTTTCTTTCCTGGGATGACGAGGATGCTCGCTGGGGAGGACTGCGTGTGGTTTATGCGAGGAATGCCGTCTTGTTGGGGAGTTTGATTGCTTCCCGCAGGAGTTGGAAAAGACAAATGCAGAGTTCCACAAGCTTCGGTCGCCCGGGCCCTCCCAGAAAGTAGGCTCTTGAGGCGGTACCCGATGAACAACTCATCGAGCGTCGTACGATCCTCTCGGTCCCGGCTGCGGAACATGGTGAACGTTGTGAACATTGATTCCTTAACGTCTCTGGGTTTTTGTGAAGGAAGCAGCTGATGCGACTTGCGGTTGACGAATGTCCAGTTCCATCTGGACACGGAGAAGTTCTACATGCTCCACATTGAATTGATAACCCGGTCCACCCAAATGATGAAACAGCCCAGGTTGCGGTCGGCAGTCACAGTTGCTGCTAGCGGGCTCTTTCGGCTGGGCCCAGACGCGACACAAGGTAATTATCAACGAAGACTGTTCCGGCCCCGGCGGCAGCGACATGCAAACTCTGCTTCTGCTGCTTCAGTCACCTCAGGTTGAGGTCCTGGGCATCACCGTCGTCAGCGGCAACCAGGGGCGTGACGAAGAGGTCGCGCACACCCTGCGGCTGCTCGAGATCGTAGGCCGCACTGATGTCCCGGTCTTCCCTGGTGCTACGTTCCCGCTGGTGCGTACGCGCGCGGAGGCGCAAATCTGGTAGGAGCGCTACGGCAAAGTCGCCTTCGCCGGCACCTGGGACAACCGCTGGTGGCACGAAGCTTCTGTCGTCCCGTCGATGCCCGAGGGCGAACCCAGGAGCAAGCCGCTCGATGAAGACGCGGCGCACTTCCTGATCCGCATTGTGCGCAAGTATCCGAACGAGGTCACCATTTATGAAGGCGGCCCAATGACGAACCTCGCCCTCGCCATCTCGATTGATCCACAGTTCCCTCGCCTGGCGCAGGAACTGGTGTTCATGGGAGGCAGCCTGAGCCCCCAGACCAATGATCCAGAGTTCGTCAACAATCCACGCCATGAGTTCAACTTCTGGTTCGATCCGGTGGCCGCGCATATTGTCCTGCGGGCACCATGGAAGAAGATCGTCTGCCCGCCG
>Ga0075015_100000684_pt1 | contig 12070 bp, 11 predicted proteins | sample AleBraG_ABR_2013_FD_71476 | JGI IMG/M metagenome (GOLD analysis project Ga0075015, IMG submission 71476) | Freshwater sediment microbial communities in response to fracking from Pennsylvania, USA - Alex Branch Run_MetaG_ABR_2013 | ecosystem: Environmental > Aquatic > Freshwater > Creek >...
GCACCCTTCCCGGTAGCATCCGGCGGATGACAGCGCTGTGGCCCGACGTTCTCGCACGTCTGCTGCGCCGCGAAGACCTTCCTCCGGATCTCGCCGGCGAGGCCATGGCCCAGATCCTGAAGGGCGACGCGACCGACGCCCAGATCGCCGCGTTCGCCGTCGCGATGCGGGCCAAGGGCGAGACTCCCGCGGAGCTCGCGGCACTCGTGCGGGCGATGCTCGAGGTCGGTGACCGCGTCACCCTCGACCCCGCCGCCGGTCCCGTCGTCGACACCTGCGGCACCGGTGGAGACCGCGCGGGCACGGTGAACGTGTCCACCATGGCCGCGATCGTCACCGCCGCGGCGGGCGTGCGCGTCGCCAAGCACGGCGGACGCGCCGCGTCGTCGAAGTGCGGCTCGGTCGACGTGCTCGAGACCCTCGGTGTGGTGATCGACCTCGGCCCCGCCGGCGTCGAGCGTTGCGTCGACGAAGTGGGCATCGGGTTCTGCTTCGCGCAGCGGTTCCACCCGGCGATGCGCTTCGCGGCGCCGGTGCGAGCCCAGCTCGGTGTGCCCACCACCTTCAACTTCCTCGGCCCGCTCGCCAACCCGGCCGGAGCCGGCCGCCGCACCGTCGGCGTGTCGGATCCGGTGATGGCCGACCGCGTCGTGCGCACTCTCGGCGAGCTCGGGGTGGAGCGGGCGCTGGTGTTCCACGGCCACGACGGACTCGACGAGCTCACCGTCACCACCACGTCGACCGTGCACGAGCTGCTCGACGGCGAGGTGCGCGTCTACGACATCGAGCCCGGCGACCACGGCATCACCCACGCCGAGCCCGGCGCCCTCGCCGGGGGCGACGCCGCGGGCAACGCCGCCGTCACCCACCAGGTGTTCGCCGGCGCGCAGGGCCCCGTGCGCGACATCGTCACGCTGAACGCGGCTGCCGCGCTGCTCGTCGGTGGTGCGGTCGACGACCTCGGCTCCGGGGTCGAGCTCGCCCGCGCGGTCATCGACGACGGTCGCGCCGCCGCCACGCTCGAGGCGTTCGTGCGCGTGTCGGTCGCTGCTCGCGAGTCGGGAGAAGCCTGATGGCGCGCGCCCTCGAGTGCCCGGCCTGCGGCGCGCGCACGCCGCTCAACGCGCTCCCCGACGCGCCGACGTTCCGTTGTGAGCGCTGCGGTCAGGTGTTGAAGGTGCCGTCGGCCGCGCGCAGCACACCGAAACCCGCGCCCCCCCAGCAGGCACCCGCGCAACAGGCACCGCCCCGTCGGCGCCCGCAGCCGCCCGCCGCAGCCGCGGGTGCGGCAGCCGCAACTGCCGCCGCGCCCGGACCGTCGAGCCCGACGGCGCGCACGTCGGCGGCGCCCACTCCGCCCGCAGGGGGCGGTGCCGGCGCGCCGCCGCCCCCACCGCGTCGCGGTGGTGGCAATGCCATCACCGGCGCCGCGGTCAGCAGCGCCGCCGCCGGCGCCATGATGAACCCGGCCGACCCGGCGTCCGCCGAGGCGCCGTCCCGCACCCGGCGCGAGCGCCGCAACGGCGATGCCGCGCCCCTCGACCCCGGCACCGCCGTCGCGTCGGCCACGTCCGGCGCGAAGCCGGCGAAGAACGCCGAGCCGCGCGCCAGGGTGCGCTGGTACTGGCGAATGCTCGCCTGGGTGGTCGCGGTGCCCGTCGGTCTGCTGGTCACCGCGTGGCCGGCCTACCACTTCAAGTGGATCAGGAAGAACGACCTGCTCGACGTGTTCGTCGGCACCGGCACGAATCGCTACACGCGCCTCGTCGTGCTCACGCTCGCATGGGCGCTCGTCACCGCGCTCCTCGTGCAGTTGTTCATCGAGGGCGGTCGGTGGTTCGCCCGCCGTCGTCGTGCGCGCAAGGCGACCGACGGTGGCGGAGGCGGTCGCCCGCGCGGCCCCGCGCCGCAACCACCGCAGTCGCCGCCGTCGCAGACCACGGGGCGGCCGACCGCCGCGGCTCGTCGGTAGTCTCGGATCATGGCGACGCGCTACCGCTGCTCGGCGTGCGGCAACCTCACCCGCTTCGACGTCGTCGCCGCGCGCCGCACCCGTTCGTTCTTCCACTTCAGCGTCGGCGGTGAGCTGACCGTGGAAGACGAAGAGCTCCTCGACGAGACGGTCGAGCAGGTGTCGTGCCGTTGGTGTGGTGCCGCCGGTCCGCAGATCGAGGAGCTGGAGGTCGGTGACCTCGACGACGTGCCCGTCGCGCGCTCGTCCGACGCGTGACCGCAGACGTCCCGCCGATTCCCGAGGCGCTGCTCGCGCCGCTGCTCGACGACGCCGCGGCCGTCCTCCGCGGGTTGGCGCCCCACGAAGTGCCCGGGCCCCTGCGCGCGGTCTCCGGCTTCGACGCTCGCGGGCTGTCCCGCGGTGCGGCGCGGCGACAACTCGCCCGCACCGTGGCCGAGCACGACGGGTTCCGTGCGCGCGCGGTGGAGCGGTTCCTCGAGCGACGGGAGGTGCAGGAGGTGCTCGCCGCGTGGGTGCCGAGCGACGCGCTGGGCATCGTGCGCGAGTCGATGGACGCCACCGCACTGCCCCTCCTGGTGTCGACGTTGTACGCGGCACGACCCGGAGCGTGGGCGTTCGGGGTGGGCGCCGCGTGCGAAGCCGGGATGAACGAGTCGCGAGTCCGTCGTCTGGGCCAGGAGTCGAGCGCGCGCGCCGACGAGCGCGTCGCCGCGGTCGACGCGCGCCGCCGCGCCGAGGTCGCGCTCGCCGAGGCGGAGCGCGCGCTGCACCAACTCGAGCAGGAACGACGCGACGAACGGCGCATGCGCCGCACGCGCGACGACGAGCTCGCCGCGGAGCGAGAGGCCGCGCTGCGCACCCAGACGGAGCTCGAGGACGCGCTCGCGCGCGCCCGAGCCGCGGAGGAACGGGCCGTCGACCGTGCGGAGCGCGAGGCGGAGCGGGCACGCGGCTTCGAGCGCGAGCTCGCGGCGCTCGCCCGGTCCCTGCCGCCGTCGGATCCGGCCCCGTTGCGGGCCGCCGCCACCGAGGCGCGGTTGCTCGCGGAACGCCTCGACGCGCTCGCGGAGGACCGCGCCGCCTCCACGCCACCATCGGTGGGGGCACCTTCCGCGTCGATGCCCTCCCCATCGGGCGGATCCCGTGCCGCGGACCGTGCCGCGTCCCGACCGCGCCGCAACCGGCCGGCCTGCCCACCCGGGCTCGCGGTCGACACCCCCGCCGGCCTCGACGCCGTGCTGCGCAGCGGGGGAGCGCTTCTCGTCGTCGACGGCTACAACGTCACCAAGGCGGCGTGGACGGCCGCCTCGCCCGAGGAGCAGCGCACGCGCCTGCTCGCGGCCCTCGCCGAGCTGCACCTGCGGCTGCGCTGCGACATCGTGGTCGCCTTCGACGGCGACGACGTACGGGGCGTGCCCCTGCCGCGTCGTCCCGGTGTGCGGGTCGTGTTCTCGGCCGCCGGTGAGGAGGCCGACGACGTCGTGGTGCGCGAGGCCGCCGCGCCGCCCCGCACCGTTCCGGTGGTGGTGGCGTCGAGCGACGGTGCCGTGAAGCGCCGCTCGGAGGGAGAGGGCGCGGTGGCCGTCGGCGCCCACACGCTCCTGGCCGTCCTGCGGCGATAGGTGTCACACCCCCCTGCGATCGTGTTCCTCGGCGGGACGACACGAGGAGCGACAGGGATGGTCGGGATGACGGGCACGGCGGGTACGACGGGCACGACGAACACGACGGGCACGACGAACACGACGGGTACGACGGCGATGACGATCGACTGCGGCGAGTGCGTGATGCGGGCCACGGATGCGTGCGACGACTGCGTGGTCACCTTCGTGATGGAGCGCGAGCCCGGATCCGCGCTGGTGATCGACGTCGCCGAGGAGCGGGCCGTGCGCATGCTCGCCCGGGCGGGTCTCGTCCCCGAGCTGCGCCACGCGGTCAGCTGAACCACCCGAGAGCAACCAGGTCACGGTCCTCGCCGGTCGCACTCCGTGCCGACTAGCGTCCCGCTCCAAGTTGCCGAGGAGGCGAGGGGACAGATGGGGAACGTGGACGCGCTGAACTTCGCGCTGCTGCTGTCACGGGTGTGGATCGCGATCATGATCTTCGCCCACGGGTATCGGCACGTGAAGTCGGTCAAGGCCGGACCCGGCATGGCCAACTGGTTCGAGAGCCTCGGGCTCAAGCCCGGCTGGCTCCATGCCTACGCGGTCACCGGCACCGAGATCGGGATCCCGTTCCTCCTCGTGTTCGGCCTCCTGACCCCGTTCGCGTACGCCGGGGTGTGCGCGTTGATGGTCGTGGCCTGGCTCACGAACCACCTGCGCAACGGGTTCTTCCTGAACACCTCCACCGAGGGCTACGAGTACGTCGCCACCGTCGCCTTCGTGAGCCTCACGTTGGGCACGCTCGGCGGCGGTGAGTGGTCGCTCGACAACGCGTTCAACATCTTCGGCTTCGACAAGTACGGCACGAACCTCGCGATCTCCCTGATCGTCGGCGTGGGCGGCGCACTCGCCTTCCTGGCCGTGTTCTGGCGGCCGCCGAAGCGTGACGCGGCGAGCTGAGCCGGCTCCGGGACTGATCCCGCGGGACTGAGGGGACTGAGGGAGGCATCGTGGGCCGGGTGGTGCTCGACCACGTGTCGAAGACGTTCGACGACGTCGCCGCGGTCGACGACCTGAGCATCGAGGTCGCCGACGAGGAGTTCCTGGTGTTGCTCGGCCCATCGGGTTGCGGCAAGTCCACCGCGCTGCGGATGATCGCCGGGCTCGAGGACCCGACTGCGGGCACGATCGTCATCGGCGACCGCGTCGTCACCGACGTCGAGGCCAAGGACCGCGACGTCGCCATGGTGTTCCAGAGCTACGCGCTCTACCCGCACATGACCGTGCGCAAGAACATCGAGTTCCCGTTGCGGTCGCGCAAGGTGCCGGCCGCCGAACGCGACCAGCTCGTCACCGACGCCGCCGAGAGCCTCGACCTCGGCGCGCTCCTCGAGCGCAAGCCCGCGCAGCTCTCCGGCGGTCAGCGACAGCGCGTCGCGCTCGCCCGAGCCATCGTGCGCCGTCCGCAGGTGTTCCTGATGGACGAGCCGCTCTCCAACCTCGACGCGAAGCTGCGCGTGCAGACGCGCGCCGAGCTGGTGGAGCTGCAGCGCCGGCTGAAGGCCACCATCGTCTACGTGACCCACGACCAGGTCGAGGCGATGACGATGGGGCACCGCATCGCGGTGATGAGCAACGGCGTGCTCCAGCAGGTCGGCCGCCCCCAGGACGTCTACGCGAAGCCGGCCAACCTGTTCGTGGCCCGTTTCATCGGCAGTCCGCCGATGAACACCGTCGCCGGGCGCGTCGTGGCGTCGGGCAACGAGATGTTCGCGCAGCTCCCGGGCGGGCAGGTGCCCCTCGCGCCCGAGGTGAGCGCCGCGGTGCGCGAGGCCGGCCTCGACGAGGTCGTCATCGGCGTGCGCCCCGAAGACCTCACCTTCGCCGCACCGGGCGACGGCCGCGGAGTCGACGCGAACGTCACGGTGGTGGAGTCGCTCGGCCACGAGCGGCACGTGATCTGCCGCCTCACCGACCAGCAGATCGTGATCGTGCGCCAGGACGCGCACGACGCCGCGCCGCGCGAGGAGAGCGCCACCCGCCTCGTGGCCGACCCCGCTGCCGTCCACCTGTTCGACCCGGAGTCGGGCCGGCGCCTGGGGACCGACGACGCGTGAGCGCCTCGACCGCGCCGGGCCGGCTGGTCACCCCGGCGCCCCCTCCGCCGCCGACTCCCGCACGTCGTGCCCGTCGTCGCCGCGAGCGCGGCCTCGCGTACCTGCTGCTGCTCCCCGCACTGGTCGTCTTCGTCACGTTCGTGTTCTGGCCGCTGGTGCACAACGTGTACCTCGGCTTCTTCCGCAACCCGCCGTTCCCGGGGCTCCCGAGCAAGTACGTCGGTCTCGACCAGTACAAGAGCGTCCTCACCTCGCAGGACTTCTTCGACAGCGTCAAGACCACGTTCCTCTTCGCGATCCTGACGGTGCCCATCGGCATCGTGCTGGGTCTGGGCCTCGCGGTCCTCGCGCACCAGCAGCTGCGGGGCATCGGCGTGTACCGCACGATCTTCTCGTCGACGGTGGCCACCTCGGTCGCGGTCGCCGCGGTGATCTTCGGCACGCTGATGAGCCCCGCGGTCGGGCTGCTCCCATGGCTGGGACTCGACACCAACCCGCCGATCCTGCAGAACCCCGACTGGGCGCTCATCGCCGTCGCGCTGGTCACCGTGTGGCAGACGCTCGGCCTCACGTTCATCCTCATGGCCTCGGGCCTGCAGAGCGTGCCCGACGAGCTGTTCGAAGCGGCCGAGGTCGACGGCGCGGGCGCGTGGTCGCGCTTCTGGCACGTCACCCTGCCGATGATGTCGCCCACGATCTTCTTCACCGTGGTGGTCGGCACGATCTTCGCGTTCCAATCGTTCGGCCAGATCGACATCCTCACGCAGGGCGGGCCGCTCAAGAAGACGAACGTGCTCACCTACTACATCTACGACACGTTGCAACGGCAGTCCGACCCGGGCAAGGCCGCAGTGCTCGCGGTCGCGCTGTTCCTCATCACGTTGATCCTGGCGCTCGCGCAGCTGCGCTTCCTCGAACGGCGGGTGTCGTATGAGCGTTGACGCCAGCCCTGCGCCCGCGCTCGACCACGCCCGCTTGCAGCGCACACCTGAGCAGGAGGTGCGCCGCCAGCACCGTCGCCGGGTGCTCGGCAAGGTCGCGCGCTATGCGTTGCTCACGTTCCTCGCGATCGTGATCCTGTTCCCGATCTACATCACGATCGTGAACTCGCTGCTCCTGCCGTCCGACATCACGCACCGGCCGCCGAAGCTGTTCCCCACCGACCCGCAGTGGAGCAGCTACGCCGACGCGTGGAACCAGGGCCACATGAGCACCTACATGGTGAACAGTGCGATCGTCACCGTGATCATCACGCTCGGGCAGGTGCTCACCGCGATCCTCGCGGGTTACGCGTTCGCGTTCCTCGAGTTCCCGTTCAAGCGCACCCTGTTCGTGGTGTTCCTCGCCACGCTGATGGTGCCGTTCGAGGTCACGATCGTCACCAACGTGGCGACGATCAGCAACCTCGGGCTCTACAACAGCTACGCCGGGCTCGCGGTGCCGTTCCTCGCCACCGGGTTCGGCGCGTTCCTCATGCGCCAGACCTTCATGACCCTGCCGCACGACCTGCGCGACGCCGCCGCGCTCGACGGCTACGGGCACTGGCGCTTCCTGTGGCGCGTCGCGGTGCCGCTCGCCCGCCCCGCCGTCGCCGCGCTGAGCGTGTTCGCCTTCCTCGCGGCCTGGAACCAGTACCTGTGGCCGCTCCTCATCACCAAGGACGACCAGTACCGCACCGTCCAGATCGGCCTCAAGCAGCTCCAGCAGACGAGCATCGACCAGGTCAACATCACGTTCGCGGGGGCGATCATCGCGGTGATCCCGCTGGTGATCCTGCTGCTGTTCTTCCAGCGGCACCTCGTGCGGGGCCTGACTGCGGGGGCCGTGAAGGGGTAGGCACCATCTGTTCACCCTGGATGACTGCGCCGCAGGGTCTCCCATCGGTAATGCTGTGGCCGGACGGGGCGTCGGGCCCTGGGAGCGGGGAGCGCAACGATGCGTGCATGGAGGCGTTGGGCGGGAGCGGGGATCGCGGCGGTCGTCGCCACCGCTGGGATCTCGGCGGTGGTGCTCTCACCGACCGCGGCCGGCGCGGCCACCAGCACGTCGTGTCCGCTCACCGCGCTGAAGAAGGCGAGCGGCCCGGTCCAGCTCACCTTCTGGCACTCGATGACCCGGGCGAACGAGCAGACGCTGCAGTCGCTCACCGACGCGTTCAACTCGTCGCAGAGCAAGGTGAAGGTCAACCTCGTCAACCAGATCGACTACGTGCAGACCTTCACGAAGTACAAGGCCGGCCTCGCGAGCGGCGACCTGCCCGACATCGTGCAGCTGCAGGAGACCGACCAGGGCCAGATGATCGACACCGGTACGGTGCTGCCGGCGTCGGTGTGCGCGAAAGCCGACAAGTACAGCTTCGCCGACTTCCTGCCCCGGGTGATCAGCTACTTCACGGTGAAGGGCACGCAGTACGCGATGCCGTTCAACACGAGCGGCCCGGTCCTCTACTACAACAAGAAGGCGTTCACCGCGGCGGGCCTCGACCCCAACAAGCCGCCCACCAACTTCGACGAGGTGCGCGCCGACGCCCAGAAGCTCAAGGCCAACGGTGTGGAAGCGCCGCTCGGACTCAAGACGGAGCCCGGGTTCTTCGAGCACTGGCGCGGACTGGCCAATCAGCTCTACGTGAACAGCAGCAACGGCCGGAAGGGCACAGCCACCAAGACCGTCTACGACGACAAGGTCGGGCTGCAGATCTACACCTTCCTCTCGGGCATGGTGAAGGACGGCCTCGCCACCACCAACCCCGACCTCGGGAGCAGCAGTTTCGACAACCTGCTCGGCATCCGCAGCGGCACGCATGCCATGGCGTTCGACACCAGCGCGGCACTCGGCACCATCTCGTCGGTGCTCGCCGCCGGCAACGACCCCAACATCGACCTGGGCGTCGCGCCGCTGCCCGGCCCGACGGCGAACTCAAAGGGTGGCGTGCTCGTGAGCGGCGGCGAGCTGTTCATGGTGAACAAGTCCGCGCCCGAGAAGCAGGCCGCGGCGTGGGAGTACCTCAAGTTCCTCGACGACGCCGCCAACGTCACGAAGTGGGCCATCGGCACCGGCTACCTGCCGATCCGCAAGTCGTCGGCCGCCAGCACCGAGATGCAGACGTACTGGGCGCAGAACCCGTCGTACAAGGTCGCCTACGACCAGCTCCTCGACGGGCCGACCAACGTGGCGACGTCGGGCTCGGTGATCGGCAACTACACCGGCGCGCGTGACGCGATGCGCGACGCCGAGAACTCGATGTTCCTCAACGGCACGTCGCCGCAGCAGGCGCTGAAGGACGCGACCAGCAAGGCGACCGCCGCCATCCAGGACTACAACTCCCGCATCGGCGGGTAGAGGGAGCGCCATGTCGGAGCGACGGTTCCCGCGCGAAGAGGTCGAGACCGCCTTCGCCCGCTACTTCGCGCTCGGCCCGGTCCGCGAGGACTGGGAGGCGTGGGTCGACCTGTTCGTCGACGACGTCTTCTACCTCGATCACTGGTGGGGCCCGCTCCACGGCAAGGACGAGGTGAAGGTCTGGATCGCCGCGTCGATGGGCGGCGTACCCGAGATCTACACGGTGCTCGACTGGTACACGATCGAGAACGAGAAGGTCGTGTTCCACATGCAGAACCGGCGCGACAACCCCGACCCCGACGGGCCGCCCTACTTCGACTTCGCCGGGCTGTCGGTCGCGACCTACGCGGGCGACGGGTTGTGGGCAGGGGAGGAGGACTTCTGGGACCTCTCCGGCGCCCGCCGCACCGCGGCGGCCTACGCCCAGGCCTGCCAGAAGATGGGCGTCACCGACCCGGCCGACCGCATGACGCGCAGGTACTGGCCGGAGAGCCCGGCGTGGGCGCGCTACGACGGTCCGCCTCGGCCCACGTGGTTCGAGGGGACCGTGCCCGGCGTGCAACGCCCGAGCGAGCTCGCCGCGCTGCTCGCCCCCCTTCGTGAGGGACGCGCGTGACCGACCGACTCGATCCCGTTCGGCGTCAGTCAGCGCGGATATAGACGCCTGGCTGACGCCAAACGTGCATCAGCCCCGCTGGTCGATCGGGACGTAGGGGCGCTTGACCGGGCCCTGGTAGATCTGGCGCGGGCGGCCGATCTTGGTGGCCGGGCTCTCCATCATCTCCTTCCAGTGCGCGATCCAGCCGGGGAGCCGGCCCATCGCGAACAGGACGGGGAACATCTGCGTGGGGAAGCCCATGGCCCGGTAGATCAGACCGGAGTAGAAGTCGACGTTGGGGTAGAGCTTGCGGTCGACGAAGTACTCGTCTTCCAGCGCGACCTCCTCGAGGCGCAGCGCCAGGTCGAGCTGGGAGTCGTGGACGCCCAGCTCGTCGATCACGCGGTGGCAGGCGTCCTTGAGGATGCGGGCACGCGGGTCGTAGTTCTTGTAGACGCGGTGGCCGAAACCCGAGAGGCGGAAGGGGTCGTCGGGGTCCTTGGCCTTCTGCACGTACTTGCCGACGTCGCCGCCGTCGGCCTTGATGCGGTCGAGCATCTCGATCACGGCCTGGTTGGCGCCACCATGGAGCGGGCCCCACAGCGCGTTGATGCCGGCGGCGATCGAGGCGAAGAGGTTGGCCTCGCTCGAACCCACCAGGCGCACCGTGGAGGTGGAGCAGTTCTGCTCGTGGTCGGCGTGGAGGATGAGGAGCTGCTTGAGGGTGACCACCGTGTTGTGGCTCACCTCGTACTTCTCCGACGGCACCGCGAACATCATCGTGAGGAAGTTCTCCACGAGGTCGAGGCTGTTGTCGGGGTACAGGAAGGGCTGGCCGATCGACTTCTTGTACGAGTAGGCGGCGATCGTGGGCAGCTTGGCCATCAGGCGCAGGATCGAGAGGTTGACCTGATCGGGGTCGTGGGGGTCGTTGCTGTCCTGGTAGAAGGTCGACAGCGCCGAGACCACCGACGACAGCGTGCCCATCGGGTGCGCGTCCTTCGGGAAGGCGTCGAAGAAGCGCTTCGCGTCCTCGTGGAGGAGCGTGTGCTTGCGGATCGCGAAGCGGAACTCGTCGAGATGGTCCCGGGTGGGGAGCTCGCCGTAGATCAGGAGCCACGAGGTCTCGAGGAACGACGGCACCGGCACCGACACCAGCTCCTCGATGGGGATGCCGCGGTAGCGCAGGATGCCGGCGTCTCCGTCGATGAAGGTGATCGACGACTCGCACGAGGCCGTGTTCACGAAGCCGTTGTCGAGGGTCACCAGACCGCTCTGGCCCCGCAGCTTCGAGATGTCGAGCCCTTGCTCGCCCTCGGTGCCGACGACGACGGGGAGCTCGTACTCACGGTCCCCGTGTCGCAGTACGGCAGGCGCTTCGCTCATGGGTGCTTCCTCCTGGTCCGGCCCCAAGCTACACCCGGGGCCTGGGACGCCTTCCGGGCCGGCAACACGGAATTCACACCCCGGTGTCGTACCGTGGCGCCGTGCCGGCGGGGGTCCAGACGGGCGATCAGATGGTGGGGCGACGGCCCGTCGAATCGCCGTCGCGCGTGCCCGCGTGGGCCGGCGTCGTCGGCGCGTGGCTCGTCAGTCGCATGCTCTCGATCGGCGTGCTGCTCGTCGCGATGCACGACCCGGCGCGAGGCTCGCGCTTCGATCAGCTCGTCACCCGCTGGGACGGCGCCTTCTACCTGCAGATCGCCCGCGACGGCTACGGGCCCGTCGACATCCCGTTCCCGCGCTGGCCGTTCTTCCCGGGGTTCCCCGGTCTGATCCGCGTGGTCGGCGAACTCGCCGACGACCGCACGATGATCTTCCTCGTCAACCAGGCCGCCTTCCTCGTGGCGCTGTTCGGCCTGTACCGCCTCGCCGTGCGCCACGGCGGGCCGCGCGTGGCGATGCTCGCGGTGTGGGCGCTCGCGCTGTTCCCCGCGTCGTTCGTGTTCTCGATGACCTACCCGTCGGCGATCTTCCTCGCCGCGTCGGTCTGGGGCTTCCTGCTGGTGGAGCGGCACACCGTCGCCGGCGACCTCGGTGCCGGGCTCCTCGCCGCGGCGGCGGCTTCGGTGCGTCCCAACGGGGTGGTCGTCGCGGTGGCGTTGGTGGTCGCGGTGTGGTGGTCGTGGCGGCGGGTGCTGCTGGTCGCCGGGCCCGCGCTGGTGATGGTCGGCGGGTGGTGCTGGTACGTCCACGACCGCACCGGCGACGCGCTGGTGTTCCTCACCACCAAGTCGCGCTGGCAGGAGATCACCTTCGTGGGCCTCTTCTCGGGGCACGTGAAGTGGTCGATCGTGCCGCACCTGCTGCTCGCGGGCGCGGCGATCGCGGTGGTGGTCGTGCGGTGGCGCAAGCTGCCGGTGTCGTGGCTGGTGTTCGCCGGGCTCTACCTGATCCCGTCGCTGCAACTCGGCATGGTCGGGGTGGGGCGCTACGC
>Ga0075015_100000685_pt1 | contig 12067 bp, 11 predicted proteins | sample AleBraG_ABR_2013_FD_71476 | JGI IMG/M metagenome (GOLD analysis project Ga0075015, IMG submission 71476) | Freshwater sediment microbial communities in response to fracking from Pennsylvania, USA - Alex Branch Run_MetaG_ABR_2013 | ecosystem: Environmental > Aquatic > Freshwater > Creek >...
GAGGACGTCGTTGCCGAAGCGCCACGGCGACTGCTGACGCCGCGCCAGTCGCTTGGCCTCCAGGCTCCAGGCGCTGCGGGCGGACCCGACGACCGTGCGGGGCCAGAACTGGTAGAAGTTCTCGCCCATCCGGCTGCTCGCCGGGTCCCTCGGGGTCGCGACGCGGACGTGGTGACCCCGGTTGTGCTCGATGTAGAAGTGGCCGTAGCAGCTCTGCGCGAGGGCGATCTTCGCGAGCCAGCGCTCGACGGATTCACGCTTGTGACCGAGCTCGTGCGCCGTGTTGATCCCGAGCCCGGCGATGAACCCGACCGTGACCGCGAGCCCGATCCGCTGCGGGACCGAGAGGTCCGCGCGCACCAGGTAGGCGAGGGCCACCAGGAATCCGGCGTACTGCACGGGCAGGAACAAGAAGGTGATCCAGCGGTAGTAGCGGTCGGCTTCGAGCGCGTCGATGACCTCGTCCGGCGGGTCGCTCGGGTCGAGGCCGACGACGAGGTCGAGCAGGGGCACGAGTCCGAGGATCACGATCGGACCGATCCAGAGGAAGGCTGTGCGTGCGGTCGTCGCGAAGCCCGCGATCGCTACGAACGGCAGCATCGGCATGAGTAGCGCCACCGGCCACAGGTGCCGCTTGCGATCGCGCCAGGTGATCGTCGAGGTGTCTATCATGGTTGCCCTCCCGAGGTGTACAGAAGGGAACCATATGTAAAGCTCCTGGGCAAGGATCTGGAACGACGAAGGCGCCGACCGTGGGTCAGGGTCGTCGATGAGCGGTGTCCGAGGGGGGCTTGAACGCTACCGAGAGCCGGGGCACCCACGGTCCTGAGCGTCATTCACGGTCAGCCGGACGCCGGCATCTGGTCCGGGCCTCCGGTAGGACCAGATGAGGACTCCGACAGGCAATGACAGATATGCCAACAGCACGATCTCATCGATCACCATGACGATCTCGTGTGCCGACGGCTCCGGGCCACGCGATCGGTACCAGGACTCTCAGCAACGAGTCGACGACCGGGGGCCGATCCAGATCACCGGTCCCGAGTGAGCGCGAATGCCGGATCTCCGCGGCCGAGGCCCGAGTCAACAGGTACATCTGCGCGCGGCTCGGAGCCGTCACAACTGCTCGTGGTCCGGCGATACACCGGGAGGTACCCGTCTCTACCCTGGAAGGAGACACACCTTCCGGAGGTGAGTCAGGTGGTGTACATCGAGATGCTGCTCGTGGCTGCCGCGTGGACGGCGGTCGGTGCGGCCGTGATGTTTGCGGTGGACGTGTGGGCGACCAGAGCGGGTTGGTCGCCCGAGTCGTTCTGGGGGTGGGTTCCAGCAGTGACGCTCCCGCCGTTGATCTTCGTCCTGTTGTTGACCGTGGCTGACAGTTCCAGGCACCTGACCCACGAAGCCGCACAGACCAGCGATCTACTGTGGGCACCGGTGCTCTTCGGCACCTCGGCCGTGGGCATCATGCTCGGCCTAGTTGGGGTCTGGCGGCTGGCCAGGGTGTCGTGGTCCACGGTTGTGTCGCCGCTGCTGGCAACGGTCGCCAACCTCATCATCTGGGTGCCCCTGCTGTCGATGAGTCAGAACGACTCCGACAACCCCACGATCCCAGTGCTCCTGGCTATCGCAGCCCTCACCGCGGCCCTGTTCGCCGTCTTCTTCTTCGGCGCCAAACGCCGGTTCGGCAGTCGCTTCACCAATCCGAGCAGCCGGCCCGGAGTTCCGGGAGCCGGTCGTCCCAGCGTCGCCTAGTTGCCGACACCGTTGCCCTGTGCGGTTCACCCGGCAGCAGGCGATGCAGGCACATCGTGTGAATCGCGGTGCGCGCTGGCGTCGGTGGAGGGATTTGGCGACGCAGGACAAGTCTCGTTCAACTCGCCTTCGTCCATCGTGCGCTCCTAACCTCGAAGCATGGGTTGAGGGGTGATCGCCGTGACCGCGACCGAGAATCAAACACCGACAAGCCCGACCGGAACCCCACGCCTCGGACGATGGCTGTCCCTGATCCTGTTCGGGTGCGCCTACATTGTCGCCTACCTGATCAGCATGCTGTCGTGGCTCCTGCTGCAGATCGACACAGGTACCCCCTCGGGGGACGTGATCGTGAGCCCGTCGCCACCGATGGTCGTCAGAGTGGTGGCCGTCGCCGTCCTCGCCCTCGCAGGCGTCCTCCCGGCGACCGGGGTTTGGGCGGCCGTTCGTTCGATCCGGAGAGACCGGTCTGTCCCGGCCATCATCGGGCTAGTCCTCAACGGTCTCTTCCTACTCAGCGTCTTTGGCGTCGTAGCTGGGAACCTCTTCGAACTCACGCGCATCTCGTCCTAACAGGAGAGATGCCGCACCCCCGGTCCGGCGCCGCCGCTCCACCCACGAAGTCCGCCGTCAGATCTTCTGACCGTGCCTGCACACCGAAGTAAGCGAGCGCGAATGCCCGGTTCGCTCACCAACAGGCGACGCGGAACGGCATCGCCTGACATGCCTCAGTTTGGTTCGGCTCCTAGCCTGGAGTTGTCACCTACACCTCGACTGAGGGGGTCGCCATGACTCAGGTCGTGCCATCGCCCGGCGCCGTCAGTCGGCCGCACGGGGCGAGTCCCCGTCCCACCCGCTGGTCCCTGCTGATGTTGCCGGTGTTCCTGGTGACCTGGTTCGTTGTCGGAGGGATCGTCTACCAGGCGTTGCTGCAGGGGCCTCTTGGGCTCACGGAGGGCGACCTGGCCCTCGCGGCGGGCAGCGTCGCGGGTTGGGCAGTCGAGATCGGCTGCGCGGTGGTCTCGGCGATTCCGGCGATCGCGGGGGTCTGGCTTGCTGTGGTGGCGCTGCGCCGTGGTGGCAGCGGGGGTGCCTGGACCGGCCTGGTCCTCAACGCGGTCTGCATCGCGTTCGTGCTCTACGGTTTCGCAGACGCGATCCGGATGACGTACTGGCCACTCGGGTAGTCGCTGCTCGGCGCGCCAAATGCCGGGCCGAATACGGGTTTGCCGGTCGTGAAGGGCGCCAGATCAGGGCACATGGAGACGGCCTTCCCCGAGGGGCCTCACCCCTGGTACAGGGATGCCAACCCAACTTGCGACAGCCCCCCAAGGCGGCGACACTGAAGGTGAGGGGCGGTCTCGATCGGGTCCCTTCTGCGGGCCGAGGTCGCCGTTCCGTAGGAGGTTGACATGACCACCAAGAATGAGACCCCGCAGGGTAGTTTCGCTTCCCGCCCGGTCGAGCACATGCCTCCCCTGCACGTCACCACCGAAGGTATCCCCGCGCAGGAACACGTGGACGCGGCAGGACAGTCGCGGAGCGAGAGCAGGGCTCGCATCGCTGCGTGGGCCATCGTGATCGCGAGCATCCTGGTGGTTGTCGTCGCGATGACCGTGCTTGTTGCATCGGGACTGAACACGGCTTCGGCCGCGGGCTTCCACTACCGCCCATCTGGCGAGCGGGGATACGTTGCCGTTTGGCACGTGAACCACGTCGGTTGATCTCTGGCTGATCCGGGTGCGACATCAGGGGGAGATGCTTGGCGCGCTGAGCATGGCGAAGCGTCCTCGCGATAGGGAGGCCGGTCCGCCGTTTTGTCCGTGCGCCGGGTGCTTGAGCGCTGTTGATCACCGACAGCAGTGACGGAATCTGGCGGCTACGGTCACGATTGGGATGCGCGAGACGGTGAACCGAAACGTCTGCTGTGTCGGCTAGTGCCGGATACTGATCGGTCGGGGACTCGCCTTGATGGTCGACGCCCCGAGACGACGTGAGCAGTCAACCGCGGGTCCGCCAAGCCGTTGCTCGCGCGATGCCTGCGGGGCCCCGATGCCTGTCGAAATGGCCGTCGCCCCAGGTCTGTGACCTGGGGCGATGCTGTCGATCAATGGTGCCCGAGGGGGGACGTGAACTCCGAAAATCGGTGTCCAGCAGGGGTTATCGACATCCACTGGTGAAGCATCGCCGCAGGTCAGAGCTTGTTGTGGATCCACAGGGGGATGTGGATATCCAAACGAATCCGCGGTCACCGTGACCAATCCTGTGACCAGAATCCGACATTTCGACCCCAGGGCAAGCGGCCCCGAGGAGTTACTCAGGCCGTGCTGCTCATGTGGTGGGCTCCTGTGCCTTCCCGGCGCGCGCCTGGGCACGGGCTGCTCGTCGGGCTGCAAGCTCCTCCGCGTCGCGTCGCTCGAGGCGGGGGACGTAGGTGAACACGTAGAGCGTCACCAGCCCGGTGAGGATCGCGAGCAGGATGAGCGGCGTGGCACTGGTCTCCTTGCCGACGGTCACGCTGCTGATCAGGGCGAGCACCCCGAACACGACCATGAAGGCGATTGCGACGGGGCGTCCGCCGAGCAGGCGGAAGGGGCGCTCGACATCGGCCTGCTTGCGGCGCAGTCGCCACACGACGAAGGCAGCGGTGGCATAGATCATCATCTCGAGGGCGGCGCACAGGGACACGACCATGACCCAGGAACCCGTGATGGCGACGACGACCGCGAGTATCAAGGACGAGATCCCGAGGATCCAGACGGGGACGACCGGGACGGCGCGGTCGTTAAGCCGGGTCAGGGAGCGGGGGAGCTTGCCCTCGCGGGCCACGGCGTAGACGAAGCGTGACAGTGTGACGAAGCCGCCGTTGAACGTGTTGACGGCCGTGAGGGCGGTCACGCCGAGCATCACGAGCATCCCGGTGTGTCCCATGACCTGCTGCGCGACGAGTAGCTGGGGGTAGGCCGTGGCGCGGCCGGCGGCATCGACGGTGAGCCCCATCGCGACGGTGAAGATCGTCTGGCTGACGGCGAGGACGATGATCGCAATGAGCATCGCCTTGGGGATGATCTTGGGCTTGACGACCTCCTCGGCATTCGTGGTGACCAACTCGAACGCGGTGTAGAGGAAGATCCCGAGGATCAGTGCCTGGATCGGTGATCCGCCGCCGACGGGTCCGGGCGGGGCCTCGCCGTGGTGGAAGATCGCGATCACTCCGACGCCCATGGTCACAACCACCACGATGGTCGTGACGATCTGCTCGGCGACGCCGGCGAGCTTGATGCCGCGCAGGTTCATCCAGGTGGCGAGGACCAGCAGGATCGCGACGTAGACGATCGCGATGAGGTGCCCGTTGCCGAATGCGTAGGCGATCGCCTCGCCGATGATGAACGCGTCGGCGGCGATCACGAGGACGATCGCCGTCATGTAGGTGAGCGTGATGATGAGTGCGAGGCGGTCGTTCATCGCCTGGGACATCCACAGCCGGATGCCCGCGGCCGTGGGGTACATGCCGTTCAGCTCGGAGAACACCGCGCGCACGCCGAGGATGAGCAGGCCGCCGGCGAGCACGGCGATCCAGGACATCGGTCCGCTGATGTAGTCCAGCAACTGGGCCATGCCGAGGAAGTTGATCGCCGCGAAGGCCAGGCCGGTGGAGATGGCCGAGGCGCCGCCGAGCGACAGGGCGCGGTTGAGGGTCTGCTGCTCACTCATGTCCGGGTGGCTCCTGCTCACTGGCCGAGGAAGATGAACATGGCCATCGCGTCGAGACGCATGACGTCGTCGGCCCGGCCCTGGGTCTTGATGGCGCCCTGCATGTAGTTCGACACCGGGTTCGCGTCGCCCCAGAAGATCTCAGCGAGGTCGAAGCTGTGACCTCGCACGACCAGGTCGGGCACGCCCTCCAGCCCCACGATGATCGGCTGCGATGCGCCTTGCTCCACGACGTAGGTGAAGGCAGCGTCCTCGACGTCTACCGCGACGATGTGCAGGCGACACGACCAGGTGGCGAGCGTCTTGCGGGCGCGGGGGCTGGCGTTGGCCTTCTCGACGTAGTCCTTGAGTGCCTGCTCGAGCTCGGCGGCGCTGATGGTCTCCTTCTCGTCACTCATCGGGCCACCGCCTCGCTGCGAACGCCGGAGATCGCGAGCTCGGCCAGGACCGCCGTGGCGGCGTCCTCGCCGGAGCGGATCGCGCCGTCCATGTAGCCGTTCCAGATCACGGCGGTCTCCGTGCCGGCCCAGTGGATGGGGCCGACCGGCTCGCGGAGGAACGGGCCGAGGGTCGACCAGGTGCCGGGGGTCATCATGCCGACGTAGCAGCCGCGCGAGTACTCCTCGTCGATCCAGGACCGCTCGTAGTACGCGATGGGGGTTCGGGCCTGGTCGCCGAAGATGCGCACGAGGTCCTCGATCACGGCAGCCTCGCGGTCCGACTGGCTCATCTGGGAGGCGGTGCGGCCGAGGTCGGAGTCGATGAACCCGACGAGGACGCCCTCGGTGCGGTCCGGGTGGCTCTGGTCGAAGGTGATCTGGACCAGGCCGGTGTCGGCGGTGACGTGGCCGCTGAGGCCGGCGTCGCGCCAGAAGGGTCGGTCGTAGACGACGTGGACCTTGAGGACCGAGCCCATGAAGGACCGCTGGGTGAGCTGGTCGCGCACCCCGGGCATCGGCGGGCAGTAGCGGATCCGCCCGGCCAGGACCGGCGGGATGGCCACGATGGCGCGGCGTGCGGTGGTGGTGCCTCCGTCGTGATGGACGACCACCCCGTCGTGGGTGTGCTCGATGCGGGTGACGGGGGAGTCGAGGTGGACGCGGTCGCCGAGCAGGCTGGCGAGCCCGTGGGAGAGGTGTTGTGCGCCGAGACTGATGCGGGTCTCCTGGGCGCTGTTGATCGTCCCGATCATCTTCTCCACGCCGCCGCCGGAGCGCAGGTAGAACAGCGCGTGCAGCAACGAGATCTCACCCGGCTCGGCGGGGAACACCGCGCGGCTCAGGGTGCGGACCCACTGCTTGGCACCCTCGCTGTACGGCTGCGCGCTGATCCAGGTCTCCAGCGTGGTGGAGTCCAGCACCGCGGCCAACGGGTGCTCCCACGGCTTGGCCGGGTCGATCTCCATGCAGGTCATCGTCAGTTCGACCATGGCGTCGATCAGGTCGGCAGCCTGCACGGGGTCCCCTGTGGGGATGGCTCCCTGGTAGCGCAGGAGCGAGCCGTCCGTCAGCTGGAGGTTGTCGCCGTCGGAGTACTGGGTGAACGTCGCGAGTCCGAACTCCTCGACGAGGCCGAGCGCGCGGTCCTGGGTCGGGCCCACCCATTGGCCGCCGTATTCGATGACGAGGCCGTCGGCCTCGGGCACCGAGTGAGTACGGCCGCCGACGCGATCCCGGGCCTCGAGCACGAGCACGTCGACGCCCGCATCGAGCAGCGCGCGGGCCGCTGACAGACCGGCGAGGCCGGCTCCCACGACCACGACGTCGGCATGAGTGGCGTCCACCACGAGGGCCTCCAGAGCAAAGTAGGTCAGTTGACCAAGTTGGTTGCCCGAGTATGCTTCTGAGGTCCCGTTTCGTCAACCATCTCGAGGAGCTGGTCCCGCTGACCCGGATGAGCGCCGAGGCGCGGCGTGAGCAGTTCGTCGAGGCGGCGATCAAGGTCATGTCGCGGGAGGGCCTTGAGCGGACGACCACGCGACGCATCGCGGAGGAGGCGGGGGCGCCGCAAGGCGCGTTCCACTACGCGTTCCGCGACAAGAACGAGCTCCTCACCGCCGTCGTCGGCGCGATCACACTCGAGGTCGAGAAGATCCTTCGCGACGCTGTCGAACCTGCGCGCGGGCTTGCCGCAGCCATCGACGATGGGTTGCGCGCCTTCTGGCGCTACGTCGTCGGCGACGACGGGCTGCAGCTGATGCAGTACGAGCTGACGATCTTCTGCCGACGTACCGAGGGCTATGAGTGGCTGGCGGAGTGGCAGTACGCGCGGTACACCGCGGCCGCCCTCGAGGTCTTCGAGGCCGCCGCCTCCTACGAGGACCGCCCTCCCGCGATCACGATGACCGACCTGACGAACTTCCTCGTCGCGTCGATGGACGGGCTGGTGATCCAGTACGAGGTCACCCACGACGCCGTGCGGTGCGACCGCGACCTCGGTCTGGTGATCCGAGCGGCCACCCTGCTTGCCGGGCTCGACCCGGGCGCCCTGGCCGACGCCGGCGTCATCCCGGGGACGAGCCACAGGCGCTAGGCCGCGGGAGTGAAGGTCCCCGACGCTGTGGAGTGCCGCGCGGTTTCGTCGAACGGATCACATGGACGGGGAGGCGCTGCACGTTCCGCAGGCATGGGCGAGGATGGGCGCGAAGCCCACAGTGCACGGGTCGGCAGCGATGATCGGGGCAACGACGTGCATGACGACCGTGGTCCGGTCGCCGCGGGTCCGGTGGTGCTGGTCACCAAGCTCCGTCCCCCCGCCGTTCGCGAGGGGACCCTCCCGCGCGAGTCGCTTCAACGACGCCTCGAGGACGCGCACGCCCATCGACTGACTCTGGTGGCTGGTCCTGCCGGATTCGGCAAGACGACGCTGCTGGCCACGTGGGCCGAGCGCCGGGCGAGTCGACGTCCGCTCGCCTGGGTCAGTCTCGATGCGGCAGACAATGATCCAGCTGTGCTGTGGTCGCACGTGATCGCGGCCCTGCGGGCTGCCCTGCCCCAGCTCGTGACCGCGGCCGACCCCGGTGCCGCCGGCGCCGCGCCGCTCACGCAGGCGGTCCTGCCCCGGCTGATGAACGATCTCTCGGAGTCGGAGCCGGTGGATCTGGTATTCGACGACGTGCACCGAGTCACCGGCGACTCGTCACGGGACAGTCTCGCCTGGGTGCTCGACCATGCTCCCGCGACCGTCCACATCGTCATGTCCAGCCGCACCGAGCCCCGCCTGCCGTTGCCCACGCTTCGCGCCCGCGGAGAACTGCTCGAACTGCGGCTCGAGGACCTGCGCTTCGACGACGCCGAGGCGACCGAGCTGCTCAACATCGGCCTCGGGCTCGGGCTGGCGCCGGACGACATCCATGCGCTTGTCGAACGTACGGAGGGTTGGCCGGCGGGCCTCTACCTCGCGGGGCTGTCCATGCGCAACGCCCCCGACCGTCATGCGTTCGTCAGTACGTTCGGGGCGTCCAGTCGTCACGTGCTGGACTACCTCGTCGACGAGGTGCTCCTCGCGCACGACCCCGACCTGCAGGACCTCATGCTCCGGTCCTCTATACTGGAACAGCTCAGCGGACCGTCGTGCGACGAGATCCTCGGAAGGTCCAACTCGGCCCGAGATCTGCGCGAGCTCGCCAGGACGAACTTGTTCCTGGTGCCCCTGGACGACCGCGACGAGTGGTACCGGTTCCATCACCTGTTCGGTCAGCTGCTCCAGGTCGAGCTCCAGCGTCGCATGCCGGAATCGGTTCCGGAGCTGCACAAGCGGGCCGCCTCGTGGCACCGCAGCCACGGTGACGTGCGTGCGGCCATCGACCACGCGCTGGACGGCGAGGATTTCGCCACCGCTGCCGAACTGGTCCAGGGCTGCTGGCCGGAGTTTGCCAATGCGGGTCATTACCAGACGACATTGGGCTGGCTCCAGCGGTTTCCCGACCCGGTGTTCGACGCAGACGTGCGGTTGCTGGTCGTGAAGGCCTGGGTGCTGTCCCTGTGCGGGCAGCGAGCCGACGCGGCGGCTGTGCTCAACGACGTCGACCGCTTCTCGCCCTATCCCTCCGGCAAGCTGCCGGACGGCTTCTCGTCCATCGAGTCCAGCGTGACGACCTTGCGGGCGCTACTGCCATGGGGCGATATCGGCACCCAGCTGACCGACGCGAGACGGGCCTGCGAGCTGGAACCGCCCGAGTCGAAGTGGTACCCGTGCGCTGCGTGGTCGGTCGCTGCTGCGCTCTACTACCAGGATCATCTGGACGAGGCCGACACCTGGTTCGACGAGGCTTTCACCCGGGCTGTCGTCTCCGCGCAGTGGATCGTGGCCACCTCCTCGCTCGCCTACCGCTCCATGATCGCTGGGGCTGCCGGGCGGCGTGACGACCAGCAGCTGCTCGCTGAGCAAGCCGCGGACCTGGCGGCCGGGTGCGGGCTCGACGACGTCGTCGGCGAGGCGCATAGTGCCGCCGGCCTGTCGCTGGCGGCGCGGGGCGCGTACGACCAGGCGCTGCCGCTGCTCGCGCGAGGTGTGACGGTGATGCGTGCCTGGGGCCAGCCCACCGAGCTGATCCGCTCCCTCGCGGACTATGCCTTCGGGTTGGCGGCGAGTGGGCAAGCCGACGTCGCGACGGCGGCACTGGAGGAAGCCCGTGCGATCGCGGACGCCTGTGTCGACCCGGCCGCCCTCCCGCAGCGGCTGGGCCACATCACCGATCACCTCACAGATGCCGTCGTCGGCCGACCCGGCCTGACCGACCGTGAGACGGAGATCGTCGGACTCCTGCGCGACGGGCTCACCGAGCGGGAGATCGCTGACCGGCTCTACATCTCCTTCAACACCGTCCACACCCACGTGCGCAGCATCTACAAGAAGCTCGGGGTCGCGTCACGCGTCGACGCCCTGAACCGAGCGGCGCAGGCCAGGCAAGGGACCTGATCTCACCTAGGTGAGATCACAGTGGCGACCGGCCACGACAGCCGTCGAGTGACAAGACTCAAGACGCGATGAACTCTGCCAGCGGTTCCGGTACCTACCAGCTCGTCGTCGATGGCGAGCTCAGCGACCGTTTCTCCTACCTGTTCGAAGGCATGACCTTCGCGCGGGTCAACGGCACGACCGTCATCACCGGCCCGGTGATGGACCAAGCCCAGCTGTTCGGGTTGATCGACCGCGTGCAGGAGGTCGGTCTCGTCCTGCTTTCTATCGGACAGCTCGTTCCCGCGGATCCGACTCCTGACCGGTCTCTCGAGGCGGGTCCCTAGACGCGGAAGCACGCATCCCGGCACCGACCAGGAGGTCGGGGCTCCACACTCGGCACCCAGGCAGGCAGACATGGATCCGCTGCTTCTCGTGATCGTCTCCTTCGGTCTCATCTTCGTGGTGACCGCGTCGCTCGGGCAGGGCCTGGGTGTCGCTCGTGCCTCGATGGGGCCGCCGCTGAAGGCACATTCCCAGCTCAACGTCATGCTCTTGATCAGCACGTTCGTCGTCGTCCCGGCCATCCTGATCGGGCTCGCCGCGCTTCTCCCCTTCGCCGCGCAGGTCAAGATGGCCATCGTCGTGCTGGCGATCTGTGGCGGAGCGCCGTTCGTTCCGTGGTTGGTGAGCCTGGCCAAGGGCAACGTGGGCTACGGCGCCGCGGCGACGACGTTGCTCCTGCTGGTCACGTTCATCGTTCTGCCGCTGGCGGTCCCCCCGCTGGAGTCCGCTCTGGGCACCGGAGCTGACGTGACGGCATGGAAGGTGCTCTGGCCTCTCCTGGTCTTCATGCTGCTGCCGTTCCTGATCGGCGTGCTGATCCGCTCCCGCTCACTGAGTCTCACCATGGCCCTGGGTAGTTGGCTCGGCCCGGTCTCCATCACGTTCCTGATGGCGCACATCGTGCTATTCATCGGCTACTCGTGGTCCGACTTCGTGTCCATCGCCGGCTACGGACAGATGGCGTTCTCCTTGGTGTTCCCGCTCGTCGGCATGCTCGTGGGGTACCTGCTCAGCCCGCCGTATGTGCTCAATGTCGGACCCGCGGGAGACTCCCACCGTGGCTCCAAGATCGTGTCAGCGGTGGCTGTAGCCCAGCAGAACACCGGAGCAGTGATCTGCTGCGCGATCTTCGCGTTCGGCAAGTTCACGACCGCCGGGGACATGATGCTGCTGGGCGCCATCGTCACGATCGTCGTCGTCATGCTGACCATGGCCGAGTTCGGCTCACGCTACGAGAAGAAGCAGAACCTGGCACCGAGCGTCCCGGCACCCGCCCTTCTCGTCGCCGCGGCCGTTGCGCCGGCGACAGCAGCAACTCCGGCGCCGAGCGCCGAGGCCCCCGCCGCGAGCAAGTCGGCGCCGACACCCTCAAGCCCGACGCCCTCACCCGCCGCAGCCGCAGCCGCACCGCGCCAAGTGGCGCAGGGCGACAACTGACCCCCGAAGAACCGACTGAGGAGTAGTTGTGAGCAGCAAGAAGCCGAACATCGTGTTCTTCTTCTGGGACAACCTGGGCTGGGGCGAGGTCGGCTGCTACGGCGGCGGCATCCTCCGCGGAGCACCCACGCCGAGGATCGACTCGTTGGCAGCCGACGGGATGAAGCTCCTCAACTTCAACGTCGAGGCGCAGTGC
>Ga0075015_100000686_pt1 | contig 12045 bp, 11 predicted proteins | sample AleBraG_ABR_2013_FD_71476 | JGI IMG/M metagenome (GOLD analysis project Ga0075015, IMG submission 71476) | Freshwater sediment microbial communities in response to fracking from Pennsylvania, USA - Alex Branch Run_MetaG_ABR_2013 | ecosystem: Environmental > Aquatic > Freshwater > Creek >...
CTGCGACAGGAAGCCCTCTCATCAGGGCAGTCGTATTCGACGTGGGCGGTGTCTTGCTCGATTGGAATCCCCGACACCTCTACCGCAAGCTGTTCGTGAACGAGGCGGAGATGGAATGGTTCCTGACCGAAGTCTGCTCGCCTGCGTGGCATGAGCCCCACGACCGGGGCGTCTCGACTGCGGCATCGTGCGCCGAGCTCGCCTTCAGGCATCCTGAGCTCTCCGACCTGATCTGGGCCTGGTCGAGTCGCAGTGAGGAGATGATCGGCGGTGTCGATGCCGGTTCTGTAGAGGTTCTCTCGGCCGTGAGGGAAGCCGGGCTGTACTGCTATGGACTCACCAACATGGAGGCGGAAACGTATCCGCTGCGCCTCGGGCGCTTTCCGTTTCTCGGGTGGTTTGCCGGCACGGTTGTCTCCGGTCGGGAGGGGGTTGCTAAGCCAGATCCCGCCATCTTCAGACGACTTCTCGACCGTTTTGGCCTGACGCCGAACACGACGTTGATGATTGACGACTCCCAGCAGAACATCGAAGCGGCCAGCCAGTTGGGAATCCGGACCATCCTCTTCCGGTCGTCCCGCCAACTCCGGACGGAGCTTGAAGACGTCGGAGTTCTGACCCGAACGAATGGAGCACCGTAACGGAGGCAGCCACGATCACGCCAAGAACTACGCTCGGTGGTGGGTGCAAAAGTGTCCCTAAAAGTGCATCGACCTCGGTGGCGAAGGGTATCCCTGATCGCCGGGAGAGTGGCACGATCCGGTGTAAGTGTGTCCCCGGCGAAGTCGGCTCAAGAACCTTGATGGTCAGGATGCGCCATTGTCGAGCGCTCGGCTAGGGAGTAGAACGCCTGTTCGTCAGCCCTCGACATGAACGCTCGCCTCGGAATCATGAAGCATCCTGGACCATTCCCGACAGTGAGCAAATACAGATCGTTGTTGAGTCTCACGTCCGTGAACATCGGCCATTTCATGACGGAGTCGTTCAGAGCCGTGTGGCGGGAGATCCCTTCGTCCGTGATCTCCAGCGTTCTGACCTCGAACTGCTTCTTCACTCGGTTCCAGAGGCGGTTAGGGGTGAGTGGGACGGCCACGAAGAAGATCAACAGGACGGCGGCCCCAAGCGTCAACATGACAACCCAGGCCAGGGTGTCGCTCGCGTTCAGCACCGCAACAGCAACCCCAGCGACGACCAGGCAGATTCCTGCGACAGGGAGAATCCAGGTCTGCCACCGGTGGAACGCCTGACGGTAGACGACGGGAACGATCTCGTCCCGAGTCAGCTGGTGCTCAGTCGTTCGGATATGAACGGAAGAAGAGCTCGAACCTTCAGGATCCGACATCGATCGCCTCTCACTCGGATAGGACATCGACCGTAGTCGGGCCTCAACGGGTGTGTCCCGCAGTTCACACCGCGGTGATGTGGCCTGCCCCGAACACCGGCTCGGCGGCTGCGTCCTTGTCTCGTCCAGCCTACCTTTCATAACATCACGAATGTGCCTCGAACGGACGTTGCCTCCCGGTCAATCCCCGCCCCAGTCACCGACGTCTACTCGGCCTTCGTCGATCCCGAGGCCCTGTCCTCCTGGCTGCCACCTGGAGACATGATCGGCACGATCGACCGATTCGATCCTCGTCCAGGGGGTTCATTCCGAATGGTCTTGAAGTACCCCGATCACCTCCCGTCGGTGGGCAAGACGACATCGGACACGGATGTCGTCGAGGCACGCTTCATAGCCGTCGAACCCAACGCGAGGATCGTATTTGCAGTGGACTTCGTCTCCGACGATCCTGACTACAAGGGCACAATGATCATGAGCTGGGCGGTCACAGCGATAGACGGCGGCACTCTCGTCGAGATCACTGCCGACAACGTCCCCGACGCCGTTTCAGCCGAGGATCATGCCGCGGGTATGAAGTCGTCGTTGGAGAAGCTCGCCGAGTACCTCACCAAATAGCACCCTGGTATCCCTAAACACCGGCAGTGTGTCGCGTTCGCAAGCAATTGCTGGAATCGCTCAATGTGAAGCCGACCATCTCTGCTGGCTTGCTTCGTATCCCGACAACTCCCAGAGCAGGGCGCGCTCTGCCTGGAACCGGTAAAGGACATCGAAGTCCTCATCGACCAAAGGAAGATACTGGTCGTCACCTGGTGCGTCGTACTTGACGCTCAGCGCGTGAACCACGTCTGGTACGCCCGAAGGCCGTCCCTCGTCGATCATTTGGCCGTGGACGATCAGGACGTGCTCTGCACTCTCGAGGTGGACGACAACCCGTGGGTCCCTCTCAATATTCTTCGCTTTGGTCGTCTTCCGCTCGCTATAGGCATAGAACCGCTCATCGACAACAACGCCCCACACGGGGGCGGCATGCGGTGCACCACCCGCCGCCGTGGTGCCAAGCCAGTAGTTCCGCGCTGGCGCGAGCTTTGCCGCGACGTGCTCCCATGCCACCTCTCGCGCACCGTCGGTTGTCATCGTCCAATGGTGAACCAACGTTCATGGCATGGCAAGCCGTGCGCACTGTCCCCGATCACCGGGACTGTGACCCGATGCGGCACGACTCGAGCCCGTGGCTTTGCACTTACACTCGGCTGCTGCTCAATTGAAACTATTGAGACCTGCCGTTCGGATCGACTTGCCCTAGGGCCAAGCACCTCTTACCGACATCAGACAGGTACGTGAGGCCGGTCCGGACATCAGGGCTGTTCCACGCCGCTTGCCAGGAGTGGGCAGAGGCGGCCAACTCCTTGTCGCTCGAATTCTCCAGTTCGTGGAACATCAGGTCCTGCAGCTCTTGCGGAGCCGTGTGATCCTTCAAATGCCACAGATGAAGCCAGTTGAAGAAGGTGAGACATTCTGTCCGGACGGAGGCTGTCGGGCTCAGCGAGGTTGGGCTCCCCGTAGCCCTGCTGGGTGGCGGAAGCGAACTCGCCACAGTCGTGGATGACTTGATGCCGTGGCTTGTTTGGGTCGTCGGGGAGCCGCACGACGGAACCACCGCCGCCAGTGCAAGGGCCAGTCCAATGACCCCAATGCGTTCGATTCGCACTGGTTAAGCTTAGGACGCCCCTTGTCCCCTAACGCCGGCTCGGCGGCATATTCTTGGCCTGGTTCACGTAGGGTCAAGGCGTGACCTCTGGCGATGGCGCCGAAGGCTGATACCTGGATCCCTACGGCCTCCACGAACAGCGCTGGTTCTCGGCTGGTACGCCGTCGCCATTGGTCCGTGACGATTCGGTCGAGGCGAATGATCCTCAGCCCACTCGACTCTTCGACGAGCCGCTGACACCGGCTCCCACAGATGACGCAAATGCCAGCGGGTCCATTCTTCGACGGGCTGACGAAGCTGAGAGTGGTGACCCAAACGCCTACTCAGATGCCGCGTTCAATACCATCGGTGCGGTCTTCCCTGCTACCTGACTGACGGTGTTCCCACAACGCCGGACGGGTGGGACTCCATTCGGGCTGCTCAAGCATCAGATGGCTGCAATTGCGAGCGCCGAACCCCGCTCATTTCCGATGGGCCCCAAGCGCACGCGATCGTGATCAGGTGGTCGTCTTCTTCTGGGCGGCGGCGGTGGCCTTCGAGCAGGCGGACAGGGCGTTGGGGTTCGAGGTGTAGTAGATCGACCCGGTGACCTGGAGGTTGTACGGCCCACTGGTGGGGGAGGTGGCCTGCCCACCGACCCACAGCGGTGGGCCCGTGGTGCTGCCCCCGGGCGAGGCGCTGCTGGAGGAGGAGCTCCCGGACGACGCCGAGCTCCCGGTGGAGGCGGTCCCGAAGGCCAAGGTGAGCCTCTGGATGATGAAGAGCCGCGGGAAGCTGTCCAGACCGTTCACGAACGAGGTCATCTGGCCGTAGTTGCCCTGCACCGTGAGGGTGGTGGGCACCGCCGTGACGCCGGTGGTCGTGGTCGAGGAACCGCTGGTGGTCGGCTGCGACGAGCCGGCGGCCGTCCCGGCGGGAGCGAAGCCGCTGAACTGGGCCAGGGTCACGCCCGACGAGGCGGCGAGCTCATTGAACTGGCTCTCGAAGCTGGACTCCTCTGCGTCGACGTCGGTCGGCGTCTGGACGGACGGGATCTGGGTGCTGATCCGCTGGAGGTCGGCACAGTTGCTCGACAGCTTCTGCCCCTCGGACTGCAGCGCCGACAGACGGGCCTGGAGTGCGGTCTCCTGGCCCTGGAGCTGCACGGTCTGGGCCTTCAGGGTCGACAACTTGGAATTCTGCGGCGAGATCAGGACGACCCACAGCAGCAATGCCACGACGAGGGCGCCACCGGCGATGATCAGCGGGTTCCGGTACTCCTTGACGACGTTCATTTCAGGCTCGCATTCTTGCTGAGGCTGGCAGCGGGGGTCACCGAGATGGTGAAGGGGAACGAGATCGTCGAGTCGACGTTGACCGTGGTGGCGCCCTGCAGCGGATTGGCGAAGTACTGCGACCCGGATACGGCGTCGATCCAGGCCTTCGAGATGGACAGGCTCGGCCCGGGACCCTTCACGTTCAAGTTGATGGTCCCGATTGCCGCCGACTGGGTGCCGGTGGCGGCCCCGGACGCAGCGCCTGAAGCGGCGGCCCCCGTGGTGGCGGTCAGCTGGGTGCCGTTGAAGGACTGGACGGCCGCATTGGTCGGCGTGATGGAGATGAGGCTGCTGAGGGCCAGCGGCCAGTCGACGGCGGTGTTGAGCACCGACGCACGCCGGGCCAGTCCCTTGGTGTACGCGTCGTTGGCCGCCACCACCAGGTTGTACTTGGGCACCTGTGCGTTGAGCGAGGCGATGTTCGCCTGGAGGGCGCTGACCGAGTTCTGCTCGGTGTGCACCTGGTAGAACTTCCAACCGCCGAAGAGCACCAGGAGGACCAGGACGCCGACCGCACTCATCATCGTCCGCTCCTGGATCCGCTTGAGGCGGGCCTTCTGGGCGATCTCGGGAGGCAGGAGGTTGAACTTGCGGACGGCCTTGTCCGGCTCGGGCAACGCCAGGCCGATCGGGCTGGCCAGGACGGGCGCCACGTCGGCAGCCTGCTCGGGCGACAGGTCGAGCTTCGAGATGTCCAGCCGCTCGAGGGGTGAGGCGACACGGACGGGGATGCGCACCTGGGACTCGAGCATGGGGACCAGCCCATGGAGCTCGGAGCCGCCGCCGGTGACCAGGACCTGGGAGACCGGCAGCCGCCCGGGCAGCGAGGCGAAGTACTGGATCGAGTTCCGGATCTCGTCGACCAGCTCCAGCATGCTGGGCTGGGCGATGCGCTCGGCCGCCTGGACCTGGTGCGACTCCTCGCCGAACCGGTACTTGAGGGACTCGGCGTCGAAGATCGGGATGTCCAACGAGGCCGAGATGGCCGCCGTGGTGGTGTTGCCGCCCGAGCCGATGGTGCGGACGAACTGGGGGCGACCGTTCTGGTGGACGACCACCACGCTCAATCCGGCGCCGATCGACACGACGGCCTCGGGCTGGTCGGTGTCGGTGTGGCTCCCGACGGCACGGACGAGGGCGGACGACGTCAGGTCGACACCCTCTACCGTCAGACCGGCCCGCTCGACGGCCTCGATGACTCCGTTGACCAGGTCGACATGGGCCGCGGCCACCAGCACGCGGCGCATCTTGGCGCCTTCGTCGTTGGTGTAGTCCGACAGGACCTGCGAGGACAGGATCGTCTGATCGGGCGGGAAGGGGATCACCTCTTCGGACTGGAAGCGCACCGCGCTCTCGACCTCGTCGTCGGGGACGTAGGGGAGGTCGATCTCGCGGGTGATGGCCCGCAGGCCGGCGATGCCCACGATCACCGAAGTGCCGCCGAACTGCCCGTTCTTCCAGAGCTTCTCGAGCGCCTCGGACACCGAGGTGGTGTCGCGGATCTCCCCGTCGACCAGCGACCCGGGGGGCAGGCCGACCTGTCCGTAGGTGAGCAGGACCGGGTGGGACTTGGAGGTGTCGATCTCGGCGGCGCGGACTGCGCTCGTGCCGATGTCGAGGCCTACGGTCACGCGGGGCATGTGGATGCTCCAATCTGGTGTGGGGCAGCGAAGGGGAAGACGGTGCGCGTGAGCGGACAGCGGCTGGCGTCGGATGGCGAATTCGCCGTGCGGCGCAGCGTGGGTGCTCTCATCGGTGGTCTCCGGTCCTCGTGGTCACTCAGTACCTCTGATGGCCCGGTATGCCCCGCCATGCGGGTTCCGGTCCTGTGGTGACTATCGGAACGGAGCGGCGCCACCTTGAGTCATCGAACCGGCCGCCAAACGGGGCACTCAGCCGAGCTGCGCGGCGAACGAACCGGTCTGCAGGATGCCTTGGCGTTCGAGCATGACCTTGAGGTCGTGCGGATTGCTGGCCGTCGCCATGGCCTCGGCCAGGCTGATCTTGCCGGCGCCCATGAGGGCGGCCAGCGACTGGTCGAACGTCATCATCCCGTAGTAGGCGCCGTCCGCCACGATCGACTCGATGTCGCCGGTGAGGAGCGGATCGATGATGGCCTGTTGGATGCGCCCGTTGATGACCAGGACCTCGAGGGCCGGCACCCGACTGTCGCCGTCGATCGTCGGGATCAGCCGTTGACAGACGATGCCTTTGAGCGAGCCGGCCAGGCTGAGCCGGATCTGCGACTGCTGATGGGGCGGGAAGAAGTCCACGATCCGATTGACGGTCTCCGTCGAGTTGATGGTGTGGAGGGTGGAGAACACCAGGTGGCCGGTCTCGGCCGCGCTGAGGGCGGCGGCGACCGTCTCCTGGTCCCGCATCTCGCCGACCAGGATGACATCGGGGTCCTGGCGGAGCACGACCCGCATGGCCGAGGAGAACGAGTCGGTGTCGAAGCCGACCTCCCGTTGGTCGATGGCGGCCAGGTCGTCCTTGTGCATGACCTCCACCGGGTCCTCGATGGTCACGATATGGCAGGTCCGCAGATGGTTGATGTGGTCGATCATGGCGGCCAGGGTGGTGGTCTTGCCGGATCCGGTCGGGCCGGTCACCAGCACCAGGCCCCGGTGCTCCTCGGCCAGTTGGGTCACGACCGTCGGGAGTCCGAGCTCCTCGGCGGTGGCCGCCGTGGCCCGCACCCGCCGGATGGCCAGGGCGGCCGATGACCGCTGGAAGTAGGCGTTGATCCGGAATCGGCCGACGCCGGGGATGCTGTAGGCGAAGTCGGCCTCGTGCTTGGCGCGGAACGTCTCCCGAACCGGCTCCGTCATGATCGCCTCAGAGATCTGGAGGGTCTCCGGAGCCGTGAATTCGGTCTCGCCCTCCACGGTGCGAAGGGCGCCGGCGATGCGCATCCGTGGCGGCGCACCGGCCTTGATGTGGAGATCGGAGCCGTCCAGCTCACCGAGTTGGACCAGTAGGCGGTCGAGGTCTGCAACGTCCATCCCAGTCATGCTACCCGACCACTCTCCGCGGACAAGGAACTTCGGAGAGTGGCGACCGATCGGGTCCGCCGGGCGGACCGGCGGCCGGCCCCGGCGAGGGGCCGCGGCCGGGGCCGGGGGCGGTCAGGTCGACGAGGTCGAGTTCCCGCTGGAGGCGGGCGCCGACGACGCCGGGGCCGGCTTGGCCGGTTTGTCCGGCTTGGCCGGTTTGTCCGACGTTGCCGGCTTGTCCGACGACGGGCTGCTCGACGAGGAGTCCGACCCACCCGAGTCCGACCCACCGGCGTCGGATCCGCCCGAGTCCGGGGTCGTCGAGGTCGGATCACTGGTGACCGATGCGCTGCCGCCGGACCGGCTGTCGGTCTTGTAGAACCCGCTGCCCTTGAACACGATGCCGACACTGCCGAACACCTTGCGGACAGGGGAGCCGCAGGTGGGGCACTCGGACAGCGGGTCGTCGGTGAAGGACTGGACCACGTCGAAGTTCTTCGCGCAGGTATCGCAGCGGTATTCGTAGGTGGGCACGCACGGTCCTTCCGGGGCGAGTTGACGTTGAGCTGGCAGTCTACCCGAGCGAGTGCCAATGCCGTCCCCGGGGCATGGGCTCCCGTAGACTGGGGACCGTGAGCGACGGGAGCCAGCTGTGACCGACCGGAGTTTGAGCCACCTGGACCCGTTCGGGGGCACGCGCATGGTCGACGTATCCCCCAAGGAGGCCACGCTCCGGCGGGCCCTGGCCCGGTGTCGGGTGGAGATGAAGCCCGAGACGACGGCTCAGGTGGCCAACAACGCGATCACCAAGGGTGACGTCCTGGCGGCTGCCCGGGTGGCCGGCATCCAGGCGGCCAAGCGCACGGCCGACCTCGTCCCGATGTGCCACCCCCTGCTGGTCGGCTCGGTCCAGGTCGACTTCACCATCGGGGACGACTACGTCGAGGTCGAGGCGAAGGTCGAGACGGTTGACCGGACCGGAGTGGAGATGGAGGCCATGACGGCGTGCGCCATCGCCGCACTCACGGTCTACGACATGTGCAAGACGGCCGACCGGACCATGAGCATCGGCCACCTGATGCTGTGGGAGAAGACCGGCGGCAGCTCCGGCATGTGGAAGCGGGAACCGACAGGCTGAGCCGGCCGCGGGGCGACCGGCGGGTGGCTCAGCTGCGGACGGCGGAGCGGAGGTCGTGGAGCGAGAGCTCCGACGTGGCCTCGCCGCCGCACTGGGCGCAGTGCTCTACATGTCGCCAGCTACGCAGCAGGCGGGTGCCCTCGGGATTCAGCAGCACGACGAACGACTCGGACTGCGGGTCGATCTCCACGCCGTAGCAGGGCTGCCATTCCGTTGCCACCGGGGCCGAGGTGCGGTGTGCCGACTTGACCACCCGCCGGAAGCGCGAGTTGGCCCGGTCGATCACCCACGTGCTGTGGCAGGACTCGATGATGATCTCTTCCACGGGGTCAGTATCCCATGGTTCGGCTGGGGCCCCCTCACATTTTGATGTCGGTTCGGTGACAACTGGGGACGCCACGCCTGCGATCTGGTGGAGCCGCCAGGGGTGCACCACGTGTTGACGCAGCTGCGCACCTGGTCGTGGGCAACTCTGGGTGATTCGGCGCATCGCCTCAGGCCGGCATCGACGAAGGCACCGGCATCCTGGCCTCGACGACCGTGCCGTTCCCCGGCGTCGACCGCACCACCAACCGGCCACCGGCCAGACGGGCGCGCTCGTGCATTCCCGGGAGCCCGAGCGAGTAGCCGTCACGGGAGTCACGCTGCTGGTGCCGGGAGAAGCCGATCCCGTCGTCCGCCACCTGGAGCCGCAGGGATCGATCATTGAACTCGAGCGTGACGGTCAGGTGGCGGGCCGATGCGTGCCGCTCGACGTTGGTGACGGCCTCCTGGGCGATGCGGAACACCGCGAGCTCGACGTCCGGTGGAAGGCGCCGCTCCGTCCCGGACACCTGGAACTCGCCGGCGAGCCCTTGGCGACCGGTCGCCTCGACCACCACCTGGTTGAGGGATGCCACCAGGCCGAGATCGTCGAGGATCGACGGGCGGAGTCCGCGGGCGATGGAGCGGAGTTCGGCCACCGTCTCCTCGACCGTCGTCCGCATGGATGCCAGCGAGGCCGACGGTGCCGCGTCGACGTCGGCCTCGGGCCGCACGTCGACCGCGTCGATCTGGCGGCAAAGGTGGATGAGTGCCTGCAGCGGACCGTCATGGAGCTCCTGGGCGATGTGGCGCCGCTCCTCCTCCTGGCCCAGGACCACCTGGTTGGCGTAGGCCTCCAGGAGGTCGTGGCGACGGGTCTCGGCGGTCACGTCCTCGAAGATCACCTGCATGCGCCGGTCGGCACCCAGCGGTCCGACCGGGGTGGCCGACGGACGGTAGAGGATCGACTCGCCGTGGATGGTGAACGCCACCGGGGTCACGCTGCGTTCACCGGCGTTGTCGGCGTCGGGGTCACGGCGATCGTCGGCCGGACCGTCCTGGCGCCCGCCGGCCCGCACGACTGCGGGCCCGCCGGGAACGACGTCCTCGGCCACGAGCTTCCCGAGGACCAGGGCGGAGGCCTCTGCGCCGACCACGTCGACCAGGCGTCGGCCGGCCGCACCGGCCGCACCGCCGGTCCCGAATGCCCGGTCGGCCGACCGGTTCGACTGGATGACGAAGCCGTCGGCGTCGACGATCAGGATGGGAGACGAATTGGACTCGAAGATGTCCTGGTACAGGGCCTCGGCCCGCAGCCGGGCGGCGAGGGACGTGTCGGCCTGCTGGCGCGACCTGGCTTCGGACGTCACCCGCTGTCCGACGAGGAGGGCCAGAGCGAAGAGGACGACGAGTTGCAGCGCCTCCGCCCACACCGCCGACGGTTCGCCCCGATTGGAGGCGACCACGAAGCGGGGTATCGACAGCACGGCGATCCACGCAGCGGTGACGAGTCCGCCGATCAGCCCGTCGTTGAGGGAGACCACCACCACCGGTACCACGAAGATCAGGAGCGTGGAGAACTCGACGCCGATCGACATCGGGTCGAGGTGGAAGGCCACCGTCAGCGCCAGGCGGATCAGGGCCAGGGCCAGGACGACGAGCTGGAGGAGCCAGAATCGCGAGTCGGCCCACGGAGTCAGTGCGGACGCTGTCCCCCGGCGTCCGTTGGTACGGCCTTCGGCCACCGTCCCCATCACCCGGGACTCCCTCCCGGGTCGTGGTTCCCGGCATCGCCGTCGTCGCCCACCGGGTCGCCGTTCCCCGCGCCGCCGCCGTCCCGTGTGCGCTCGATCGGGTAGGTGACCGGGTCACGGGCGAACATGCTGTTGGCCAGCGCGTAGTGGACCAGCTCCGTGCGTGACTGGATACCCACCTTCTCGAACACGTGGTTGAGGTGTCCCTCTACGGTGCGGGGGCTGATCCCGAGCTCGGTGGCGATGGCCTTGTTGGCCATACCCCGGGCCACCAGGCGAACCACCTGGAGCTCGCGGATGGTGAGCTCGTCATCGGGCCACGCCTGCCGGTCGGTGACGTCCTTCTCGCCCCGACCCCGGGGAGTCCCCCGGAGTTCGGCATTCCCGGCACAGGCTTCCCGGAGCGCCTCCACCAGCTCATGGCTGGGCAGGGTCTTGAGCAGGTACCCGGCGACGCCGGCCGCCATGGCGGCCCGGACGTAGTCGGGGTCGTCGTAGGCGCTGAGGATCACCACCACCAGGCCCGGATGGTCATGCACCAGCTGGCGGGCCAGTTCGATCCCGTTGACGGTCGGCAGGCGGATGTCTGCGATGACCAGGTCCGGGGCCGTGTCGGCCACCACCTGGCGTGCCGCTTCGGCGTCGGCCGCCTCCCCGACCACCGTGAATCCGTGGGCGTCCTCCAGGATCTGGCGGGTACCGGCGCGTAGGAGTTCGTGATCGTCGACGATGACGGTCCGGACGGTCACCTCAGGGTCGGCCACGACCACCGGCCGGAGTCGGCTGCAGGGTGCCCGGTGCACCCGGTGGGGCATGACCCATGGCGCCATCGTAGGGGGATCAACCGGCGGCACCGAGGGACACTGCCAGCGCGACCACGATCCCGGTGACCAGTGGTGTGGTCGCCATCGGCACGGCGGGACCGTCGGCGCCGTCCCGCCGCCCGGCCCACAGCGCGACGAGACACGCGAAGGAGGTGAGGACCCAGGCGGCGAGCCCCGCAGCCGTGGGCCGGCCCCCGAGGCCACCCAGCCACAACCCGGCGAGGGGAAGTGCGGTCCGGCCGTGGCCCCGGAAGTCCCGGCAGTCCGGGTCGAGGACCCGCAGCACGCCGAACGCGACGGTGCCGACCGCCAGGCCGACGAGCGCCCAGACCAGATGTCCGGCACGATGGTCCACCACCAGGAATCCGGGCACCAGGAGGAGCGCCCCCAGGCCGGTCCCGATGGCGCCGACGGCCAGGGGTGCGCGCTGGCCTCCCCATTCGATGAGGACGATGCTCAGCGCGGTAGCGGCCAACGCGCAGTAGCCGGCCGTCGGGAGGGTGCCGTGCCATGCCCAGGCGACCAGGCCGAAGACCGCGGCGGTCGTGGCCTCGACGAGGGGGTAGCGCGCCGAGATCGGCTGGTGGCAGGTGTGGCACCGTCCCCGCAGGAACAGCCACGACAAGAGGGGCACGTTCTCCCACCAGGCCAGCTGCCGGTCGCA
>Ga0075015_100000689_pt1 | contig 12027 bp, 9 predicted proteins | sample AleBraG_ABR_2013_FD_71476 | JGI IMG/M metagenome (GOLD analysis project Ga0075015, IMG submission 71476) | Freshwater sediment microbial communities in response to fracking from Pennsylvania, USA - Alex Branch Run_MetaG_ABR_2013 | ecosystem: Environmental > Aquatic > Freshwater > Creek >...
AGACCTTGAATTCGCGGATGTCAGCCTCGCTCGCGGTCGTCGACATCTTGGTGGTCGTCGTGAACCGTTTCAGCTCGAAGTAATGCGCCGCGCCGCTGCTGGCGTGCTTAGTCGCTGAAGTGGAGGCCGGACGCGCGTCCTTGCCAGATGAATCTGGTGCAGCGGCCGCGGCTTGGGGCGCCGCAGCCGCGGGGGACGCGGGCGGCTCACTCCCTAACGTCGGCGCACTACCTGTTTGACCGCCGAGCGCCGGAGCACCGCCCGCCGATCCTTGCAGCACGCTCCTGACCGCCTGCTGGCACCCGGGAGAGACCTGGTCGCGATGCTGCTTCAGGCACGCCAGCATGCGCCCGCCGCCCGGTTGCACGTGTGCGCAGAACTGCTGCAGATCGGCACTGCAGGCGGCCCGCGCGGCCTCAATCGGTGCAGACTGGGCAGACGCGGAGTGTTGAGCCACGAAACCCAGAACGCCGAGCAGGATGCTCGAGCGGAGTGACCGAGTCGGCCATGACATACGCGACCCCCTCGCCGTGTGTGTCCTCGCAGTTTACGCCGGAGTCGAGCGCGATTGCTTGGTTCCGCGCCCACGGCGATGGCTGGCAGCTTGCGGTTCCGCCTGAGGGCAGATAGGCGCGGACGGCGGCCCGCCGGCGCCTGCAGGGGCCTATACCTCGGTTTGCTCCGCCATCTCGAGGGCGTCATCGACCTAGACGCCCAAATATCTGAAGGCGGACTCGATCTTTACATGCCCTAACAGCAAGTGCACCGCACGAAGGTTCTTCGTACGCCGGTAGATCAATCATGCTTTGGTGCGGCGCATGGTATGCGTTCCGTAGGCTCCGGGGTCCAGGCCAATCTCGCCCACCCAGCCCGCCACAATTCTGGCGTACTGCCGGGTGGACAGATGGGAGGAGCGATGCAGACGGCTCGGAAACAGGTAATCGTCTGACTTTAGCGCGACATGGCGGATCCATGCCAGCACGGATGTTCTGGTGGGCTCGGTAATTTCAAATTGAACCGGACGCTGAGTCCTCTGTTGCATGACGATGGCGCGCGCCATAATGTGATCGCCGTGCGCGACATCGCGGACTTTGAACTGGACAAGATCGCAGCCGCGAAGTTTACTGTCGATCGCCAGATTGAAAAGCGCGAGCTCGCGCCTGCGATCGCCGAATTCCAGCCGTTCCCGAATGGCCCAATTGTGCTTGAGTTTCAGCGGTGCCTTTTGCCCGACGAGTTTGCCCTTGTTCCAAGGAACGTAGCGGGCCGGCGTGCTATTGAGTGACAACATCGACAGCTCCTTCGTGTTGAAAGGGAGCCCAAAGATTGAAAGTCACAGCGGCGCATTTATGCTAATGGGTTAACGGATCGAATATTGCACGGCACTCTGTCACGACTTATGAAAATGGCAAACCTAACCTGGAGCTGCCTGTGGCGAATGTCAGCTTACCGGCGGGCCAAATTGCCCATTCCTGGTCTCAACAACTAGGAAAATCTCTCCCACGCTGCCTGGCGTGACATACCTAAGACGCCGCCGATGGCGTTCCAGCTGATTCCGCGCTTTCGCAACACATCAATTTGAGACTGCAGCACCGTCCGGGTCGCCTCAACTGTGGCCACGGCAGGCCCAAGAGAACTGAGCAATTGGTCATCCGTCATCGCGTCCCATCCCGCAAATGTCGACGGGGTTGCCTCGAGGATCTTGTTGCAGACCCCGACGCAGGTATCGCAAATGTGTACCTTGGGTCCGCCAAGTAATTTGGATACCTCTGAGTCCTTCTTGCCGCAAAATGAACAGGTCAATCGGCGGAGTCTTCGCCTGATCGCCAGAGCAGCAGCTCATGATGTCAAAAAACTCTTGACATCAGAAGTGCTCTCATTTCCACCGTCAAGAGTCTCCTGACGACAATTTTGCGTGCAGGTCCAAACTGCGAGTTAACACTGATCTATCAGCCGGCAGTCGGCTATGAGCAAAGATGACCCGCTGCTTCCGCTGGCCAACGCCACCTTTTAGGTAATCGGTTTCGCTGTGCCGGCGGGTAATCGAAACTCCATGAGAACGTCAGGCGAGGGTGGCGGTCATACCTATCGCTTACCAACGATCCTGCCAATGCAGCACCCGAGCAAGTAGTAGAACGCCACGTTGGTGATCACGGTCGGCACGATCAAGCGCCATTGGAGTATGGCCGGGCTGTCGAGGTGATTGGCCAAGAGCAGCAGGTAGGCAACCCCTGCGGGGATCAGCATAGGGATTGCCCTGATGCCGCAGAAGAAGCCGTCGCGGCAATGCAGCGCCAGGTACAGCGACACCAGCGATACAGCGAGATAGATCGCCGCGAGTATCCAACCGGCCTTCGACTCAATGCGTGGCTTCGTGGGTCTGATGATAGAGCAAGCCATGAATAGCAGCTTACGAGCAAGGACTCGGGGACGCCGCGGAACGGAACGACCACCGGCCGACCTTACCCGTTCGTCGACAACTACTGGCTAACGGGCTGCCATGATCCTGATTGACCCGCAAGAGACGGTCAGGAGCGGCCGCTCTGTCGAAGTGACCTGGTCGGGACACGGATGCACGAGGCAGTGGTGATGGCCAAAGCGTTCGCGAACTACAACTGTGGTTGCCAACCAAGATACTCGCGCACAATGCGATCCATGCCAGATGCGGATCGTCTGCTGATTTCGCGCACTGCGTTCTTGCACTGGTATCACTATCCACTATTTCTTCAGTAGCAGGAACTTGGTCAAATCAGGCCGATATCTCCGCACCAAATTAACAAACTGATCTCGCGGCGTCGAACCGTCGAGATCGCAAGCGCCATCTGTTTCCGATTGAAACTTATCGGGCAACGAGCGCACTGCCTTCTGAATCACCTGTTCGCAAGTCGTTTCCACCAGACTCTTGCCATCTGCCGATGGTACGTAATAGTGCCAATGCAACCTCGGAAGTTCGGTGATCGCAAGCCCCAAATCTGAGGCGACCCAGAGCGAATTGCCTGATCGCGCGAGACCGTGCAAACGAAGCGCGCAAGGTGCTCCCGTCTGTTCGGATAAAATGGTAAGGGAATTATCCGACCATCGATAACGCGACAGCGGTATTCCTGGCTCAGCAGTTCCTTCTCCGTCGCTCTCAGTTCCTATCCAATAGAAATCACGGTCTGGAACCATGGCCATGACCGACAAAGCCGCCAGTTCGCCCCTGTGCTTGAACTCAAATGTTCCTTTGACAGTATCGTATCTTCCAATCCCGCCTAAAAATCTGGAGCCCTCCCCATGGTAAACATACAAGCCGAAGAAAACGTCAGTTCCCACCTTGACACATCCGGCTGGGGCGTAGGACAAAGGTTCGCTATCAGGATCGATCGCCGCGCCCGTCACTTCCGCCTCAGTCACGAGTTCAGGTCGCCAGCGTGCAACGGTCTTGGCCGATGGCTTTGGCAAAGTGAATAGATGTTCGTCGCATTGCCGCGGATCAGGATCCCATCGATGGCCGCGCCCATCCGTGGTCCACTGAAGCTTTTCACCCTTCATATAGAGATACACTTGTGGCAATCCGGCTTCGAGGCGTGGGCAGCCGTAGCCGCCGAAAGCCGTTCCGCAAAATATGCTGGCGGCGAACGCGAGCGTAACCGACGCTGATGATAGAGCGCGCATCCTTCGCGATCGCTCTCGCCGGCTCCACAAACTGCGACGGTAAGAAGGCGCCAGGGATCTTGTGCGGGTTCTGGGCATCACAATAAGTCGTCCATCACCTCTCAACACGTGGCTTAGTCACTGGGACAGAATTTCACTGCGTAGGCCGTCTCCGCGATCAACGTTACCGCAGGCAGCACCTGTTAACCAACTTATCGCGGAGGTACCGCTACTCCCTCGCTAACGTCCGGGCGCTCGATAACTGACTGTCTTCTTGCAGGCCGCATCGATTTCTTCCGGCGTCAACAGCATCACGCTGCTGATCTTGACCATGCCGGACGAATTGACGGCCAGTGTCAGCGCCGCACCGGACGTCGTGTCGGGTACGTCTACCACAACATAGATGTCACTTTCGCCGAACGCGAAATAGAACGCTTCCAGCTTTCCACCTATGCTGGCGACCATCTTTTCAACGGCCGCCTTGCGTTTCGAGCCTCCTTCCTGCGCCAGCGCCTTTGCTCCGTCTGGGGTATAAGAGCCAGTGATCAGAAATTTGACCATGATGAATTTCTCGTTGAGACTGCGCTTCAACAGAGCCCCTATCTTATAACTCGATCCCTGCGCCGCGGCCATAAGCACTCGTCCCAAGGTGGCCCATCTTCAGCCAGACGGCTCAAGGTGCCGGACCGACCCGCGCGGTGCCTTGCGGTGGCCCCGGTAAGAGCACTTGCAGCTGCCTGCCGCTCGCTTCGAATTGACCGCGCCTGCGCCCGCACAGCCAGAGGCCGCCCGGATTCCCGGCGTTCCTGCGCCGCCGCTCGCGCCGCGCCGTTCACACGCCTGGGCCTTGGGCGCGGCGACCATGCATGGCCCCGCCCGTGCCCCACGAGGCGGCGAGCGTGACCACGACGAGCCTTCCGGCCATGATCGCAGTGATGCCGTTGGCGGCGTCATAGCTCGGTGCGACCTCGACGACGTCCATGCCGACCACGCGGTGCTCGCGGTCGATCTGCCGCAGGACCGGCGCCATCTCGCGGTACAGGATCCCGCCCGGCGCCGGCGCCATCACCCCAGGCATATCGGTCGGATCCATGCCGTCGGCATCGATGGTGACGTAGACGGCGCTGCCTTTCGGGACGGTTGCGACCACCGGTGCCCATCCCCGCTCCCGCAGCCGATCCGCCGGAAAGAGGTGGCAGCCGTAGGCGCGGGCCGCCTCGACCTCGGCCCGGCGCGCGCTGCCGGTGTTGCGCAGGCCGACCTGTGTCATGCCGCTAACCTTGAAAGGGATGATTGGCTGCCAGGACTGATTTCATGTCCTCAGATCTCGCGGTCAGCAACCGGTCTCCCGGTAAACAATGTGCATGGCTGCCTGGTGGCTGCCCTACGAGCGCAGACGATGCCCGGTTCGCGCCGCTCGTCCAGCGGACCGGAGGCAAGCCGCCTGGAACGCCATAGCCCGTTGTGCCCTTCCTGATGGATGGGTGAATAAACTGTGGGCCTGCTTGGATTCGAACCAAGAACCAAGGGATTATGAGTCCCCTGCACTAACCGTTGTGCTACAGGCCCGCTGCCGGGGCAGAACCGCACGATTCTATCAGGGCGTCATGCAGGCAGTGCGGGGCACGACCGCGCAGGCCGGATCAGACGCCCGACAGGAAGGCGTCGCAGCTGCCGCGCGCCGGCTCGGCCGCGGGGATCTTCACGCAGATCTGCTGCAGACGCTCGCGCAGCGCCACGAGCACGTCGCGGTGCGCGCTGCCGGCATCGCTGTTCCATTTGCGCAGCGCCTGGTCCAGGCGCACCAGATTGATCCGGTCGCGGCGGTAGATCCGGTCCGGACCCGCCAGCTCTCCCAGGACCTGCGTCGTCACGACGCTGATGCGCGCCACATCCTCCGGACTCAGGCGCAGCAGGCTCGTGGCGTACATCCGGCCCCACTGAAAGCGGGTTGCCGGACCGACCGCCTCCGCGTAGGCCTCGGCGTACCAGCGCAACGCCTCGTCCTTGCGGCCGAGGTGTTCGGCGAGTTCACCGAGATCGGCCTTGTAGTAATAGGGCGTGGCCGTCCGGCGCAGCTCCGCCTGGACGACGGCATACGCCTGCTCGTTCAGGCCGAGCAGATCGAAGATCGGCAGCACGGCATTGATGATGCCGGAACGCACATAGGGGGCCTGGTCTTCGGCGAGCACCACCGTGACACGCGCACGCGCAGCGCGCGCAGCACCGCTCGGAATCGCCCCCTTGATGGTCTTGAGCGCGGTCAGCTTCGAGCCGATCGCGCCCAGCCGGTCCGCTTCCGCGAAGCCGGGATCGGCCGCAGCGGCGTCCATCGCGGCATCGTAATTGCGCAGCCAGCGCGACGCGCTGAACCCCGCGGTCTTGACGGCGCGAAACGCATCCTCATCGAGCGACTGCAGCGCGTCCGAGACTTTCACGGCCGTGCGCTCCTGGGCCAGTACCTGGCCCACCGCGGCGAGTCGGTTGCGCAGCGCCGCGCTGGGCGGCCGCTGTGCCTTGAGCGCGTCGGCCTCGGCGTGCGCGCCATACGCCGCGGCGAACACCCGCAGCCGGGCGCGCTCCAGGTGCGCATCCGCCGGACAGAGCGCCGCCGCCGCGTCCAGCTGCTGCGCCAGCCGGGCACTGGCCGCCGCGTCGGCATCGGGACCGAGTTCCCAGCTGTTGAAGGCGAGGCGCCGGCACTGGTTCAGATCGAGTGCCCGGCCGCCGGCCGATGCGGCGAGCAGGGCGTCGGCGGGATCCAGGTGGGCCAGCGCGGTGTCGAGCACCGTGGTGTACTGCTCCAGATCCATGCCGCCGGCAATCCGCATCAGTTCGTGGCGCTCCGCGTCCAGCACCACGACGGTCGGATACCCCAGGACCCGGAACTGCTCGCCCCACTTCTGGGCCCCCTCATCGTCGCCATCCAGGTAGACCGGCACGAACAACCGGCTCCGGGCGATGAAATCGGGGCGTGAGAAGACCGTGGACTTGAGCTGCTGGCACGGTGGACACCAGCTTGCGCCCCAGTAGAGCAGCAGGGGCTTGCCCGATCGCTTCGCCGCGTCGAAGGCGGCGCTGACCTCGCCCGCAAACCAGTCGATGCCGGGTGCGTCGGCATGCCGGTGCGCGGCCGACTGCGCCCAGGCGGGGTCCGGCAGGCCGGCCCACGGGCCGGCCAGCAGGCCCCACAGCACGGCAGCGGGCGGCAGTCTCATCGCTCCAAAGATAGCGGCTTGCCAAACCGCTGCCAATGATTAGCATGGACGTTCCCCTTATGTCTCCTGCGGAGTGCCCGATGAAACTGTATTACTCGCCCGGTTCCTGTGCGATGGCCTCGCATATCGTGCTCGAGGAGGGCGGCCTCCCCTATACGACGGTACGCGTCAACCTGGCGGACAAGAAGACCGAACACGGCGCGGACTACAACGCGATCAATCCCAAGGGCTACGTGCCGCTGCTGACCCTCGACGACGGCGAGTCGCTCGGTGAAAACACGGCGCTGCTCGCCTACCTGGGCGAACAGGCCACCCGGGCGAAGCTCATGCCCGCGGCCGGCACCCTGGACAATTACCGTGTGCGCGAATGGCTGGGCTACATCAGCACCGAGCTGCACAAGAACTGCGGCCCGCTGTTCCGACCCGATACGCCGGAGGCGACGGCGAAATCCGCGCGTGAGACGCTGGCGAAGCGCCTGGCCTACGTGAGCACCCGGCTCGGGGACCGGAACTACCTGATGGGCGAGCAGTTCACGCCGGCGGATGCCTACCTGTACGTGGTGCTCAACTGGATGGGCCGGCTCAAGATCGACCTGACGGCCTACCCCAATCTCAAGGCCCTGCATGCGCGGGTCGCCGCGCGGCCGGCGGTCCAGAAAGTGCTGCAGGACGAGGGTCTGCTCAAGGCCGCCTGAACGGCTCAGCGGCGGCGGCGCGCGCCGCGCGAAGGCGCCGCTGCGAGCGGGTTTTCGGGCCAATGGTGTCGCGGATAGCGGCCGCGCATTTCCTTGCGCACGTCCAGGTAGCTGGATTTCCAGAATCCGGCCAGGTCGCGCGTGATCTGCACCGGGCGCTGCGCCGGCGACAGCAGCTTGAAGGTCACCGGCACGGCGCCGCCGCCGATGCGCGGCGTGGTCGCGAGTCCGAACACCTCCTGCAGCCGCACGGCAATGCACGGCGCGCCGTCATCGACATAGTCGACGCGGATCCGCGAGCCGGACGGCACGGCAATATCGCGCGGGGCCAGCGCCTCGAGGGCACGCCGCTGCGCACCGTCCAGGCGCGCGTACAGGGCCTCGCTCAACGGGAGGCGCGCCAGGTGCTCGCGCCGGCTCATGCCCTCGAGCCAGGCCGGCAGCCACTGTTCCAGGTCCTCGAGCAGCGCTGCATCATCGCTCGGCGGCCAGGGCTGCAGCGGCGCGCCTTCCAGCCTGCGCACGAATTCAAGCCGCGCCTGGAGATTGCGCGCCTCCGGATCCCAGGGCAGCGCGCCGATGCCCAGCTGCCGCACGCCGGCGAGCATCGCGGCCGCGGCCTGCAGCGGCGGAATCGGGGACAGCGGCCGGTCCTCGAGCAGCAGCGCCCCGAAGCGCCGCGTGCGGCGGGCCTGAACAGCGCCCTCGCGCGCGTCCCACTCCACGCGATCCTGCGCCACGCACTGCGGGCCGTACAGCTCGGTGAGCTCCGACAGCTCCAGCGGCGCCGCCAGGTCGATGCGCGCTTCGCGCTCGCGATCATCGAGTTCGACGGCGACGATGTATTCCTGTGCCGACAGTCCCGTGACACCGGAAAACGCAGCGCCGCGGCCGTTGGCGAGCAGGTAGCGCCCGCCGCCTTCGGCCCGCCGGCGCGCCACGCGATCCGGAAAGGCCAGCGCCAGCAGCAGGCCCGGCGAACCCGGAGCGGAATGCGCCGCGGTGCGTACCGCAGTGCCCACCGTGCTGCGCGCCCCGGCACCCTGTGCGAGCTGCTGAAACTGTGCCGTGGTGCGCTGCACGCGCTGCAGCGCGCCGCGCTCGGCCGACTGCGCGCCCTGCTCCCGGCGCAGCATGTCCAGGCGCGTGCGCAGGTCCGGATCGCGCGGCTCCCCGGAGCGGCGCAGCAGGTCGCGTTCCGACAGCAGTGCGGCCAGTTCGGCCGCCAGCGGCACGGCGCCACGCTCGCGCGCGGCGAGCAGCATGTGCGCGAGCCGCGGATGCAGGGGCAGCGCCGCCATCGCGCGCCCCAGCGGCGTGATCGCTCCGGCATCGTCCAGTGCCGTCAGCCGCTGCAGCAGCTCGCGGGCCTGCGCGAGCGCGGGCGCCGGCGGCGCATCCAGCCAGGCGAGGCGTCCGGCATCGCGCGCACCCCACTGCGCCAGGTCCAGGGCCAGCGGCGCCAGGTCGGCCTCCGTAATCTCCGGCGGCGTGTGCGCGGCAAGGCTGGCCTGCGCACCCTCGCTCCACAGTCGGTAGCAGCGGCCCGGCGCCGTGCGGCCGGCACGCCCTGCGCGCTGGTCCGCGGCGGCGCGCGAGATGCGCACGACCTCGAGGCGGCTCATGCCCGTCGCCGGATCGAAGCGTGAGCGGCGCGCGAGCCCGGCATCGATCACCACGCTGACCCCGGGAATCGTCACGCTGGTTTCCGCGATGTTCGTGGCGAGCACGATGCGGCGCACGCCCGGCGGACTTTCGTTCAGGGCCGCGTCCTGGTCCGGTGCGGCAAGATCGCCGTACAGCGGCAGCAGCTGCAGCCGCGGGCCCGCGAGGTCGGCGAGCTGCCGCTGGACCCGGGCGATTTCCCCGGCCCCGGGCAGGAAGACCAGCAGGTCGCCCGCCGTTTCCTCCAGCGCCCTGCGCACCGTCTGGCCCACGAGCCGTTCGGGATGCTCGCGGCCACCGGGCAGCAGTGGCGCGCCGCGGCCGGCATACGCGATGTCGACCGGATACAGCCGGCCCGGGACGTCGACGACCGGCGCATCGCCCAGCAGCGCCGCGACGCGCCCGCCCTCCAGCGTCGCAGACATGACGAGCAGGCGGAAATCCGCGTCGAGGGCGCTGCGCGCATCGAGGCACATCGCCAGGCCGAGGTCGGCCTGGAGACTGCGCTCATGGAATTCGTCGAAGATCACGCACCCGACGCCGCTGAGTTCCGGATCGGACTGCAGCATGCGCGCGAGCACGCCCTCGGTGACGACTTCGATGCGCGTGTCGCGCGAGACGCGGGTGTCGAGCCGCATGCGGTAACCCACCGTCGCGCCGACCGCCTCGCCGCGCAGCCAGGCCATGCGCCGCGCGACCGCGCGGGCGGCCACGCGGCGCGGCTCCAGCAGCAGGATGCGGCGCTGGCCCAGCCACGGCTCCTCCAGCAGGGCCAGGGGCACCAGCGTGCTCTTGCCCGCACCCGCGGGAGCCTGCAGCACGGCATCGCGATGGGCGGCGAGCGCCGCGCGCACCGCAGCGATCAGCGGCGGATCAATCCCTGCGATCGCCATTCCCCCGGGTTCCGCCGAGGCCCGCGCCCTGCAGGATGGCATCGGCGAGCCCGGCATAGTCGCTGCTGAAATGATGCCCGCTGCCCACGATGCGCGCGCTCATCGTTGGGCCGGCGAGCTGCGGGCAGGGGTCGTGGGTCTCGCCCCTGCCGTACAGGCACGTGGTCCGCACGCCCTGCAGTTTCGCGATCTCGGGCCGTACCGGCTCGGAACCGATGTCGGATCCCGGGATCCAGCCGCTGACGCGGATCTCGAAACTGGTGTCGTTGGCCAGGCCGAGCAGGCTCAGCCCCGCCACCCGTGCCCGCAGGTCCGCGGGCAGGCGGTTGACGATGAACGGCAGCACGTTGGCGCCAAAGGAATAGCCGACCAGCACCACATGCTCGCGTTTCCAGGTGGCCAGGTAATGACGCATGATCCGCGCCAGGTCGCGCGCCGACTGCTCCGGTGTGCGCGGCTGCCAGTAATATCTGAGCGTCGACAGACCGACGACCGGCAGGCCGCGGGCGCTCAGCTCGGCCGCCAGGCCCCGGTCGAGTCCCGCCCAGCCCCCGTCGCCGCTGAACAGCATGGCGACCGGCAGGTCCGGAGCTCCCGCCTTCGCGGGCATCTCCACCAGGGGCAGGTCGGAGACGTCCGGGACCGGGCCGGCGACCGCAGCCCCCGGGCTCGCGGCCCCCGGCATCGCGGCGGCCGGTCTCGCGGCGGCCGGTCTCGCGGGCGCCGCCAGCAGTGCATCGAAGGTCCCCAGCAGCTGCGGCATCCATCGCTCTTCGCTGCCGAAGCCGTGGCCCACGCCTTCGAGACGGATCATCTGCGCATTGCCGACCTGCGCCGCGAAACGGTCGACGACATCGGCCGGACAGGTCCGGTCGGTCAGGCCCTGGAAGGCGATCCACCGGTCCTTCAGTTGCGGCGCCGGCTCGAACACATAGGCGCCCCTGGGGCCGGGGTGGTAGCGCAGCTGCGCCTCGGGCCCCGGACACAGCGGCGTGTCCCCGAACTTCTGATCGGGACAGAACCCCAGGCTCACGGCGCCGCCGAAAGTGCCGGGCGGCGACTGCGCGAGCGTGGCGTAGACGAGCGTGGCACCGGAGGAATAGCCGTACAGGAGCGGCACCAGGTAGTCGCTGGTGCGCAGTTCCCGCTGCACGCGGTGACCGAGTGTCTCCAGGTCCGCGGCCAGATAGCGGCACGCACCCGGGTGCGCCGCGATGTCGGCCAGATAGGTGCGCACATCCAGTCCGGCCACGACCGCACCGTGCGCGGCCAGATGCCGCGCCATGCCGACCACGCCGAGCTGCCAGCCGTCGTCACCGGACAGAAACAACACCAGGGCGCGCGGCCTGCCGTCCGGCACATACAGCGTGACGTCGCCGAACGGAGCACCGTAGTGCACGAGGCGTTCCCCGGCCTGGCCGCACACCGGCAGCAGGCTCAGCAGCAGGCACAGCAGCGGGGCGGCGCGCGCCTTGGGCCTCATTTCGTGAACATCTCGCGCAGGCCGCCGGAAATCAGCACCGAGACATCGAGCAGGACGCGCGGCAGCGCCAGGCCGCCGGGCGAGGCCAGGTACTTCGATTCCCAGACCGGGTTGAATTTCGATTTATAGCGCCGCAGACCGTCGAAATTGTAGAAATGCTCGCCGTGGCGAAATACGAAATTGCCGACCCGGTGCCAGGCCGGCGCCAGCGGATGCTGTTCCAATCCGGCCAGCGGCGCCATGCCGAGGTTCAGCCAGCGGAACTGCTGCGTCCGGGCCCACAGCATCAGTTCCACGAACAGGTAATCCATCGCGCCGCGCGGTGCATCCGGACCGAAACGCATCAGGTCGACCGCCAGCTCCTCGCCGTCGCCGGCCGCCCACAGCGTCGCAAAGGCCACCGGCTCGCCCTCGCAGCGCACCAGCGCCACCGGGAAATT
>Ga0075015_100000691_pt1 | contig 12010 bp, 10 predicted proteins | sample AleBraG_ABR_2013_FD_71476 | JGI IMG/M metagenome (GOLD analysis project Ga0075015, IMG submission 71476) | Freshwater sediment microbial communities in response to fracking from Pennsylvania, USA - Alex Branch Run_MetaG_ABR_2013 | ecosystem: Environmental > Aquatic > Freshwater > Creek >...
GCACGTAGCGCGGCAGGGTGGGCCCGCCCTCGAGGGTGCGGATGATTCCCGTCGCCTCCCCGGACAGGTAGCGGTCGGGCGCGAGCACGATGCGCAGCGCCGGGTCGACGACGCCTGCGGCGGCGCGCTCGGACAGCGCGCGTGAGACCGAGCGTGCCGACGCCCACGCGCCGTCGTGCAGCCACACCACGCCCTCCGCGGCGCCGGTGGCCTCCATCGCCGAGACCAGTCCGTCGAGCACGAGGTGCGGCCTGGTCTGGAGCAGCACCGCGTCCTTGGCGCAGCCGGGCTCCCCCTCGGCGCCGTTGGCGACCACCGTGCATCCGGCGCCGTGCGCGAGCACGGAGCGCCACTTGGTCGCGGTCGGGAAGTGGCCGCCGCCGCGACCGGTGAGGCGGATCTCCTCGAGTGCGGCCAGCAGCGTCCCCGCCGCGTCGCCGGCGTAGGACCGACGGGCACCGATCTCGGCGCGGTGCGCGTCGAGGTCCTGGCGCTCGACCCCGGTGAGCGACTCCGTGCCGTGACGCGGCACGACGGCCGTGCTGCCGAGGATGCGCGCGGCTCGGGCCGGCGCCTCGACCAGGTGCAGGTGGGGGCTCATCCGGCCGACCTGCGCGGGGGGGCCTGCACGACGACGTTCGAGGCGGGCGCGCGGGCAGGTTCCGGCGCCGCAGTCGCCGCCGGTCTCGCGGGCTCGGCGACGCCGACGCCCCGAGCCGGCACCGATGCGAGCTCGGCGACCTGGGCGCGCACCGTGCCCGTCGTGTAGCGGCTGACGGCCACGACCACGACCGCGCCGCCGCTCACCACGTACATCGTGAGCAGCAGCGGCGTGTCGATGCCGGCGAGCACCCCGTGCAGCCACACCAGGAGGAGCGAGACGATCGCGACCTTGTGGACCGGCCACCAGGCCCGGCGTGGGAGCCGCCCGGCGAGGGCAGCCGTGAGACCCGCCGCAAGCCCGGCCCACAGCGCGACGACGCCCAGCGTCACGGGCATCGGACGGTACGTCGAGCCGAGGGGCACGAGCACGCCCCACCAGCCCACCCCGGCGTACTTGTCGGTGGCGAGCACGACCACGTGCAGCACGGTGAACACCAGGGTGAAGACCGCGAGGCTGACGTGCGTGCGGATCCGCGTCGCCGCACTCGGTCGTCGCCAGCGTGCCCGTGCCGGGTGCGACAGCAGGAGGCCGAGGAGCACGAGCGCGACGAGCAGCAGGTAGGACGTGATGCCGGCGGCGCGGCCGAGGATCCACGGCGCCATCCGCTCGCCCACGACCCCGGCGACCGCGATGCCGACGCACCAGCTGGTGAGCGCCGCGCTGCCGGTGATGAGCACGACGAGGCCCGCGCCCTCGGCGACCTGACGCAGCGGGAGCGGGTCACGCGACACGGGGCACCTGCCAGAGCACGTAGGGGCGCATGGCGCGGCTCGTGCCCACCCGACCCGCGCGGTCGACCCAGAGCGCAGCCAGACCGAACCCGTCGGCCGTGGCGCGGACCGATCCGCGACCCGACACGAACAGCGCCTTGCTCCACACCTCCGACCAGGCGGGGTCCTCCCCCACGACCGTGACCGACAGCAGGCCGCTCTCGGCCGGCCGTCGGGTCCGCGGGTCGATCAGGTGGTGCACCTCGGCGTCCCCGACTGTCCAGCGGCGCAGCCGCGTGGACGACGTCGCGCATGCGCGGTCGTGCAGGCGCAGCACCGCCACCGGTTCCGGCCCGCCGAGCGGGCTCTCGACGGCGACCGACCAGCCGTCGCCGTCGGGACCGGCGCCGAGCGCCATCAGGTCACCGCCCGCCTCCACCAGCGCGGCGTCGCCGGCGTCGCTGAGCACGCGCGCCGCCCAGCGCACGGCCAGACCCTTACCGATCCCGCCGAGGTCGACCGGCTCCCGGCCCACGCGGACGGCGAGGCGGTCGGGGTCGAAGCGCGGTCGCCAGGTGCGGTGGCGCAGCCGGCTCCTGCGGGTGACCCCGCCGCAGGGAACCGGCAGCGAGACCGTCCCGGACCCGAACGGCAGCGAGGTGTCGTAGCCGTGGGCCGCGAGCACGCGCAGGACGCGCGGGTCGAAGCGCCCCTGCGTCTGCACGTGCGCTCGGTGCGCCGCCACGAGCGCGTCGAAGCACTCGCGCGACACAACCGTCCAGCGCGCGCCGGCCTCGTTCGCCCGCATGAGCTCGCTCGTCGGGTCGAACCGGGTGCACGTCCGCGCGACCCGCTCGACGGCCTCGCGTGCCCGCCCGAGCCGGTCGTCGGCGTCCGCACCGGGTCGCACGACCCAGAGCCGGACCTCGCTCGCCATCGAGCGGAACGAGACCTGGAGGTCCTCGCGCACCGATCGCGTCGTGGGGGTGGCTGCGCTCACTTCACGGCCCCCGACGCTCCGGTGGTGGTGTGCGTGGCCGGCGCCGGGGCGGGCGCCGCGGGTCGCAGCACCGGGGCGCTGCGGGTCGCCGACGACGAGGTCCGCGCCGTCGCCGACGACGAGGCAGAGGACGACGACGTCCGCGGAGCCGTCGTCGAGCTCGAGGTCGTGCCGGCCGCGGCCGCGACCGGGCCGCCCTTCGCGATGCCCGCGGCCTGCGCCAGCAGCGCCGCCACGGTGCGACGCAGCGCCTCGACCTGCGCGGAGTTGCTGTCGATCGAGGCCCGCAGGGATGCCACGAGCGGGTCGGGCTGCGCCGGCACGGGCTGCGCGGCAGGGGTGGTCGCCGGGGCCGGCGTCGCGGCCGTGGCCGGTTCGTGGCCCGCGGCCCAGACCGTCGTGCCCGTGAACACGGCCGCCGCCGCGGGTGCGACGAGGGCGGCGGTGGTCCACCGGACCCGGGTGCCGCGCTCAGTCATCGGTGCCGCCCGCGGTCTCGTGCTCGCCCGAGCTCGACCCAGCGGCCCCGCTGGCACCGGTGCTCGTGTGGGTGGCGGGCGCGACCGCGCGCGGCCGGGCGGCGGTCGTGGCGCGCGGCACCGCGCTGGTCACGTGCACGGCGGCGGCGGCGCGCGCCGCCTTCGTGACCGCGTCGAGCCGCGCGGCACGGTCGACCTCGGCGCGGTGCAGGGCGGTCGTCGCCGCCGTGACCTCGCCGGTGAGCTGGGCGGTGTCGGACTGCAGTTGCGCGAGCCGGTCCTGCAGCTCGGCCACGGTGGGGTCCGCCGCGGTCGCCCCGGCCTGCGCCGAGCTCAGGCTCGCGGCGACCGCGGCCCCTGCGGTGAGCACGACGCCCGCCGTCGCGACCCCCGTCACCACCCGTCGTCGGGTCCCGGACATGGCGTTCTCCTCGTCTCGTTCGTGCGTGTCCGTCCAGCATCGGCAGCCCCCGACCGAGGTGTGAGCCTGGGTCGTCCAAGGAACGGAGCCGGTTGTCCAAGATCCGTCCTAGCGCGACTCAGCCACCCGGTTATCGGACACCCCTCGCCACCTGACGGACCACACCCGTGCGGCGTATACCCCCGCACCGCTGACATCGCGTGACGACACGCCGAGACACCTCCCTCCACCGCTCCGGCGCACTCAGGCCGGGCGCCTGGGCGCCGATAACCCTCGAGAGCACCAGGCCGTCCGTCCGCGCGCCCGAGAGGAGAGACCGTGACCCGCCCCGACACCGGGACGCCCCGCCGCGGGCTCCTGCGGACCTCGGCCGCAGTCGCGCTGCTCCTCCTCGCCGCTGTCGTCGTGCCCGTCACCGCGGCCTCGCGGCTGCCCGTGCTCGCACCGGCCACGGCGAGCGTCGCCACGACGGCGACGGCGACCAACGTCGGCCTCCCGAGATGGTGGGTCGGCGACTGCGACGCGACCCGGTGGGGACCCCTCGCGAAGTCGCGGGGCTGGACCGGCCCCGGATCGCACCGCATGGGCGCGTCCTACCTCGGTGTTCCCGTGTGCGGACCGCGGCCCGCGGTCGACGGCTCGCCCGACGTGATGTGGGGCCGCGCCGGCTGGGGCGAGTCCGAGTGGCAGTGCGTCGAGCTGGCTCAGCGCTTCATGGCGCAGGTGTACGGGACGCAGGCGTTCGGCGCGAACGGCAGCGGCGTGGTGAAGAACTACTCGACCGCGTACGGCGGCAACCTGGTGAAGGTCGCGAACGGCACGGTGGGCACGGCGCCGGTACCGGGCGACATCGTGTCGTTCACCACCCCGAAGAACCCCTACGGCCACGTCGTGGTGATCACCGCGAGCACCGTCGACGGCAACGGCAACGGCAGCGTGACGATGCTCAGCCAGAACGACACCCTCACCGGGTGGCGCACCCTCCCGGTCGTGAGCTGGCGGCTGCAGGGCTTCGGGTCGCTCACGCCCTACGGCTGGCTGCACGACCCCGCCGGGCGAGGCAACCCCCTCGGCGACGGCACCTTCGTCAGCGTGACGGGGTCGCGCGACACGTTCCGCATCGTCGGCGGGGCGCCGATCCGCGTCAGCTCGTGGACGTCGTTCGGCTCGGCGCAGCCGGTCGTGATGATCGAGCAGCCGCAGTTCGACCGGCTCCGCGCCTTCCCCAGCGACGGCACGTACCTCAGCGACTCGACCACCGGCGAGGTGTTCCGCATGGCCGGCGGCGCACCGCTGCGGGTGTCCCAGTCCGACGCGGCGACGCTGCCCGGCTGGGGCGCGGCACCGGTCTGGGCCGTCGACCACTGGGCGCTGGTGAACGACGACCACCTGCGCCCGTTCCCCGCTGACCGCACCGAGCTCTGCCGAATCGACACCGGTGCCTGCTTCCTCGTCGCGGGCGGCGCTCCGATGTACCTACCCCCGGCCGACATCCGCACGATCCCGGGGTGGGACCCCAACGCCGCCACGGCGGTGTCGGGCGACGAGTTCGCGTCGTACCTCCACCTGCGTCCCGCCCCGGCCGACGGCACCTTCCTCTGCGACGTCTCGACCAGCACCTGCTACAGCACCGCCGGCGGAGCGGCCCTGACGCTGCCGTCCACGGATGCCGCGCGCATGCCCGGCTGGAGCGCGTCGCGAGCGATCCGGATCTCCCACTGGGAGTTCGCGAACCATGCCCACCTGCCGCGCTACCCGCGCGACGGCACGGTCCTGTGCCCTCTCGACGACGCCACCTGCTACGTCATTGCCGGACGTGCCCCGCTCCCGATCGCGGCCGCGACCGCGACGTCGGTCGCCGCGCTGAGCACCGCCGGTGCCCCGCGGGTCTCCTCCTTTGAGATGCACCGCCCGGTCCACCTCGCCGTGCGCCCCGTCGACGGGACGGTGCTGCAGGCCGCGCAGTCCGGGAACGTCTTCGTCGTCACGGCCGGCGTCGCCCGGATCGCGGCCGCGCCCACACCGGCGTCGACGACGACGCCTCCGGTCGTCGTCGACCGCGCCGCCATCGACAACGCCGGCATGACCGGACCCTGGGCGCACCTGGCGAGCGACCCGGCCGTCATGAAGCTCACCTCGCCGGTGGTCGACGTGTCGGTCAAGGGCGCGGTCAACCTCACGTGGGACACGCCGATCGTGTCGAGCGCCGTCTCCTACTACACCGTCCGCATGCGCACGGCGACGCCGACGACGAAGTTCACCGCGTGGGTCGTGCCCGCCAGGTGGCAGACCTACAAGACCAGCAGGCTCACCACCGCGATCACGCCGGGCACCACCGCGTGCTACTCCGTCCGCGCGACCAACCGGGCCGGGCAGGTCGGGTCGTGGTCATCGGCACGGTGCACCGCGCGCGTGGTCGACGACCGCGCGGCGACCGCGCTGTCGCCGGGCTGGCGGCTGATGTCCTCCGGCCTGATGTACTCCCGGACCGGCATGGCGGCGACCAAGCACGGCGCGTTCTGGCGCAAGGCCGGTGTCACGACCGACCGGGTCGGGATCCTCGCCACCACGTGCCCGACGTGCGGCTCGGTCAGGGTGCTCCTCGGCACGAAGCTCATCGGCGCGATTGATCTCTCGAGCCCGGCGCTGGCCTACCAGCAGCTGTTCGTGCTGCCCCGCTTCGCGGTGAGGACCGGCACCCTCACCCTCGTGGTGGGCAGCGCCGACGGCAAGCTGGTGCAGCTCGACGGAGTGGCGATCTCGAAGGCCTGAGGCCGCCTAGCGCAGCCCGATCGTGACGTCGCCGCCACGCGGGTCGGCGTCGTCGAGCAGCGACCACGGCACCCGGAAGACGCGCCCCGGCGCGACCGGCCAGGGCAGGGTGCGGCGCCCGACCTCACGGCCGTCCTGCCGGGCGACGACGCGGGGTGTCGGGCGCGGGCCGTCGGCCCACAGCAGCAGGCGCCGGCGCGCCGGAGCGGGTGATCCCGGCGTCAGCAGCGACGGGGCGACCCACCGGAACGGGTCGAGTGCGACGATGCGGGCGCCGGTCCCGGGCGCCGTGCCCGTGTCGAGCCACTGGCGCACGTGGTCGGCGACGTGCCGGCCGTCGAGGGCCGCGACGTCGGCGGTGTCGACCGGGTGGACGAGGTTGCCCGCGGCGAAGACGCCAGGGCGCGAGGTGCGCAGCGCCGGGTCGACGCGCGGCCCCTTCGTGGCCGGATCGAGGTCGATGCCGCCGAGCCGGACGAGCTCGTGGTCGGGGATCCAGTCCCCGGTGAACACGACCGTGTCGCACTCCACCATGGCGCGCCGGCCCGTGCGCAGGTTGTGCAGCTCCACGCCCTCAACGCGGTCGCGCCCCACGACGCGGACCACTGCGGTGCGCGTCGCGACGGGGACGCGCAGGGCGAGCCGGGCGGGACCGCGGAAGGCGGCGTAGCTCTCGCCCCGGTCGTGCTCGGTCGTCATGAGCACGGTCGTGCAGCCCGCCCGGCGCAGGGTCAGCACGGCCGACCAGCTCACGAGCTCGGCCCCGACGACCACCGCGCGGCGACCGGGCGACACGTGCAGGCCGTGGACGAGGTTTTGCAGCAGCCCGGTGGTGAGCACGCCGGCCGGGCGGTCACCGGGGACGAGCCGGGCCGGGCGCGGGCGCTCGCGCGCACCGGTCGCGAGCAGCACCGCTCCCCCGGTCACGGTGGTGCGTCCGCGCGGGCTCGTCACCTCGAGTGTGCGTTCGCCGGCCCAGCCGGTCACCGCCGTCTCCGTCGCGATCTCGGCACCTGCCTCGAGCGCGGACGCGACCAGGCGTCGTGCGTACGCCGGCCCGCTGGTGACGCGCCACAGGTCGCGCACGCCGTAGCCGAGATGGTCGCTGTGCCGCGGGATCCCGCCGGCCTCGACCTCACGGTCGAGCACGAGCACGGAGCGGTCGCGCGCGAGCGCGCGTGCGGCGGTCAGTCCGGCAGGGCCGGCGCCGACGACCACGACGTCGACGCTACGACCGATCGGGGTCATCCGCCCTCCGCGGCGGCTGCCGCCCCGAGCAGGCGCGAGACCTCCGCGCCGCAGTAGAACCCCTGGCAGCGGCCCATCAGCACGCGGGTGCGGCGGCGCAGGCCGTCGAGGTCGCCCGGAGGGATGGTCGAGGTGAGCGCGTCACGGACCTCGCCGCGCGACACGCGCTCGCAGAAGCACACGAGCCGGCCGTACTCCGGGTCGGCGGCGATGCGCTCCGCGTCGGCGAAGGGACGCAGGAACGCCTCGCCCACGTTGGGCATGCGCGGGACCGGCGGCAGGTCGTCGCGCCGGGAGACGTCGACCCCCTGCTCGGCGAGCAGCTCCACCACGTGCTCCGCGAGCGCCATCGAGGCCGTGAGACCCGTGGACCGGATCCCGCCGAGCAGCACGTAGCGCTGCGCGGGGTCGACGTCGACGACGTAGTCGTCGTGCTCCGTCGCCGCACGGAGGCCGGCGTAGGTCGCGGTGACCTCCTCGTCGAGGAGCCGCGGCATCAGGGCCCGACCCGTCGCGAGCAGGAACTCCAGGCCCGTCCCCGTGGTGGCGGTGTCGGTGCGGTCGGCGATGTTCTGCGACGTGGGACCCAGCATGACGTTGCCGTAGATCGTCGGGCTCACGAGCACGCCCTTGCCGCGCGCGGTCGGCACCGGCAGGACGATGTGGTCGACGAGCGGGCGCGCCAGCTTGTCGAAGACGATGAGCTCGCCGCGCCGCGGGACGACGGTGAAGCGGTCGTGGCCGAGCAGGCGGTCGAGGATGTCGGCCCCGAGCCCCGCGGCGTTGACGACCCATCGGGCCGTGACGTCGCCGCGGTCCGTGCGCAGCACGGTCGTGTTGGTCCCCGCCTCGATCGCGGTGACGCGGTGCCGAAGCAGGAGCGACGCACCGCGGTGGACGGCCTCCGTCGCGAACGCGAGGGCGCTCGTCCACGAGCAGACGATCGACTCGTCCGGGATCACGAGACCCCCGAGGGCACCGGCGCCGAGCTGCGGGAGGCGGCGGTAGACGTCGGCGGCGTCGATGAGCGCACCGTGCTCGTAACCGTTGGCGACGGCCTTGGCCCGCAGCCTCGGCAGAGCTGCGAGCTGCTCGTCGTCCCAGGCCACCAGCACCGCCCCGACCCGCTCCACCGGGATGCCGGCGGGCCCGGCGTACGCCCAGAGCAGGTCGTAGCCACGACGCACGAGGCGGGACTCGAGGGTCCCCGGTGCGGCGTCGAAGCCGGTGTGGAGGATCGCCGTGTTGGCCTTGCTCGTGACGTCGCCGATGTCGCCGCGCGCCTCGAGCAGTGCCACCGTGAGGCGCCGGCCCGAGAGCTCGCGCGCGACCGCGCAGCCGACGATGCCGCCGCCGACGACCGCGACGTCGACCGTGGTCACGAGCCCACCCGCTCGAGGTCGCGCGCGACGGCGGCGCGGAAGCGGGCGAGGTGGTCGGCCGCGCGGTCCGCCGTCCACCGTGGCTCGTAGGTGGCTGCCGGCGTCCAGCCGCCCACGACGTGCGACACCGGGCGGGCTGGCTGGAGTCCCACGACGGCGGCCGCCGCAGCACCGAGCGCGGTCGCGTCGGGCGAGGGGTACACGTCGACCGGCACCTGAGCGAGGTCCGCCTGGGCCTGCATCAGGAACGCCGACCGGGTGAGGCCGCCGTCGACCCGCAGTCGCGGCACCGGCGCGCCGAGGTCCGCCGCTACGACCTCGAGCAGGTCGACGACGGTGGCCGCGATCCCGCGCAGTACGGCGGCGACGACGGAGCCGCGATCGGTCGACAGCGTCATGCCGTGCAGCGAGGCTGTGGCGTCCGGGCGCCACCACGGTGCGGCGAGCCCGGCGAGCGCCGGCACGAACAGGACGGAGTCGTCCGCACCCGCGGCCACCCGGTCGAGGTCGTGCGCGCTGGCGAGCAGCCCGAGATCGACGAGCCAGCGCACGGCCGAGGCGGCGGTGAAGACCTGGCCGTCGAGGCAGTACCCGGTCTCACCCCGCAGACGCGAGGCGACCGACGTCGTGAGGCCCGATCGCGAGCGGGTCGGTCGGGCGCCGGTGGCCGCGAGCAGGAAGGCGCCCGTGCCGAAGGTGCACTTGGTCTCACCGGCGGCGCGGCAGTTCTGGGCGAGCAGCGCCGCCTGCTGGTCGACGAGCAGGCCGACGACGGGGATGTCACCTCCGAAGGCCCGGGTGGTGCCGACGACCTCGTCGCAGGCGACGAGGCGAGGGAGCCGTTCGTCGCCGAGACCGAACAGGTCGAGTAGCTCGGGCGACCACGTAGCGCTGTCGAGGTCGAGGACGAGCGACCGGCTCGCCGTCGTCACGTCCGTGACGAGCTCGCCGGTGAGCGCGTGCACGAGCCAGGAGTCTGTGGTGGTGACCACGCCGTCGCGCGTGAGGTGACGGCGTACCCAGGCCATCTTCGGCGCGCTGAAGTAGGGGTCGAGGACGAGCCCGGTGGCCGCGGCGAGGAGGTCGCGGTGCTCGACGAGCTCGGCGCACACGGACTCCGCCCGGTTGTCCTGCCACACGACCGCGGTCGTGAGCGGCGTCCCCGTGACGGGGTCCCACGCGAGGACGGTCTCGCCCTGGTTCGCGAGCGCGACAGCGTCGATCGACCCACCGGCGTCGGACACCGCACGACGCCCGGCGTCGAGCACTGAGCTCAGCAGCTGCGCCGGGTCCTGCTCCACGCGGCCGTCGGGCAGGTAGGCCGGGCGCACCGCCTCGTCGGCCGTCGCGACCACGACACCGTCGTCGACGACGACGGCCTTCGTGCCGGACGTGCCCTGGTCGATCGCGAGCACCCGCACGCGAGCACCTCCAGCGACGCCGACACGGGGACGCGAGGAGTCAACCACTCCGCGGGCCGCGCAGGCACGACCTAGGGTCCTGTCATGCGCACCACGCTCCCCGGCACCGACCTCGACCTCTTCCCGCTCTGCCTCGGTGGCAACGTGTTCGGCTGGAGCGCCGACGAGGCGGCGTCCTTCGCCGTGCTCGACGCCTATGTCGCCGCGGGCGGCAACGTCATCGACACGGCCGACGCCTACGCGCGCTGGCTCGGGAACGGCGGCGGCGAGTCGGAGTCGATCATCGGTCGGTGGATGCAGGCGCGCGGCAATCGCGACGAGCTCGTGATCGCCACCAAGGTCGGCAAGAACGAGGGGCTGGACAACCTGCGGCCGGAGACGATCCGCCACGCGTGCGAGCTGTCGTTGCAGCGGCTCCAGACCGACCGCATCGACCTCTACTACGCCCACCAGGACCACGACGACGACATGGCCGTGACGCTGGAGACCTTCGACGCGCTGGTGCGCGAGGGCAAGGTGCGGCATCTCGCGGCGTCGAACTACACCGGGGCGCGGCTTCGTGCGGCACTCGACCTGCAGGCGGCCCACGGCTGGGCCCCCTACGCCGCGCTGCAGCCGGAGTACAACCTCATCGCGCGCACCGAGTACGAGACGGAGTACGCCGCCCTGTGCACCGAGCGCGGCGTCGGGACCCTGCCCTACTTCGGTCTCGCCCGTGGCTACCTCACGGGCAAGTACCGCCTCGGCGGCGCGGCGGTCGACAGCGTCCGCAGCCCCGGCGTTGCCGCGCTGACGACGGAGCGCGGCGAGGCCGTGCTGCGCGTCCTGGGCACGGTGGCCGACGGGCACGGCGTCGCGATGGCCGCGGTCGCGCTCGCCTGGCTGCTCACGCGCCCCGCGGTCGTGGCACCGATCGCCAGCGCGCGCACGCCCGAGCAGCTCGCCGACCTGCTGCCGATGACCGAGATCGTCCTCGGCGAGGAGGAGCTCACCCTCCTCGGGGAGGCGTCGGCGTGAGCGACGCACGGCCCGGGCACCTGCCGGTGCAGGGCCGGGCGCGCACGCTCGTGCTCGTGGCCCTCGTGATCGGCTCGGTGATGATGGTCGCCTACTGGGCGTTCTGGTTCGCCGCGCGCGACGTCGTCGCCAGCGACACCACGCAGTCCTACGTCGACTTCGAGGACGCGTTCCCGCTCGCGGACGCGTGGGTCCTGCTCTGCCTGCTCGGGAGCATCGCGACCTTGGTGCGAGGCAGTCACGCGGCGCTGTTCTGGCTGCTCGTCGGCGCGGGCGCGGGCATCTACCTCGGCTGTATGGACACGCTCTACGACGTCGAGCACGGAATCTGGGGCAACGGCGCCGGCGGTGCCATCGAGCTGGTCATCGTGACGGTGACGTTCGTGTTCAGCGTCAGCCTGCTGCGCTGGGCGTGGCGCCGACGCCACTCGCTCCTCGACCTGGAGGGCTAGCCGGCCACGCCGTCCGGGTTGGGGGCGGCTCCCCCGTTGCTCGCGGCCCGGCCGCCGGTGCCGGTGGGGACGCCGTCGACGGGCGAGCCGAACTCAGGGCTGTAGGTCTGGCTGTGGCGAAACGTGTCGACGAACTGCTGCAGACGCGGGTCGGTCGGGCTGGTGACCCACAGCTGGTAGCCCCACGAACTGATGACGATCGGCGAGGGCAGCCCGCGGCCGGCCCAGGGGCTCATGACGACGTAGCGGTTGGCCTGGCCCGACGCCGAGCCCTCGCCGCTCTCGGGGATGAGCGACTGCTGCGCGACGAACGCGGTCAGCGCCGTGACCTGGTCGGCGGGCAGCGACGGGTCGTAGGTGATCCAGACCGCGCCGTGCTCCAGGTCGTGCACGGCGCGCTCGGAGGGCACCGGCAGGGTGTAGACGCCCGCGTTCATCCAGACC
>Ga0075015_100000692_pt1 | contig 12004 bp, 11 predicted proteins | sample AleBraG_ABR_2013_FD_71476 | JGI IMG/M metagenome (GOLD analysis project Ga0075015, IMG submission 71476) | Freshwater sediment microbial communities in response to fracking from Pennsylvania, USA - Alex Branch Run_MetaG_ABR_2013 | ecosystem: Environmental > Aquatic > Freshwater > Creek >...
ATGGTGTCGGCTTGGTAGTCGATGACAGCCTGCACGAGTTGGTTCTTGTCGGGAAAGTAGTGGTACAGCTGCGAGCCGCTGACTTCCGCTGCCACTTTGACGTCTTCCAAGGTGGTCGCTGCGACCCCGCGTTCGTGGATCAAGTCGGCGGCTTTCTCAACTATGCGTGTTCGGGTGCGTTCACCCTTGGGGGTGAGTCTCGGCCGGACGCCGGCGTCGTTGACCATGTCACCCATGCTACCCAGTCTTTGGGTTTGACAGCCCAGTCTGGCTCTGTGAGAGTGAGTTGCACAACCCAGTATTACGGAGAGGACGCAGCAGCGAATGACTGACCTAGGAAAGACGGTGCTCATCACGGGCGCCAACGCCGGGATCGGCAAGGACGTGGCCCGACAACTGGCCTTTCGCCCCGAGATCTCGCGGATCTACCTGGCGTGCCGGAACCAAAACCGGGCGACAACGGCAAAGGCCGAGCTCGAAGCGAAGACCGGCCGGTCCATCTTCGACATCGTTGTCATGGACGTCGCCGATCTGGGTTCGGTCCGCGCCGCCCTGGCGGGCATCAGCGGATCCGTCGACGCGCTGGTCATGAACGCTGGTGTCATTGGCCCGCAGTCGATGGACTTGACCGCTGACGGGGTCACCACCGTGTTCGCGACGAACGTCCTTGGCCACGCCGTCCTCCTCGAAGGGCTCCTGGCCGAGGGCCGGCTTGGCGAGGTTGCGGTCCTCGCCGGAAGCGAAGCAGCCCGGGGACTTCCGAAGTTGCGGATGAAACGGCCGTCGTTCGTCTCAACCTCCGCCGACGAGCTCGCCACCGTCATAGACGGCAGCTACTTCGCCGGCGGAAGACCCGACTTCAACCTAGCCTTCGGGCAGGCCAAGTACATCGGGGCCCTGTGGATGGCCTACCTGGCCCGCCAACACCCCAACCGTCGATTCATCACCGTGAGCCCCGGCGCCACCACCGGCACCCAAGCCTCCAGCGGCGTTGCCCTACCGCTGCGTGTAGCGGCCAAGTACGTCATGCCCGCCCTAGGGATCTCCCACAAGCTTGACGTGGGCGCGAAGCGACTGGTCGATGGTGTCACCGACCCGACCCTGTCCAGCGGCGTGTTTTACGCCAGCGCGGCCAACAAACTGAGCGGTCCCTTGGTCAACCAAGCCGACATCTTCCCCGATCTGGCCAACCCGTCGTTTCAGGACCACGCCAACGAGGCCATCCACCGCTTCATCACCTAACCCCGGCCTCCCGCTAAACCTGGATCGACCCGCCCTCGAATGCCGGTTCTCGTGCTCTCGCAGCGCTGAATCCTGGGTGTCTTCGTCTCCTGGGAGGTCGTTATGTTCGGTCAGAGCACTGTTGTCCGCGCTGAGCTGTTCGACCGATTCTCCGGCGCCCACCTCGCTGCGGCGGGCGTCTTCGCCCGCTGCACGGGCAGGACTCGCGACGCCTACGCCGCTGACCTGCGCACCTACCTCACCTGGTGCGCCGCCCGGTCGTTGGATGTCTTCGCGGCGCCCCGTCCTCGCATCGAGATCTACGTGCGTTGGTGAGCTAGGCCGGAGAACAGCAGCTCGGGCACCCTGGGCTCGGCCCCGCGGGCGACAGTGCTCAGGGCTTCCCTTTCTGCGGGTGGGGCGTGTCGCCGCGCGCAAGCATCTCCACATAGTGAGCAATCCTGCGAGCACGAGTCTCTGGGCGCTTGGCCTCGTGCACCCTGTACAGCACGGCGTACCTGTTGGTACGCGTCAGCACGTCCCACATCGCCTGTGCGCGTGGCGAGGCGGCGAGGGCATCGTGCAGGTCGTCCGGAACCTCAATGGACGCGGATCCACCGTATGCCCTCTCCCACCGCCCGTCCGCCTTTGCCCGCTGGACCTCGGCCAGACCGGCCGGCCGCATCCGTCCGTCGGCGATAAGCCGTTCAGCTATCTCAACGTTTCGCTGTGACCACGAACTGCGCGCTCGCCTCGGTGTGAACCGAACGCGGTAGGTGGCGTCGTCGCGGCGGGTCAGATGGCCGTCGATCCAGCCGTAGCTAAGGGCCTCGGGCAGCGCATCGTCGTAAGTCAGCCCCGTTGGATCGCTAGCACCCTTCTTCGCCAGTACCAGCCGAACGCCGGGTGATGTCGCGTGGTTGGCCGCCAGCCAGACGCACCATCCGTCCGCGTCAGCGACTAGCAGCTCGGGAGTCTCGCCCACCTGACGATTATCAAGCGGGTCGGTGCGTAGGCGTAAGAGCCGCGGGTGTCCTCGTCGGGGCGACTCAGACCTTGGACGACGCCATCGAGAGTGACGCTCCTGGTGACAGTGATCGTGCGCATCGGATGCCTTCCGGTGGGTGCAGTCGGTTCCGCTCCCCCCGTACCCACGTCACGAACGCAGCACGGCCATTTCGACAGATCGCACGCGCTAGGTTCTGTGTCGCGGTTGAGCGAGGTACCGGCGAAGGAACGGCAGTGCTCGCGTATCAAGGGCCGGCCTGGGCGTTCGCGGGCCCGAAGTGCCGCAGCGAGTGGACCCGCGGCTGCCGCGTTGAGCACAAGGGCCGGCTTCCGCTGTCGAGCCCACAGGAGGCCGACACGGTGCCCGGGGTCGGGGCGGAGGCCGGACGAGCCACCATAGACAGCAATGAACGCGCCGGGGCCTCAGGCGCCAAGACAACTGTCACAAGATCGGTCGCTTGCAACCTCGGCAGAGCCGGGCGCTTGCGCTGAGCGGTCTACCCCACGGACCTCTCTGTGCCGGGCAGTTTCTTGATGTCGGCTCCATAAAGCCGAATACACTGGAGACGGCTCCCTGCTCGCGTGCGCAGTGCAACGGCCGTCCCTGGAGGGCGCTTCTGATACAGGGGTCTACGCCTCCAGTGTCAGCTGCCGTCACGCGGCGGACGACTTGAGCCACAGGGAAAGACAGCCGCGGATCAATGTCGCGCGGCCCACGGTGGCCGTGAGCGCCGCGACTCGAGGTGGGGGTGCATCGGCGGCGCACCTCTTCGCGGTCCTTGGATCGGCATTTGACGGCAACGCTCGGAAGAGCTTTATGTAGACGCCCTATAGAAACTGGGGCTAGCCTGTGGCGCTGGTCCGTAGGCGAGCAAGGAGACGCGTGATGAGCCTGGATTCAGGAAACGTGCTTGTCAGCGGCGCGAACCGTGGGGTCGGGGCGGCCCTCGTTGACGTCGCACTGGATCGCGGCGCCGCCACGGTGTACGCGGGAGCGCGAGATCCCGCCGCGGTTCCCGCGAACGACAACCGTGTCGTCCCCGTACGCCTCGACGTCACGTCGTACGAGCAGATCGACGAGGCGGCCGACCGCCTAGTCGACGTAGACCTGCTGGTGTGCAACGCGGGCGTCACCTGCCCTGGAGGCGTCGTGGCTGCGGCCGACGAGGTCGCTTTCCGCGACACAATGGAGGTGAACTTCTTCGCGAACATGCACCTCGTACGCGCCTTCGCCCCGACCCTGCGTCGAAGGCACGGCGGGATCGTCTTCGTGATTTCGACCGCGGCGCTGGCACTGTCGCGCAGCTCGCCGATGTATAGCGCAAGCAAGGCGGCCGTGCTCATGCTCGCCCTTGGTGTACGCGAGGAGCTCAGGGGCGATGGTGTCACGGTCACGGTCTCCCTGCCTGGCTTCATAGCCACTGACATGTCCGTGGCCATGACCAGTCCCAAGGCGAGCGCACGCCAGGTCGCCGAGCGAACTCTCGACGGTTGGGCGCAGGGAGCGCACACGGTCTGGCCGGACCGCTTCGCCGAGCTAGTTCGCGATGTCGTCGGCGAGCCGATGCAGCACCTGATCGACGCCCCAGGCGCGACAATGACCTCGGTCATCACTGCGTTCGGCAGTGATCCGGCTGCCGGACTCTGAGGATCGACACGAGTGTCGGCGCAGACCCGAGCGCCCTGGCTGGGTGCTCGGGCTCGCACCCTCGCTTGCCACGGCGTGCCCCGAATGGTCGCAGAGCTGACGCGCAGCCGCTTTGCCCCTGACGCAGCGCTGCACCCCCTCGCCGCCGGACGGCTTTCGCCGTCCCCGAAGTGGTGGCCGTCGGGGTCCTGACTGCCGATGTTGAGCACGGGGACTCCCACTGACTCGGTGCGTGGCGCGACCTCGCGCGCGTGTTGTGTCGAGCCGAGCGGTAGACGTCGCGGTGAAGTGGAACGGGTGGGTCATAGGTTGTCCGCTTGCGGGAGACGGGTGATGGTCCCCCACATCTCGAGTGGGCCGCGCAGTACATAGCTCCTCAGGGTGGCCTGCGGGCGGTCGACGATATCGATGCGCTCGACGTGCTGGGCCAGAGTCTGGATTGCGATGCGCGACTCCATGCGCGCGAGCCCGGCTCCGATGCACATGTGCGGGCCCTGGCCGAAGGTCAGATGCTGGCGCACGTTGTCGCGGCCGGCATCGAAGTCGTCCGGGTGGTCGAAGCCGTGCTCGTCGCGGTTCGCGCTCGCGAGCGAGACCATGAGTTGCGTACCGGCCGGGACGGGGGTGCCTGCGAGTTCGGTGTCTGTTGTCGCGACACGCATGACCGACTGTGTGGGCGAGGCGAGTCGCAGCGACTCCTCCACTAGGACCTCGGCGTACGACGGGTCCTCGCGGACCTTGCGCCAGTTCTCCGGGTCGGAGCCGAACAGCCGCAGGGCCTCGGAGATGAACTTCCCGGTGGTCTCGTTGCCCGCGACGATCAGCTCGCGCAGCAGCGTTAGCAGCAGTGACATCTCCATGCCGTCGGAGTGTTCGCCCTCGGCGCGGAGGTTGGTCGACAAATCCGCGATGAGACCGGTGCCCTCGCCGTCCCGGCTCTCCTCGAGCATGCTTGCGATGGTCAGCTGGAAGTCGAGAAGGTCGCGTTCGTAGGAGACGAACTGCTCCGGGGACGGCACTGCGCCGATGCTCGACACGGCTGCGGTCGACCAGCGGCGGACCTGCTCACGTTTCTCGTGCGCGAGGCCCATGATCGTCGAGATCGCCCACACCGGAAGGGGCTCGGCGAACCGCGCGAGGAGGTCGATCTCCTCGCCGCCTGGCAGCGAAGCGGCGAGCTCCTCGGCCGCGGCTCGTACCGCGGGCTCCATCGTCGCCAGGCCGCGGGGGGTGAAGGACTTGTTGACCAACGCCCGGTGCCTGGTGTGCGAGGGTGCGTCGCTGGTGCCGAGCGCGGACGTGTAGGGCCAGCCCTGGGCGCGGATCGCCGCCACTTCGTCAGCGATCTCGGCCGGCGGCGGCGAGTGCTTGTGCACGCGTGAGGAGAACGTGGCTGGATCGGTGAGGACCTTGCGCACGAGCTCCTCGGAGGTGACCAGAAGCCAGCCGCGGTCGGTGGGACAGACGGCGGCCTTGCGGCGGATCGCGGCGAGGCATTCCGCCGGGTGGTCGAGGAACTCCTCAGAGTCGACCTCGAGGAACGGCTGCGGCGCAGTCATGTCAGACACCCTCTCGTGCCAGTCGGTAGTAGTGGTCGTGCCCAGCGAGGAAGCCGCAATCGACGACAAACATCTGGCCTCGGATCCATCCGGAAACGCTCCGAGCAGGGGAGCTGTGCAGGTCGGCGATGTCGCCGGGCTTCCCCAGCGTGTCCGGCGGCAGCACAGTGGCGCGGTGGGGAGCGGGTCGAAGTCGTCCGAGCGGTCGTTGGTCCCCGATGTCGAGGTACGAATGGCCGAGGTCGACGGCTGGGCTTGAAGGCCACCCCCAACGGATCAGGCACCCCGATGATCGCAGCGAGTTGTGCGATCTCGTCGCGGACCTGACCTCATGAGCGCCGAACGACATGCACACAGAATGCCCGTGCCGATGCGCGCAGGATCGCCGGGGGGCGTCACGAGAGCGTGAAGCGCGCCAGCAGAGTGCCGGCGGAGTCGGTGAACGTGACCAACTGGCCGTCCCTAGTGACAACGCGGCACCGCTGAGACGGTCCGCAGCGGCGGTCGCGGTCCTGAGCGACCTGGCCCGGCGCCCGCCGACAACTCACGGACAAGCGCCCACGTCGAGAATGCCGCGCGGGGTCCCATCTGGTACGAGCGCAGTCGCGGCTGCAACCGTCGGCTCGGCCCGGCGTGGACGAAGATCGTCACGTCGTTGACTGTTGCGCCCGTCGGTGGCCCTGTATTGGCCGCGACGGCTGGCTGGCCGCCAGGAACCCAAGATCGAAGAAAGCGAACTGGGCTGCGGATTGGCCGCGGCACTGGTCCGAGCTGGGCCGCGCGGCGCGGCGGGCCACCGCTTGCAACGAGGACCACAAGGAGTGAGATCACGCCACTGACGCTCATTCCCGCCTGATGGTCACCCTCGTTGGACATCTCCAGACCAGTTCGAGGTCCATGACCAGGCACTTGGCGTGCGTCGAGGCGCTCCAGGACGGCCCATCTGAGCTGCCTGCTGCTCGGCGACGCAGCCGGACTCGGTGTTCAGGTCGGGCTCTCCCCGGCCTCTGAGAGGGCTGACTCGTTGACCGCCCTTCGCGTCCTCACAGGCGACCAGATGTCCCATCACGAGCACACGGAGTCGCGGTACGGCTTCTCTCGACGTGGGGGCGAAGGTCGATCCCGGGGGTCCGGAGCCATCCCGCCCAGCTTGAAGTCCTGTCACCAGTGGGACTCCCGTCGGGGTTCTTGGCCCTGGGATGCTCAGATCAGGACGCGGTAGCGGAGGTACATGACACCGTTGCTGACGTGGCGCTCGTCGAGTAGTTCGAGGTCGGTGCGAACGTGGCTGGGCAGCGCGGGCTTTCCTGCGCCGACGAGGATGGGACGGATGAGCAGGTGGCACTCGTCGACCAGCCCGGATTTGAGCGCGTGTGCCGCGAGATGGCCGCCCCCCACGATGAGATCACTGGTGGCGGAGGCCTTCATATCGCGTACCGCCACCGGGTCGAAGGTGCGCTCGAGCCGGGTCTTGGCGGTCGACACCGCATCCAAGGTCGTGGAGTAGACGACCTTGTCCGCTGCCTGCCACACGCTGGCGAAGTCGGCCATGAGCTTCGACTGGGCAGCCAGCGTGGGGTCTGTTTCCCAGGGGGACATCGTCTGGTACAGGCGCCGGCCGTAAAGGTGGGTCCCGACAGGCCGCACGAGGTCGGTGATGAACGCGAACAGCTCGTCATCGGGCGCGGTCCAGTCGAAGCTGCCGTGCTCATCCTCGATGTAGCCGTCGGCAGACACGTTCGACACGTACATCAGCTTGGCCACGCCGCCGCCCTTCGACGATCGACCGCGACGGCGTGGGCGACACTGTGCGTGTGAACGACCGTGTCATCGAGCACGACGCCATGCTAGAGCCAGGGTCGGCGCGGACGCCAAGGACCAGTCGGAAGGTCCCCATCCTTGAGCGAAGCCGGCCAGTGCGCTGCGCCCAGTCCCTGTCGCGTCGCTTCGACGGGCAGCCACGTCGCTGGAGCGGCCTGGACCCGGGCGGTGTGGATCGTTGAGCTGACGGCTGGTGACATGGCTGTCCAGTCGGAGGCCAGGTGTCGCACCGAGGCGGGCCGCTGTTGGCGCAGGCGGCCCACCTCGGGTGAAACGGTTCTGGTTACTGCGAGGCGGCTACAAGCTCGGGGACAAACGTGGCGGCATCGATCCCGCCAACCCCGGAGGCGAGGTCGTAGCCGACTCGCGCGTCGAAGCCGAGCACCGTGTGGTTTGTGCCGTTCTGGCTGAACGTCACGGTGTTCGTTCCTGCTGTGATGTCGACGATCCCGGCTGCGTGCTGGGCGTTCAGTGCGTAGAGCTCGGGGTTGATGAGGCCGAGATCGTGGTGGGCGGCCTGGTCGGCGATGGCGACGACGCCGGCGAACTCGGGGCTGGCCTCACTGGTTCCGCCGACGACGTAGAAGCCGGCCGAAGGAACCAAGACGCTAGCCGTGACGTAGACGATGGCTCCGCCGTTGACTGCCGCCGACAGGGAGATGTCCGGCACTCCCCGTTGGGTGCCGACCCTGTTCGCCACTGAGTTCTGGTAGCTGGGCCGGTTGAAGATCGTCGAGCGTCCACCTCCACCGGCCGCCGGGCTTCCCAGCAGCGATGTGTCGTTCCACACGGCGGCCGGCTGTGTCTGGTTGCCGTTGGCGTCCAGGAAGTACTGCAGGCCACCTACGGCGGTCACCAGCGGGTCAGAGGCAGGCCAGCCGACTGCGCGGTGCAGGTAGAGCGAGGCGCCGGACAGGGTGGAGTTCGTGGCCCCGCTGTCGCCGCTGCCGGCGAGCACGGTGATTCCGGTCTGGGCCGCTGCTTTGTAGGCGGAGCGAAGGCCGAGCAGGGACTGGGCGGTCGGGAACGTCTGCTCGGTCGCGCTGAAGCTCTGCGAGATCACGTCGGCCAGGTGGTGGGCGACGACGTAGTTCTCGGCCTTGACGATCTCGGGGAACCCGGTCACGCCTTCGGTCTCTGCGACGGGGGTCTCGACGAGAAGGATCTTCGCCCCGGGGGCTATGGCGTGCGCGTACTGCACGTCGAGGTTGGTCTCGAAGGCCCAGTTAGCCATCGTCGGGTCGTTGGGGTTGAAGGTCGGGACCGGCCCGGCGGGCTGGATCACCTTGAAGCTCGGCGGCGCGGGCAGGCTGAACGCCTTGTCGAAGACAGCCAGGTTCGCGGCTGCGTTGGGGTCACCGAAGGCGTCCACGACCGCGATGGTCGTGCCTTTTCCCGTCAGGCCGTGGGCGTAGAGCGGTCCCAGGTCGTAGGCGGTCTGGAACTGGCTCGGGGAGTAGCAGGCGATGCCGAAGGCTGCCTCGCACAGCGCTGTTGTCGGCGGAGTGGCGAAGGCGTGCTGGGACACCAGACGCGACAGCGGCGCGGCGCCGCCGGTCGACGCGAGAGCGCCGACGGCTACCCCTGATGAGGCGGCCATCAGGCTCAACGGTGCGACGGCGGCCAGTACCGCCCCCGCTGAGCTGATCCGGAACCGACGTGACATTAGGGATCTCCTGTCCTCGTCATCGGGGAACGACCTTGGGTACGCGCAGTCAACTCGTCCCGGACCGTGCGCACAATCGGTGGTTCGTGGTGTAACCCACGCTGCCCACCAGTGTCACGCTCTGCCACGGCGACGGGCTGTTCCGGTGAGCGGCTGCGCGGGCCGGTAGGTGCCAGTGCCTACGGACGAGAATGCGGAATCAGCAGTCGGCGGTCCTCGCGCGGGCGGCGAGGACACGCGCTTGGCGTTCCTGCGCCGCGGGTCGGGTCCACCGAGCGTGGACAGCATCGGCCAGTGAACATCGCGGGTATCCACGGTTCGGCAGCCGATCTGTCAGCTGCACCCCGGTCTTGGACCTGGCTCGGGTCCCTGGCCAGGCACCTGCCGTCGGGGCACTGGGGGGCGAGGCGCGCAGGGCCGAGAGCCGCCGCGTGGCGGGGCATTGACAGGTGTGTTCGGGGGCGGTGAGGTGGCTCTGTCCGCGGCACCGGCTTGGACTACATCGACATCGAGGAGCGCTCATGCCCAACTATCTGCTCGCGTATCACGGCGGTGGGATGCCGGAGACGGAGGAAGAGGGTGCGCGTGTGATGGCGGCGTGGGGTGAGTGGATGGGCCGTGTGGGGGCGGCGATGGTGGACGGGGGCAACCCGGTCGGCCAGGCGGCCACCGTCGAGACGGACGGGTCTCGCAAGGATGGCGGCGGACCTAACCCGGTCACCGGGTACAGCGTGATCAGCGCCACCAGTCTGGATGACGCGGTGGCCATCGTGGCCGGCTGCCCTATCTTGGCCGCTGGAGGGACTGTGGAGGTCTGCGAGACCTTCGACGTCATGTAGCGGCAGGCGGCCCGGCGCTGGCGCGACCGGCGGTGACCGGGGGGCGGGCTTTCGCCTTCGGCTGGTCTGGTTCGTCGGCGGCGCCGGTATCAGTGATTTGGGCCAGCGGAACTGGGGCGGTTTGACGTGAGGGACAGGGGGCTGTCTGGGCTCCGGCTGCGTGGCCTGGCCCTGGTCTTCGGCTGCTTCAAGGTCTCCGAGCTGGGGTCATGGATAGCTGTGACGATCCTGGCGAACAGCCACGGTGGTGTCCGGGAGGCGTCCGCTGTTCTCGTGGCCCAGCTGATACCGGCCACGCTGTGCGCTCTGTACGTCGGCACGTGGCAGTCGAGGCTGGGTTCGCGGCGCGTCCTGGTTACCGGGCTTGTCGTGCAGGCCGTTGGCCTGGCAGGGGTGGCTGTCCTGATCGCGACGCGTGCTCCTCTGCTTGCGACCTACGCGTTCGCGGTGGTGGCGGCCGCCGCGATGACGTCGTCTCGGCCGTCGATCTCTGCTCTTCTGCCCACGTTGACGCGTGAGCCTCGCGCACTGACCAAGGCGCACGTGACGCTGGGGTGGCTCGACGGAGCGGCGATGCTGGTCGGTCCGGCCATCACCGCGATCTGCCTTTCGCTGGGCAGCAGCAGCGCGTCGTTCGCTGTCTTTTCCACGTTGACGGCCGGCGCCGCCGCCTGCGCGGCATGGGTCACCCGCGGGCACGATGCCCACCCATATGAGGGTGCGGCCGAGTCCGTGGGTGTCCGACTCGCCGCCCGGCGGTTGGCTTCGTCGTCGGGGCCGAGGGCGGCCCTCAGCGTGCTGGCGGCCCAGGCGCTGCTGATCGGCTGCCTGGACCTGCTGGTGGTCGTGGTGGCCAACCACACCGGGGGTGCCAGCGCCAGCGCCGGCTGGTACGGGACCGCGCTGGGCGCTGGTGCTGTCCTGGGAGGCAGCCTGTCGATCCTGTTCGTGGGTCGTTCACATCTGTGGCCGGGGGCGGTGGCGGCGACACTGGTCGCTGCGGCTTGCGTGGCTGCTCTGGGTCTGGCTTCGACGCCGGCGCCCGCAGTAGCGGCTTTCGTGGCTGTCGGCACCGCCGCGGCGGTGGTCCTGGTGGCGGGTCGTGCGCTTCTCCAGCGGCTGACTGAGCCGGCATTGATCGAGCATGTGTTCGCTTTCGCCGAGGCCGCCGAGTCGTCCATGCTGCTCGCGGGCGCGGTGCTCGTCCCGATCCTGGTCCTGGCGGGCGGACGGCTCACCGCCTTCGTGGTGATCGCAGCGATCCTCGCGATGGTCGCTGTCGTCATCGGGCGCCCGCTCGCCGCGTCCGAGGCCACCGCCGGCGACGCTGGGATGCGGGTGGCGACCCTGCGCCGCACGCAGGCCTTCGCCCACCTGCGCGCCCCCGCCCTGGAGGCGCTGGCGCGAGCCGCCACTGAAGGTTGGTTCGCGCCTGGTGAGGCACTGATGACCGAGGGGGAGCCTGGCCTGGACTTCCACGTCGTGGTCTCGGGCCGTGTTCGGGTCACGCTGGCCGACCGCCTCCTGGGGGAGTACGGCCCCGGCGCAGGAGTGGGTGAGCTGGCGCTGATGTTCGCCACTCCACGAACGGCCACCGTCACTGCGATTGACGGAGTCCAGACGCTGCGCCTGGACCGCGACGCTTTCCTTGCCGCACTCACCAGGCAGCCACCGCCACGGGCTTTCGAGGACACAATGGCCGCCCGCCTCGAACGATCTGCAACGGTTGTGGAGGCCGGCGCTGTGACCGGGCAGTCCCCAGCGGCCCTGTCGGCGATGGGTCCCCAACCGCCCGGTCCGGATCGTCAACGCGACCCCGACGAGGTCAGCGACGCCGACCGGCGTGAGCCCGGAAGCCGGCCGGACTGACCAGCGCAAGTAGACGAATCTTGGTCACTGTGAGTAACTAGCAGCTACGCCTTGCGGTGGCCAGGCGTGACACCTGGCCACGGAAACAAGAACCCTGTTTCGCATACAAGCGTTGGTCCTAGTGTCCGTTGTCTTTGCCGGCGACATCTAGGTAGCGTGCAGGCAGGTGCCGGCGGAACACTGCCGACGACGGTAGCGGTCGGCGCCTCCGCTGAGTTCGGCCGGTGGGCGGGGTGAGCCCCGTTGGGCGGCAGGAACCGGGGACCCAGGTCCTTGGGGTGAATCGGGCGGGCCAGCCGGCCCGTCGGTAGGGCGAACTTCCTCGCCCGAACCCGACAGCTAACCCGGTAGGCGGCCGAGGAAGTAAGGAGAG